>Ga0209725_1000345_pt1 | contig 28470 bp, 30 predicted proteins | sample I18A1metaG_FD_184145 | JGI IMG/M metagenome (GOLD analysis project Ga0209725, IMG submission 184145) | Lake sediment bacterial and archeal communities from Gulf of Boni, Indonesia to study Microbial Dark Matter (Phase II) - ​I18A1 metaG... | ecosystem: Environmental > Aquatic > Freshwater > Lake...
TTCTATCCTCCATTAAGTCATTACGTCACTTTCATTCTATCAGTAGTTGGTCTTGGTCCAATTCTGGCATACAAGCTCGTGGAGTCAGTCTTCTACGCCCTGGGACTGTTGGCGGTGTATCTTCTAGCACGTCATAGCGGGGCCGGCAAGACAACGAGCATCTTGGCAGTGCTTTTCTACTCGTTCTCCCCAACCATACTGGAGAACTACTTGTTCTATGATAGGTTTTCCAGCATTGTTTCTCTTCCGCTTGTTTGCTTCTTTGTAATGACTCTATCTCAAGCTCTAGCCAATAGACGCTGCCAGATGTTCCTAATACTCTCAGGGATGTTGTTGGGCACGATCATCCTTGTTCATCATCTATCGGCACTGTGTGCAGCTTTGTTCGGAGTTGTACTGGTTGCCGCAAAAGCCTTCACGAATCCTAAAGGAAGCAACATCAAGCACTTTGCAGTTGTTTTGGCAACGGTCTTTCTTATGGGGTTCCTGCTATCCGCATTTTGGGCAGTTCCTTTCATTGCGGCGTCCAATCAGCTCTTGGGCAACCCGTTCTATAACCGCAATGTTGAATTTCCGTTCATAAGGCTGAGCTACTTCTCCACGAATGTGGCCACCTATGCCTTCGGACTCGCCCATCTTGCTCTCTCTCTGTTTGCTTTGAGAAAAGACTCCTATGATTCACGGGCCAGGAAACGTATTGTGCCGATTTCGATTACCTCGATGCTGATTGGGATGGCCCTGTTTGAACTGGGGGAGAAGGCTGTGGTTGGGCCAATTGCAACTATCGGCCAAGGTATAGTCGTTCTTTCCCTGCTCAGCCTCTTCTGCGCTGTTTGGCAAGGCGGCAAGGCGAATCCGACTGAAGGCTCTGGATTGTATTTTCTGAAGATTGCATTCGTCGTTTTCCTCTGGCTGAGTCTAGGAAGCTTTGCCTTACCATTCGTCGTTATTCCTCCGATACTTTACCTTTGGCGGGCGCTCGACGTGCATCGATTCTGGCTTTACCTGAGTCTGCCCATGAGCATACTCTCAGCCATGGGTTTCAAGCAGCTTTTCGGATCCAGAGCCAGCCCTCCGAAAAATAGGACCCGTCTATTCGCCATCTTCCTGATAGGGATAGCTGTGACCGGAGGATGCGTCAAGGTCATCTATACGACGACCCACAACGTAAGCGAATTTCTGCCGTTTGGTACTGTGAATAGAAACATTCCAGCTGAGTTGATCGACTATTTCAGGTCAGATTCTACTTACGCTAGGATTCTCGCTGTAAGGTGCCCGCTTTGGATATACGTACTACCGTACTATACTGGCAAGCCATTGATCGACGGCTGGTACCCCCAAGAGAAGCTTCTGAAAGACATACTCGAGATAAACGACTACCGGATCTTGGATCTTGAATGCGCAGGATCCCTTGAGAACAGAACGAAGACTTGGAGAAGTCTAATCTCGAAGTCGAGACTCCTAGGAATCAAGTGGGTTCTGGTAGGAGAGGTCCCGCTTGAAGCAAGACTCAGCCTGTTCAATGGCACACACTTTAATCTGCACGCAGAGTTTCAGCATGAGGAGGGCATGATATCGGTGTACAGATCGTCAGAGGACATCGGGATGGTTGAGCTGTTTTCACCAGGTGGTGGCAGCGCAACATTGAGTCGTGAGGGGCCTGATAGGCTTATGGTGAAACTTGCAAACATCCCTGACAGCTCAAGAATTGTCATCAAAGAGGCGTATTATCCAACATGGGCCGCAGTATCAGGTGACACCACTCTTGAGATCGGCAAGGATACGGAGGGATTCATACAAATCAAAGTTCCGTCAGGCGTCCAGGAGATCAAGCTCTATCACAAGTCTGCGGATCCTGCGGCCTACTACGTTTCTTTGGCCACGCTGATGGTCCTGCTTCTACTCCTAGGCTCGTGCCTTGTCGACGAAAAGATCTTTGGACGGAGACGCCGTGGTTGACCCTGCAACATGATACCCATCTTGCAGTGAACAGCGATACCATCCTTAGGGTTGGGTATCTATCCGCAGGCAGTTTCTGCCTCTACGAAGGCTTTCAGACATGGGTTCGGGGGCGGATCGAGTCAAATCCAGAGGTCGTCACTTATTGCATTGTGATATACGCGATCTCCTTCTCACTTCTGGCCTTGGCTTTTGCTGGCCCAACATGGGCTGAACAGCTCAAAGACTCTATCCCTCTATCATTGGTTATTGTTGCACTTCTCAGCGCCTACGTCTTGTTTCAAATACAGTACAAGGGGGCCTATAGGACTGACGCGCTGGCGTTTACCCACTATGCGGCAACTATATTTGCCGAAAAGGGATTGAACCCCTACCCACTTGATCTCCAAGGTGCTTTGTCCAAGTTCAAGGTTGATCCACTTTACATAACTCTGACTCCCTTAGGAGACATATCCACAAACCTTGCTTACCCATCGCTTCACTTCATTGTCTTCGTTCCATTTGTTGCACTTGGGCTGCCAGATATGAGGTGGGTTCTCTTTTTGTTCGAGATGGCGACAGTAGCGACTCTTTACATAAAGTCACCAGAAGAGCTGAAACCCATATTGCTGTTACCTATCTTCGTGAGTGCAGACCTCGCGATTGACTTTAACGCCGGATCTGTCACGGACTTCCTGTGGGTGCTGCCTATGGTGTGGACAGCTCTGAATATGAATGACCCGTTTCGAAGTGGTGTCTTCTACGGAATCGCATGCGCCATGAAGCAGGAACCTTGGATTGTCGCCCCATTCTGCCTGATATGGATGCTCAACCTCAAAGAGGGAAGCTTGATTGTGAAACTGTCGAATGCACTGAAGTTCGCAGGGGCGACGGCGCTCAGCTTCGTCTTACCGAACCTTCTCTTCATCGTCAAGGATCCGAGCGCATGGTTCTCTGGCGTCTTGACACCAGCTTCAGGCGAATTGATACTTCTGAGTCAAGGTTTGTCGATGTTGACTCAGGCGGGAATTGCCCCTCTTCCTTCAATGTTCTATCTGGCGACCACTATCACGGTCTTCGTGACACTTGTTGCGAACTATTTCGTGTACTTTGATAGATTGAGACATGCGATCTGGGTCTTTCCCGCGGTGACGATGTGGTTTTCTCACAGGGCCCTGCAGAACCATTTCATGTATTGGATACCAGTAATGATTTCTGGATTGCTCTTGCTCTCTTTCGGAAGGAGAGGTCAGGAATGATCAAGGCTGTAAGAAGGTTCTTTGCCCCATGCTCAATAGTAGTCTGCCTCAGCGTCATCTCTCTCCTATTCACACAGCTTTACGGAACCACATCAGAGGCTCCCGCGATAGTGAATCCCAGATTCAAGTATTGGACGCCGGACCCGATCTGGAAATTTGAGAAACCTTTCATGTGGGAGCTTTCGCTATTGCTCGGACCATATGATCGTGGCCTTGTAAGGCAAGACACAGTGGACGGCAGAATCTGTCTTGGAATGCATGTGTTCCAAGACGGTGCGAATGACGAATATCATTGGGCTACCGTTCACGTAAGGCAAAACCTTCGTGAAAGAGCCACAAGGAAGCTGTTCGAAGGAAGCCTGGATATGTGGGTATACCCCACCTTTCGCCACGGACGCTACCCCGAGTCAGGACATCCAATGAATGTCTTTGGAGTGGAGATCAACGACGGAACAAACCTGTTATGGCTTGTTTTCTCGGATCAGCCTGATCAAGTCTATCAAATCGAACATCATCGCATCGTGACAATCAGCACGCCTCTGAACCAGTGGTCGCATCGCGAGGTGCAAATAGGAAAGTACTACTCGGACGCAGGCTGGAAGCCGCCTTCAGAGGTTGCCTTGATTCTCTTGGTCGGGGCAACAAAAGTCTATCAGGGGGATTTTGCCGGCTTCTTTCTCGAAATTCGCGTCAAATAGGAGGATCATATGATAACTGCTTGTCATGATGTGACTGTTGGTCTATGCCTCCACCAAGCATTAATATCGCGTTGGCAATGGAGTCTCGGCTGGGTGAACAGTCATGAAAGACCAAGGCCATGACGACCGGTATGAGTCGGGCATGCTGCAACGAGGAACTGTACGCATGTTCAGAGCAGTCACCTCGGAACGATATCTAATGACTGCCCTTTCATGGCTATCCGGAGTGGGTGCGATCGTCGTGCTGTTGGCCAACACCTTGAAGGCTACTCCCCCATACGTCATGGGGGACGCGCTCGTGTCGGTAGAGGTCTACGTGCTTCCAGGGATCTATATGAAGCCCATGACATTGTTCACCTTTCTGTTCTTCCTTTCGTATGCCTTTGGCCTTAACTCCATGTCAACAAGGATACGATTCGCGACGATGTCCCCTCGAGCTAGAAGCTTACTGTATGTGGCTGCCTGGCTGTTTGCGATGGGAAGTGGATTTGAGATAGTCTACCACATCGTACTCTGGTCCGCTGCTCTGGCAGTTCAAGGCCTGCAGAACCCGGACATCATTGTCAATCCTTGGCCGAACAATCCTTATCCGATAAATGTTGTCTTCTCTGGTAAGCTTGTCGTTTTGATCTTTGCCCTCTCATGCTTCACCATAGACTATATTAGAAGAATAGAAAGGGAGAAGGAGCGAGAGGAGCTGGGACGGCAGACGCGCTGAGCCCGCTGACACAGCCTTGCCGAGAAACTCCGCATCTGACGGCCCACAACTTTCAGGCGACGATAACATCGCAACTCGAGAAGGGGCGTCATTGTCCTAGAGTGCGAGAAAGTATGTCACGATTTCACTTGGCCTGTCGCAATGCTGGCAGCCTCTTTTCGAAGGGAAAGATGGCCTTACCAAATGGTTTTGAGTTTCTTCTCATGAGTTTGATTCCTGTTGCAGCCCTGTGGGCGGCTGATCCCGCGAGTTTCATCTCAGGTTGGAACGAGGGACGTAGCGGCCTGCTGTTCGCCGCATTCTTTGTACTTTTGGAATGGTACGACGGGAGAGGGGAGCTTCAGCGAAGACTGAATTGTAGGGTGCTAATAGTATGGCTATCAGCAGCTCTCTTCCTTGGGCTATACTATTCTGCCGTTTTCTTTGTCGGTTTGAATGACATGATTGCGAACGCTGGAATAGGGCTCGGACTGCCTGAAATGCCCAGAATGTTCAGCTGGGTCTCAATGTGGGAGCATCTAATCTTTGCATCGTATGTCTTCGTCTTGTTCTTCTCAGCTTACGGATTGTCCAACCTCGTTAGAATGATAACTCCAATAGCATATCTGCTCGGTATGGCGATCATATTCTTCCTCGATGCTGCTTTTCCCTATGCATCGCTTGGCCCTCTGCAAGCGATTGTGCATGTGATCGTGCCTATTGTTGCGTCTCTTTTGGGATTTTCAGGAATCAAGACAGTCTGGCAGCCGGAAACGTCGAGGCTGTACATCTTCACGACAAGAGAGGAGATTCAATGGTTCAAAGGTGCAGTAGAGTTCTTCTGGCCGTGTGTCGGCGTTCACAGCATGATAATCTTCTTCATGATCATTACAGTGCTTGTCGCCAAGATTGAAGCCTCACGACCTAGAAAGGTGCTCTATTCTCTCGTGGGAGCCATCGGAACATTTTCGATCAACGTATTTCGGATCTATCTCATCTGCTACTATGTGGCAACTGAGGGGGTGAGCTACGCGAAAGCGTTCCACGAGTCCGCCGGGGAAATAATGTTCATGGTTTGGACTATTGTGTTTCTGTTGACAGTCGTAAAGACGGAGGAGTTGCTGCAGAACAAGTCAAAGTCTGAATATGCAGCTAGCCATGGGATTGTAAACTCGAAGAAGCGATCTATGCACTCAATTGAATGTGTTGGCGCACCTAATGATACCTAGGGTTAGACCGAGATCTCTGCTGTGCTTGGCCGTGGCATGTGTTCTCTATTCGACGCTGTTCTCCAGATTCGTGTTCTCTCAACCTGCATCTGTAGAGCCCACTGTCTTTTATCTCCATACAGGACCAGTGGGAGGGTTGCTTTGGGGAAGGCTACTCAGCACCGATCCTCCGTATGGGATCCAAAGATCATCATCATTGACGGAGATTGTTGCCTTCACTCTTCATCCGCCTATGGGACAGATCCTGAGGATAGGTGGAACGGTCACGTTCATGCTTTGGCTCAAATCGTCTAGCTCTGCGATCGTCACAGTCAACGCGACCCTGGTGGAGATCACAGAGGATGGAAAGGCATTTCACGTTGCTGGCATCGAGGCTCCGGTACTCGTAGAACCTACCCTGAAGGATCAACCCTATGTCTTCGCTGTTGGGCCAATCAAGAGAGCTATCGGCAGCGAGTCAACTCTTGCCTTGCACGTCACGGCAAGAGATGCGAAAGTCGCTGTGTTTCTCTATTGGGATCACAGCAGTACTCCAAGTCATCTGACAATTTCTTTCGTTGAGAGGTACTACTATGCAGTGAACATGACCATCAGAGACATGTCAAACAGAGAAATGAAAGGCGCAAACGTTACCGTTACCTGGAACCAAACAAGAATCTGGACTGGAAATGCAGATGCTCTTGGCAACGTAGCAGCAATACTCCCCTCAACTGACACAGTCGGCCCATATGACATACGTGTCTACTGGAAAGGAGGCGTTGTAAATAGTACAAGTGGCGTCCATGTGACTGCAGACATGCACATCGCTCTTAGGTGCGAAGTGCATGACCTGACTGTGGTGGTTCGAGATCTACTCGGAATGCCTCTTTCAGACACCAAGGTTGATTTGATGGCAGACGGAAAGCCCATGGCGTCAAGCCGAACCGGACCAGATGGGCTACTGGTCTTCTCACAAATTCCAAAGGCAAGCTATGCGCTTGCCTTCACCTACGATTCGTTTCGAGTTACTAGGGATACCGTCATGGTATCTGAGTCAACAGTATATTCTATGACATTGGAAGTATTTCCATTCTGGTTCCAATACACAATGGTAGCTTCTGTTGGCATAATAGCGGGATTTGCCCTAGTCTATTCTAGGCATCGACGAAAACCTCAACGAGTTCCATTCAAGTTCTTGAACGATCTGCTTGGAGGAGGAATGCCAGCGGCCGCAGCCGTGATGCTCATAGGCGACCCAGGGTCCGGCAAGACGGTTCTCATGCAAAAGCTGATGTATGATCAACTGAGTATTGGGAAAGCCTGTGTGTTTGTTACCAACAGTGACTTCCCGCAAAAGATAGTTGAAGACATGAAGCACCTCGGCTTGGATGTCTCCGCGTTCGAGGGAAGGCAACTTGCATTCATCGACTGCTATTCAGGCACAGCAGGAAGAGCTACTTCTGAGAAATATACTGTTCAAACTCTCGGAGACCTCACTGGCCTAGGGATGCAGATTTCCAGTGCAGTGAGTGCGCTTGGGCAAGGGACGACATTCTTCCTAGATTCTCTTGGCCCACTTTTCACCGTCGTCAAGCCGGATGCGATCCTAACGTTTGTGCACTCTGTGGGAGCCAGAATCAAGGGACAGGGCGGAAGCATGTACTTTTCAGTTGGAACGGGAATCGAGAAGGAAACATTATCGAAGCTGGAGGGATTGTCAGACTGCATCATTGAGTTAGGGAAAGTCGAGAGCCGGGGGGTCTCCTCCAGAAGACTGAGGGTCAAGAAGGTCCGTGGCAGAAAGCACTCCGAGAAATGGGCAGAGTTCTCGGTCGAACCGCCCGAAGGCATCGTATTCTATCGCTACAAATGAAGATGTCTCAGGAAAACATGGCTCTAACGAAAGACGCTATCCTTTGGGAAGACCTCGATTCCTTCAGGCGTAATCTGGTAAGGCCTCAGCTGCATGTCATGGGGAATTCCTCTCATCTTCTCGACTTGGATCGCTCTGACGTAGTTGCCTTCATGGAGCTTCGTGTGAAGGAGTATGACTCCCTGAGACAGAAACTCTTCAAGCTGAAAGGCCCTGTCGAGCATGGCCGTTCTGAGTTCTGTTGTGACCAGAGAAGTGCACCCGGTCGCGGTCAATGCGTCGAAAAGCGCCAGACTCGCTCTTCTTCTTCTCGATGGGTTATCGTATCTCAGCATGATTGAAGTAATTGGATCTATCACTATTCTCTCGATCTTCTCTTCGTCAACTACTTTGTTGACTGTCCGAATGAGATCTCTCATGGTTGTTAGTTCAGGGAAGACCATGGATGTACTCGGCAACTCAGTCGATTCAGTGTACTCAACAGCTTTCGTCCGAACACGCCGGATTGGTGTTGCGTCTATGAAGAACAGCTTTCCTTCTCGCTCTAGCGTGTCCAGATCCCATCGAAAGCCCGAAAGATTCTCCTTGATTTGGCTGGGAGATTCGTCCATCGTGACGTACAGGCCTCTCTCCTGCGTCTCTGCCCCGCTGTGGAGGAACTGCATAGCCAGAGTTGTCTTTCCAGAGCCCGGACTACCCACAACCAGCACGGACCTACCCTTGGGAATGCCTCCTCCGAGGAGTTCATCGAGGCCGGCCACGCCAGTCGGGACACGATCCATTTGACCACCAGCCTTCACAATAGGCTGAAAGGCCTTTTAAGAATGATAGATGACCTAAATCATTCTTTGGGCCCAATCAAGTGATCGCAAATATGGTACTCTATGTAAGCTTCTCTGTCGTTGAGCGGCGCGCGCTATCAATGCCAATGCCTATGAGAAAGACGGTCAGAGACACAATGACGAGATAGAACACTTGTTGGTAAGGTTTGGCGTCCGTTATCGGTTGCGACATGAGATCATACAAGAGTTTGGTGCCATATAGCCATATGAGGTTTGAAGTGAGATGGAGATACAGCGTCCATTTTCTCCTTGTCCCAAGGATGATTCTCCCGTCGATTACGAGCAAGATTCCTAGCAAGAATGGCGTCGCCACATAGACAGCATACAATGGTAGTACTCCTAGTACCTTCTCCCACGTGAACCAACCTCTGTGGAAGAAGAACTCGTTGAAGTTGTACAATGATAGTGCAACACAAGAAATTCCTCCAGTGACAATCAATATGCCAAGAATCGACCTAGCCTTCAATCAGCAGGTCCGCTCCCTCAAGATGCTGCGTCATTCTTCTGTTCGGCACGATAGACTTCTCCAAAAAGTGGGAGCCAAAGAAAGCCGTAGGCTCGCAGTTTTGCCTATTCCAGCTTTTCCACCTTGATCTCTATTGTTGACACGTTTCTTATGTCGTCGCCTTCGCCGACTGATTCTGTTCCTATCGTTATGTCTTTGACGTTTAGCTTGCCGGAGAAGAACCTTCGAGAAACGACTTCGACCACATCTACTGCCCTGCTTATGGCTCGTCCTCTTGCTTTCACAGTGAGCTCCTTGGCTCCTGTTTGGAAGTGCATCATGACCGCAGTGGCGTAGCTCATTACAGGCTTCTTTCCGACAAATATCGTATCAGGAGGAATCGGTTCTCTTGGTCTTGCTGGTCTTTCCGTCTGCGACGAAGGCATTGTGTTTTCGCTCATTCCATGTTCACCTCCGTGTTCCAGAGCGTCCGAATGTCTTTCCGAAGCCCCCTCTGTAATGGTAGATTCTCGTCTTAAGCCTTACCATGATCCGGCGAATACATGAATTCGGTGGATCACACGCTCAACGTCGTCTTCAGCGTCCAAGAGGCTCTACTTGGGCATGAGGGTCGTACACATCTATTTAAGCTCCAGCAGGATCCCAGCGCTCGGTCATTCCTACCTGATGGACCGTTACCTCACACAGACTTGGAACCTTCTAATGCGTCCGAACGGAATGTGAGAAACTGCATCTGAGCCAAATCTTGTTTTTAACATATTTCTTTTACTAACTTTGAAAGGCTTTGCAAGCCCGATGGTAGGGCCACAACGGGACTTGTGCTATGCACAAGAGCGAAACTCATGGAGCTAGAGTTCATGATTAGGAATTGGGATAAAAATGATAGAGGCCCTCTGCTTGCGCGTATTGAGAGCAAGATCCGATCATCGGACAAGTCTATGCGCGACAGGATAAGCGCCGCGGTATTTCGGCTTAAGGCCCAGCAGAACAAGCTTGAGCTCGCCAGCCTGAAGATGCAGCAAAGAGACAAGGAACTGTTTAAGAAATGTGTGGACGCGCAGGTCGCCAAAGACACTGCAAGGGCATCAATGTATGCAGAAGAATGCGCTGAGATACGAAAGATCGCGAAAGTCACACTTCACTGTCAGCTTGCAATAGAACGTGCGGCCTTCCGGTTGGAGGCCGTCCAGGAATTCGGAGACATAGCCTTCCATATGGCGCCAGTTGCTGACGTCATCCGCTCTCTCAGAACGCAGATCTCCGGAGTCATGCCAGAGGTATCATATGAACTTGGATTGGTAGGAGAAACTTTGAATGACATCGTTATGGAAGCAGGGGAGGCTACCGGCACCTCATACAAGCCTGAGGCCACTAGTCAGGAAGCGCAGAGGATTCTGTCAGAGGCTGGTGCGATAGCCGAGCAGAGAATGAAAGAGAAGTTCCCCGAATTGCCCTCTCCAGTCCCGGCCGAGGTGGGCCAAGAACGTTCACAACAGCCCCCTGTCGACGATTAGGATGCCGGAGCCGAGGCCAGCCCGCACATGAACCTTTGCATGGATGTGGCCAAGAACCTCCTTGGAAGGCAAATTTCAGATCATTATGGAGCAACCATCGGTAGAATCGTCGGGATTTCGACCGACGCTAAGAACGCAGTTACATCCATAGAAGTCGAGCTTGGGAACGGACAGTTCCTGAACTGCCCCCCTTCTCGGATAATCTTAGGCGAAAAAACCGTCACCCTTCTAGAGGAGTGGAAATTAGAGGCCGAGAGCCTGAAGACAGAATTCGACCTTGCCCTGAGACGGACGAGAGCTCTGTCGGATCTACATCGGCAGGGCGATATTCAGCCGGAAATATATGAGGACTTTCGCAGGAGTCATGACCTCAATCTGAGCGATCTGGGATCAAGAAGAGAAGCTTTGACAAGGAAGCTTGCGTCAGTTGGAGCGAGGCTTGATCAGGAGATCAGAGAACTTGAAACGTTTCTTGCAAACAACAAAATGCAGCTGGCAGCAGGAGAGATCGACCCACAGGCGTACAAAATCGCGACAGACTGCATTGAGAATGGCCTCAACCGAGCCTTCTCCACAAAACGAGACGTGGAGGAGATGCTAAGACAAGCTACTGCCCTCGGAGCTTCGCGTCCTGAAGACCAGCTTCAACGGACCCCGACGACTGAGATTCTCCTTCAGGAGACCATGACGAACAAAATCAGGTCTCTTGCTTCTAGGCTTCCTGACGCGCCGAACCTCTGAGAGGTAGAGCGCCATCTCGTCTCTCGTCGAGCGAATTCGAGGAAAAAGGAAACCTCTGAGAGAGAGGATCTTGTATGCAAGGCACAGACTGACTGTCCAGTATCAGAAGTTGCAGGAGACTCTCCTTCGACTTCAACACAAGGGCCACGACATGTTTCAGAGGTGTGTTGCCGCCCAGCTTTCCAAGGATCTGCCCCGAGCGCAGCTATATGCTACCGAGTGCGCTGAAATCAGAAAGATGGCGAAGATAGTACTTGGAAGCGAAATCGCCCTAGAGAGAGCCATAATCCGTCTTGAAACAGTAGAGCAGCTGGGAGACATCTTGGTTCACATGCTGCCTGTGGTGAGCGTCGTAAGGGAGACAAGAGGGAAAATAGAAGGCGTTATCCCAGAAGTCGCAAGCGAACTCGGAGTTGTCCACTCTATGCTTGATGATACCGTCAAGGAAACTGGAATGCTGCAACTGAAGGACAGTGAGATGGTCTTACAGGACGATGAGGCAAGGAAAATCTTCGAGGAATCCAGCCGCTTCGCCGAGCAGCAGATAAGAGAACAATTTCCAGAAATTCCGCTAGTCGAACAGAAGCAAGAGCCGATGTTGGAGGCAGAGGGGGTGATAGAACTCTCGGATCCTGGAGTCGACGAACTGCCATCCCGCGTTCTCGACTATATTAGAGATCACGTTGCAGAGAGCGGAAGGCTGAACCTTACGGAGTGCGCGAAGTTCTTGGGCGTGCATAGAGACAACGTAGTGAAAGCAGTGGAGGAACTCCACAGACAACAAAGGATTGTCGTTCGGTGACGGTGACGAAAGGGCAAGGTATGACACATGGCCTATGAGGATCTGGAGAGATTCGCTGCGAAGAACGTGGCAGAGGCCATAGCTTTGGACAGGCAGGGTTCAAAGGGAATGGCCATCGCCAAGTATCAGAGAGCCGTCGAGATTCTTCTCAAGCTATGCGAACTGTACCCAGGAACGCCGCAGAACAAGGTTTACTCTGAAAAGGCACAGCTCTATGGTTCAAGGATTCTTGAGCTACAACGAGGTGACAGCTACGTCGTTTCAGGTCCGATCCAGCAGACTGAACAAAAAGTTGAACGGGCTCCAATGATCGAGAGGCCCGACGTAACGTGGGAGGACATTGCGAATCTACGAGAAGCCAAAAGAGCAATCGAGGAATCAATCATCTACCCATCAAGAAGGCCAGACCTTTTTCCTCTCGGGTGGCCAAGAGGAATCCTCTTCTATGGCCCGCCAGGGTGTGGAAAAACGTTGCTTGCTGCTGCGATAGCTACAGAGATCGACGCCACATTCTACTGTATTGACTCGCCATCGATTGTGTCGAAATGGCTCGGTGAATCCGAAAAGAATGTTGCCCGGCTCTTCCAAGACGCGCGAGGAGCCACTGGCGGAGGACGACCTGTTATCATATTCATTGACGAATTGGACTCCGTAATGGGAATCAGAGGCCATGAAGTAGGGGGGGAGGTCAGAGCCAGGAACCAATTCCTGAAGGAAATGGATGGAATCATGGATAAGAAGAAACAGTCATCCGTATACGTAATTGGGGCAACCAACAAGCCATGGGCATTGGATGAGGCTTTCTTGAGAAGGTTTCAGAAGAGAATACTCGTTCCTCTTCCAGACCTCGATTCAAGACTTGAGATGTTTCGAATATTCTCTCGAAACCTGAGAGTCGCTAGCGATGTAGATTTCTTCGAGCTAGCACGTCTGACGGAGGGACGAACGGGCAGCGACATTAGAGACATATTTCAAACAGTCCAGATGAAGGTTGTCAGGGAATTTTTCGAGACGCGCAGCGATGTCGATTCAACAGCAAGGCCTCGAGAGATATCTGGAAGTGATTTCTTGGAGGCTGTGTCGTCACGTGGAAGGACCGTTTCAGATGAAAGCCTCGCTAGGTTTCAGAGATGGTCACAGATCTTCTTGGCTAGTTAGAGGGTGCCATAGGTGTCAAGTTTGGACGCGACTGATCTGAGAATACTTGCAGAGCTTAGCACCAACGCGAGGGCGACGTTCGTGGAGATTGGGAGAAAGCTGAGTCTGCATCCGAACGTAGTTGCATACAGGGTCAACAAGCTGAGACAAGTGGGCATCATCAAGGGATATGTAGTCGAACTCGATTTTGAAAAACTTGGCCTGGGGGAGCAAGTCTACATTGCCGGATCGATTGAGAACCACTCTGAGCGAGAGAAGGTACTGAAGCAGATTGCCACGATTCCTCAGGCCGTGAGGGTTACCAGTTTTCTTGGGGCGCCGGAAACTCTCGTCTTCTTTGTCGGCAAGAACAAATCTGATGTCGAGATGATCATCTCAAGGATGAGGGAACTCGACGTCAAGATAGAGTATACGGCATCGGTCGTCAAGAGCTACGAGTATGGACAGATGTCGGAGTTCCTTAGGATGCTTGCCCAACAGGCCGATGAAAGAAGAAACATCACGGGCTGGAGGTAAAATCAGAACATGAATGCAAGCCGATATCTGTTCACGTCCTTCACCAAGTTAGAAGCTCTTACAGCCGTTGAGATTGTTGTTTCCACGGCAGCAACAGTGATTCTCGGGTCAAGCCTCCTGATAAGTTGGTTTTCACTAGCTCTTTCAGTCGGCGGCCTGTTTCTTGGCGTTTTCCTAGTCGCAATGTTCACGTTTTCAATTCAAATGTCTTCAAAGAAACGAGAAGTGGCTATACTGAGGGCTTTAGGCGCGAAGCAATCGAGTTTGCTGCGTGCCTTCCTACTGCGGGCGGCTCATATCACCGTTGTCGGGTGCTTAGTTGGCGTTGCAATCGGCTACTTCATCGCATTGCTAGCCGCTGAATGTTCTCTTCTCTCAACTGAGACAGTTGGCTTTGCCGTTGCGGCCTCTCTGTTTTCGTCTTTCGGCGGAGCCGCTGTTGCCACAAGCAAGCTGTCGGATCTGAGGCTTGGGGAGGTCTTACGTCAATGATTGATGGTCAACCGATTGTGAAGGTCGACGGGCTGACGAAGGTATTCGACACGGAGTCTGGAACGGTCTCGCTATTTAATGGGCTGTGCACCGAAATTGCGGAAGGGGAATTCGCGGCAATCACCGGTCCGACCGGAGTCGGCAAGACTACTCTCGTCAACATAGTAGCGGGTTTGGAAAAGCCGAGTGGAGGAACGGTCACGGTGCTTGGGAAGGACGTTACGGCGATGGACGATGATAGCCTTACCGAATTCAGGGGCCGGAGCATGGGCATGGTCTTTCAGGGATCCCAGCTCTTGGGAAACCTTAGTGTCTTCCAAAACGTTGAACTCCCGCTCGTGATTCAAGAGACAGATGAGCCGGAACGCAAACGTAAGACTCAGGAGATTCTCGATTTCTTTGGGCTATTGCGAAAGGCCTCTTCCCATCCCCAGACGCTAAGCGTAGGAGAGCGCCGCAAGGTAGCCATCGCCCGAGCTCTCGTTACAGAGCCGAAACTGCTCCTGATGGATGAGCCGACAGGCGGCCTTGACGCCGCGGCAGTCAACATACTGACCCCCCTCCTCAGAGGAATTCACTATCTTCACAAGGGAACGATCTTGATGGCTACCAACAGTCTAGGTTTGGCTCGGATTGCGAGCCGTGAGATACCGATCATGAGACCTAGATTCATCATGAAATGCCGATTGTAGGAGGTTTTGGCATGTTTCGAGAACGTAGATCTGTGAAGAGTAGGCTGCGAGAATTCATATCACCGACACCAATGAGAACACGCATCGTAGAGACGTTGCACAAGCTTCGCGTGCAACTGCACAGGCTGGAGAGAACAGAGGCGGAACTGCAGGCTCGTGACAAGTCCCTTTACGACAAGTGTGTGGCAGCTGCAAAGAACAGCGACCTAACCAGAGCCAAGATTTACGCTGAGGAATGCGCTCAGATTCGTAAGATCGCAAAGGTTTCCCTGAACAGCCAATTCGCTTTGGAGAGAGTTGTCCTAAGGCTGGAGGCAGTCAGAGAGTTCGGGGATATAGCTCACAACATGGGGCCCGTAAAGAGAGTCGTAGCGACGGTCCGAGAGGGCCTGAGAGATGTTCTGCCAGAGGTTTCGCTTAAGCTTGCTGAGATAGACGAATCGCTTTCGTCGATGGTCCTTGAGATCGGAGAAACAACTGGTGAAGCCACAGTAGGAGATCAGCCCACAGGGGAGGCAAAGAAGATCCTGGAGGAGGCCGCGGCTTACGCGGAACAGCAAGTCAAGGAGAGATTCCCACAATTGCCGACCGCTCCCGCCGCAGAGCCAAGCTTCCGACCGCTTTGAAAACTCATCAAATGAATAGGAGGTGGAAAATATTTGTCATATGTCTCCGAAGAGGAACTGAAGAACTTTCTTGGCAGGGACCTCAAGGATACCTACGGTAGAAAGATTGGCCGGATCATAGGCCTTTGCATTGACGATTTTGGCGAACTTAAGGCCCTTCAAGTAGAGCATGGCAGTGGAAACTTGGGACAGTACTCCTGCGAAAATATAGTAATTGACAGAGATTCAGTTGTCTTGATCCCGGATTGGAAAGTTTCGTCCGAGCTAATCCAAAAGGAACTCGACCGGGTGGCTAGAAGAATCCAAGCACTTGGCGAATTGTTGAAAGACAGGCAGATCCCAACAAACATCTATGAAGAACTCCGAAGAAAACAAGGAACCACACTTGCTGAACTTCGACGCAGAAAACAAGAGCTAGGTGAGAACCTGAGAAAAAGAATGAGCGAAATTGACCACCAAGTTGACGAGCTCATAAGGTTTCTCGTCAACGTGAAGATGGAGTACAAAGCGGGCATAGTTGATGACAAGGCCTTGACAATTGCATGTGATGCGATAGAGCCAAACCTGAACCCTTTGATTGAAGAAAAGAAGGACATAGCAAGCGTCATAGAAAGAATCGAGAGACCCTCGACAGAAACTGTTGAGCGACCTGTGCCTCAGGCTCCGCCGAAGGCAGATGAGCCCATAGTTCTTCAATTGGAAGGCTAGGAAGGTTCGGTCCGACCCATATTTGCAGAGCCGGTCTACAAATAGTCTTCAAGCCGCAGCTTCCTAGTTGTTGCGATGGCCGATGACGTTGCTCTTTTACTGCCAAGGTCAATCCTGCCGTACACTCCATCATATCCAGGAGTGACACTCAGCATGTGGTTTCGCAGTTTCATGACTGCATCTGCGATCTCAGGTCCGCCCGCTTGGGCTATCTCCTCTTCCTTTGCCTGCAACATTACGTTGAATTCCGTCCCGAATTTTGTAACCAGATCATTGTATTTTTCCCAGACTGAGCTAGCTGACGGTTCGCCTGTTCCAGTTGACGCAGCAATTATTTCGTGAAGAGGCAACAAATGCACAAATGTTGTGCACCCTCGATTCGGGACGTATCCAGCAGGCCTATCCGCAAGCTCTTCGACTCGTAGATCTACTCCCTTCGTCATCTTCAGTCCACATCTAGGACACATGCCATTGAGCTTCTTGGCTTCCTGGGCGGGCATCGAAACTCCGCATCTTCGGTGGCCAGTCCAGTGATACTTACCATAGGCTGGGTCCGTCTCGATTGTCAATTGTATCGCCGAATATTCCCTCGAAGATATCGCAGATATCAGTCCTGAATATGTTGCCTGCCGCACATTCACTATCGTCGCTTCTCTTCCGATTCGCCATGGCCAAGCACTGTGAGAATCACTGTTTGATATTATTGCGAAATTGTCGAGTGTACTAAACCGCCAGTTCATCGGGGGATCAGACGACAGCCCGGTTTCAACGGCACGGATCTTGTCAGACTGGTCTTCATAGCACTCCTCAAGGGAGTCGAAGCCGCCAATCGCGCCGAACAGACTGAACCAAGGTGTCCAAACATGAGCTGGAAAGATGAAGACCTCATTTGAGATCGATGACGCTTCGTCTACAAGCTCTGAAGCGCTCATCGATAGCACGGGCCGTCCGTCTGCTCTGAGGTCGCCAAAATGTCTGAGTCTATCGCTAATCTGATCAGCTACCTGGAAGCTTGGGGCCATGATTACGTGATGAATCCTTCTTGACTTGTTCCGGGAAAGGAATGTCGTGCAGACCTCGCCGCTTAAGACAAAGCGAACTTTGGATTCGAAATTCTTAGGTCGAAACATCCCCGTATCTTGTATCTCTGCCAACTCTCCTCTTAACTCGCGATTCCATTCAGGATGCGTGAAGTCTCCTGTCCCGACTAGCCCTAGGCCTTTTAGTTCTGCGTAGGTTGAAATCTCGCGAATGTTCATGTTCACGCTCGTCGCTCGGCTAAACTTGGAATGGATGTGCAGGTCTGCGATCACCCGCAACTTTCTCATGGCCTCTGTTAACGATCTAACTTGCATTTTGGCCCCATAACATCAAGGCCAATGTCTTTCCAAGTCTTGGTCTTGACTGCCATCATGGTACATAAGGGTCAGAGAGTAATAAGATGGCTCTCGGAGCAAGCGCCTTCATATTCCCGAGATATGCGAGACCTTGCGTGCCATGCTGTGAATCTACTTGAGCTTCCGCCAGCAAAACAGCAGTCCTATTTCTTGCTTCCCGAGGGAAGCATGCTCTTTCCACTCTACATCAGCGTACCGTCGCTAGCGAGGCTCTGGAGATCGTCAAGAATAGGCAAAGACATTTTAGGCTTCTGAAATGGCCTACAGGACGTAGTGGTGAGAGACTTGCAGGCGAAGCCCACGATAGCGGGAGTGATCCTCATACTGTTGGGCTTCGTCGCCTCGATCTACGGGAGCCGGACGTACCTCAGGGACGTGCCAAGAACAGTCACGGACACATTCCACGTTGGCCAGGACGTGAGGGATGACTCTTACTGGTCCCATCCGTATCACTTTGAGCCGTCCACAGTAGTCGTGGGCAACATCACTGTATCAGATGCGGCTACGGGTCAGTCCAGTAGCATCAACTTTTTCGTGCTAGACCGCACTAATTTTGAGAGTTGGAGGCAGAGACAGCCCGGAGTACAGTATCTGGTCAAGATGCTACAAGCACAATCAAGCTTCAATTTCAGCTTTACCACCCCCAGAAACGACACTTACCACTTCGTCTTCGACAATTACTACTCCACTGCAAGAAAGAACATCTCTCTAGGTGTACGCTACGAATATGTGAAGATTAGCAGAGAGCCATACACAGACCACACCGCCGCGTATGGAGGCGTTGTTCTGGCTGTTGTGGGAACAACAGTCCTGGCGTATGGGCTTCTCAAGAAACCGGAGATACGCTGGGCCTAGAGGGCTTACTTTTTGTATGCGAGATGCCAAAAGTGGCAAAGTGAAATGCTGGATTCGGTGCGCGGGAACCCCCGCAAGGTCTGATGAGCAAGAATGGATCTCAGGGGAAATCTCGACCGACTTGACAGACTTGGTGAGCTCAAGAGAATATCTGAGCGTGTCCAAGTAGCCTTCACCATTGCCCGAATAATGAAGGAATTCGACGGCGGGCCGGCTTTGCTCTTCGAGAACGTGGATGGCTTTACCAACAAAGTCGTGTCGGGCACATGTGGGAAAAGGAGGATTTTGGCGTTAGGCCTTGAAGTCCCTGAGGAAAAGATCTATGACAAGATCATCCGGGCAATAGAATCTCCCTCGTCTCCCAATGTAAGAAGTGACGGCCCAGTATGTGAGATTACAAGCGAGCCGAACCTCACAAGACTGCCAATCCTTACTCACTACGAAAAAGATCCTGCGCCATATCTGACTTCAGGCATCGTCTCAGCGATGTCACACGACATGACAGTGGAGAACGTCTCCATTCACAGGATGATGACCCTTGATGCCCGACATCTGGCAATACGCATAGTTCCAAGGCATCTATACAGACTTTGTGAGGCTGCAAAGCGCAATGGGAAGCGCACTCTGGATGTGGCGATTTCTCTCGGGCTTCATTCTTCACTGCTTGTGGCCGCATCTTCGCCTGCTCCTTTTGGCGCAAGTGAATTTGGCGTTGCGAATGCCTTGATGGACGGACGGTTGGCACTCATTCAATGTAAGAGTGTCACAGCCCGTGCACCGGCCGACGCTGAGGTCATCCTTGAAGGGAGGATACTCCTAGACAGAGAGGTCGAAGAGGGTCCATTCGTTGATCTTACAGGAACCTATGACATTGTCCGGAGGCAGCCAGTTGTGGAGATCGTGGGCATGATGCATAGGAGAGACTTTGTCTTTCAGGGTCTTCTTCCAGCAGGAGCAGAACACAAGCTCCTCATGGGTCTACCGTACGAGGCTCGAATCTGGAACTCTGTAAGGACGACTATCCCTGGTGTCAAGGCAGTGTCTCTGACGCCTGGAGGATGCGGGTGGCTTCATGCTGTCTTGTCGATAGAGAAGCAAACCGAGGGAGACGGAAAGAATGCTATCCTCGCTGCCTTTGGTGCGCATCCATCTCTTAAGCACGTGGTCGTGGTCGATTCGGACATCAATGTCACTGATCTTAACGAGGTGGAATGGGCGATTGCTACAAGGTTCAGATCAGATAGAGGACTTGTGGTGATCGACAATGTTCGGTCGTCATCGCTGGATCCCTCTTCAGATCAAGAGACACAGGTCGGCGCGAAGATGGGATTGGATGCTACTAGGCCACTCTCAAAGAGCAAGGAGAAGTTCGAGAGAGCGAAGATACCGTAGCTAAGGTCAGTATTGTCATGTACCTTACGAAAGCTGAGGAACAAATTCTGATGGGCGAAGAAGGCGAGGCGAAAGCGCTTGCGATGAACCTTCTTGTGGCGATTGGTGACGTGTATGAGGCTCGGAGGATGATCAGAGTTCAGAGCGCTCAGATATCTGGCGTATCCTACAAGACGATTGGAGAACCGGGCCTTGAGTTCCTTAGGGAGCTCAGCTCAAAGGGAGCCGTCGCGTCGATCAAATCTATGCTAAACCCTGCGGGAATGGATCTTGTTCGATGGCGCAGACTGGGTGTACCTGAAGATTTTGCAGGAAAGCAGCTTGAGATAATGGAATGCTTCGGCAAGATGAAAATCGAACCGACGTGCACTTGTATTCCCTATCATGCGTGCACCGCCCCCGCAAAGGGTGAGCACGTTGCTTGGGCAGAATCCTCTGCAGTCGTATTCGCCAACTCAGTTATGGAGGCATACACAAACAGAGAAGGAGGCCCTACGGCGTTAGCAAGTTCTATCCTGGGCAAGACTCCTTTATACGGAATGCATCTAGACGAAGAGAGAGTGCCTGGTTATGATGTCAAGGTCAAATGCAAACTCAACAGCGACTTGGACTTCAGCCTTCTCGGGTACTGGATTGGTGAGAACCTGGGCTCCCGCATCCCTAGAATCAGCAATCTCAAAGAAACCCCATCACGTGACCAGCTCAAAGCGCTGAGCGCCAGCATAGCAGCGTCTGGATCAGTTCCAATGTTCTCTATGCGAGAAGGCATTGAGACGGAAAAAAAGTGCGAAACTGCGACCGTGGACAGACACGAGCTTCATCAAATTAGTCGTTCTCTTTCGGATGATGAAGAGTTTGAGCATATTTGTCTTGGATGTCCACACCTGAGCTTTGAAGAGCTCAAGCTGATAGCAACTCTTGTTTCCGGCAAAGACATGAGGAGAAAGCTGTGGTGCTTCACGTCTCGTCACGTTCACGAAATCGCCGAGCGAAGCGGTTATGTCGGTAGTATCGAGAAGGCAGGGGGCGACGTAATATGTGACACATGCATGGTCGTCTCGCCTATGAGAGAAATGGGAGTCGAAGGCATGCTCACGAATTCGTGCAAGGCAGCACATTACTCAAAATCGCTGAACCGGATGGCAACTGGTCTGATGAGTCTGGAAGGATGCGTTCAATATGCACTCGCCTAAGCTGAGGTTGACTGGTAGGAAGGTCGTCGGCGGATGGGGTGCAGGTGAAGCCATAGTGACCAACCGGGCCCTCTCTTTCTTCGGGGGAGTTGACCCTCTGAGCGGCGTCGTTATCGAGAAGGAACACGACCTAGAAGGTCGAAGCATAAAAGGGAAGGTGCTTGTTTTTCCCAGAGGGAAGGGAAGCACCGTTGGAAGCTATGTGATCTACGGACTGCGCAGGTATGGAGCTGCGCCCGCAGCCATAGTCAATGTTGAGACGGAGCCAATAATCATAGGAGGCTGTGTGCTCGCCAGAATCCCTCTCGTGGATATGCTCGACAAGAACCCCATCGAAGTCATCCATACTGGCGACTGGGTTGAGGTCGAGGGGGATACTGCCACAGTTTGGGTGACAAGCCTGCAGGCCTAACCCAACAGTTTGCACAAGTGGTGCTTCACAGACGTAGTTTCTCGAAGCCTTCAGGCTAGCCTTAAATACTATGAATAGAAACTATGATTCGGAGCAAAAAATAGGGAGCTCGAGAACGTAAGCATGGCTGAAGTTTGTGCTATATGCGGTCTGCCGAAGGATCTCTGTGTGTGCGGCACAATCAGCATGGAACAACAGCGCGTTAAGGTCCGTCTTGAAACGCGGAAATGGGGCAAGAAACTGACAATAGTCGAAGGTGTGGATGCCCGCAGTGTGAACCTGGGCGAGCTGGCTTCTAAGTTGAAGGCGGTCTGCGCTTGTGGGGGCACAGTCAAGGACAGCGTGGTACAGCTGCAAGGAGACCATAGGGACAAGGTCAGGAGGCTGCTAGTGGACTACGGTTTTCCTGCCTCTAGCATAGAGGTTCATTGACCGACAAGCCACGTTCAGGGGCGAGGCTCACGCGAGACGTCTTCAGGGTACTCGCCGGCATAAAGAGAGGCAGGCGACGGATCCTCGCATGTCCAAAGTGTGGAAGCACGAACCTTAGAAGATCTGGCTGGCTTGAAGGATTTCTGTTTCCGACGAGGTTCTTGTGCGAACATTGCGGATACTCGGGCTACCTTGTTGTAGAGTTGGAGGATGACTGGGAAGCGGGTCGACATCACGGCAGTGACGAGCGTTGAGCGATTTCTACGGTGCGTCTTGCAAGTACCTGAGTAGCGTCAATGATCGGAACTGAGAGATCTCCAGAGCTGAGAACAAGAGGAATTTCTGTGCACCCAGCTATCACGGCCTCAGCTCCAGCCTCAACCAGCCTTCGACCTATCTCAGCAGCCTTGTCACGTGAATCAAAGAGCCCCGCCTTCACTGCATATATCGTTCTCATGAGAGCAGCCTGATCGTCATCTGAGGGCGACACCACCTTGATCTCAAGCTCGAGCATATGTCGCTGGTAAAGGCCAGATCTGACTGTGCCAGTTGCGGCGAGGAGCCCGACAGTTCGAAGAGAAGGATAGGATCTCGCAACTTCTTGGGCAGTCTCCTTGATCATGTCAATGACAGGAATTCTCACAGCTTTCCTTATTTCGTTGATCCAGCAGTGAGCAGTGTTGCACGGCATAACGATGAAATGGACTCCAGCAGCTTCAAGTCTTTTCGCAGTCTCCACAAGAAGCGGCACAGGCGAAGGCCCATCCTCCAGAAGTGCGCTCTGCCTATCTGGGACCTGTGGGTTGTTGTCTACTATGATGTGAAGGTGATCCTGATCTCTCGAAACCTTGGTTGAGCGTACTATCTTCGCGAAAAGGTCTATCGTGGCTTCTGGGCCCATTCCTCCGAGGATGCCCACCGTCTTTCGTCCACCCGAACCCATCGCATCCCCTGATCAGGCAGCGTCTCTTTGACAGTACGCTCGTTGTTCAGGTCTGAGAGGAAGCTCGCGATCACACATTTAGGCCGAGAGCGTCTTTGAGGCCCTTGTATCGGTTTCTTACCGTCACTTCCGTGACATTCGCCACCTCGGCGATCTCTTTCTGGGTCTTTTTCTCCCCTTCAAGAACGCAGGCCACGTACAGGGCCGCCGCGGCGAGCCCCATGGGGTCTTTGCCAGCAACAATTCCCTTCTTCTTTGCCTCCTCGAGGATTTTGATTCCTCTTCTCTCAGTCTTGGTTGCTATGCCCACCTTGTTCGCGATCTTGGATATGCATCGAATGGGGTCCTCCACTGGCATCTTGATGTCAAGTTCCCGCAGCAGAAGCCTGTAGCATCTTGCAACATCTTTCTTGCGAATACGCGAGGCTGAGGAAACCTCCTTCAGGGTTCGAGGAGTCTCAGAGGATCGGCAAGCCGCATACAGTGCAGCGGCCGCAATTGCGGCTATGGATCTTCCTCTTACAAGTCCGCTGTCCAATGCCTTTCTATAGACTACAGCGGCCCTCTCTTTGATAGGCGCGGGAATGTGAAGCCTGTCAGTGAGCCTGTCAAGCTCCGCCATTGCTTGGGCCAAATTCCTGTCCGCTGACGAGTGCACCCGAGTCCTGATCTGCCACTTGCGAAGCTTAAGCATCTGAAGCCTTGTGGACAGCGGAAGCTGCCTGCCGTAAGCGTCGCGATTCACTCGGTCGATGACGGTAGACAGACCCTTGTCATGAATTGAGTATGATATAGGAATGCCCACTCTGCCCCGCTGATCCTTCTCTTCCTTGGTAAACGCTCTCCATTCCGGTCCCCGACTCATCGCATGCTCACTCAGCACCAGTCCGCAGGCTTGGCAGATGACCTCACCCTGATCGTAGTCTTCGACCAGGTTGTCGCTCCCGCATTCAGGGCAATGGCTGACGTAGCTTATTCCATCTCTTGCCGCACCCATTTTTCCTCCTCCCTATCGATACTCCACGCTAGAGCCATCATTCTCATACGCTTCATTTCCTTCGGAACGGAAGCGAGAATCTGCGTCTCTGGCCCTGAAGCCTAGGAGAAGCCTTTGCAAGATATATTTAAAACTTGCGGTCCACTTCTCCCCGCAAATCACATTCACTTCCCTCCCAATAAAGTGGGGCTAGACTCCCTCTCCACGCCCTCTGCAAGAGGTCGAGCAAGAAGAGGAAACACAGCGCCTTGAAGCTCGACGAAGATCCAATCAATCAGAGCATCCAGAGCTATGCCAAAGTGAAGACATTGAGGTGTCGACATCAAAAACTAGTATTGATCACCCAAGGTGCGGCCTCGCGTAGTCAAGATAGACCTCGCCACTGAAGATGCACAAAACATCGAATCATTCACGTGACTCGGAAATCTCTTCCTCAAGCCAGAAACCCTTAAAGGCTTTCTGCCGGCGTCTTGTACGTGGCCCGGGACGAAGCCCGGTCGAGGCTAGTCGAGCCAGTTAGCCGCCGAATCTAGCGGTCAAAGTGGGTCAGACCACGAGCAAGGATAACGGGCTCTGGATCCAACATAGGAGAAGACACCCGTCGACGGGAGTTCGAATCTCCCCCGGGCTACCAGTACCAAGATGTTTTGAAGGCCAGCGTGTGAGGGGCAATCGTCAACCGCTCTTCGGAATAGACTAGCTGTGACCGTAATGCCATCGTCTTGCGAATAGGTCAGCTTCAAGGATTAATGTCGACAGGATGCTACCAGTTGTTAAGAAGAAGATGTCTAGAAGCTTGATATGATTTGGAATGTCACGTCTTCCAATAACGGTGATGATTTGCCTCAACTGACTGTTTGCAGAGACTGCAACGCGATTCTCTTCAATGGACCAGAAATGGAGGAGCCGATCGAAACAATCCGCAGATACAATGGCGCTTGTCCGAGATGTGGGAAGAAGCTCAGTTACGACCTTGAGAAGATCAGGATTGCGTCAGCTACGCCAGAAGCCATCAAGCAGTACTTCGCGTCACCAGTCTCGCCCTTCGTCACAATCCAGACAGTTGTTCAGCGACCGACGAGTTCAATATCGACAGCAGCACTAGGTCCTACCAAGACGCACGTTCCACTAGCAATATGGCTGAGAAAGCGGAACTCTTCGACGCAGAACCTGGCTGATCACGATGAAGGACCCGAGGTCTCGAGTCCGACGAAATCCTCGCCATGATTGCCACGCGCATCTCTGCGAGCTACTGGCCTGTAGTCGATTCTCACAGTAGAAGGTGCTTGCCTCGCCAACTCTGTGCCCCTTTTGCATGAGCCGGGCATGCGCTTCTCGAATGTGCGTCAGGGCTGTAGCTTTCCTCATAGTCTGAGGTTCTCGTAATTGATTGTCAGACCCTGACCATCCCAACTAAAGATAGGCACATTGCGTCGTAGTCTTCTGAACTTCTCTGCTAGTGAGCGCGCGACGAGGGGGAGCGCGATCGTAACATCCGAGTAGCACGTCGCCGTCCTGGCGTTCCTACCTATTTTTCCCCAGCTTTGCGCCTCCTCAAACGTGCATCCGCTCAAGCCTCCCCACACAGGCATGTCCATTGTTATCTGGACCGCCATACCGTGGCTCTTGTCATGCCTGGTCTGATAGCTTGCAATCACAGCAGTCTGTTGAATGAAGTTCTTTGGGACCCCCCCACCCAAATAGACAACCCCGGTCATCCTTGCCTTTTCCGTTATAGTTGAGCTTTCCTCCACATCTTTCAGGTTGTCGAGAAGTATTCTTCTTCCTCGTCTGCGGTTTGCGAACATAATTGAGAAGCCAAGTGCACTGTCACTCAGCGCAGGACAGAAGATCGGGACACCTGATCTATAAGCCTCTATGAGGATGGAGTCCTTTTCTCTTGCTCTTTCCTCCAGTACCTTTCCTAGAAGGTGAAGTACCTCTCTTGAAGAGTAAGGCCTGTTGTCAAGAAGGTATGAGCAGAACTCTTTCTCAATCCAATTGTCTGTCTGGTAGAACTTCTGCTCGTCAGCTAGGACATCGTATATCCTGTCTATGCGCTGCTTTCTAAGCTGAACATCGTTCAGCGACAGAGAGCCGAGGTAGTGCTTTTGGCCTCTCGCCTCAAAGCAGTCGTGATACAGGTTCGCTCCCGTGCTCACTAAAGCATCGACCATTCGTCTTCTGATCAAGTAGGAAATAACCTTCCGCATCCCTGCTGGAACGAGAGCTCCAGCCACCCCAAGCCATATGATGCAGTTCCTCTTTTTCAGCATCCTCGTCCATACGCTGATGACTTCCGCAAGCTTTCGCCCTTGAAAAGCGGTGGAACCCATCTCCGCAAGGAACCCACTGATCGTCTCCTTGCCGGACACTTCGAGAGGCGTTGTTGGAAACTTCAGAAAACGACTTCGCGCCATATGGGCTCGCTATATTCTACTGATCTGTGAATAAAAATCATGCGTAGCGACTAGATCATATGAGGTAGCATTGACGATGAAGAATGATAATCACCTCGTGGCTGAAACGTTCCTCATCATGAAGGAAAGTGAAAATTTTTCGTGACGACTCGAAAATCCAATTGAAGATGCCTAAGTCAAAACTTAAAAGCATATCATGATGATACAATCAAAAGATTCATTGACCTGTAGTAGGTTCGACGCAAGGAGGACATAAAGAAAATATTGCAGGAAGCGCGGAGTCTTCACGGAGCTTTCCTTCCAAGGAAGTTCTTCATTGCGGCTGGGTCCGCGACCAGCTCCGTTTCGCCCCTAAACGCCTTCGATGCAGCTCTGACCAAGGCTGGGATCGCGCAGTGCAACCTCGTGAATGTGTCCTCCATTCTTCCGCCTGACGCTGAAGAGAGCAAGAACTCTCCAATAACCGCAGGAACTGTGACGTTCGCAGTAATGGCACGAATGGACGGCGACCCAGGAGAGACCATAGGCGCCGGGATAGGTTGGACCAAGGGGATCACTGTCAGGAAAGAGAAGTATGGACTGGTTGCGGAGGCGCATGGATACAAGGACAAAGAAGCAATCGAGAAGGAGCTAAAGTCGAAACTTGACGAGATGGCGAAAATTCGCGATCTGAAGATTGAGAAGGTTGAGACCAGAGCGGAGTTCATAGAGGTTCCCAAAGGCAAATACGGCACGGTCATTGTGGCTCTGGTATTCGCGCCTTGGACTGAAGAGGAATCAAAGCGGCCTCTCCCTAACAACGCTTGAAAGAGCCATAAGAGGAATAGCGGACGGATCTCAAGCCCTAGCTTATCAAGGTATCTGCCGGTGAAGACTGCACCCCGATCGAAGCGGTTGAATTGAATCGGCACAAGCGCTTTAGACTCGTAGGTGTTGGTGGGACTTTTGATGTTCTGCATGAAGGTCACAAGAGGCTTCTACGGAAGGCGCTGCACGTCGGGGAGAGAGTCGTCGTGGGCGTAACCAGCAATCGATTTGCAGAACGAATGAACAAGCCCTATGAAGTTCATCCTTTCAGCACGAGGGCTGATGGGATCCGGCGGTTCCTTCAGGGCGAGAAGGCGATGAGAAGAGTGGACATAGTCCAAATCGAGGATGAATATGGGCCCGCGGCAACGAACTCTCAGATAGACGCACTCGTCGTTAGCCGAGAGACTCTTCAGACTGCAAGAGAGATAGACAGAACTAGGAGGAACTCAGGACTGCCACCGCTCAGACTGGTTACCATTGAGATGGCCCTTGCCGAGGACTCGAAGCCTATTTCCGCACGAAGGATTAGAAATCAGGAAATCACCCCGACTGGCAAAATCGCAAAAGAGCGCAAACGCATGAGGCGGCTAGTGTCGGGTAGGCCCATCCACTAAATTGGATCATATGCCAACACTCCAATTTATCGGATAGGGAAAAGACCCCAGCTCTGTTGAACAAGAGCCCCTTCAATGCTGTAGTATGTGACTAGTGAAGCTGGACACATAGACACAACCTGGACTGGCAAGGAAAGAGCTCACATCTAGTCTCCCGCTGTCCAGCATTAATCTGACCAGATAATGGGGCGTTGGTTACTATCTATGCGCTGGAACGAGTTTCTTTGCAGCCAGATAGTTCTCCCAATACTCAGCCAGATCTCGCAGCCTGCCTGAGAACTGTCTACTCACATACGTCGGGTCATTTCGGTATTTCTTCTCGAGCATTCCACTCCTAACCATTGCCTTGTAGGTGTCGCTGAGAGTCTGAGTGCTTACCTTGATCCTCTTCAGTACTCTGTGTTGGAGTTCGCGGAGGAACATCGGCTTTTTCTCATCTGCAAAGGCCTCGATTATCGCCTTCGCCACGCCTTGCTTCTTCACGCTGTGCGAGAATAGTATCTGGCAGAAAGTGTCCAAGTCGACGATCTTCCCTAAGGTGGCTTGGCGGTCAATTCTCGGGAACACCCATACCCACCGTCTCTGCCTTTCGTCATAGTAGTCTTCTCTCGGAATCGTCCCGATCCTCGCCTTGACCAGATGCCTATCCTCCATTCTGAAACGTATCAACTATTGGTGATTCTTCGATCATTTAACCTTACTCTGATCTCTATTAGAGTTGGCAAACCCTGGCGTCAAACAAGCCTGATTCTCGACCAGACACCTAGCGCTGCCC
>Ga0209725_1000346_pt1 | contig 28408 bp, 23 predicted proteins | sample I18A1metaG_FD_184145 | JGI IMG/M metagenome (GOLD analysis project Ga0209725, IMG submission 184145) | Lake sediment bacterial and archeal communities from Gulf of Boni, Indonesia to study Microbial Dark Matter (Phase II) - ​I18A1 metaG... | ecosystem: Environmental > Aquatic > Freshwater > Lake...
GTATCGGAGGGGCAGAGGGTAAAGCGTATGGAGACCTTCCAGGAACCAGATACCGTGTTTATAAGGTGAATGGAGTTTCTCTTTCAGCTCTCCTGAGCGGGAAGAAGGAGAAGCCTCGAAGATAGCAACGAGCATAAGCCTCTCTGTGCAATGCCCCTCGGGGAGTCACGAAACGATATAGGTTTCACCTTGGCTCATAATGATCTTACTGGGGTCGCTTGGTTTTCCGAATCGAAGGTCTTCGATTCGATGCATCGCCATCAGATCGCTTCGCATGCCTATTAGTCGCGAACTGGCGTGCACGCTTCTGAGGGGCTGGTTGAGAGCTAGGTTGTGATCCTTCTTGTATTTCCAGATAGTTGAGTTGAATTCCACCAGGTTGGTTGTCACTTGATCTAGCCTGTCGATCATGCGTCCGCTTGGGCGCGGAAAGGTCTCTATGTGGATGCTTCTGTGTGCGTACATGCCTCTCCACAAGTGGTCTGTCATGAACGGGCAAATCGGGGCTAGGAGAGTTAGAATCAATCGCAGACAATGATGTAGGGTGAACCAGGCAGCTCTTTGCGCATCCTTCGAGAATGAATGGTCGGTGTTGTATGCCCTTGCCTTTGCCATCTCAACGTAATGAGGGGCAAAGAGATTCCAGACGAATTCCCTGATCACATTTGAGGGAATGAAGAAGTTGAAGTCCGCGTAGCCTTCAAGGCATCTTTTCAAGAGTCTGTTCAGTTCGGATAGTATCCATCTGTCGGCAGCTGTGAGAGGCGCTTTCGCGGGAATTGGGAATGATGATATGAATCGTGATAGGTTCCAAAGTTTTGTTAGGAACTTCGACGTTCCGGCGATTCTCTGCTCCGAGCATCTGAAATCTGATCCAAGACTCGCCTCAGCTGCATTCCAGAACCTGAAGGTGTCGGCACCATGTTTCGCTAGGAGAGGTATAGGATCAACTACGTTTCCCTTGCTCTTGCTCATCCTCTCCCCTGCCTCATCGACTCCGTATCCCATGATCCAAGCATGTTTGAAAGCAGGTTTTCCTGTTAGTTGATGACATCTTAAGAGTGTATAGTACAGCCAGGTGCGTACGATGTCCTTAGCCTGCGGCCTAACAGTTGCTGGAAAGGTCTTGCGAAGGAGTTCCTCAGATCTCATGTATCCCGATATGAATAGAGGTGATATGCTTGAGTCGAACCACGTGTCGAATGTTCGTTCCTCACCGGTGAATCCTGTGCTAGCGCGGCAGTGCTGACAGCTTTGGAATGGCGGAGCGTCCTTCCAAGGCGTGTAGTAGGGCCCGGGTTCCGGAACGTTTGGTTTGCCGCAGTTCTTACAGTACCAGATGGGGATCTCTGTGCCGTAGATTCTCCTTCTGGAGATGGGCCAGTCAATGGTGACCGAGTTGATCCAGTTGTAGAGGATCTGTCTGTGGGCTTCAGGGTGAAAGATCATTCGTTCGGCGATCTTTCGAACTGAAGGGATGAATTCGATTTGCTTCAGATAGAACTCTCTCATGGGAACGATCTCAACAGGAGTATCGCAGCGATCACATATTGGAGTTCTGTGCATTGTGTTCTCTTGCTTCTCAATGAGCCCTTGCTCTTCAAGATCCCTTGCCACCTGTTTCTTGGCCTCCTCGATTGACAGGCCAGAGTATTTTCCGGCGGCCTCTGTCATTCTTCCCTTCGTGTCTATTGCGACGATTTCTTCCAGTTTCAGTTCTCTGAAAAGGCGTACGTCCGATGAGTCGCCGTAGCTGCAAATCATCACGACGCCGGTTCCGAATTCTTGTCTAGCAGCAGCATTGGGAATTATCGGGACCTCTCTTCCATAGAGTGGAACTATGCAGTGTAGGCCGTGTAGGTGGCGGTAGCGGTCATCATCAGGGTGAACGAGAACAGCTTGGCATGAGCATAGGAACTCCGGGCGGGTTGTTGCTATCGTGGCTGTTTCCTGTCTTTCCTTCAGCTTGAAGCGAATATGGAAGAGGGTGGTTGGAAGTTCGACGTATGTAATGTCAGCGTCTGCAATTGTCGTTCCGCAGTCCACGCAGTAGTTGTTAGGCCTAGTGTCTTCGTAGATCAATCCTCGCTTCCAAAGTTGAATGAAGGTTGCTTGGGTCAGTCTACGATATTCCTCGGAATCCGTCCGATAGTGGTGGTCGAAGTTTCCGCTTAGCCCCATGGTTTTCATTGTGTCAATCATTTCAGCTTCGAGGTCGTCAAGTGAGTGCTTGCATAGTTCAATGAATCTTTCACGAGGAGTCTCGTGAATGTCGATATTGTGCAGTTTTTCCGTGTAGAGTTCGACTGGGAGTCCGTTCCTGTCTATGCCTATCGGGAAGTAGACTTCCTGTCCCTGCATTCTTGCAGTTCTTGCGATCATGTCAATCTGAGAGTAGTGCGCCGCAGCTCCAACAGACCACGGTCTACCGCTGGGATAGGGAGGAGGAGTATCAATGCTGAATATCTTCTTCCGCGTCCTAAGATGAAATCTGTAGAGATCTTCCTTCATCCATTTCTTTGCAATCTCTGCTTCCGTGCTTCTGTTCCATCGCTTCTCTTTGAGTCTTGGTTCGCTCATCTGCGTCACCACCTCAGCAGGCACCTTGGCTCGCCCTGATACGCCTCTATCGGATATCTGCCGCGAGACTGGATGGATTGATCAATAATTCCGTTCTCAAGAATGGCCCGTCCAAATGATAATTGCCCGAAAGTAGAGCCTGCTGCCCTTAAAAGCTTCGAGAGATGGGAGAATCGCCTTGCCCTACTTGGCGGAGATGCACTCTCCAGCACCTTTCGACCGTGAAGGATGGATCTCAAGTATAAAGCGTTTGCTATGAAAAGCGACTCATCAGCGAGATAGACGATCAACTTTCAGATCCTTGCCCATGCATATGCGCATGTTGTCTTCAGCAGCGATAGTGTGAATCCGAGTTTCATGCTCTATTCTTCGCGCCTCATTAGCTGGGTCAGCTGCTATCATCCTCATTCCAAAGTGGGTAAGGACGCACATTTCGGGACTGACTTTCTGAATGATCTGGATGGCGTCGTCAGTGGAGAGGTGACCGGGCCAGGTGCTGCCATTAGGCCTAAGCACGCACAGGATCAGAAGCCTCACCCCAGAGTACTGTTCAGGAACATCTGCTTGGAATTCCGTGTCTGACGTGTATCCTATATCTCCTGTTTCGAATGAGAATCGAAATCCAACTGAATCGGGATCACTGTGATACGCATGCGTTGCAGATATCCTAACGCTCTTGATTTGTATCTCTGCCCCTGGCTGCATCTCCACAAGTTGGCTGATCAATTTCCGATGATACTTTGTAAGGCAAGAATTGAAGTCTTCCGTTCCTGTTACGACGCTCTTGGGACCAATGAAGATCCCTCTCTTCCTTGTGCCTCCTTGACTCATCGCCTCAACAAAGACCTGTGCGTCTGAATAGTGATCCGGATGGCAGTGGGAGACCGCCACGACTTCGACCTTAGAGGGGTCGAGCCCCAGCACGTTTGAGTAGACGATAGCTCCGGGTCCCGGGTCAAGTTGAAGGTTAAGTGGCCTGATGAACCTGATTCCCCCGGTGTGCCGCTTTTGCGTGATTGTCGAGAACCGGGCTCCCCCTGTCCCTAGAAACACAAGTTCAACTTCTTCCATTCGACTCAGCCAATGACTAACAATCTGAACGTATCTTTATGAACGTGCGTATGATTTGCGCCTAGAATAGGTTCATAGACTTCTGTTTAAAGAAGGTAAAGAAGAGAAAAAATCAGGGTAGGGTAGAGGTCCTATTGGATCTTGATCTCTCTTCCTTTCTTTCGAGGCTTCGCTCTGGAAAGAACTACTTCCAGAACGCCGTTCTTATATGAGGCTTTCGAGGTGTCAGGGTCAACTTCTGCTGGAAGCTCCAGCTCCTTGTAGTACTTGTGATTCGGGGTGTTGACTGAGATTGTGAGTGAGTTTTCGGTTCCTTGCAAATTGATATCTGGCCTTTCTACTCCGGGGAGTTCTGCGACGACCTTAACCGTCTCATCATTAACTATTGTATCGACGAGAGGTTCGCGCTCTTCCTTGACCTCTAGCTTTGGCTTTGCTACGCCAAATGGTGTTCGCTTTAGAGATGGCTTTACGTTGCCAAACTCTCGGATAACTGGCTTTCCATCTGGCCCAACAGTCATAGAATAGCCGTAAACGAATGGTCCCATCTCTCGAACTGTGCTACCGTCTGGAAGTTTTCTTTCTCTGACCAGATCTTTTGGCCCGATGCTTGACATTTCCTTGAACATGTCCTCCATCATCTTGTCGATGTCCTCGAAGAACCTGTCGTCAAAGAACGGGAAACGCCATCTTCTTCTAAACCATTCTGGTAGATCTTCATCTCGCCACAATTCTTTTTCCACCTCTTTCTTGGTGTTCGGACAGTGTTTGCGTTACCCTAGGTAACAGAAGCGGCTTATAAATGTTACCCCAAGTAACTTACTTCCACTTTCCAAGTTGCCTACGATGAGCACGAGCGTATCGCTAACCTCGTAACGGCGTATCCATTCAGAACCGCCCAATCGAGCCTATCTCTGCCGTCCGTCCTAGGCTTTCGTCAGGTGTCCTAACCATGTCGACTTCAGGGTCTACGTACTTGATTCCGCTGGAGGAAAACTCTCTTGGTTTTCAGCCTTTCGAGTTCTTAGATAGCTGAAGACATAGCCTACCGGAGGAGGCTCGATTCCATCTTGCCAAAGAACGCCTATGATTTCTCCCAAGTGATAGATCTCCTCTGTACCTACATGGAATATCAGATCTTCAACGGTGCATCTTACGACAGTGCCAGAGATCCTGCCTTTCACTTCCAGCTCTGTGTTGAGTTCTTCTTTCCCCAGAGATCGAAGAAACCTTCTTGTCTTGTCCTGAACCTCTAGGATTCTCTTCTCCATGGAGTCGAAACTATCGCATTTGTCGTACTGCCATGGTTTCCAGTCTTTAGCACTTCCGGCTATGTAGTGGTGGAACCACCAGTCTTCGCATTCGGCGATGTGTAGGAGAACGTTGCGGATTGAGTTCCAGCTAATCTCCCTATTTCGCATGATGCCCTCCCATGGGAGAGTCCTAGCCTTCTCGAGGAATTTTCTGAGGATGAAGTGATCGTACTCAAATAGGTCAAGAACCGACAACGGCATGCATCCATGCGCCTCCGCTTGATCTAACAGGTGTATCTCACCGATCAGACAAGCCCTCCGAAGATATCAGTATATCCACAGAAATCAAGTCGCAAAGCCTAGCGTATTCTCCATCTTCTCCGAGCGTAGGATTTTCCCCCTCGATTGATCGTTTCTTAGGCAACCAAAAGCCTCTAAAGCTGGACGTTTACGCAAAAGTAGGGAGCCGCCTTGTCAGTGTTGGACGACACAGTTGAACGATTTGTTGATGTAATGGCGTATTTTAGAAGCCCGATTGGACTTCACAGATACAACGACCATATCTTCATTCCGAGTCCAGCGAACATTCGAAAACTGTTCAGAGATTTCGACTTTGTAGAGTCATCCCTTCGGAGACTTGAAGGAGCAGAGCTCTCATGGTACGACAGACTGAAGATTGATGAGATGCACAGGATGATCCGCTCTACTAGGATCGAGGTAGAGTGGGAATCCGCTGATCCTATCTATCCGATCGAAACGCTCGCTGGAGCAGTTCAAGATCTTCTCGATTATCCATTTATGGGAGAGCCGGAAAGAGTGAGGCTGTTGATCGCGAGACTGAAGCATTCGCAGCCCCTCTTTGAAGCTTGTATGATGCAAACTCAAAGGTTGTCGAAGCTTCACATCAGACTAGCGATTGACCTGGGAAAGGCCGTCACAGAGTTCATAAAGGGTGTACCAGGTTCTTTCAAAGGCGCAAAGCAATATGAACAGCTCGTCGAGGCTTGCGCAGCTGTCTCAACAGCTCTGTCTCAATACTTGAAGTATCTCGAGTCGAGGGCCAAGAGTGCACCAGATCAGATTGCGCCACAGAGGCACCAGTTCGAGAGCATGCTACAAGGACTTTGGTCGTTGGATGTCTCAGTTGAAGATCTGAAGAAGGTAGGCGAGGAGCAGCTGGAGCTATGGTCGGAGAGGCTTCTGGAACATGCAAGGCAGATCGATTCGAAAGCAACCGATTGGAAGCGTGCTTCGGAGAAGATCAAGACATACAACCCGTCTACAGAGCAGGAGATCGTCGACGATCATAGAAAGCTGCTTGAAGAAGTAAGGCAGGCGCTGAAGGCCTCAGATCTAGTTGATTTACCTGCAGGGGAGTCGGTTGAGACTCTTGCTACTCCTGAGTGGCGTAGGATGTTTGCAACCGGAGCATCATGCAGCTCAGACGACATGTATGGAGGACGAGTTACATCGAAGCTTCACGTGACTCCGAGAACGGCAGGTGTCACAGGGCCCATGCCACCGCCTTCCAGAGCTCTTTTGGCGCATGAATGCTACGCCGGCCATCATGTTCACGCAATAAACATCGGACAGCATGCGCCGATGCCGTTCAAGATGAGGACCCAGATTAGAGTCCCTGTCTCCGAGGGCTGGGCGATGCTCGCGGAAGAATTCCTGAAAGACGGTTTCACTCCTGTCGAAATGATACAGCTCTGTATGAGTGTCATCAGGCGCGCGGTAAGGATCATCGTGGATGTAGGACTGAACACAGGCGAGATGACGTACGATCAGGCGGTTGACTTTTATGAGAAGACCATAGGCGTGAGGGCTACAAACGAGGTCAACGGTACACTTCTTCTTCCAGGCTATAAGTCAACATACCTGTTTGGTAAGGTTGCTTTGGAAAGGCTTAGAGATGAGATTCGGATGGAACTCGGGCACAGATTTGATGTCAAGTGGTTCAACAACCTCATAGTTCAGGCTGGCACGATGTCGCTGATTGGCATCAGAACCTACGTTCGTCATCATGCTGAGATGGTGAAGAAGACAGCGTAGCCGAACAACAGGCACCCTCGCTCGGGCAGACCTGCGAGAGCTACTCAAGGAACGCAGACAAGTTCCTAACATCGGATTCCAGAACGCTCGAAGGCTCCCATGAACATGAACCTAAGCGTACCGAGCGCCTTCTATGCCTGTCGCATCAGTATTGGAGGCAGGCGATGTCCACGAGGCCTTGAGGGCCCTGAAGTTGAATATCAGCATCGCAAGAAAGTAGCTAGCGACTGATTGATGAGAGTGTGGGGTGATGTGCACGATAGTCTACTTGGTTCAACATGGCGAGGCTAAACCTGAAAGTGAGGATCCTGACCGTCCTCTGACTGCTAGGGGAAGAGAGGACGTTTTGCTGGTGGCGCGACATGCAGCTGGCGTGGGAGTCAAGGTTGAAAGAGTACTTCACTCAGGCAAGTTGAGGGCGAAGCAGACGGCTGAGATTCTCGCTAACCATTTGCATCCAGCAGGCGGAGTCGAAGAGACAAGCGGTCTCTCACCTATGGATCCGCCTGAATCTGCAAGATCAGTCATCGAGGGTGCCAAGGAACCTGTAATGATTGTGGGGCACCTGCCCCATCTGAGCCGACTCCTATCTCTAATTGTGATCGGGAACCCGGAGATGGAGGTCGTTCGGTTTCGGACGGGTGAAATCGTCTCCTTGGCGAAGAGCGACAAGAAATGGTCCGTAGCTTGGATTCTGACCCCTGACATAGTCAGGCGTTAGATCACGGTGCCAGAAGTCCAGCTCTGAACGTTACGGTTCGGCCTTCTACAAGTAGCGTTGAAGCTTCCGACTCATAGTCCTCAGTGAGCTGGAGAGGCCGCTTAGGCAGGATCGCCTGCTCAGTCAGTTCTAGAACCTATTTCGCCTCCTCTGATGTTTTCCTGCAGGTATCACAGGGCCAGGACAGATGCTTCTCGTGGGAGCCGCTGCTAGGTTCTGGTTTTTCGTATCGTATGCTGTAGCAGACATGCCAAGTTAAGACTCCACATTTCGGACGTCGTCTCAGAGCCCTGATGTTCAGCCTTCAACCTGAAGGTAAAACAGCCATGACTGCTCACCTGACTTACGTTTGGGAGCGGTACTTACGTGATCGATTGGCCCAATCCAAATGGCATGAGCATGGTTTCGACAGCTGAGAGGAGCAGATCAACATAGGCTTCGGCATCATAACTGCGGCAGGATTCGCATAGCTCCATGGCTAGGATGCGTCTGCTTGGAAACTTGCTTCTGTTGTTGGTTATGATGTAGCTGACGGATTCGCCTGCGTTTGGTTTAACGCCTTCCTTCGCCAGTTGGCGGGCTGCGACTGCTTGGAGTACTCTATGCCTATACTCGTCTGGGTTCTGGGAGAGGTGTTTTCGAATAGCCAGTTCCTCGAGAGGTACGGCTCCAGACCTTAAGAGGTGGATATATCTCTCGACGACCTTGTAGGCGGATGGCAGCCTTGCATAGAATTCCTCAGCGTTCTTTGCTTCAGCTAGGACGCGGAGCGTTTCCCGTATGCACTGGTCGATGACCGGTGGCGTATCGCGCCTCCTCGTGGCGATGCCACGGTCCTTGATCTTCCCGTTTCTGAAGGTGCCGTAGTACCGGTTGAGAACCGGTATGCTCTGATGCGTCTTAGAGGGTAGGAAGACTATCCAGCGGTAGATACCCTCAAATGATACGGGAAGCCTTGTCGTCGCTTCGATTTCGACTCGAAGCTTCAGATAGTCTTCTTCAGTTGCGCCTTCCTTCTTCAGCCATAACGAGTCCACTATGCCATGAATCAGCCTGAACCCCCGAGACTCCGCTAGATGAACCGTTTCCTTCAGTATCTTCCTAGCGAAGGCGCACGTGGCTACGTGCGCGTCGATCCTGCCGAAGCGGGCGTTCTTGAAGCCAAGGTAACCAAATGAGTTGTGTGTAAATACGGCGCCATTTCCTGCAAAGAACCCCGGAAGCGCATCTTCAAGTTCGAAGCAGTACACGAAGTTCGATGAGGGTCGAATTTCTTTGATCTCTTTAACCGAAACAAAACCTACATCGGCTGAAGCCACTTTTTCTAGAAAATCGTACTCTGCCGGATAGAGTTTGTGTGCATTTCTTACTCGTAGTTTTCGAAGCATTCGAGAGGCTCGCGTTGGACAAGTTCGCTCAAGAATATCGATACGTGGGTCGCGAATAGTCCTGAGTCTTCTGGCAAGCATTCTCATGTTGGAGTGGATGACAGGAACTAGCTCGTAGGAAATGTGATGACATTCCTGTGCGCATGTTTTCCTCAGCATTGCCGTTATTCTTTGCTCATGTGCTTTCTTTAGAAATCCTAATTGTTTCAGCTGGGTGAAGCCGGCAGCGTCCACTATGTCTAGGCGGTATAGATCTGACGGTTTACGAAGGGATCTGTGGAGGCTGTGCTGGAGTCTAGCTCTGAGAAGTAAGTAACTAATGTCTTTGAGAAAGCTCTCGGAAGAAGTTGATATCGATACAAAGTTTCTCGTCTTACTTACACTTCCATCACCAGCGATCAAGCCTGAAATGAAGCCCGATATTGCTGCAGAGTTTGCGTTCAAGATGCATGTAGGGACCGTGAGTTTTCCCCTGTCTGCAGACCCACCTACGTTCAATACCTGTTCGAGAACTCGCACCAATGCGATGCAGTTAATCTGAGCGACATACATCTTGGCTTTTTTTTCTTTGTAAATGTGTGGTCTCAGGCGAAATAGTTTCCATGCTGTTTTTCTCAGATACCGCAGTAACTCAGACTCATCTTGGCCTATATCAAAGCGAAGATAACTACGACTAGCGCTTCCGTCGGCTATGAATAATCCTAGGAAGAAGCCCAGATCGCGATCTACTGGGATGATTGATGGTATCCACGTTATCCTTCCTCCTTTAATCCTCCCCCTCCCAATAACCAATTCACGATGCTTCTCTACAGGGATGGAGAGCAGTCGAAAGTGTCTGAGAGGTATTATGCCATTCTTATACCAAAAATAGACATTTTCGTGAGGTAATCCCATTTGACAGAACAGTTTTCTCTTCTGCCATATGGCTGATTTGAGGCATTCACCTTTGATCCTCCAGCTATCAATCTCTGAATGATCAAGTTTGCTTTGTAGTGTTTCTATCAAGTTGATTTCGTTGATTATCTTGGGTGGATCCGGGATAGTTTTGCAAACAGGTATTAGGTCACCCACTTTTAGTTGGTCAGCCTTTCTAACACGTAAGCCGCCTCGGTTTAGCACATAGAACTCGTGATTGGATGTTGTGCATGTTCGCCTACCATTGTCCATAAGTATGTCAAGCATTCTTTCAGGAGCTCTCGTTTTGATAAGCCGCCTGACACGGGTGTATTTGCATCGTAAATCTTCTCCTAATCCAACGGCGTATATACCTTCGTTACAGTCGAAGACTCCCTCTTCGTCACCGACAATGCCATCAATGAGTTCTCCTATTCTGACGGTGCGAAGCTGTCCCTTTACCATAACAGGAACGATTGAATCATATGAAAGGCAACAGACCAGTATCCACTTCAATGCGGCTTGGCGCATCTCGTAGACGCTGCGAAGCTCTGGGTCAGCTGTGGTCTGTTTCAGCTCCTTGTACTGTTGGCGTTTCTCCAGGAGGAGTTTGAGGCTTCGTGGGACGATTCCTATCTTTTTCTCGCAGATGTTGTAGCCCAGCTCAGGGACACGTTTCTTCGAGTCTGGGCAGCATTTGCAGCGGACCGTTTCGCCGCTCAGGTTTTTGGTGAGCATGATCATGGGGTAGAGCGAGGTGAAGTCGATTTCGCCGATCGATTCATGTAAGCCTACTACGGGTTCATAGTAGAATCCTCCGCGATCAGCGATGAGGAGTTCGCTGGCTGTCTTCAACTCTTCCGTGTTTGTCTTCCTCCATGGAATTAGGACGCCTAGGTGGGCTGCTTCGTAGAGCTGTGCGGAGGTCATGCTGGTTCCGATTGTTGTGTTGCTTACGCGCTGTGCTGGTATTCTGCATAGGCGGGCGACCTCGATTATGCCTGGTAGCCCACAATCGCCATAGAGCATGGAGTTCTCATAGTCGATGTGGATCCTTCCAAGTAGCCGGGTCGGCATAGGCCGATAGTAGACTCTTCCATAGCTCACGTAGGTTTGGCCTTTTCCAAGCGAGGTTCGAAGCGGTGACTGCTCACGGCCCAGAATGAGTTGATCCTCGATGCCGTTCACTGCAGCCCTGCACGCAAGATATGGGAAGAAGAGGTCGTCACCTTTGGGTGTGTAGATCACGTCTGGGTCAAGTGCCTTCAAGGTTTCGACAAGCCAGAGAAGTTTCTGACGCTCATTGCCTTCGTCAAAGCAGTGGGCTTCATTCCTTGATGTTATCGTGATGGCTTCAATGGGGTCGGTCTGGGCGGGTAGCCTCTTCTGCTTTTGAATGTTCACTGACAATGTGACTTCTTGGAGTGGTGGAGTTTCGTAGTCAACTGATTCGAGGCTGTCGTCGAGTTTCCAATGGATGACGTTCTGATCTGCGGCGGCTTCTACGTGTCCGAACGGGTAGATGTCCTTCTCATACATGTAGAGTTGGCTTGGCTTCACATCAACATTGTACAGTTCATAGCGCCCATAATGGGCGTGAGCCAGCACCTTCTCAGCCAACCGCTCAGCTTCACGGACGCTTTGGACTGGAACCTTCAGGACTGTGGATGGTTCGTTGTCTTCAGGTTTGGTGAACTTCTCCTCGAATCTCATTCCGTCGATATGTAGCTGATCGGCGAGATTTATGAGGTCGCTGTAGTCGCCAGCGACGTAGAAGCATTGCTGCCAAACATCAACCAGTCGAACCGCTCGGCCTTCACGTGTCTTTAACCAGACGACCATGCAGCCGTTCTTTGGGTATAGGTCCAGTATCCAGCCTTCAATGCGGCTGGCTGGATTCTTTGAGGAGGTGTTGGATCCGGTCAATCGTGTCGCGTAACTCCTTCAGACTCTTATGATGCGAGAACAGGACTGAGAGGAACATGCCTTCGGTTTTGACGGGAAGCGTGGCTGCTCCGGCAGCTGACGCGTATCGTCGACATTCGTCCATCAGATCCTCAAAGATTTCACGCTCATCGATACGCAATGCATCTTGGAACTTTTCCCACCGCTTGAACTCCTCTTCAAGAAGCATCCGCCATGAGGGAATGGTTCTACCCATTGATGGTCGCCTCCAAGAACTCCTCTAGGATTCTTGGAGTTGGCTGTTTGATGAGGACGTTTTCTCCTGAACGTGTCGGGTGCTTCTCAAGGATGAGCTTTGTAGAGTGGCGTCGTTCCTCAAACCTTAAGACGATGTCTACTCGCTGTTTGACTGTGCGTAGGAACGGATCTGAATCCGAGATTTTCTCGTCGAGGCTTGTTGCCAAGACGATAGCTCTCTCGAGTCTGGCTGTGGTGGCTAACGAGTTGAGCGTGATCTTGAAGAGGTCGAGGCTTTGGCTGTGACGTACATCGGGGTCGCGGTACAGCTCGATCATATCGGAGGCGACGACGAGTTTAGCTCCTCGCTCATGAACGGCTTCTGGTAGCATCTGGGTGATGAGTGAGGTTAGTTGGTGGCATGTGAACGCCCGTGAGACAAGTATTCGCTCTAAAGCCCTATTCCGGTCTAGTGAGAATCGTTCCGCGTACTGCGATATGAGGTAAGGATCAAACGTGTTTTCTCCATCGATAAAGATGGCTTCTGAATAGAGCCCTCCGCAGTGGGAGTCAAGCTGTGTTCTGACGCATAGGAGTTCAGAAGCCGCTAGGCACTGCCATGAGCCGTAGAGGAAGATGCTCTGCCCAAGGCATAGACCTTTGAGGAATCGGTCGAGGTTCTTGTCGCCGAAATATAGATCAGGTTCCGCTTGGAGTTCACTTACCCTGCGAAAGTTCACTGGAAGCTTAGGCCTGAGACAGGAAGACTTGGCAAGCAATAGCTCCTCTGGCGGTTGAAAGTTCTCCAATTTAACTTGATGCCATGTGACATGGTTCGAAAGGTTAGCTTTGCATGATGGGCAAGTTGAATTGAACAATAATCGAACCTTAACGGGATCGAGAAGGTTCTCGGATGCTAGAAGGCTTGAACCGCAACCATCACAGGAGTATTGGTAAAGAATCAAGAGTTTTCATCCTCTCTGCCGGTTAAGGGGCTCTACTTGTTCGACAGTGTTGGTTTCTAGGCATAGTCGTATGGCGAGATACGTGTGAAGTGGAAACACATCCTCACCCGAAGGGGTACAGATGCGGTGACCCATTCAGATCCGATGTTCTTCACCCCATCTCGTCGAACTGCCGAAGGGGGATATATGTGGGGAGGGGGCTTTTGGAGGCCCGGAGGGGCGCCAATAACTATTCAATAGAAGGCCTTCCTGAAACTGCTTGCGAGATACAAGCAGGCAAGATCTAAGTGACTGTGCGAGATGAGTGCCCGCCAACGTTTATCTACTACATGGCAACTATACTTAACGCAAAATCTACTTTAGGTTGAATACACATGACAAGAATCCGCGACGCCTTAGTGGAGCTAAACCCTTGGTGGAAGGAAGAATTCAGTCTAGAATACCGCGAAAGGGAAGTCTATCGCGAGATTCAGAGGTTTCTTGCAATGCCCCAGATGATAGCGCTCACTGGTCTCAGAAGAGTTGGGAAAACAACTCTGATGCTCAAGGCGGCGCAGGACGCGATAAGAAAGGGTTTCGACCCCAAAGATGTCCTGTACTTCTCATTCGACGAGTTCAGAGAGATCAAGACACGAGAGGTGCTGAGTGAGTACGAGAAGCTCACCGGCCGGGACTTGGGCAAAGGGAGACGCCTAGTTCTACTCGATGAGATACAGAAGCTGGCAGGTTGGCAAAACGAGCTCAAGGCGGTCTACGACCGTTATCGAACAAATCTCAAGATCCTCATCTCCGGTTCCGAGTCATTGTTCATCAGAAAGGGGTCGAGGGAGAACCTTGCTGGCAGACTCTTCGAATTCAAGATTGAACCTCTCAATTTTCGGGAATACCTCGTCTTCAAGGGCAAGGTGTACAAGCCAATTGATCTGTATGAGAAGGAGCTGGCTAACTTGTTCGACGAGTTCATTCTGACCCAAGGTTTCCCGGAGCTTGTTGGTGTCAAGGACAGGTCGGTGATAAGGAAGTATCTTAGAGAAAGCATAATTGAAAAGGTAGTCTTTAGAGATCTACTCAGCCTACTAGAGATCAGGGATATCTCGCTTCTTGAGTCCCTTCTAAACATCCTGACGGAAGAGCCCGGTCAACTACTGGAGGTCTCACAGCTCGCCGGAGAGCTGGCAGTCTCCCGACAAACCCTATCGAATTATCTTAGTTACCTAGAGCAGTCCTTCCTTGTCAGGAAGTTGTATAACTATTCGACAGGGAGGAGAAAGGTGGAGAGGAAGCTGAAGAAATTCTATCCGACAATAGTCTCCGCAGACCTACCGTTCAGAGATGACGACCTCTCAAGGTCAAGAGTTTTCGAGTGGATCGTAGTCAACCAGTTGAAAGCAGAATTCTTCTGGAGAGATCGATACAAGAACGAGGTTGATGTGGTTCTAACCGATGCGAAGCCAGTTCCAGTCGAGATCAAGCGCAGAAGGATGGACTTCAGTGGAATGGAGGCGTTCATGGATAGGTTCAAGGTTGACAAGGGCTACACAATCTCCCTCGACAAAGAAGACATGCGAAAAACCGACGGAAGAACAATCTTTGTGGTTCCAGCCTATAAGTTCTTGCTGAACCAGAGCCGAGGCCTATAGGATGAAAGCTTCCCCTTTAGCTTCTTCGATGGTATTTGACAGTCGAAGAAAGATATCTGCCTCGGCTTGACGCCATGCAACATGGTTCGAGAGGTTCACTTGGCATGATGGGCAGATCGAGTTGAACCATAATCGAACGTTAACAGGATCCACAAGGCTCGGATGCTAGAAGGCTTGAGCCACATCCAACGCAGAAGTATTGGTAGAGGATCAAAGTTTTCACTTTTCTTGATGGCGGAGTGGAAAGTTTTCGTCTTCTAGAGTTAGGCGTAGGATGAGGTATGCTCGTAGGAGCGGGAACATGGTTTCGCCTTCAGAGGATTGGAGAGGTGCGGCGGTCTCCTTGGCGGCCACATTCTTCGCCCAGTTTGAACCCGATGACTGGAGAATGAATATATGCGATGAGAGGTCTTTCGGAGACCCGGAGAGAAGACCGAAGGTAATAGAGCAGCCTCTGCTCTCTTCTCCATCAGATGATGCCATGGATGGCTCTGTCAGCAATCACTGGGTTCTGGATCCGCTTCATGGGCGGGGCTTTCATTGCTACCATATCTTCGGAGCTGAGGATGCTTCTTACGGATAGCTATCGTAGCTGTCACCAACAGCATAGCCACAATTAGGGCTTCTCCCACCCGTAGCCCGATTCTCTTTGGTCCTGTTTGGGGAGTTTGAGGATGAGTTTGTTCGCATAGCGTGCTGAGTTTTACAAAGTAATAGCTCACAGAACCATTCACGCTGACTGATTGTCCGTTGAGTAAATCACATACCGCAACCTCATATCCCAACGTTATGTTCTCATCGAGATGCCCCGGAGGATGCCTTAATGTGTGTGTTACAGCCAGCATCTGGACATGCACAGTCTGATTTCGGATATCAGGTCCAAAGTATGCATTATCAACTTGAACATCCCAACTGCGAACTCCTCCCGCCGGATAGCGGTAAATCTTGACGACTTTGCCAGTGAGTCCTATTTCTCCAGTGCTCCCAGATATGTTAAACAAAGACGTCTTCGTGCAGACGTACGGCTCCTTGTCTACAACTTCGTAGGGAGCAGTATCCGTAACTGCATCATTCTCTGCATAAGCTTTGACTGATATTGCCCATTCACCGGTTGGGTATTCAGTGTCAAAGTAGTCTATGATTGTTCCAGAATTCACTGGTCCAGCCACACGTGACCAAACTGATCCATTGGGGGTGATGACAGTTTCTTGTATCGTGCTGTTTCTGCTGATATAGATGTAGAACTTGACGGTATCACCGATCGTGTAAGTTCCCATTGTCTTGTTTGATCCTTGACCTCCCTGATCAGAGTAGATATCCACTGCTAGTATCTGTGTGATAGCGGCACTCGAACCTGCAGCGGGTACTCGATCGCCAGCCAGAACAGAACTGCTGACTTGAAGGATTACCGCAAGAACAACAATGGAATAGGTCTGCACTGATGAACTAAGTCTCGATTTCGGCATTTCAGGAAGAGTCTCCGCTACTGAATGCGTGAGTTTCTGACCTCAAATCCAAGCTTCATAGAAACAAACGATTTCTTCTCTTGCAACACATCCTTAGGGCTTCTAGCACATGTTTCCTTCCATCGACCTCTCTTAGACTATGCTTTCTGTCACTGATCCTAGAACGTTGTCCAGGTTCGATTCACTCAGTTGCTCTATGCCTATGATCCGCAGACATAGCTCCTTTGCGAGGGGGTTTAGCTCGAAGGTTTTGAGAGAAAAGATCCTTTGGCTCGACCCCTGCTGAACCACGCTATATGACGCTTGAGAAGATCGAGATCGAAACCAACAAGAACGGCTTCTGAAGAATCGGATATGAAGTCTTCAGATCAGTATGCGAAGGCAACTCGAGAGACAGCCATAACGCAGAGCCTACGCTTTCTCCTCGCCCGTACGGTGGCTTCTATATGGTTTTTGAAAGGGAGCGGGCAACGATGACCATCATCTTGCTGCTGTCGGTGAACCTTTCTTTCTCATGTCCTCCGTACCATTTTGCAATCTCGAATCTGTTTTCCACTAGAAGACGTTTGACAGAGTCTGGATCGTGAACATAGACTTCGCCTCCTTCGTGGTACCGTTCCAGCATTCGCCCATCCTCGTAGAGCTCGTACCAGAGATCCATTGTCATCAATCTCTTTTCAGCATTTGTCTTGTGAAAGCCGAGACGGACAACAGTTCTGCGGTCATCAAGGGCCTTTCGCTCCACGAACCAACCGCTGCCTGCCTCTATCTTGGGTGCATGAGCGAGGTCAAAAGCAAATGCGCCGTTCAAGGCAAGATGTCTGAGAACGCATCTCAAGGCAGCGGTTTGATCGTTCCAGGTGAGGAGGTGATCGAAGCTGAAACTCGGAAAGTATACCAAACCAAACCGCTCAGGAAGATTGAAATCCCGAACATCTGCCTGCCTGAGATGAACATGGCTCCGAACATCAGGTCCTTCTTCTGCAAGCTTCGCCTCTGCCGCCCTAAGCATATGTGGAGAGTTGTCGATTCCCCAGACTTCGACGCCAGCCCGGGCGAGCTGAATAGCAAGGCGGGCAGTACCCACGCCCAGTTCAAGGGCCTTCCCACCTTGCTGCTTAGCAAGACCCAAGTAGAAGCCTACATCTTGCTTTTCGCCGAAGAGGTCGTAGTATTTCTCTGCTCCTTCTCGATACGTCATGTAATCTCATCTCTCACAAGTGACCTTTCATCCTGATTTCAAGTATGTGGTGGATCTGCTTGCCTTTCCGGCAGCGACTCTCTGCAACATGGAAATGACAGTGCAATGATCATGCTCAGCCTTTGTCTTGATAAGCCGGATTCGAGATCTGTCTTGGTTGAGGCCTGTGTATCATGAAGGTGTTTTCCGAGCGAATTGATCTGAAGAGCAAAGGTGAGGTTGATATGGTCGATATTACCGCAAGAGTTGAGGGCATAGTTGAGAATAATCAGATCGAGAATGGCATAGCCACGATATTCGTACCCGGCTCCACAGCTGCAGTCACGACAATAGAGTACGAGCCCGGCCTATTGACAGATTTCCCATCTATGCTTGAGAAAATAGCTCCACGAAACGCGGTCTACGAGCATGAGAAGCGCTGGCACGACGGGAACGGACATTCACATGTCAGGGCATCGTTGATAGGGCCTTCCCTAACGGTTCCGATCAAAGACGGAAAGCTCACTCTCGGAACCTGGCAGCAACTGGTCCTGGTTGAACTGGACACTCGAAGCCGGTCGAGAGAGCTCATCGTCCAAATCATTGGTGAATAGGAAGCGATGAATTCTGACAGGAGCACGTTCTGCCACAAAGGAACCTCTACAAGTAGATGTCTCTGTCCCTTAGGGAGGGAAGGGCTGGTGAAGTCACCGACCTTCTGTAACTGCTCCATTGGCTGGCTCAAGGAGATCTTCGAGGCTGCCTTGGGGGTCATGTTGAGACAGTTTAAGCGGCTTACACATGGAGGGCCTGCATATACGACTGTATATGCGGAACGCTAGTGCCATGTGGGGAACTATGTGAAGACAGTTCAAGCCATGCAGAGGTCTCTTGAGTCCGCTTCACTATGGGTTCCAACCGCAGGGCATAAGTGAAATGATCTCACGCGACTGTTAGGGAGCAGGTGGAGCTTGTATTCTGGCTTCTTCTCCTACGCATGATGAACAGGGACGCTGCCAACGACAACACTAGCACCATCGCTGCCATTGAGAATTCTGGAATGGGCACTGCGCTTTGCTCTAAGTAGATACTAAGCGCTCCGACCGAGCCGTCGCTGACATAGTACGGCATGGTTTGAACTTTATATCCTTCCTGCCCGCTCGGCGTCCAGTAGATCACTGAGGAAGTGTAAGGTCCACTGTTCAGCCATGCTGCAAACCAGCCATCGAACGTGTAATGGTTGAAGACAGTCCCGTCTGCTGCGGTGAACCGGAGTATAGTCCATGCGGCACTTCTCCAGTCATCGCAGTAAGTATAGCCGTACACATTTCCTGTGACCAGTCCTCTTCTATCGAGTGAGAACACAAGCGATGATTCGCCGCCTAGACTCGCGCCTGGGACTAAGACATTGTATCTGAGCTCATACGGGCCAAGGTGGTTCACATAGATAGGCTTCAACTCCGTGGTGTATGTGAGTTCACCTGTCAACATTCCGGAGAAGCCTATCGGATTCGTTGGAGCAGTCGGTAGCACCGTTACAAAACCTCTTGTAAGCACTGTCGGCGGTGTGCTGACCTCCACCGGATTATAGTAGTGGCCTGGGTAATAGTCGAAGACTGGAACTACGTGCACCTGTATCTTCCAGTTGCCCTTATAGTTCGGGTAAGCGTCGATGCCATATGGAGCATCTATCGGCCTGTCGCCCCATCCGTAGTCGCCTGTGGCGCCACAGGGGTCAGATGAGGAGCCTGACACCCAACCATAAAGGTCAGGCAGTCCTGCCATCAGAACGGTGACTGTTTGGGTTCCCTGTGGCACATAGTTCAGCCTCCAATAGCTTCGTGCCACGCGAGCAGCTGGATCAAAGTCATAGCCGGGGCGCATCGGCGTTGTTCCCACAAGGTTCCAGCTGTATCTTGTCGTATTCGCAGGGGGCCAAGCTCCGAACTGTGGTTGCCACCACCAGTCAGATGTCAAGTACTCGGCGACCAGCTTGTTCTGATCGTTAAGAATTCTGATTCTTAGATGAGCGTCGAAGGGAATGCCTTCGTACAATCCTTGTTGCCTGAACCTTATGGTGACCGTCAACTGAGCACCTTGTGTGAGCTTGATCAAGATATCTGAGGTGGCGTTGCCCTTTGTCGCATAGGCCATGACAGGCCTCTTCTGCACATAGCCATAGGTCAGAGCTTTGAATTCGTAAACGCCAGTTTCAAAGGAGAACGGGTAGTAGCCTACAGTCGCCCCTTCGCCGTCGCCGCTTGGGAATTTGTAGTAGTACTGACTGCTCTCTGACCCATCGTAGTATCGAAACTGATACATGGAGCCTGTGGGAACTGGACCGAAGTAATCGTTGTAATATGTTGCGGCCGGGCCACATGTTGCCTTGTAACTGTCTACACCGAGAACTCGCGCGACTCCGTCGTCAGTTCCTATCATATGGAATGGATTGTTCAACAAGTATGGCAAGAAGGCGACGGACGCATTCTTGTAGCCTTGCATCGCGACCGGCATGACGTAGTAGTCCGATAAGGGTGCAAGATGCTTTCCCTCCTTCATGATCTGGACGTAGATCGGTTGATATGGGAAGCTCCAGTTCTTGTCAACGGTCGGGTGTTGCCAGTCCTCGCTGTACGCGGTTAGATTGAACTTGGCGCCTCGGTAGAGGTGGTCGCTGATGGAGGTAGTGGTGCCACACAGGGCTAAGTCAAACTTCTCAAAAACCTGTTCAACAAATCCCCACATGTAGGCTTTGGCAGTATACCGACCTGCTTGTATGCCGTAGTTTCTGCCGTCACCGTACCTGAGACCCATCTCCCTGAAGCCTTCCATCAGCATCGACTGGTTTGTCGAAGCAACCGGCACAGGCTGTATTCTCCAAGCAAAGACCGATTCGCCTGCTGGGTTCTGATAGTTGCTCTTTCCTGCAGCGACGAGCTCAACTGCAAGATATCTGTAGTACGCTCCGCCAGACCCGTCAAAAGCCTTGTAGCTCCAACCCCATCCGATCGCGCTCTCCATCAATGTGCCTGGCACGTCGTGGAAGTGCACCATCTTCTCAACGGGGCTTGAGCGTCTTAGGTCGAACTGCGTGTACACATTGCCGGGCCACTCGACTGATGGCACTGTGAAGGTTACGGGCATGAAGGTCACACCGTCCTGCTCTGTCTGCACGTAGCCGTAGAGCCACGCTCTAACCCAGTAAGTACCTGCGCCTAGACCGCTAACCCATGTTGCACCGTTGCGGCTGTTAGCGGACCAGTCCAGACTAGGCACGTGGCCGTCCAAGTCAGCTGGCGTACCATAGTACCCTTTGCGTCCAAACTGGAAATCGAGGCTGGACCTGTCGTTCGCGACTTGCCAGAGCTGAGCAGGACCAACTCCTCCAGGGATTCTAGGATTTGACTCCGCATAGCCACCAATGGTCCATGGAAAGCCCCATGAACCCCAGACGGTGTTGCCTTGATCGTAAGGAGACCATGTAACGGCCTTGCTGGTCGACCCGCCTGGAATCATGCTCTGTGCATCTTCGAGGGATCGATAGATCTCGATCTTGATGTTCAGCTCAGAACTCACGTCTCGTTTGACGTATGGGACTTCGCCTGTTCCACACTTGGAGAAGACTGTGCCTCTGACTTCCACGCCGGGGGTCAAGTAGCCGTCTACATGGTACGACTGGCCTCTCAGAAGCTTGAAGTTGCTTGCGATCTTAATCTCCGGGTAACCCGCCGCTGACGCGTATATGTCGTACACACCTGGGGCTACGCCTTCAACCTCATAGTGTCCACCCCAAGCCGCATCGAAGTATCCCCTGGCTTCCACTGGGCGACCTGTGGACTTACCCGTATAGGGATCATCAGCAACGCCTACCGCTCTAACACGCCCAGGCAAAGTAACCGGTTGACCATATAGGCTGCTGTTCCATCCACCATAGCGAATGGTTCCCGTTATAATTGCTGGGTCAACCTCACCCTTCACCAGCACAACAGGCAGGTTCTGATACGGGAAGTAGACGCTTTCGCCGTATACTCCGTCACTGTTTAGGTCATCAGGGCTGTAGAGCCTTCTGAACTTGAATTGGTAGGCGCCTGCGATCGTTGGCGCCGTGACATCGTTGACACGTATGTAGTACCATTCGTCGGCCAGATTGTTGTATGTGTCGTTCCTTACGTTGAAGGTTATGTTTCCGAAGGTCTTCCAGGGCGAAAACTGGAAGGGGCCAGTTGGCTTGTTGATTTGCTTCAACCAACTGTCCGGAACGTCATCCATCTTGTCATACGTTGCTTGATCGTAGCCGAAGGCAGCTGTGTCCGTGTAGACTCTCACGCGAGTCCAGTATGGGCCGTATTGGAAGTCCTCGCGGTTCATTGTGTCAACAGCCATGCAGTCATAGTTGTTGGTGAATGATGCCACGACGTTGCTTCTAGCGATGCCAGTGAACTCTGGCGGAATCATGATCTCAGCCATGGTGAAGTTGACCGCAAACCAGTTGCCGTGAGCCATTCGCCAAGCAACCTTCTGGCTCGCTGTAACGTTGAAGGCTAGGATCAAGTCACCTTTCACTGGGTGCTCGATTTCCAGGCTTTCAATCGTGGGGTTATCCGATGCCCATCGATTGGCCTTCCACATCGTGGCGAAGGGCGTGCCAGCCTTGATGGTTGATGTCAATATGGCGCCGAAAGGCGCATAGTTATTCGAGTCAAGCTGATACCACCCTGTCGGGCCCTGCGCTGGAAACGGGTTGCTTATTCCTGTAGGAGATCTCAGGCTAACCCAAGGCCACGGAGACTGATAACCAGGATAGGTTCCCGCACCAGTGTACCAGCCCGGTGCGCCCGACGTGAATAGACCACTACCTGGAAAGACATAGCCGACCAATCCCTGAGTATGCCAATCAAAGTGATTCTGTCGATACGGATAGCTCGAAATGTGTGCCCCCATCGTGAAATGCGCAGACACTGGAACTGAGATTATGCCAAGTATGAAGAGCATCATTGCCAGAGCAGCGCAGACTCTCTTGTTCATCTCTTTTTCCTCATTGTAGTTCTTACACTGAGACAAGCACGTGGGAACATGCAACTCTTCACTCATCGACTATCCGAGAATGATATTAGCGGTTGGCTGTTCATAGTGAACAGACATGGTGTAGAAAAACGCTTCGGATCTTCTATGTGGAAGACGAAAACAAGAGATAAATGCATCTGCTTTCGAACATCAAAGTTCCATCATCGATGTGACTGCAACTATGCGTATACCGGCGCAAAGATAGTACCGGTTAGCATACCCTTGGTATGGGTTCTCCTATCGGTTTCTCGACCACTCTAGTGCCGCCAACTTTCGTCTTGAGAAAGACGTATCCCGGATATTCCGCTTTCACCTCTCCGGCGATTGTAGCCTCTCGCCCATACCTAGTTCCGCGGACTGCATCCAACGTCGCTTCCACAGCCTTCTTCGAGACACATATTACTGCTCGTCCCTCACAGGTAATCTCGTAGGGGTCGAGGCCAAGCATCTCCGAGCCAACTCTAACACTTTCCTTCACAGGCACCTGATCTTGATCCAACCATATGCTCACCTTTGACTTCGTAGCGATGTCGTTTAGAGCCGAAGCGAGCCCCCCTCTTGTTGGATCCTTCATAGCCGTCACACCTCCTAGGCCAAGTGCGGCCTGAACAGTGCTCCAGATGGGAGCCACATCAGATTGGAGGTCCATTTCGAGCCTGAACTCCTTTCTGGCCGAAAGCAGAGCCATACCATGGTCGCCTATCGAGCCAGTCACTATTACCATGTCACCTGGCTTCGTACCGCTATCCAGGATGACGGCACCTTTCCTCGCAAGCCCTATTCCACATGTGGCAATGACTATCTGATCGAGACTGCCCTTTGGCATTACCTTGAAATCTCCCCCTATGATTGCAAGATCTATCTCTCTTGCAGCCTCCTCCATAGACTTTATGACTCGCGCCATGTCAGCAAAGCCGAACCCCTCCTCCACTATTATCGAGTCAAGGATAGCAACTGGTTTGGCGCCCATCATGGCGAGGTCGTTAGTAGTTCCAGAAATCGAGAGCCTTCCTATGTCTCCTCCCGGGAAGAAGACGGGGCTCACCGTATGGCCATCCATTGACGTAACGACTTCATGCCCGTCAAGCCTGAGTGACGAGCCGTCGTCAAGTTCATCTATCCCAACGCCACCGAGAGCTCTGCGCATAGAGAAGGCTGGAATGACAATCTTCTTGATCACTTCGTCCATCAATGTGCCGCCTGCGCCGTGAGATAACTTCAGAAACTCGCCCGTCATAGCCTATCCACTAATCGGTGATTCTGACACAGCAAGAATATGAGTTTCACGACGGCATACCCTTTCCAGGCCACGCCAAGCAAGGCCCACATAGTCATAAAGACACACTGACATAGTTCGGAGGTAGGCCAAATCGTCCGATGAGGAGGCTCGGTGCAGTCGAATTGAAAAGAATCACTGTAGTAGTCACTGATCGGCTCTACGACAAATTGGAATACCTGCGTCGGTATTGGGGAATGGATTCATGGGCAAAGGTTCTAGAGAACCTCGTCAAGGTAACTGAATCGCTGATGAGCGAAGAGTCGATATGAAGAAAATGACAATCATCGTACTGCCCGCAGCTTTTCTGTGGTAGGAGACAAGCAGATAAGGCTGTTACTGGTGATATCCGAGACCAGAGGAAGCCTTCTCCCGTGCGCTTGTTGAGAGGCAAGAAATCGCAAGAAAGAGTGAGCGACGACTCAGTTCCAAAGGCCGAGTTTGACGCCGTCAAATCAAATCTACAAGGCAAGATTACAGAGCTTCAGAAAAGCTGGAGGACACTTGATGCGGCCAACAAAGAGCTCGAAAAAAGGCTGGTTACCTCTAAATCGGAGATTGAGTCACTACGCTCAGACACCGCGCAGTTACAGAATAGACTAGCAGAGTCGATACCCAAGGCCGAATCAGAAGCGAACGTCAATGAACTTGAGACGAGGCTTTCAGATGCAAGGCAGGAGCTTGAAGTGGCCAGGGCCAAGATCGATGAACTTCAAATCAAGTTGTCCCGCTCTGTGCCGGGGACGGAAGTGGATGTTGCCAGAGCGGAGGCTGAATCTAGGATGCGGGAACTCCAACAGAAACTGTCGGAATCGAAGAGCAAGGCAGACAGTCTGCAGGAAAAGGTTGCAGCGCTAGAGTCTCGGGTGGCTGAAACTGAAAGGGAGCTCGACGCTGCGAGGAGTCATATCAAGGAGTCACAAGCGGCCGCACCTAAGCCGCCAGCAGAGGAGAAGCCTTCAGAACCGATACCCTGACAAGGATCCGCCATTTCTCACGATCTGCAACGTTCATTCGCCAAGTTTTCAACTCCCTGGGTTATTCGCCTCAAGAGCGCTAGCAACGACATAGCAAACCGCAAAAACAAATCTATATTAGCCGCTCAACACCAAACTCCGCCGAATCGTGGTGTGAAGCTTGCCTCAGTGGCATGGAGACCTCACAAAGCGAAAACCTACCGGCGGCAGAAAGAAGGCGTTCAGGGGAAAAAGGGCATATGAGATGGGCAGCGGACCAACTGCAACACTCGTAGGGGAGGCAAGACTGCGCAAGAGAAAGGGGAGGGGAGGTTCCGCGAAGGTAGGTCTCCTCACGTGGAAATTTGCGAATGTGACAGACCCGGCTACCAAGAAGACCGAGAAGGCTGAGATTCGAAGAGTAATCAAGAACCCAGCTAATCCTGACTACCAGCGAAGAGGCGTCATAACGAAGGGGTCAGTCATCGAGACGTCTCTGGGGCAGGCCACAGTTGTTTCGAGGCCTGGGCAGCATGGCGCAGTCAACGCGATCCTCACTCAAAAAGCCTAGCTCACACTGCTGATCAGGATTGAAGCAACCCGGGAAAATCGTAGTCTGGGTAGCCAACATAGACCGAAACAAGACCAAGCGTCAAGGAAGAAGAATCCCCAAGTCCACCTCGGTTGATTCTCCAAGGCTCGCCGAGGTCGAGGCTGCGGCAGAATCACTATCTTTACGATTCACATCGAAGCCTGGTGTCCCAAGGCCGAGGACCTGGTGGGAGAAGACTGGCTATCTGCTTGTGGAGAAAGGGGACCTGAACCGAAGTGACCTTCTAAGGACGATAGCAAGGCAGGTGGCGAAGGAGAGACCTATCAAGAAATCCTGACTGCTTCTGGCTTAGCCAATAGGGCACGACTTTAGGGATTCTGTTGCTGCTCCGACTCCTCCTCCGAGCGGAAACGAATGGCCAAGCCGCGACAAACTCGCCTCAATAGCTCCAATAGTTGCGATGATATCGTTGGGCGACACGTTGCCCATGTGGCCTACCCTGAAGATTTTTCCCCTCAACTGTCCCAAGCCGCCAGCCACTACTACGCCGTGTTTCGCCATATTGCCACGGAAAGCTTCATCATCTATCCCTGAAGGATAGTAAGCTGCCGTCATCGTGTCAGCTCTTCCTTTCCCTTCAGCTACGATCTTCAAGCCGATCCTGTTCAATGCAGACCTCATGGCTTTGGCAATCGCCTGATGTCGAGCATACCTTTTCTCGAGACCTTCACTTAGGATCATTTCCAAGCTCTCGGCAAGAGCACAGACCATGTTCACTGGAGGTGTCGCGAAATACCTTGACGGATCTCGCATGACAGGAAGCCAATTCTCAAAGTCCATATAGTACGATTGAACCTTCGTCTTTCTCTTCGCGCGAGCGTCCAAAGCCTCTTTGCTTGCGGAGAGGACTGCAAGTCCAGGAGGAACTGCCAACGCTTTCTGTGATCCGGAGAGACATACGTCTATTGCCCATTCATCGACCCGGATCTCTATCCCTCCCAGAGAGCAGACCGTGTCGAGAATGAACAGCGACCCTCGGTTCTTGACGACTCGGCTGATTTCACGGGCATCGTTGGCTACCCCAGTCGAAGTGTCAACGTGAACCACCATCACTGCCTTGTAGTCCTCTTGTTCAAGCTTCTCTTTGATCTTGTTAGGGTCAGCTGCTTTGCCCCATTCGAAAGAAAGCTTCTCAACTCCGTCAGTGAACCTTGAGAGGACATCCACAAACCTATCGCCAAAATAGCCGTTGGAAACGACTAGAACCTTGTCGCTTGGTTCCACCACATTCGCCACAGCCATCTCCATGGCCAAAGTTCCTGACCCAGAAACGACGAAGACATCGCCAGAAGTCATCATGACCTTCTTCAAGCTCTCAAGTGCTCGCTTGAAGGTTGCCACAAATGAAGGACTTACGTGGGATGTTGTCGGCTTGGCGAGGGCCCTTAAAACAGACGGATCCACATTGGTTGGCCCAGGAATCATTACAAGGTTTCTTTCAACACTCATTCTGGTTGACTCCTAACGAATGAAGAATTCTTGACGAAAATAAATCTTAGGCATTCTTGGGAGAATCTTCAGTCCGCAGGCATACAGGTCTATTCGCGTGGGCCATGCACAAATCGTTCAGCGGAAGGTTAAAGAAAACATACGAGTAGAGGTACCCGATACTCCGAAGGACGTTGCCTCGAATGGTTGAGCTTAAGGTAAAGGATCAAGCCTTTGATGAAGCAACCTCGGCTTCCACAGGAACACTTGAGTTGGGCCGCGTGACGGTTGAGCTTCCAGGAAAGTTTGCGCAGTCCAGTGAACTCAACGCGATGAAAATAGCTGACTTGAAAACTCTCTCTCCAAGCAGAGTCGTTGTTGCGGCGAAACTGATGCCGCCGAATACCCTCAAGCGTCTCCTGACCGACGAGAAGTACTTGAAGGATCTCGCCATGAGACTGCCAAGAGAGGCACCCACACTTGAGGATACAGCTCAGCTACTGTTTCTGGCCTTCAAGGGTGAGAGCAAGATAGACAAGGCGGATGACCTGAGGACGATCCTTGATCTTCAATTCTTCTCCGACCTTGATGTGGTAACCGTTCAGCAGAGCCCCGGTGTGAGTCCAGAAGACTATGTGTCTCTCTACTCCTATGCATCTAGATGGAAGGAGGAGCGAGGCTTTGACAAGCCTATGATGCCTGTTCTGTCAGCTCTAGGCAGCAAAGAAGAGTTCGAGAAATGTTTGGATCCGATAATGAAGCGAGAACCACAATGCCTTGGAATCGACATGAGAGGAGGCTTCCACTATCATACGCTGAGAGCCGTCGAGGCCGCGAAAAAGAAGAAGCCGGAGATGTGGGTTCATGTCTTTCAGGTCCCTCCGAAGGTTTTGTTCGGAAGAAGGATGGGGGCTTGCTCGCAAGGCATGATCCTACCATACTTCGGCGTAGACAGTTTTACTAGGTGGATAGTCCCTCCTCCGCCAGTGCCATTGACTAAGGACAAGATCAATGTCTTCGATAGGACAGCATGGAGCGTGATCAAGCGGAAGGAATGGTCAGAGGTTCATGGCAAGAAGCTGGAATGTGACTGCCCAATTTGTGAAGCAAGAAACCTGGACGGATTTTTCCAAGGAAGAGTCATGGATGCTCTAGCAAGAAGCAAGGTTCACGACCATTTCGCCCAGAGAGAAGAGCTCAAGATCTCGGCAACGCGGATCAGGCAGAGAAGCTACAGAAAGCTGCTCCAATCAAAGCAAGGACCTAAGAGCATTCTCGAAACCTTGGAAAAGAATCCGTAGCCTCTTGATTGTGCACCAGTCAATGATGTTATGCGGATAAGCTATTAAGCAAGAACCAGTTGACATCACATTGGAGCGTCACAGGGCTTGCTCAAACTCTCATTCAAGACATCAAAGAAAAGAGACGAGATTATCAACCAGGCTGAGAGCTTCTTCAAAGAGAAAGGACTTGTCACCAAGGAGAAAGGCGACTGCTGTGTTCACATGGAGGGTGGCGGAGGCTACGTTAGGGTAGACGTGGTCGACGATGGCGAAAGAGAGGTGACTCTGGAAACCAGAGAGTTTGAGTACCAAGTGAAACAGTTCGCAGCGCAGCATGGGAAATGATCCTGAAAAAGCCGCTGACTTCGTCTTTTTGAGGATCAAAGCCAGAGCCATATTACCAGAGTTTCTGTTCAACGAAAAATGTTAGTGA
>Ga0209725_1000347_pt1 | contig 28407 bp, 25 predicted proteins | sample I18A1metaG_FD_184145 | JGI IMG/M metagenome (GOLD analysis project Ga0209725, IMG submission 184145) | Lake sediment bacterial and archeal communities from Gulf of Boni, Indonesia to study Microbial Dark Matter (Phase II) - ​I18A1 metaG... | ecosystem: Environmental > Aquatic > Freshwater > Lake...
ACGTTGACGACCTCTGGTTCCGCTACAGAGGCTCATCAGACTGGGCCCTTAGGGGGTTGAACCTACGACAATCGTCATGGTCCTCGCAATCGCATTCAGCATATATGCGAAGATTGCTGGAATCGGGCAGTCACTAACCTGGACCTAGTAGTAAGGATCTTTCTACCGACCCTAAGAAAACCAAAGTTACAGCTACGCGGATACCCGTTGAGTGACCGAATTCTCCGCCCTGCCTGCCCATGATGACCTCAGTTTTTCGCTCGACACAAACTATGCTTTCACCCAAATGGCAAAGTACTCATTGATACAACCGACTGATCCGCGAGTATGGGGGTAGAGGCATGTTGGAACATGTCGACTTGCTCATTCGGGAATGCCGAATTCTCACTATGGATCCGGAGGGCCGGACGTTTCAGCGAGGAGTTGTTGCCGTGCACAATGGTCGCATAGTCTATGTTGGCTCGGACGGCGTCAGATATGCAGGCACGATCGAGATCGATGGACGAGGAAAACTGTTAATGCCGGGTCTGATCAACGCCCACACCCACATCGCTATGACGCTCTTGCGAGGGATAGCCGAAGACATACCGCTCAACGAGTGGCTGGAGAACGCCATCTGGCCTCGCGAGGCCAAGCTGAAGCCTGGGGATGTGTACGCCGGAGCCTTGCTCGGCTGCGCAGAACTCATCAAAACCGGGACAACATGCTTCAACGACATGTACTTCTTCATGGATCAAGTCGCCGAAGCCGTCGCGAAATCCGGTCTCCGAGCGGTACTTGCCGAGGGCATGATAGAGCGAGGCGATCTTGGAAGAGGTCAGGAAGCGCTTCGCAGGGGAGAGAATTTCGCGAAGAACTTCGACGGATTTGCGGAAGGTAGAGTCCGGACCAGACTGGGACCACACTCTGAGTACTCCTGTAGCCCTGAGTTCTTGTGCGCAGTCAAGGAGAAGGCTGATTCGCTCGGCGTCGGGATACATATGCATCTCGCTGAGTCAAAGGGATATGTGGATTCCGTGGCGAGAAAGCTTGGGAAAAGCGCCGCCAAGGAACTTGAAGAAATCGGCTTCCTCGACAAGAACCTGATCGCGGCTCATTGCATACACATAGATCAACAGGAGATCGGCATTCTAGCAGATCATGGAGTGGGCGTTGCCCATTGTCCGGTCTCCAATATGAAGGTCGCCTTGGGTACCGCGAAGATTGTCGACATGGTGAGCAGAGGAGTTCGTGTGGGAATCGGAACAGATGGGCCTGCCAGCAACAACCACGTTGACATGCTGAAAGACATGAAGATTGCCGCGCTTGCACAGAAGAGTCTCTATGGCGATGCTACAGCTCTCCCGGCCAAGACATTGCCCAGAATGGTTACGATCGAAGGTGCCAAGGCCCTAAGACTCGAAAAGCTGATCGGGTCTGTCGAGGTCGGTAAGAGAACTGACTTGATCCTCATCGATCTGAATAAGCCGCACCTCACGCCGCCTGCCGACCCCTGGACCACGATAGCCCACTCGGCGATGGGTAGTGATGTCGACACAGTAATTGTAGATGGAGGAATCCTGATGGAATCACGCAGGCTCACTGAGATGAACGAGGGAGAAATAATCAAGAAGGCAACCGAAGTCGCTCAGGAGCTTGCGTCAAGGTGAGTGAACTACCTACACAGGCTTGCCGACAAGTGATGCCTCAAGATTGCAACGCTTTACATACGGTCGAAACCACTCAACATTGAGGCGTGAAGAAGGTCTCGAAAGGAGGACGATCGAAAGATGAGCATTGTGAAGGATGTCTCTCTTGCGTCCGCAGGGTTGGGGAAGATCAACTGGGCTGAGGCCCACATGCCTGTTCTCTCGGGGATTCGGAAGAGGTTGACCTCTGAGAAGACGTTCGAGGGACTGTCGATAGGAATGTGCATTCATTTGGAGATGAAGACAGCAGTTCTCGCCCTCACGCTCAAAGCTGCCGGAGCAGAGGTTGCTATCACGGGGAGCAACCCGCTCTCAACGCAAGACGATGTGGGAGCGGCCCTTGCAAGTTCGAATGTGAACGTCTATGCCTGGTACGGTGTCACGCCAGAAGATCACAAGCAGAACCTGAATTGGGTGCTCGCCCATAAGCCCGACATCGTCATTGACGACGGAGCTGAACTCTCGGTCGCCATCCACAAGGAACACCCGAACCTCTTTGGAAAGACCCTGGGAGCATGTGAGGAAACCACGACAGGAGTGCTGAGGTTTCGCGCCATGGAGAAGGAGGGAGTACTGAGGTTTCCGGTCATCGCCGTGAATGACGCGCAGACGAAGTACCTGTTCGATAGTCAATTTGGAACTGGGCAGTCTGCACTTGAGGGAGTAATGAGGTCGACTAATCTCCTGATCGCTGGCAAGTCATTGGTCGTGGCGGGGTATGGTTGGGTGGGCCGCGGTGTCGCTCACAGGGCTAGGGGACTCGGCGCCAAGGTCACGGTAACGGAAGTGGACCCAGTGCGCGCCATAGAAGCGCTAATGGAAGGCTTCGATGTTGCTCCCATGCTGGAAGCTGCTCGACGTGGCGAGATATTCATCACGGCAACAGGCTGCAAGGACGTGATAACCACGAGAGAGGTCATGGCAATGAAGGATGGAGCCATCCTCGCCAACAGCGGCCACTTCGGCGTGGAAATCAATGTCCGAGACCTTGATAGGCTGGCGAAGGAGAAGCGAACCGTTCGTACAAATGTCGAAGAGTACTTGCTCCCTGACGGGCGCAGGATCTACCTTCTAGCTCAAGGAAGGCTCGTGAACCTTGCTGCAGCTAACGGACACCCCGCTGAAGTGATGGACATGAGTTTCTCGGATCAGGCACTGGCTGTGGAATATCTCCTGAAGAACAAAACAAGTCTCAGGCCGGCTGTGTACAAGATGCCGATTGAACTTGACCGCGAAGTAGCTCGGCTCGCATTGGAAGCCTGGGGAAAACGGATAGACCGAGCCAGCGACGAACAGCGGAGATACCTCGAGAGCTGGGAGTAGCCGCACATCCCATTTGATGCGTCTTCATCCAGCTAGAACGCCAAGTCTCACAAGAAAGCTGTTTATTCTCTTATTGAGGAAGAACACCCGGACACTAGAAGAGGGCTGAATGTCACGTGAGTCCGCTGAGTAAAGAGATTCTAGTTCAGATGAAGGAAATCGTCAAGAAATTCCCCGGTGTGGTCGCAAACGATCACATCAACTTTGACCTTGGAGCAGGAGAAGTCCATGGACTTCTTGGAGAGAACGGGGCTGGAAAGACCACTCTCATGAATGTTCTCTATGGGATACTTCGACCCGAGGAGGGTGACATCTACATTCGAGGGGAGAGGGTCGACATAGGGTCCCCTCGAGAGGCCATCAGCCTAGGCATAGGCATGGTTCACCAAAACTTCAAACTCGTTGAACCGCACACCGTCCTAGAAAACATCCTTCTCGGATTGAAAGAGCCCGCCTTCCTTCTCAACCTCAAAGATGCTGCGGAACGGGTCTTGGAAATCTCAAAGCGTTATGAGTTGCCAGTCGACCCTAAGGCGAGGATCTGGCAGCTCTCAATGGGCGAAAGGCAGAGAGTTGAGATCCTCAAAGCATTGTACAGGGGCGCAAACATTCTGATTCTTGATGAGCCCACATCGGTCCTCACCCCGCCTGAAACGAGAGAACTGTTCAGATTCATTACTCAAATGGCCGCTGAGGGACGATCTGTAGTCTTCATCACCCACAAACTTGACGAAGTGATGGCCGTAAGTGACCGGGTAACTGTGCTAAGAGCTGGCAGAAATGTCGACACTGTGGACCGACAGGAACTCGACAAGACGAAGCTTGCGTCTATGATGGTCGGGAGAGAAGTTCTCTTCACTTTACAGAAGAACCCGATCGCTGCAGGGGAACCAGTCCTAGAGATCGACAAGCTCACCGTAATGGGTGACAAAGGCCTTGCCGCTGTCAAGAACCTCACACTTGCCATCCGCAAGCGAGAGATCCTCGGCATAGCAGGAATCGCGGGGAACGGGCAAAGGGAACTCACAGAGGCGATAGCCGGAATGCGACCAGTAGCGTCAGGTCAGATCCGGCTATCTGGCAAAGAGATCGGCCGCGAGTCGATTTCCCGCAGAATTGGAGGAGGCATTGCATATATCCCTGAGGACCGAGTTGGCGTAGCCGCTCCCCAAGGCCTGACCGTCTCTCAAGACCTCGTCCTCAGAAGGTACAGAGAAGAACCGTTCTCGAACGGAGTCTTCCTCAATCAACACGAAATAGATAGCAACGCGGACACACTCATCAAAGAATTCAACATAATGGTCTCGGGAAAGGATGTGCCAGCAAGGACCCTCTCAGGGGGTAACTTGCAAAAACTAATCTTGGCCCGAGAACTTTCTGGAAATCCCAAGCTGATAGTTGCAGCCTATCCAACACGCGGTCTTGACGTCGGAGCAACAGAGTATGTCCGCAGCCTGTTGCTTAAGCAGAGAGATACGGGAGCGGCACTCTTGATGGTTTCCGAAGACCTAGAAGAGATTCTCTCCCTGAGCGACAGGATCGCGGTCATGTATGGCGGAGAGATCGTCGGCACTTTCTCGGCCTCGGAAGCCAACATTGAGGAGATAGGGTTGATGATGGGAGGATCGCTCCGCAAACCATGATAGGATGGGGCGTTCCAATTGAGGTCTCTTCACCTAACATTTGAGCCGAGACTTACGGCCAGCCGAGCGATGACGATTACAGTGCCGGTTATCTCGCTCGTACTGGGTTTCCTCTCTGCCGCTCCGCTTTTTCTAGCCGTCGGCGTCAACCCTGTCCTTGCCTATCGGCAAGTGCTGGGTGTCTTCCTGGATGTGGATGGACTGACAGAGTCTTTGACCCGAGGGATTCCTCTCCTGCTGGCTAGCGTCGGACTCTGTCTGCCATTCAAGATGAACTTCTGGAATATCGGAGCCGAGGGACAGCTGTTCATGGGCGCCTTCGGTGCCACTGCGATGGTATTCTTGCTGCCAGAAAGCTCGGCGTTCGTACTACTTGGTTCCATGATGATTGTGGGATTCATATTCGGAGGTATCTGGGGCTTGGTTCCGGGCTATCTCAAGGCTCGCCTGGAGGTGAACGAGGTTCTAAGTACCTTGATGTTGAACTTCGTCGCGATACTGTGGGTGGACTACCTAGTCTACGGGCCCTGGCGGGATCCGAAGGGATTCGGTTTTCCGCTCACTCCGATGTTCCCACCTAACGCGAGACTTCCATGGATCCCTGGAACCCGAATTCACGCGGGATTAGTTGTCGGTTTGATCTGCGCGGGACTGGTCTACGTCTTCCTAGCTCGAACGAAGTGGGGCTACGAATTGAAGGTGACCGGAGAGAGCAGATTGGCAGCAAAATACGCGGGCATAAATTATCTGAAATTGACTCTGCTTGTTATGTTCATCAGCGGCGGCCTTGCGGGACTCGCAGGAATGGGCCTTGTTTCGGGGATCGTACTTAGGCTGAGGCATGGGATCTCGCCGGGCTATGGGTTCTCAGCGATCATAATCGCCTGGCTTGCCCGCCTGAATCCGCTCGCAGCTGTGCCCGTCTCGATTCTTTTCGGAGGACTGCTGGTCGCGGGGGATGCGCTGCAAATAGGACTGGGTTTGGCGTTCGCCACATCACTTGTCTTTCAGGCATTGATATTGCTCTTTGTAGTTGGAGGGGACATGTTGACGCGTTACAAGATGGCTTTGACCTGGGCGTGAGCACGATTGGCTGAAATAGACGCAACTTTCTTCGTGTCTTTGCTTGCTCACACAGTCCAAGCCGGCACTCCGTTTGTGCTTGGGACTATCGGAGAGATCTATGCTGAACGGTCGGGCGTTCTGAATCTCGGAGTTGAGGGGATGATGGCGATGGGCGCCTTGACCGCGTTCATGACGTCGTTCTACACGGGGAACCTTGGATTGGCCATCGTGTTCGCCATGATTGCCGGAGGCCTGTTGAGTTTGATACATGCCTTTCTCTCGATAACGATGAGAGCGAATCAAATAGTGAGTGGACTGGCAATTACAATCCTTGGCTTGGGTCTCAGCGGTTTCCTTGGAAAGCCCATGATAGGAATGACAGCTCCCCGGCTTGGAAGCTTCTCCATCCCTATTCTTGCAGAGATCCCAGTCGTTGGGCCCGTCCTGTTCTCACAGGATGTTCTCGTCTACGCTTCGATCCTATCGGCTCTGGTCCTGTGGTTCGTGCTGTTCAAGACAAGACCTGGCCTTAACGCTAGATCGGCGGGAGAGAACCCCGCAATGGCTGACAGCCTTGGTCTCAATGTCTATCTCATCAGATACGTTTGCGTCCTCTTCGGAGGGGTGATGGCGGGCTTGGCTGGAGCGTATCTTTCACTCATGTATACGCCCCTCTGGATTGAAGGGATGACCGCGGGGAGAGGTTGGATCGTGATAGCGCTGACAATATTTGCGACATGGAACCCACTCCGAGCATTGCTTGGGGCCTATCTATTCGGCGGGGTCTACGCGTTACAGTTCAGGCTACAGGCAATAGGAATTGGTACGCAGGCTCCGCAGTTCCTCATCATGCTCCCATACCTCACAGCGATTGTCGGACTTGTCGTGATTTCTGCAGAGGCGGTGAAACGCCGAATTGGCGTGCCTGCCGCACTCGGACTGCCGTATGTTCGAGGCGAATCCTAGCTCGCGTTCTTCATCGACACGTCCGCGTCAATCCAGAGTCTGGTAAGCAAGTCTTATGAATCAATCTGTGCAATGCTAATCCTGAGGATTCTGGAAAATGTCAGAGTCTGAGAGGAAAGTCTCTCGACGACAATTCATTGGAGGTACAGTTGGAGGCCTCGTAGTAGGCGGACTTGCCGGCTACGCAGCTGGAGTTTCAACTGCGCCTCCAGCAGTAGCGCCAGGAGTCCCCACTACAGTCACTGAGACCGCCCGAGTCACTGAGACTGCTACAGTTCCCGCTCCTGCAAAGAAAATCAAGGCTGGCTTCATCTACGTCGGACCCGTCGGTGATTTCGGTTGGTCATACGGACACGATCGTGGAAGAAAGTATCTTGCAAAGCTTCCCTGGCTCGAAACATTCTACGCAGAAGCAATCCCAGAGCCTGAGGTAGGCGGAGCAATCGATCGGATGGTCGCCGAGGGTGCAGACGTTGTCTTCACGACGAGCTTCGGCTACATGGACCCCACAGTTGCAGCTGGAGACAAGTACCCGGACAAGAAATTCTGGCACTGCTCTGGATACAAGAGGTCCAAGAATGTTGGAGCATACTTTGCGGAATTCTACCAGCTATACTATCTCTGCGGACTTGCGGCCGCAGGCGTCACCAAGACAAACAAGATAGGTTATGTGGCAGCTCATCCCATTCCAGAAGTTGTCAGGCACATCAACGCGTTCGTTCTCGGAGCTAGGGAGATCAACCCCAAGATCGAAGCCTACGTAGTTTGGTTGTTCAGCTGGTTCGATCCAGGAAAGACCAGAGACGCCGCGGTGAGCCTCATCGAGACACAGAACTGCGATGTCCTAGCATACACTGAGGATTCACCGACGACCTTGCAGGTTGCTGAAGAATATCAAGGAAAGGGCAAGCCGGTCTGGAGTTTCAGCCACTACAGTGACATGACGCAGTACGGGCCCAAGGCCCACTTGACAGGACAGGTCGTTGACTGGGGACTAATGTACGAGTACATCCTAGCGTACCAGTACGCTCAGGCCTTCCGTAGCATGGACTTGTGGTGGCGTCTAGGAGACGGAGGCGACACAATCGATGGCTGGAGAGCGTCTGATGGAGGCGTCACGGTGGCACCTATCAACCCCGCGATTCCGGAGAACGTGAGAACCCTCATCGAGAAGCGAAGAGCAGACATGAGGGCACAACTCTTCGAGCCCTTCACCGGCCCGATAAAGGATCAGGACGGCAAACTGAGATTCGCACCCGGCCAGAGAGCGACGCATGACGATCTATGGACCATGGACTGGTTCGTCGAGGGAATAGTGAGCAAGATACCAAAGTAGTAGGAACGGGTTCACGCCCGTTCCCCTTTCTTTTTCTTGTTCTGACTAGATCAGAAGCTACGCAACTCGACGTGAGTGATGCTCTTCCCAGTTCATAGGAGAAAAATGGATGCGCTTCTTGTGGATAGCCTCAAGAGACCTCCCCGTCACTATACGGTCACGAGGGACGCACGAACTAGGCGATGACCTCTTGCGATGTTGACAGCACAATTCGAGAACTTCAGCTGGAGATATGACGGATCCGATGACTGGGCCCTCGACGGCATCGACCTGACTTTCGAGGAAGGAGAATTCATTGGGATCATGGGACCTTCTGGGGCCGGCAAGACAACGCTCTCGCTTTGCATGAACGCTCTGATACCGCAAAGGATCGGTGGAACACTCAAAGGCGATGTGAAGGTTCTAGGCAAGTCGATCATCGAGGGAGAGATCTACGACTTCGCCAAGCAAGTGGGTCTTGTGTTTCAGGATCCTGAAACCCAATTCGTCTCGATGAGGGTGAGAAATGAAATCGCATTCGGGATGGAGAATTTTGGGATCCCGCGCGAGGAGATGGAAAGAAGACTGGAGAAGGCTGTCAGAGCGGTTAGGATGGAGGGGATGCTAGAGAGATCACCGACGGAACTCTCCGGCGGCCAGAAGCAGCGAGTTGCTATTGCCTCAGTGCTTGTAACTCAACCAAAGCTGTTCGTGTTCGATGAACCCGTTAGCGACCTAGACCCGGTTGGAAAGAGGGAGGTCTACGAGGCAATCGCAAAGGTCAGGGAGGAGACTGAATCGACGATAGTGGTGATCGACCACGACCTCGAGGAAATCGCGAACCATGTCGACAGGGTCATTCTCATGAGCAAGGGAAGGATAACGTTGGACCTCCCAACCACGGAATTCTTGGAGCAAGTTGAAGCGATCGAAAGCGTCGGCGAGACCGTTCCCCAGATAACCCGGTTGTTCTGGGAGCTGAGAGGGAAGAGAATCTGGGATGGACAGCTACCTGCCACCATCAGTCAAGCGCGTCAGAGAATGACGAGTACTCTCAAGGAGCGCTTCTTGGTCCCTAGACAAAGAACTAGGTCTGTGCCTGAGGCAGGGAAGGGGGATGAGGAGTATCAGATAGCTGCGGAGAGCGTTTCTCACATCTACCCCGATGGGACGTTGGCTGTCAACGGTGCAAACCTTCGCATCGCTGAAGGCGAGTATCTCGCGATAGTGGGACAGAACGGGTCAGGAAAGACGACGCTCGTGAAACACTTCAACGGACTCCTCAAACCGACAAGCGGACGAATCAGAGTCGCCGGAATAGACGTCCCTGGTGACCGGGTCCGGGAACTTGCAAGGCATGTGGGCTACGTCTTTCAGAATCCGGATCATCAGCTCTTCTGCAACACCGTCTTCGATGAGCTCATGTTCGGCCCGAGACAACTCGGCCTTGACCAGAAACAGGCTGAGGAAGAAGCCAGACAAATAATGGACGCGATGGGACTATCACCGTGGGAACATGAACATCCGTTCTTCCTCGGGAAGGGTCAACGCCGAAGACTCGCAGTAGGTTCCGTCCTCTCGATAAACCCTGAGATTCTCATCGTAGATGAGCCGACGACGGGACAGGATTGGAGGGGTTCAAAAGAGATGATGTCGCTCTTCGACCAACTCAACAAAGAGAGACGCAAGACCGTGATCGTGATAACTCACAACATGAGGCTTGTGGCCGAACACTGTAGACGAGTCATTGTAATGAGCAGAGGAAGAATCCTCTACAACGGGTCTGCAAGAGAAGCCTTCTCAAGGCAAGACATCTTAGAGCAGGCGTTTCTCTCTCCGCCTCAAGTCACCCGGTTTGCTCGCGAGATTCTCGGAGTAGATCGTGCTGGAGAGCTTCCCCTCACCATAGAGGAGACTCTCGCCATGATCGGAAAATGATTCGACTCACCTGCTGGGAACTCTCAGCTGCATAGACACTTACTCGATTGCTTCGTAAGGAAAACTGCCGTGAGAGTTGGCAAGTCCTAAATATGTTACACGCGTCATTGACCGGTCGTGCAATGGAAGATGACCAGTTCTCAACGCGAAATCAGAGTCAAGAGAGGAGTGACGCCCCTGCACATTGTACTCACGGCAATCATTGCAGGCGTGCTTGCGGTTATGATACTCTACTCAGCAATCACAACAACTGTTGTGCCAGGCGTGGCCGCAGTCTATCCGGCCACAGCATTCGAGGTCGTTTTCGGATGCTGGTTTGGAGTGTGGGGAGGAATCGCGGCATACATAGGTCTCATCATAGCCGGCACCTATGCCGGATGGTTCCCGTTGCCGCTTGGAATTGTGCTGGCGATAAGCGACTTCAGCGCAGCAGTGATCCCCGCAGCAGCATTCAGACTTCTCAAAGGAGACGTGGGATTGAAGAGAGGTAGAGACTGGGCGATCTACATCGTATTCGGAATAGTCCTATCCACAGTTCCTTCATCGGTCTACTACAACCTCATCAACCTCTACATCGGCTGGATACCAAGCTGGGAGGCATTCTGGGTGGGAGTGATCAGCTGGAACGTTGGCAACTTCATAGTCAACACAATAATTGGGATACCGCTATTGAAAGTCGTCACACCGTACGTGAGGCGAGCTGGGCTCTACGTGGAAGGTTGGTTCTCCTAGAGCGACAGTTAAATGAGCAGCAGACGCTCCTTTCTTTTCTATCTTCCAGAAACTTCCCCATTTCTTCATGTTAACGCAGTCTCCAAGCTCGTCCTGGTCCTGGCCGTCAGCGTGGCTGCACTGTCGATCCTAGACTTTGTTTTCAACCTGATCATTCTGCTATTTGCAACGGTTCTCTTGTTCGTGGCAAGAGTTCCTCTCAGAAACCTGAGAATGTGGCTTTACGGGTTCGCGTTCATGCTGATCTTTCTAACCACGATGTATACACTCCTAAGCAGAGTCCCGGGCGATGTCATCTACTTCAGATTCCCTTGGGGCACCTTTATTTCGGAAAATACAATGACGCGCGCCCTATCGGTCGCGTTTCGGATCTGGTCAATGATATTCATCGCCTTGATGTTCCTTTCAACGACGACCGACACTGACGTGATTCTTGCATTGGCCAAACTGAGGCTGCCATTTACTTTCTGTTTCCTTTTCTCTCTGTCGCTCAGATCTGTTCTGATATTCAGCGATGATTGGAGAACGATCCTCGAGGCATACTGGTCCAAGGGTGTTGACGTGAACAAGGGCAGTCTGATTCAGAGGCTCAGGAACTACGTTTCGGTTGTGATTCCGCTCATAGTGATCACGTTGAACAAAGTTAAGGAAGTGGATTTCGCAGCTGAGTCGAGAGGATTCAAACTCGGGGTGAGGAATCGAACGTATATTGACAGGTTTCGGTGGACCCCAGCGGACAGTTTTATCACTGCCGGATCTGTCCTTGCGATTGCGATAGTTGCGGTTCTCGCTTTTCAAGGCAGGCTGAGTGTCTTGAGCATACCACTTTGAGTTCTTGAGCGTGCTATGGTTACAGCGAGCACCCGTCCAGTCGAAGAAGTGGCCGCGATGCAGCATACGGCTGAGCAGGAGATTCTTGAGAGGCTGAGGCAAGCTGTGATTCAGGCAGACGCAGAAGCCGTAGAATCCGCTGCCAAGGAGTCGCTGGCGGCCGGGATCGATCCTCTGCGGGCTATCGAGGAGGGCCTAGCGAGCGGCCTCCGTGAGGTGGGCGACAGATTCAGTAGGCTTGAGCTGTTCCTCTCAGATATGATGCTCTCCGCCGACGCCATGACGCGGGGAGTGAAGATCCTCAGGGCATCGATCTCAGAGAAGAGAGAAGTGACAAGGTCCGGGACGATCGTCATCGGAACCGTAAGCGGCGACATTCACGACATTGGAAAGAACATAGTGTCAGCTCTGCTCACCGCGAATAGTTTCGATGTTCATGACCTTGGCACGGACATCCCTGCCGACGAGTTCATCTTGAGGGCGAAGCAGACGAATGCGGACGCGATTGGCCTGTCCGCGCTTCTCTCGACCACAATGCCTGCACAGGCGGAGGTTGTGAGAAGACTTGTTGAGACGGGCGAGAGGGCCAGGTTCAAGGTCATTGTTGGAGGAGCACCCGTCAGGGAAGAGTGGGCTAGGCAGATTGGCGCCGACGCTTACGGAAAAGACGCTGCCGACGGCGTCGCCAAGTTCAACCAACTTCTAAGTCATCGAGGAAGATGAGAGCATGATATCGGCATCGTCCAGACTGATCGAGATTACCCGTGCGGCTCAGTCCGGGCCCTTCGTTGAGGAGAAGGAGTTTGATTTGAAGGTCATTCCCTCCAAGCTCAGACAACTGGTGAAAGAGTATGAAATAACATACAACCGAGAAACACCGGTCCCAAACGACCCTCAACTTGCTGACCAGGTCTTTGAGGCGGCTCGCGATTTTCTCAAGGATGTTGGGATCCTATGCATCGACACTCGACGCGTCATCAAGTTCGACGATGGTGAGATCAAGGAGGCGGCAAGGTCCGCGCCGACGAGAGTACGGGTGGGCACTGGCAATGACTGCAGAGAAATCATGCAAAGAAGAGTTGAGGACCACACTCGGCCGACGATCGTTGGAGGACTTGGCGGCGGCATCGTGAGTTCACGGTATTACGAGGATATCTTAACGAGCATTGCAGTCGAGCCCGTTATCGATGCCGTCTGTGGAGGATCCCTCGTGGAGGTCGAGGGAGGCCCGATTGTCAAAGACTCCCCGATCGAGATGCACGCGGCCAAGTATGAGGCGACCTGTATGCGCAACGCCGCCGCTCGCGCCGGCCGCCCTGGGCTTTGTGTATTGGGAGGCTCGCCAGAAGACGCTGCAGCCGTCATCTCAGCATTTGATCCCGAGCTCGGCTACCGGAAGACCGACATGGCGATCTCCTGTCTCATCTATCCGATGAAGACGACCCTGAACCTCCTCAGCAAAACCAAGTACTTCGTGGATTATGGCTGCCCTATCTTCTCGTATGCGGATCATCTGATCGGTGGCTACACGGGCGGGCCTGACACGACGGCAATCTCGATGACCGCCCATCACTTGGCGAATCAAGTGATCAACAAGTCGAGCGTCCAAGAGGTCAGTTGCCAAGACATACGTTACAACAACACGAGCAGTCGGATGAGTATCTGGGCTCATTCCGTCGTTGCGCAGGCTCTCGCACGAAATACCACGATAATTACGTTTAGCGAAGCCTTCGCCTCGTCAGGTCCGTGCACCGAAATGATACTCTACGAGGCTGTCGCGCCTGCCCTGGCGGTGGTTTCGGGGGCTCATGCAGGCCCGGGGCCTGCTGGTTGCGGGACGAAGGAAGTTGATAGATTCACAGGACTTGAAGAACGATTCTTCGGCGAGGTAGCGCTATCACTGGCCGGAAAGAAGCTTGAATACGCCAACGACATCGCGAAGGCGGTTCTCCCCAAGTACGAGCACATGTTCGGAAACCCGCCTCTTGGGAAGAGATTCGATGAATGCTACGATGTCGGGAAGATGAGACCTACTGCAGAATGGCTGTATGTCTGGAAAGCCGTAAGGAAAGAGTTGAAGCAAATCGGTTTAGAACTAGGCGAATAGTCGTTACGCGGTTACATTCGCAGTGTGGAGGCTACTGGATACTTTCGACATCGTGGGGGTAGCTTTCCTTCAGCGCCGCTGGAGTCAAGCGAACGAACGACGCATTCTGCCACAATTCGCCGAGTGTTCTGGCGCCGCAGTAGCTCATGCCCGAGCGGATGCCGCCGACTAGCTGTGCAATTATCTCGTGAGAGGTTCCCCTGTACGGCACAAACGCTTCGATGCCCTCGGCCACGTACTCCAAGAGCGCCGATTCGTCCTCGCTCTCTGGTGTTCCTCGCTTCATGGAGGCGCCGACGGATGCCATTCCCCTGTGAAGCTTGTATTTTCTGCCGTTACGCATGACCTCGACGCCCGGGCTCTCGTCCGTGCCCGCCAACAAACTTCCGATCATTGTGCTGGATGCTCCGGCCGCAAGTGCCTTCGTGATATCTCCGGAGTTTCTGATTCCGCCGTCCGCGATTATTGGAACATTGAGGTCCCTGGCGACTTCAGCGCATTCCAGGACTGCGGTTAGTTGTGGAACGCCCGCGCCGGTTACGATCCTTGTTATGCATATGGAGCCTGAACCGATTCCGACCTTCACAGCGTCCGCGCCAGCCTCGATCAGGTCCTTTGTTCCTTCGGGTGTTGCTACGTTTCCAGCGATCACCTCGACTTGGCTGAGCTCCCTCTTGAGTCTGCGGACAACCTCAAGGACCCATTCGGAGTGCCCATGCGCGACATCGACCACGAGAACATCAACCCCTGCTTTGACGAGCGCTCTGGCTCTATCCAGGTAGCCTTCCCTTATCCCAACAGCGGCTCCAACGATCAGCTGCCCCTTCGCGTCCTTGCAGGCCTCAGGCCTCTCCGCAAGAGTCACCATGTCTTTGCTTGTGATTAGGCCGCGAAGGTATCCTTCCTCATCCACGACGGGGAGCTTCTCGATCTTGTGCTTGCACAGTAGCTGTCTTGCATCATCAATCGAAGTTCCTACTCTCGCTGTGAGAAGCTCCTTGGCTGGGGTCATCAGTTCTGAGACTTTGCTCCTGGAGTCCCTGTCCTCGAAGAGCAAGTCTCGGCTTGTAAGAATGCCGAGCAGCTTTGCGTTGCCGTCGACGACCGGCAGGCCTTTTACGCCTTTCTCTTGCATCAGACTCCTTGCGTCTGCCACGGTCGCATTTGGCCCGATCGTGTAAGGATGTTCTATGATGATGCTCTCCGCTCGCTTCACCTTCAGCACTTCTTCCACCTGGCGCTCTACGGGCATGAAGCGGTGGATGATGCCGATTCCGCCGTTGCGGGCCATCGAGATAGCCATGGCTGACTCGGTGACGGTGTCCATGTTCGCGCTTACGATTGGGATGTTGAGCTTGATGTTCCGGCTCAGGTTCGTCGAGAGGTCTACATCTTTCCTTGAACGGACCGGGCTACGTCTTGGAACTAGCAGGACATCGTCAAAAGTGAGCGCATCCCTAAACGGGACAGACATCGGTGATTACCTCCGCTATTCCAGCAGTTCCCATATTAAAACGCAGAGACTGAGACCTACGGTTCCGAGCGTATGACAACTGATGAGGGGCGGTCACGAATAGGTTGGGTGAGCCATTGGTTTCAGAGTCTAGGACCTGAGACCTGGTATCTAGTCAAGGTTTGAGCCTGCTCGACCTAAAGGGGATTATCACGCCAAGGCGGAGGCGTGCATAACCACGAGACCAACTATGTGATCCTTCGAGTCGAGTGAGGCCATGACCATGCCATCAGCGTCTAGAGGCTTGGAATCCACGATCTTCGCATGACTGAATCTGGCGTACAGGACATCCGCCTGTTCATCATAGTCGACAGAAACTAGCTTGGCTAGGCGCGGGCGTCTCTCGGCCTTCTTTAGAGCCGCCGCTATCACTCGGAAGGGGTCCACTGCCATCTTCACTTCAGTCTTTGCCAACGGCGAAACTTCCTCTGCATCCTCCCTCTCGAGATTGGAAATGCCGTTACTATAAAGCCACCGCGATCCGAAGTCTCCCTGTAATCAACAACAAGGTTTGGAGCTAACCTAAGTTTGACTAACTCCGGAAATTCCGCCACCGCCGCCGTATCTCCGGTCCTCGGCCAGAAGAATAGGTGTTCAGGCTGGGCCACGGTTTGGAGAACCAACCTAAGAAGTCTTCTCAGTTCTGGATGATGTTTGCCTATGTGGAACCATCCTTCCTCTGTCAGCCGAATCGGGACACCCTTCGCAGACAAAGTCATGTATGGAAAGGACAGCTCGGATCGGTTCTCCCGCGCTTTGTTACGCTTTTCAATTGACTGATTAGAATTTGGACGTAACGGCCGGCTTTAGCCACAAACTCGTGCTTTGCCCTCTCTGCTGGGGACTATTGTCCTTCGCGTGATCAATCATTCATTGGTTTCAGACCTGTTCTTTCTAGGAGGCCGCTTGCTCTCTCACGAGCCCGCTGGATGATCTCATGCTCATTCAACGTCTTCACGTTTCTGTGTTCCATGATCACCTCGCCATCAACTATGACGGTGTCAACGTCGGCCCCGCAGCCCGCGTAGACCAGATCCGAGACGTAGTTGTTGTTGGGTACCATGTGAACGCTGTCTAGGTTTACTAGCACGATATCGGCGAGCTTGCCGGGCTCCAGTGTGCCGAGTTGATTCTGCATGCCGATCGCTCGTGCCCCGCCGATAGTCGCCATCTCGAGGACGCTTTGAGCAGGCATCGTCATTGGATCGAGCAGTCTGGCCTTGTGTATACAGGCTGCCAGCTTCATCTCTCTGATCATGTCGTAGGTATTGTTGCTAGGGCCGCCGTCGCATCCGAGCGCCACATTCACGCCCCGCTCCAGCATCTCAGGAACAGGGGCGATCCCAGAAGCAAGCTTCGAGTTGGACGAGGGGCAGTGGCAGACACTTGTCCGTGCCTTGCTCAATATTCCTATGTCACGGTCGGCGAGCCAGACCGCGTGAGCCAGCACCGTCCTCGGGCCGAGCAATCCGACTTCCTTGGCGAAGGCAACTGGGCTCTTTCCGAACTTGCGACGAGCATACTTGACATCCTCCCGGACTTCGCATAGGTGCATTGTTATGCCCGCCTTTCTCCTCGAGGCCTCGTCGGCGATCCTTTCGTAGACTGACTTGCTACAGGCTCCTAGAGAGCGCGGGCCGAACCATACGCGTATTCTGCCGTCGGCCTTGCCGTTCCAGCGATCGATCATCTGACCCGTCTCATAGAGGGATTTCTCACCGTCCTCGACCATGCCGGGATGCATCATCTGTTTACGTCCGTAGGCGGGCATGTCCATGATAGTCTTGGCCAGACAGCCGCGCATTCCAGATTCCTCAACCGCATTGGCAATCCCGTCAAATCCGTATCTGGTGTGGATCATTGACTCGATGAACGAGGTTGTTCCGGACTTGATCATCTCGAGCATGCACAGCCTAGCGCTGATCCTTCCATCCTGCCTGTCGTAGTTTCCTTGGAGGGGCCACACGTACTTGCCCAGCCAATCGATCAGAGCGACATCATCGGCGCAACCGCGAATCAGCGCCTGCGCAAGGTGAACATGACAGTCAATGAGGCCGGGGATGACCAGCTTTCTCGAGGCATCGATTGTATGCTCTGGCGCATACTTCCGATGCAGCTCGCCCGTCTTGCCTACTTCGATGATGCCTGAACCCTGGATCATGACCGCGCCGTCGCGGATCACTCTTCGACGAGCGTCCAGCGTAACAACCACTCCATGTTCAATCAGGATAGATTCCATGCGCAGAGGCTTCCAACCTGTCTGCCCTTTGAGGGCCTCTTATGTCTGAGCCTAGCTCGAAGACTTAGCCAGGTTCTCAGGCTCCACGCGCGCCCGAGACCGTACGAGTATGCCTTCCTGATCACTTATTCTTCTGAAAGCACTATCTTGAATTACTTCTCTTTAGGCGGGATTTGCGGCCCCGATGCTCCTATGAAACTCTCGCGTCGCAGATTCTTGGCGACAGGTCTAGCCGCCGCGGCTGTTGCCATAAGTGGATACGCAGCCTATAGAATGGGAAGCAGTCTCAAGCCTGAGGAGCCTCCGAAGATGTCGGAAGTGTTCATGGTCAGCGCCCCAGATAGAATCGTAGCCGTCCAGAATCTGCTCGGAAAGTTTGATCTCGCCGGTTTCGAAGGCGCCACGGTTGCTTTGAAAGCCAACTACAATAGTGCTGATCCCTTTCCCGCGTCCACGCACATAGACACCCTCAGAGTCATTGTGCAGGGTCTGAAAGGAGCTGGCGCGACTCGGATCATCCTCGCGGAACGTAGTGGCATGGGAGACACCCGTCGCGTGCTCGAGGAGTGTGGCGTCTTCAAGTTGTCAGACGAGCTTGGGCTCGAAGTGACTGTGCTAGATGAGCTGCCGCCTGATCGGTGGTCAGAGATCAAACCGGAAGGGCTTCACTGGATTAGGGGCTTCAAGCTCCCCAAGATGCTCTTGGACGCCCAGAAGGTGGTCCAAACATGCTGCCTCAAGACTCACAGATACGGAGGACACTTCACAATGTCGCTGAAGAACTCCGTAGGTCTTGTCGCAAAGAGAGATGCTGAGGGATTCTACGACTACATGGCTGAGCTTCACGCCTCGCCGTTCCAGAGGCTCATGGTAGCCGAGATCAGCAGATTCTACAAGACCGACCTGGTAATAATGGACGCAACCGAGTGCTTCGTGAAAGGCGGACCCGAACGGGGAGACCTAGTGAAGCCCAACCTGATTTTGGCAAGCAAGGACCGAGTAGCGATAGATGCGGTCGGGGTTGCATTGCTGCGATCGTATGGGAGCACCCCCGAGGTCATGAAGGGTAGGATCTTCGATCTCGAGCAGATATCGAGAGCCGCCGAACTGGGAGTGGGGGTTACATCAGCCTCGAGTATTAGACTCGTACCACTTGATGGTGAGAGTAGGAGGAAAGCCGAGGACATTCAGAGGATAATTGACACTCAAGGATAGAATGAGAAGGCTGCACAGGTAGAACTTGGGTATGCTACACCCTTGTTTGGGTGTGCCACACCCGTGCTACGGCCTTGTTTCCATTGCCGCGGATCTATTTAGAATCAGGTCCGTCGGGAGCGAGAGTATGCTTCTCTCAACCGGATGCGAGGCCCCAGCTCACCTTCCTGGCGGGCTCAACGCTGATGAACGGTGCCTCCCGTTCCTTCCAAGGGTCAGCTCTCACCCAGCTGAACCTCTTATGGAATAGCCCGTAGACTTCTCGAAATTCAGGCCCTGCTTCTAAGATCTTGCCTTTGCCTTGCACGAGCATGCCACGGTTCGGCCTGTACACGTCCACCACGAAAGCTACCCTGTCATTCGCTAGAAGGTTACGATACTTCCTCGTCGCATAGTCAGTCGCGACATAGAGCTTGCCAGCATGATAGATGTAGCAGACCGGAACCACATGCGGCATCCCGTCTGGCGCAATCGTCGCTAGTCTTCCCAGCTCGTTCCTCATTAGGAAGCGCTCCTCGGCCTTACTGAACTCTACCATGCGGGCTACCTCTAGCACGAAATGTATTACACCAGATTTTCGAGTGTAATACGTTTCGCCCTGCTGAACTCTAGCATGCGAGTTGCCTCTGGCACCAAGGATGGGTAGCCGAGCCGCTCTCAACAAAGAGGTGGCAGCTTGGTTCGAGCAGATACTATGATGAAGCCTAGACGCCTTCTTCACTTAAGGCTTAGGAGCTTGCCGGGGACTTTCTCTAGTTTCTGGGTTACTGGATTCAGCCTTAGACCTGCTGCCTCAAGAGTCGTCAATCCAATCAAATTGCCTTTGTATATGTAGAGCGGTACAACCTGCCGAATCCCTTCAATCTCCACTTCAGCACTTCCAACGCCGACTTTCTCGACGGATTCGTTGGCAAGTACTACCTCGTCAACCCTAGTAGCTTCGATACCCAGCTCTTCAGCTAATCCCACGTCGATTACGGTGTTAGTTGCTCCGGTGTCGACAGTCGCTCGTACCGTTCTTGACTTCCTAGGTCCAATGACCTTGATTTCTGCTACCGTTTCTCCCATGCGCTTCACGCAAGAGGGACCGGGGCCGCTGATCGTCGTAGGGGAAATTTCAACCTATGGGATGAACGCTTAGAGCTTCCCATCGGCCAACCAGCGGTCCTCTTCTTTATCTGTCGCGCTTGGATGGAATACGGAAAATTCAGTTTTGGCGCCTCATTGCTGCTCAAGTTTGGGAGAAGGCTGAGATCATCGCCTCTATGTCCTCTCCCAGCGGATAAAGGATCGGACAGGTGCACCCAGTTCGCTTGTACTCCTCAACTTTCTTCCCGCAGTCGTCGGCTGTTCCTGACGCGGTGATCAAGCGAACCAGCTTGTCGTCGATCAGTTCCATAGCTCTTTCCAGCCCACCTGGCTTGGCGGGCCATCCTCCCAGGGCCTCGGTCACTTCCTTAATCAGCTCGTCCTTGACCCCGCTCGCTTTCGCAATGTGGGGTTGCTGTCCGAGATACTGCGCGATCAACGGCCGCGCTCCGTCCATGGCTTTCTCGGCGTCTTCGTCGAGCGAACATACGACAAGCTGGGGTCGGTCGATTTCTTCGATCTTCCGTCCCGCCTTCTTTGCGCCTGACTTCAGATATCCCATGGCCGTATCGTTGTATTGCGGAGAGACGAGGTAGTTCAGGACGACACCGTCGGCGATCTCTCCTGTGAGTTCCATCATCTGCCATCCTGTGGCCCCGATGTAGATTGGGATCTTCCGCGGAGTGTTGGGGTCACCATAGACTACGTCTAGCCTGATTTCCCTGACCTTTACGTAATCGCCGTCGAGTGTGACTGTCTCCATTCTGAAGAGACGCTTCAGTACGTCCACATATTCTCTCATCGCCTTCAGAGGCCGTGACCTATCGATGCCTACTTTCGAGGCAAGTGGATCCCACCAGGCACCGATGCCTAGGATCATCCTCCCGCCCGACAGCTCGTCAAGGCTTAGGAATGTTACGGCCGTCAACGCAACGTTCCGGGTCCAGTTATTGATCACGCCGGTTCCGAGCTTGATCTTGCTTGTTACCGTTGCCATCGCAGCCAATGGTGTTATCGCGTCCCTTGCAAGCCTAGACTCCGCCTGCCAAACCGCATCGAATCCATGCTTCTCGGCGAACTGAGCATACTTTATCCCGTCTCTGATCGGATGCTTGTCCTGAAGGTAAAGAGCAACCCCCTGCACTTCTACCACCTTCACCGCGCATCTGTTACGGTTGGAAACGAATCAGACAGCCAATAGGATAGATAAGTCAGTCTTCCTAGTCCTCCCTGCAGTCACACCATTTCATGTTCTCATCAGGAATCTCTCGTAGTCAGCAACAACGTACTTTGTTCCTTTTCGGATAACCTTGTGGCCTTCTTCCTCAAGGAGTCTCTTCTGTGCCTGCACCCCTCCAGGATACTTCTCGTTTATCACACCCTTGCTCTTGAGAGTGCGCCAATACGGAGTGACCTCCTCGCGGCCCCGGAGCCTTTCCTCCTCCGTGGCATTCGCGGCTATCCAGGCGAATATTCCCGTCGTCATCGGGCAGCCAATGGTTGCCTTGTGTTTTCTGGCAAGGACACGCCGAATCTCGTTGATAGTCACAAGTTTTCCTTTGGGAACCTTCCTCATAATTTCGTCGACCTCTATTGGTGCAGGGATGACAACAGTGCCTGTACCCCATCTCTTGGACATCTTACGGGTAATTCTCTGCACCTTCGGCAACGCCTTACTGTCCCTCAGTTTCTCAGACCAGGTCTTCTTTTTCGGCACGCCCAGCGTCTCCCGTAACTAACAGCCAGACGACGACCTTTTCTGCGTATCGCCGGCGAAAAGGCCCGAGGAAGAGACTCTTGGTTGATCGCTTGGATGCTTGCGATAGCGAACAAGATCGGAACTCAATCTCGTTCTACTACAATGAAACCTCGTGGCTAGGACCCGCCGAAAGACAGACCTGAAACTCTCAATCAACGCTCAGTTTTCGGGGGCGCGAATACCCTCCCACTTAGATTTCCTAATCTCCTCAGCACAAGCAAGGCATTGAGGGTGACCCACTTGTCCTCGGCTCCGACCCGTCCAAATGAAGAGTATGTCGTCGATGGCCAAGGCGCTTCCCTAATCCAGCGACCTTTCGAATTGCGCTTTGCCACGAGAAGGTTCAAGGCGTCTTTCATTCGCTGGTCGTTCGCGGTGCCTGCCCTGGTGACGGCTCGCAACCCTCTTAGGATGTTGTAGCCTACTAGCCAGGGTGCCCGGAGTTTGGGGTAGTCAGCCCTTATGATCTTCCATCCATGATGGTCGGCTTTGTAGAGTCGGTGCATGAGGAGGAACTCGCACGCGCTCCCGATCGCTCGACTGACATTCTTTCTCCGAACATGCTCCGAATACTCGATCAAACCATCCAGCGCGCATATGGTTCCCATAAAACAGCTGTGCTTGTCGCGACTGTGGTAGCCGAAAGATCTGCATCCCCAGCCTCCGTCTGGCTCTTGGAAGGACAGCAGATGGTCTACCGCTTTCCGAATTCTCGGGTCACCTGCCCAACACAACCGACAGAGCGCTGCAACCACATTTCCGTTGAGGCATCCCGCGAGACGAGCCCAATCGTCCTCGAAATTTGGCGCCATGCCACTGTAGAACCCGCCTGAAGGCATTTGGAATCTGAAAGCGTACTCACACATCTTCCGTACAGGAGGAATCGCTGGGTCGATGCCTGTCTGCGAGAGTATCAGGAGCTGCCAAACTGTTGATTTGTACTTCGGAAGGTACCATGTGCGGCCATCATCCCAACCGCCGTTCCTCTTCTGTTTGGCGAGGATCTTCCTTACAGGCTCCCACTCTGGAATCTTGTTCCTAGCATCCACTACCTCCCTTCTGCGAGGCGGCATGCTGAGCAGCTCGGTGAGGGTTAGATACCTGATGCTAGGATTGTTTTCCTCTAGGAGCCATTCGACGACACTCTTGTCAAGCGTGGTTACCCGAGAACCTGTCGGCGCTGACAATCTTGCACTCTTCTTCCTTTGGAGGAATCTCATCTCATCGAAAAATCGTTAATAGCTTCTCTCTTCGGTAGCTACCGGGAACTCCACGCTCGACTTCACGGAATTTGTTGTCTAAGTACTGCATGACGGGATGTGAAAGCTAGCGTATAGCTGAGGTTCGGAGTCGATTAGGACTGGGTTGGGTTGAACGCTCACAATCATCAACACAAACGCTTCCCAGAGAGCTTGGCTTTCACACTAAACAACCGGATCAGAAGGTTCCTTCAGCCTCCAGACCAGCTCATCTCGAAGCTTAACCTCAGGCCAAGTGATGTGGTCGTGGATTTCGGTTGCGGGGCTGGTTTCTTTACGGTTCCCCTCTCAAGAGTAGCGGCAAGGATCATTGCAATAGATGTCTCTTCACAGATGCTGGAGAAAGCCGCCTTGTATGCAAAGAAGAGCGACGCGGCTGTCGAGTTCGTGAGGAGTAGTGGAGCCGAGATCAGGCTCGATGATGAAAGTGTGGACGTAGTTTTTCTTAACCATGTTTTCCATGAAATCGCTGACAAACCGAGGGCACTCAGCGAGTTCCTCAGGATCATAAGGCCATCAGGAAGATTGGCGATCGTTGAGAACTCGTGGTAGCAGGCTACTCGGAGGGAAACTTGGCCCGCCAGTCATCGATCAAATGGAAGTCATTCGAGGGATGGAGCGAGCGGGGTTCACCGTTACCCAGACGATTGCGCATGGAAACGATTCCATAATAATCGGGCAAAAGCCTGTCTTACGGAGGAGTCTTCCCTCTCCTTAGCATATGCCCTGCGCCCACCAATAGCGCCCCTACCACACGCCCGCTAGCAGGCGATAACGCACCCGCAGTGCATAGTCCTGGTAGCCGCCGAGCTCATCCGTAGCGGCTTATCCTCAAGCGCCGTGCGGACGACCATGAGGGATACCATAACCCGCGCCGGGATGAGCGCCCACAGTGAGCTGAGCGCGACCTGCAGTTGCGTGTGGGCCTCTGCGCACCCATAGCCAAATAGTACACGCCAGGCTTCCAAGTTAGTGGGATCTAGATTCAATGTCTGAGCAGAAAGTAGCGCTCTACGGCTCTTGGAAATCCCCGATCACCTCGGAGTTGGCTGGGTCTGCAACACAGCTTTCCGAGGTAGCGGTTCACGGAGACGAGGTCTACTGGAGAGAACTGCGCCCAGAAGAGCAGGGACGGTTCACCATAATGAAACGGACGGCTGATGGTCGGATAATGGAAGTTACGTCGCCGCCGTTCGATGCTCGAACGCTGGTGCACGAGTATGGAGGTGGCAGCTTTGTGGTTGCCGGCGGCACGGTCTACTTCTCGAACTTCTCTGATCAGCGCGTCTACAGGCTGGATCGTGGCGGTCAACCTCGACCGATCACTCCGAAGGTCAATATGCGATATGCGGATGGAGTCATCGATCTGCGTCGGGGACGAATGTTCTGCGTCCGAGAAGATCATAGCCATGCTGGGCGCGAGGCGGTGAACACTCTGGTGAGCCTCAGCCTTGATGGCAGCGATAGCGGTCAGGTGCTTGTTTCTGGAAATGACTTCTACTCCTGCCCTCGTCTGAACCCTAAAGCGTCGCGTCTTGCATGGCTCACTTGGAACCATCCCAACATGCCTTGGGACGGCACCGAGGTTTGGGTCGGCGAGCTGAAACCGAATGGTTCTCTCAGTCGGATTGAGCGGGTTGCCGGCGGCCTTGAGGAATCTATTGTGCAGCCAGAGTGGGCGCCTGACGGGATCTTGTACTTTGTCTCGGACCGAACGGGCTGGTGGAACCTCTATCGATGGCGAGAAGGCCGAGCCGAACCGCTGCACAATGTGCCCGCGGAGTTTGGAAGACCGCATTGGACATTTGGAATGTCCTCCTACGCTTTTGGGTCGGCAAGGCAAATCATCTGTGCCTATACTACCCAAGGAACTTGGAATCTAGCGGAACTCGACACGGCAAATCTCAAGTTCAAACCAATCGAGAGCCCTTACACGGACATGATGTACGTTCGAGCCGCTTCTGGGCGTGCAGCTTTCGTAGCGGGTTCGCCCACTGAAGCCGAGTGTGTAGTTCAGCTCGACCTTGCAACACGGCAGTTCACTGTTCTGTATCGCTCTCGATCTGTGACGGTGGATTCAGGATACGTGTCAACTCCGCAAGCGATCGAGTTCCCGACTTCGCATGACCTGACAGCGCACGCCTTCTTCTACGCGCCAAGGAACCCCGCCTTCACCGCTCCCGGCGGCGAGCTGCCGCCTTTGATAGTCATCTCTCATGGTGGTCCCACTTCAGCAGCCAGGACAATGCTCAACCTAGCCATTCAGTTCTGGACAAGTAGGGGCTTCGCGGTGCTCGATGTGAACTATGGTGGCAGCACCGGGTACGGTCGGGCTTATCGTGAGCGACTGTATGGGCAGTGGGGTGTGGTTGATGTTGACGACTGCGTGAATGCTGCGATTTACCTGGTCGAGGCTGGTGGGGTTGACCGTAACCGGCTTGCTATTCGAGGGGGCAGCGCAGGCGGCTACACGACGCTATGCGCACTGACCTTCCGAAATATCTTCAAGGCGGGCGCCAGCTACTACGGCGTAAGCGATCTGGAACTTCTTGACAAGGAGACTCACAAGTTCGAGTCACGCTACAACGTGAAACTGATAGGTCCTTACCCAGAGCGACGCAACCTCTACAGGGAACGGTCGCCCATCCACTTCACCGACCGCATCTCGTGTCCGATGATTCTGTTTCAGGGACTTGAGGACAAGATTGTTCCACCCAACCAAGCAGAGTTGATGGTGCAAGCGTTACGTGCAAAAGGATTGCCGTACGCCTACGTGGCGTTCGAAGGCGAACAGCACGGCTTCCGACGCAAAGAGAACATTAAACGCGCATTAGAGGCTGAGCTATACTTCTATTCGAAGATCTTCGGCTTCGAGCTGGCAGACCCTGTGGAGGCCGTCCAGATCGAGAACATCAAGGCATGATGATCACGGCGAACCGCCCACGCGATAAAGGGCAAGACCGCTCCTTCAATCTAACGTGTGCGCCCAAGAACGTCGTTGCTTCTGCGCTAGATGACCCGTAGAGGACTGCTCTTTGGCCGGAAGCCAGTCCAAACGTTCGTGTGATGCCGGTCTTCCATGCATGGCTAATAGGAGAATCCGGTGAAGCTATCGGCTGTGGCGATAAATTGTGAAAGTGGGCAGTTTCCAAGTGATGGCAACGCTACAGGCCGCAAGAGCAAGAGAACTTGGTCTCTCAATAGCGGCAGCAAAGGGCTGGGGGCTCAATAGGGCAATATTCTACGCGGCAGCGAAACGTGGTTTCAAGGAGAGAAGAGTTCCGAGTCGTAGCCCGGAAGAGATCGGGAGAAAGCCTGTTGAAAAAACAAGAGACGCATACTTCCTAGGTGATGAGATGGCGTATATCTCGGAGAAAGGACAGCGGTCCTATTTCACAATTGGAGCAGAAGTCCAGACTGAGAGTGACTTCAAACGACAGATAGAGAGAAGATACGGAAATGCTTTCTCAGAGGCCTGGAAGGAATCGCTAGAGATCGTGCGGCAATATCCGAGGGATCTTCTAGTTTCGCAAAGCCGATTTTTCGAAGAGGTCTATAGACCGCGGAGAGATGAACTGGCGTCGAAGTGGACTGAGATGAGCAAGTCCTGAGAGATCGGCGTGTGTATGACACACTACCCAAGGTAGCAAGCCCAGTGCTTGACCTCCAAGAATTAGTTATGTGTAGGTTTCGTCTCAACAAAAGAGAGATACGTCATGGCGGAAATAGCGTTCGGGATACATCTGCCTTCGTCATCGGCCGCGAGATTCGACGACATTGTCTCGTACGCGAGAAGATGCGAAGACTTGGGGTTCGACTCAGTGTGGGTCGCAGACCACATTCTTTCGGGAGCGTCAGGCAGCCTGTATGAGCCGCTCACGACGTTGGCCGTCCTCTCTGCCAACACTGAGAAAGTTCGTCTTGGGACATCAGTGCTGATCGCCTCTATGAGGAGCCCGGTTCTGCTAGGCGACATTACCGGGACCATTCAGGAAGCGTCCGGTGGACGCCTGATCTTGGGCGTGGGCGTCGGTTGGGACAGGCATGAATTCGAGAGCTTGGGAGTGCCTTTCGAAGAGAGGGGCACTGTCACCGATGAGTGCCTCGAGATTCTGCGTGGACTCTGGAAGGCGGAACCTTTCAGCTACGAAGGCGCGCACTTTACAGTGAAGGATGTCACGATAGGCGCGCCGCCTAAGCGACCGCCACCTATATGGATAGGAGGAAATTCCCTTCGTGCAATCCGGCGAGCCGCCAAATACGATGCCTGGTTTCCAACCGATCCGACTGTAGATGAAATCAAGCGGGGAAAAGCAACGCTTACCCGGCTGATCAAGACTGGCGACAAACCAATGATAGCCGCACACATATACCTCGTAACGGAGAACACAACCCCAGGAGCAGAACGGTCTGCAATGTTCCTGAGTGAGCGAAGCGGCGACACACTCAGCCAGATCAAGGAGTGGGCGATCGTTGGCGATGGCGAGATAACGAAGAAAAGGATGAGCCAGTACCTGGACGCAGGCGTTCGCTACTTTGTATTCACTTTGCCTCACACCAAGAACTACGAGACATCACTGGATAAGGTGGCCCGGCTGACCAGCCAATTCTAGCTATTAGAAGAGCAATTGAACAAATGAGTGAGAGACGGTGCGCACACAGATCATATCCTAGATCGGATGCTTATCCAGACCTGTGGAACTTGAATGAGCGGAATGATGAAGGCAGCTAGGGTGCATCGAATAAGCGAGAAGCTGAGCATAGATCTCGTGGAAATCCCTGAAGTTGAACCCGACGACGTCATCGTCGAGGTTCACGCGAGCGGCATATGTCACTCAGACATAAACTATCGCGATGGTATCGCCTCCGTCAGTAAATTGCCCATAATCCTAGGGCATGAAATCGCCGGAGTCATCGCGAAAACAGAAAGCGGAACTGAAGGGATCCAGGAAGGGGACAGAGTTTGTGTTCATTACGTGATAAGCTGTGGAACGTGCGTATTCTGCCGGACGGACAGAGAGAACTACTGCGAAAAGTATCAGATGACAGGGAAAGACATCGACGGAGGCTTAGCTCAATACGTAAAGGTTCCAGCCAGGAACGCCCTGAAACTACCTGAAACCATACCGTTCGAGCAAGGAGCCATACTGGGCTGTGCGGTCTCAACAGCCTTCCACGCCCTCAGAAGAGCCAGAGCGCGTGCAGGAGACACTGTTGTGATCTATGGTATTGGAGGACTTGGAACTCATGCTATTCAGTTGGCCGCAAAGATCTTCGAGGCCGGAAAGATCGTCGCTGTGGACGTATTGGATGAGAAGCTGAAGCTGGCCAAGAGACTGGGGGCCGACGAGGTTGTGAACGCCGCGACGGAGAATGCCGCCGAGAGGATCAAAGACATGACTGACGGAAAGCTTGCAGAGGTCGTGCTAGATTTCGTAGGCGACAAGAGAACGATCGAGAGAGCGATCGACTGTGTTGGAAAGGGCGGTAGGATCGCACTTGTCGGCATAGGCCGAGAAGACATACACGTCTCTCCATACAGGACAATAATCGGCAAAGAGATGGAACTGGTAGGCGTAAATGACCATCTAAAATCGGAACTAGCTGAATTGATCGAGCTCGTCGGTTCCGGAAGGATAGACCTTTCGGCCTCAGTCACGCATAGAGTCCCGCTCGAAGAAGTGAACCGCGGGATCCAGATTCTCGAAGAGCAGATTGGAAATCC
>Ga0209725_1000348_pt1 | contig 28358 bp, 25 predicted proteins | sample I18A1metaG_FD_184145 | JGI IMG/M metagenome (GOLD analysis project Ga0209725, IMG submission 184145) | Lake sediment bacterial and archeal communities from Gulf of Boni, Indonesia to study Microbial Dark Matter (Phase II) - ​I18A1 metaG... | ecosystem: Environmental > Aquatic > Freshwater > Lake...
CCCTTTATATTCCATCAGACCGGATGAGGTGATTGGCATAGGGTGGTGTCACCCCTCCTACCCCCTGCCGGCACGATTCGAAGATGAATACGAACTCGTTCGGATTCAATGTTTCAGGCTAAATCTGAACCCCTACGATTCATCTAAGCTCAAAATTGATAGTATGTACGTCAAGGAACCCGCTGGGCTGACGCATGATGGGTGTAATCAGCCCCCCCGGGGGTGGGTGAAGCAGGTGTATACAGCCCCCCTACCCCCCTCACTAGACCGATTGAGGCAATAGATGAGGGTGGGACCACCCCCCCTACCCCTACCCGTCTTCACCAACAGCAATGGGCAGTTCTAGGGCTGTTTTACGAAATCAGGCTTGTTTCGGCCTTTCACAGGCGGAGAAGGCTCAAAATATTGAGAACAATGCAAGGGCTTGCCAAGTCTCTGAACGCGGGTGCACTCCTTCCGGTCAATCCTCATTTGTCGCCTATCTTCCTCTCATAGACCTCATCCTGCACCGGGCTTTGCCGGATGGCAGGATCGAAAAGCGCAGTCTATGCTAAGTGTGAAATATGTCGCTCCGGAAGTGGGAGAGAAATGTGATGAGGCCGTGAGGCTTGAGCCCTTCCTCCTAAGCCTAGTGGCAGGATCTGCAACAGGATTTGGTGGACTGACCGTTCTCGCACTTAAGCGAGTCAGTGATAGAGTTGTTGGCTTCTCCATGGGATTCGCTTCAGGAGTAATGCTCTTGGTCTCTTTCAACAGCCTCTTTCTCGAAGCCGCTAATCACCTCCCACACTTCCAGCTCATATCCATGTTCTCACTTGGCGCGTTGGTCATAATCGGCCTCGACCTGATTTTGCCTCACATTGAACTGACGACGAAACGAGTGGAAGGTGAGAACCAGCGGTTGTTTAGGACTGGATTGCTGATAGCCATCGGAATAGCACTTCACAACCTTCCAGAAGGATTAGCCGTGGCTGCAGGCTATGCTCACATGCCCAGACTGGGTTTGATAATTGCGATCGCCATTGCGCTTCACAACATACCTGAAGGAATTGCCACGGCTGTTCCTCTCGCTGTAGCAGGCATCAGAAGAACTCACATCGCAATCGTCACATTTCTGTCCGGACTTGTTGAACCGGTTGCTCATGAGTATGGACACAAACACACAGTTTCTGTTGGGCTTCTACTGGGGATAATATTCGCCCTGCCGATAGATGTGATTCTGAGCTAGCGCATTGTGGACATGTCGCTGGGCAACAAGTTCACATGGTCAGTGAGAGGCCGCATGGCAAACAAATTGAGTGAAAGAAAGATGCAGTCCTTATCCTTCAGGATCGTTATTTCAATTTCACGGGAGGATACTGAGGTTACTTCAATCCTGAGGCTGGCCCTTCACAGATTCTCCGCTACGAAATCCTCCGGCGTCTTCACAGCTACGCCTTCCTTCAGGAGCCAGCCGAAGTGCTGTTTGTTCCGAGTAATTAACGCCGCTTTTTCCATCTGTGCTGTTATTCCAACAATATAGTCGCGTGCGTGATGTCGAAAAGGGAACTCCTTCCCATATCTTAAGGCTGCATCGGTTGCACTGTCTGCCAGTTCCTCATCAAGATTCTTGATCGATGCTTTCAGCTTTCGTAGTTCTGTGTCCAACTGTCTTCTTGTGAGACCGAGATTTTTATACCACAAAAGAGTCTCCGCGTACACTATGATTGAAGCATGGATGTCGAATCTCTCTGTGCAACGTAGCCATTCAAGAAATCCTCTGTCACCGAAGACACTGCTGTCCAAGCCGATTCTCAGAGTTCTCTACCCCAAGCTTCCGAGATAGACTCTTCAAGCGATATTGCCGAGGTTTCTATCCTTCTAGAGATTCTTGCCCACTCCGGATCAGACCGCCTCACCCTTGCCGAAGCTTCTCTGATAGCCTGAAGCACTCTCCTAGAAACCCTCCTTTCGGCACCATGACCTACAACCCTATTCTCGTACTGCTCAAGGGCCTTCTCAATTACCTCACCCTGCGTAATATCCAGCATGGCTGCAAGCCTCTTTAGTTTCCTTCTGATCTCATCATCAACTGTAACTGTAGTCGTCAATGCGGATCACTCCCTATTGTTCAATGTTCACATATTTCAATGTTTACATTGCAAATAGCGGGATAACCGTGCGGGATAAGAGAAAGGCCCCTTTTTCTGGAAGAAACCTTGTAGCAATGCTAATCCATGAAGACACCCGAATTCTATGAGAACAGAAGGTAATCTATGTGCAATATGGTGCCGGCAAATATAGATATGAGCTGGTCGACTGGGCCAAATTGCCCTACGGGTGGAGCTTTCGTGACGTCGCCGGAATTGCGATTGACAAGGAAGACAGGGTCTATGTGTTGAATCGGAGCGAACATCCGATAATCGTCTTCGATCGCGATGGAAACTTCGCCAGTTCTTGGGGAGAAGGATTCTTCAATCGACCTCACGGCAGCTGCATCGGTCGAGACAATTCGATCTACTGCACAGATGACAGAAAACACATAGTGGCGAAGTTCACGCCCGAGGGTAAACTGCTGATGACGTTGGGTAATACAGGCCAAGCGACGGATACGGGTTATGTTGAAACATTTGACTTCTGGGAAAGCCTATCGACAATAGCTCGTGGAGCCTCACCCTTTAACCGTCCGACAAACGTTTCAGTCTCGCCAAGCGGTGAAATCTATGTGTCTGATGGATACGGCAATGCTCGAATCCACAAGTTCTCCGCTGACGGCAAGCTACTGCTATCTTGGGGAGAACCTGGCGGCGAACCTGGCCAATTTCGACTCCCCCACTCTGTGCGAGTAGATAAAGAGGGCAGAGCATGGGTGGTTGACCGGGAGAACAACCGCATCCAAATCTTCGACAGAAATGGTGAGTTTCTCACTCAGTGGACGAGTTTTGTGCGTCCCACTGACCTCTTCATAGACGAGGACGATATAGTCTATGTCTCAGAGTTGTCCAAGCGGGTTGGCATATTTACCACTGCCGGTAAATTGATGGCGCGGTGGGGAAACCCGGGCAGAAAGAAAGAAGAGGCCCTTTTCTTGGCTCCTCATGCCATCGCCGTTGACTCCCAAGGTGACATTTACGTCGGTGAAGTCTCTATGACCTCGATGAAAGTTGATAGGGGATCCCAAACCATCCAGAAATTCGTCAGAACAAGATAGGCCAGAGTATGCTTTCCACTTGAATGCTCGGCCTCTTCCGCAATACCTAGGTTGCTCTAACCCGCTACTTGAAGCCCATAGACAGATCCGCCCAACAATCGATAATCCTTCGACAGGCATTTCAAAGAAAGATAAGCCAACATGAGAAATGTGTGTAAGGTGACTACGGGAATTGATTGACTACGATAAGATAGCTCTGGAATATGCACATCATCGCAGAGTTCACCCCGGAGTCTTGAAGAGACTCTTTGAGGCCAGCGGAATCACAAGTGCCTCCAAGGTGCTGGAAGTAGGATGCGGCACAGGCAACTACATTCTTGCACTGGAATCTCTTGCACGGTGCCTTTGTTGGGGAATCGATCCTTCACAGCAAATGCTGTCAAAGGCTAGAGAGCGATCACGAAGAATCAATTTTCGGATCGGCACAGCAGAGAAGCTCGAATTCCCACAGGATTTCTTTGACCTCGTCTTCTCCGTGGATGTCATTCATCATGTGAAAGACCGTGTTCATTATCTCCGAGAAGCTCACAGGATACTGAAAAAGAGCGGACAGATATGCACTACAACAGATTCCGAGTGGATCATTCGGCACCGCCAACCACTAGCAGTCTATTTTCCAGAAACAGTTGAGGCTGACCTGGCAAGATATCCTTCCATTGCGGAGCTTCGAGAGGCAATGAAGCTGGTCGGGTTCCGCGACATCCGAGAGAGTATGGAAGAGTTTCCCTACCAACTCACTGATGCTCAACCGTATAGAGAAAGAGCGTTCTCATGCCTCCACCTGATTCCCGAAGAAGCCTTCCGGAGAGGAATTGACCGTATGGAACAGGAGCTGCGCCTGGGACCTATTCAATGTGTTTCACGTTACCTACTTCTTTGGGGAAGAAGGACACCAAGTTAACGTGACGGCTCGCTACTCTTTCGTCTCTTTCTCTGGTCTCCTCTCAAGCTGGGTTAGCGGAGGTTTTAGGTCAGCTGGCAGAGGCGAACGGTAAGTGAAGCCTTTCGTGCTAGCTTGAAACTCCTCCCGCACACCTCTCAGCATGTTTGGGTTCGTCAATAGATCCAGCACTGTTCCCGCCATTGTCTTTGCCCCGAAAATAACTGATTTGTGTCCTATGCTCATGCCCATTGTGGCCGCGTTTTGCCAAGAGTGACCTGGTGCTCCTACGATGAAGCCTGCAGTTCGAATCTGTATTGTAGGTATGTTCCACATGACATCGGAGACATCTGTTGAGCCGCCTTTAGATGACTTCGGATCTCCCCAAGGATTGTAGATGCGATCACATATGTCAATGTCGACGAGTTCTTCCCAGTTTGGAAGGCCGCTAGTTCTTAGACCTGAAATCTTCTCCTCTCTTGGGATCGATTTTCCGAGTTCCTTCGCAAAAGCGTATTCCTCCTGCGTGTAGGTCGGTGCGCCTATCTCCCGCATATTTCTGACCGCGAGATCTGATAGAGCGATGTTGTTCAGTTTCTGGTAGCATCCAGTTAGAAAGGTAATCTTGTGTGTGGTCTCCGCCATTTCATCAGCCGCCCCAGCAATTTTCAGAACCCTCTGGTAGATTTGCTCCACAGTCTCGCGAAGTGGAGCCCTCACATAATACCAGCTCCGTGCATAGGGCGGCACAACATTCGGTTGAACTCCCCCATTCTCGACAACGTAATGTATCCGCGCTTCCTGCACAATGTGTTCGCGAAGATAGTTTACTCCGATGTTCATGAGTTCAGCTGCATCAAGCGCGCTTCGACCTCGCTCAGGAGACGCTCCCGCGTGGCTTGCCCTGCCGTAGAACTCCACTTTGAATGAATTCATGGCTGTACCGCCACTCAGGTCAACCCCGTTGGCTGACCCAGTGTGATTCCCCAAACAAGCATCCAAACCGTTGAAGCAGCCGTCTCTAACCATGAACACTTTGCCTACCAAGGTCTCTTCTGCTGGACAACCGAACACCTTCACCGTGCCTTCGATGTGGCCCTCATCTAAGGCAACTTTGACCCCAATTCCCGCAGCCACCGCAGATGTGGCATACGCATTATGGCCGCATCCATGCCCTGGAGCACCTTCCTCAAACGGTGCCTTGTAGGGCAAGGCCTTTTGGGAAAGACTAGGAAGCGCATCCAACTCTCCCATGATACCAATGACTGGCTTCCCCTGTCCGTAGGCTGCCACAAAGGCGCTCGGCATTCCGGCCACCTCTCGCTCAACCTTGAACCCGTTCCTTTCCAGGGTGTCCGCACAAAGCTTGCCCGTCTTGAATTCCTGAAGGCCCAGCTCTGCAAATCGCCATATGGCATCATTCATCTCAACGATCTTCTTCTCGTTCTGAGAAATCCAATCGAACACAAACTGCTTCGCTGTCGTCGACACAATACTCGCCTTCACTACTTCAGGTCAGTTCTAGAAAGAAAAGACTTTGCAAAAACCGATCCACGCACGCAGACGTAGAGTCCGAGTTTAAATGTGAGACTCCGCAAAACGGATCGAGCGAACCGAAAAGCATTGAACGAAGAAAGATCAAGGTCGTTTGCTCGCGCTCGGAGGAAAGTGCAATGAACGATAGAAGGCCGCTTACACGCAAGGACGTTATTGCGTGCCTTGTCAGGACATTAGACCCCTTGGAATATGTTCACGCCTTATGGGAAGCTGGAGCCCCAAGCTACGATAGAGTAGACCAGTGGTCAGACATAGACTTGTACATCGTCGTGGAGGATGATCGTATAGATGAGGCTTTGAAATCTGTTGAACGATCCCTCTCAAACCTATCGAAAATCGACCTGAAATTCCGGCTACCCGAACCCACTTGGCACGGACACTCGCAAGCATTCTACCGGTTGAAGGAAACCAGTCCCTACCTGTACATCGATCTCGTGGCGATGAAGCGATCCAGTAAGGACAAGTTTCTACAGTTTCAGATCCATGGAGTCCCAGTAGTGTACTTCGACAAGACGGGTGTAGTGAGAGATGACACAGTGGATTTAGAATCGTTCCTAGATGGAATAGAAAAACGTCTGGAAACACTGAAGACCCTGTTCGCAATGTTTCAGATAGATATTCTGAAAGAATTGAACCGGGGCAACGACCTTGAAGCCCACACATACTACATGAACAATACGCATAGACCTCTCGTCGAGGCACTCAGAATCAAATACAACCCATTTCACCATAACTTTCGTACACACTACATCCACTACGAGCTGCCGGCCGAAGTTGTCAAGCGCCTCCACAGACTCACATTCATAGCAGACTCCGATGAACTCCGCGAGCGTCGTGTCGAGGCTGAAGAATGGTTCTGGGACACAGTGCACAGTATTGATCGCAATACTTTGAGAAGCCAAAGCCAACTTCGCCTACGGGGAAAGTCCAAGCTAGCGGCGTTCGCCCGCAAGGAACCGAGTGATCCCACCACCGTTATTCCTTAGGCTTCTTGACCCTGACCCTTGGCCAACCCAATGATCGATGACGACGATACGCTTCCCTCCTTCGAAGAATGTTCCTTTCTTCTGACAGATCGTTGAGTTCAAACAGAATAACTTTTGACCGACGAGTCTGCTCGTCACACACCTCACTCAGCACACTCATCACCTGCAGCGATCACCTTACGGTTGAGAAGGCTTACTGGAACAGTACTGCCCGTGCTAATCCACCAACCATAAAAGATGCGGAGCAGCGAGCGGGGCCGGAGACTCTTGGTTTTCGAGCTCAACGTTTATACCAGATGAAGGAGCGCAATGGCCGAAACTACTTTGTCAATCGACGAGAAGGAGAGATCTGGACAAGTATCAAGAAGAGAGTTCTTGAAGAATGCCGGGTTGATTGCCTGCGGTGCCGCTGTTGGTTCGATGGCGGTACTGAGTACTCAAACCAAGACCACAACGGTGACGACTCCCGGAAGCACAACTACAACCACAGTCACCGCAACCTCCAAGCCGGAAACCAAGGGTGCTACATTGTCCGAAGCGCTAAGAAACCGAAAGTCAGCAAGCGCTTTTCAGTCGCAACCACTTTCCAAGGAGAAGCTTCTGGAGTTGTTGTGGGCAGCATGGGGCATCAATCGTCCAGATTCAGGCAAACGCACCGCTCCAACAGCCATGAACACTCAGGAGATTGACATCTACGTCCTGCTACCCGATGGCGTCTACGTGTATGATGCGAAAGGGAACCAGCTAGCACTGGTGTTGGCTCAGGATCTTCGAACAAAGACAGGGAGTGCGGGAGTAGTGAAAGACGCGCCAGTGCATTTACTATTTGTCGCAGACTATGCCAAATATAGAGCTATTCCTCAGTCTCAGAAAGAACTCTATTCTGCCGCTCATACGGGTTTCATCGGCCAAAATGTCTACCTGTATTGTGCCTCCGAAGGGTTAGCCGCCCGTTTCTATGCCGGTGTTGACCGGGCTACTCTGAAAGACAGTTTGAAACTCCGGAATGATCAGGCGATTGTTTTTGCTCAAGCGGTGGGGTATTCGAAAGAATAATGCGCCCCATTGCCGCTTGGCCTGCTTCAGCTCTGGCTTTCTAACCGTTTAGTTGCCTGAATTTGGCTTCTGGATTTCGACGCGCTGCTCTATAAAGCCCTTGGGCTTCGCCTATGATTATCTCTTCATTATCCTTCTTTATTCCCTTGAGCGCGCGCTACAGGGCATATACACCTACACAACCGCAGCAACGATAGTTGTCTCAGTTGTGGTGGGAATCGCTGTCTACATTCCTGTTCGAAAGAAGAAATGGAACAACATGCCCCTTTCTTTCTTCTTTTCTTGAGGTAATACGGCAAGGAAAGTTTGATAAGCATACACCCAAATGATTGGTGTGGAGGGTTCGTAATGAAACTCCTGAGAGAAGTGAAAGGACTAGCCAAGACCACAAGCATACTGATAGTCGTAGCAATCATAGTTGTCGCGGCCATCGGAGGCGCAGCCTACTACACATCAATGCCCACGCCCCCTACCGTGACCCCTACTGTCACCGCTCGCACCACTACGAGTCCTGCGAAGCCCGCAGGACCACTAATGGTCTATAGTGCGTTGCATGAGTTTGAGATTGGAAGGATTTGCAGCGCATTTACAGAGGAAACCAAGATAGAGACCAAGTTCCTAAGGTTGTCTGCTGGTGAACTTGCTGCAAGGGTTGAGGCAGAAGGCAAGAAACCAATAGGAGATGTCGTACTCGGTGGACCTTGTCTCAATCATGAAAATATGAAGGTCAAGGGACTTCTCCTGCAGTACAAATCCCCTACAGCAGCTGAGATAGGAGTCCAATTTCATGATAAGGACAACTACTGGTCCGGGTTCTATTTAGGAGCCATAGGTTTCTGCGTCAACACGGATAGACTGAAAACCCTGAAGTTTGCAGAGCCAAAATCTTGGAAAGACCTCCTGAATCAGACGTACAAGGGAGAAATAGTCTCAAGCAATCCAGCAACATCGGGAACAGCCCAGACAATCTTCGCTACCATGCTCCAACTCTACGGTTGGGATGCTGGATGGGAATATCTTAAGGCGCTTCACAAGAATGTTCACCACTACGAGAGAGCAGGAGCAGCTCCAGCCCAGAGAGTGGGAGCTGGAGAATTCGCAATCGGACTAGCATTCGGCCACGACATACAGAAGATAATCGTTGGCGGATACCCAGTCAAGCTGATCTATCCTGAGGAAGGAACGGGCACAGAAATAGGTGGCCTTTCGATAATCAAAGACGGGCCTAATCCAGAGGCGGCAAAAGCCTTCGTTGACTGGATGCTAGGGAAGAAAGCGGGGCAGCTTCATACCGATATCTCTCTGAGGGTCTCAACCAGGAAGGACGTTGCATTGCCACTTGGGGCGACCCCCCTAGAGAAGATAAAGCTGATGAACTACGACTACAAATGGGCGGCCGATAACCAGAGCAGGATCCTCAAAGAATGGGAGAAAGTGGTCGCAGGCTAACAACCCCTCCCTCTTTTTCTAAAGGGCAAAGATTTTGAGTGTCGTACTCAAGACGGTCAGAGCTTATCTCAAAGATCCAACGACCACCGGCCTCTATCTTACCATTTTCTTGTTCATGCTCATTTTCTTTCTTTGGCCTCTTTCAGCCATGGTTTTTGCGAGTGCTGAAGGGCCGTCTGGATTGTCATTCTCATACTATGCGGACTTTTTTTCGAGAAAATTGCTGGTCAATTCCTTCTGGAACAGCTTGATGATGGCAACCATCTCCACCGTTTCAGCAACAGTTGTCGGTTTTCTCTTTGCCTATGCCATGACCAGAGTGGACATGCCGGGAAAACGTTTCTTCAGAGGAGTTGTCATCCTTCAGCTAATCTCCCTCCCGTTCACTGTTGGGCTTTCATTTGTAATGCTCTTCGGGAGGAGAGGTTTGATCACATATGGATTGCTGGGGAGGCCGTTCGAGATCTACGGGTGGCACGGCCTCTGGGCAGTCCAGACTCTGACTTTCTTTCCTCTTGCATACCTAGTGATGATCGGAGTTCTCAAGTCAATCGATCCTGCGTTGGAGTATGCAGCGCGTAACCTAGGTGCTGGAAGCGCTTGTGTCTTCAAAGATGTGGTTCTGCCGTTGTCAATCCCAGGAGTCGCCAGTGCAGCACTACTTGTAGCTATGAATGTGCTTGGTGACTTTGGGAATCCGGCGCTCATAGCTGGAGACTTCTCAGTGATAGCGACAGAGGCCTACATGCAGATAGTCGGATGGGGAGACTTCAAGATGGCCGCCGTCCTCTGCAACATCTTGTTTCTTCCAGTCTTCTCTCTTTTCATTGCCCAGAAGTACTGGGTCAGCAGGAAACTCTACGTCACTGTGACGGGAGCTCCGACTCAACTTGAGATCAAGAAGCCCAGTAGGCTCGTCAAGTGGACCTTGTTCGCCTTCTGTTCGGCAATTTCGCTGGTGATCGTTTTGATCTATGCAAGCATTGGCCTGGGTGCATTCGCAAAAACGTGGGGTGTAAACTACTCATTTACGTTGGAGCATTTGCAGGACGTTACGTTCCAAGGGATCCCCGCAGTAAGGAATGCATTGATTTTCTCATTATGTTCAGGATTCGCATGCGCGATCCTAGGCGTACTAGATGCCTATGTCATCTTTAGAAAGAGAATGCCTGGACGGCACATCCTTGATTTCATCTCGACTTTGCCTGCGGCTGTTCCTGGGTTCCTGCTTGGAATAGGGTATATTCTGAGTTTCAACACTCCACCTCTGGTGCTAACAGCGACGGCATACATCATTGTGCTGAATAACATTGTCAGAGATTTGCCAACTGGCTATCAGGCTGGGATGGCGGGAATCCAGCAGATTGATGCTTCGATTGAGGAGGCATCGACGAATCTCGGTGCGGGCACATTTCAAACTCTTCGAAACGTCGTTGTGCCCTTGTTGAAGTCTGCATTTGGAGCCGGCTTCATATACGCATTCATCAAATGCATGACAACAGTAAGTGCCGTGATATTCCTGATAACTCCCGAGTGGAACCTGCCTTCACCTATTATACTGGGACTTGCCGGCCACGGATACTGGGGACAAGCTGCAGCACTGTCAGCTATTCTGCTCGCGATAGTTGTTGGCACATTGCTCACATGTCGGGTGATTGCTGGCAGAAGAATTCAACTCTTTGAAGTATAGAGGGTTATTGACATGGTTCAAGCAGTCTGTCTAAACCAAGCAACGAAGAGATTCGGCTCAGTCACAGCTGTAGATCACGCGTCATTCGCGGTTGAGGACAAATCGTTCACGGTGCTCTTGGGACCGAGCGGTGCGGGAAGACCACGTTACTGAGAAGCATAGCCGGGTTCTACGATCTTGACGAAGGACAGATTCTAATCAAAGGAAGAGACGTTACAAATGTTCCTCCTCACAAGCGAAACACTGGAATGGTCTTCCAGAACTATGCGTTGTTTCCTCACATGAAGGTATTCGACAACATTGCCTATGGATTGAAATTCAGGGAATTTCCGAAGGCTGAATCAGGGCAAAGGGTCAAGAAGGTTGCTGGGATGCTTGGGATAGAACATCTCTTGTCTCGGTTTCCCGCGCAGTTGAGTGGGGGTGAGCAACAGAGAGTGGCTGTTGCCCGGGCTCTTGTAATCGAACCCGAAGTGCTTCTTCTTGATGAACCACTGAGCAATTTGGATGCCAAGGTCAGGGTTCGTGTCAGAGTTGAACTGAAGAAACTTCAACGCCAACTTGGTATAGCTGCGATACACGTCACGCATGACCAAGAAGAGGCGTTGGCCATAGGCGATCGAATTGTGGTAATGAACAAGGGGAAAGTAACCCAAATAGGAACACCGGCCGAAGTTTACTTCAAGCCGAGAACCAAGTTTGTAGCTGATTTCATAGGAACGACTAATCTTTTCAAGGGAAGAGTTGCGAAGCTCACCAGAGGCGAGGCGCTCCTATCTGTGAATTCGAACATACTTCGTTCCACTTCACCCAGTTCAGAACTTGAGCTGCATGACGGTCAAGAGGTAGCTCTGTCAATTCGACCTGAAAACATTGAGATCCATGGCGAGAAGCCGACACGCGAAGACAACATTCTGCAAGGAGAGGTGAAGGATACGATCTTCATGGGTGCCATAACAAGGTACTTCGTTCTGGTAGACGACCTGGAGTTGACAGTTGATGTTCAAGGATCCGATTCGCCATTGAAGGGCAGTGTCTACATCAGCTTGGACAGTTCAAAGCTCCACCTCCTCCCAGAACTAGAATAGAAGCAGGCAAGTCTGGTCACGCGCGACGATAAGATCGGGACGGAAGAGCGCACTACGCTTGCTCGATCAACAAATCCGTTATCCGAGTTTTTTGATCGCTTCAGGAATCTCCAAGAACTTGGCCAAACGCACATCAACTATGTGGCCATTGACATCTGGACAGCTCACACCGATAGTCGTGACGCCGAAATTCTTCGCTCCTCCGAGATCTTTAGGCGAATGACCGACGAACACGGTCTCATCTACATCGGTTCCCAACCGCTCAAGGGCAATCGCATAGGCTTTCTTCTCAGGTTTGCGGTAGCCTATGTCACACGAACACAAGACATCCTCAAACTTGTCGTCTATCCCAACCCTTGCAAACCATCCTCTCTTCTCAATTCCTGAACAATGACCATCTGACAACACACTGAGCTTGATCCCCATAGCACTGATGTTCTTGATCACTTCGGGAACATCTTGGGGAAATGTCATGTTGGTTTGGTATTCGTCTTCATATGATGTGAAGACTGAGTTTTGCTGTGATTCGTCACGGATGCCGAGGGCCTTTAGAAACATTGTTACAGCTTCTTTTCTGCTCATCATTCCTCTGTATGACAGCTCTTTCAGCTCATTGAAGATGCCTACGTTGTCCAAATACTCCTGTCTATTGCTCAGCTTGTTCTGCTCCAAAGCCCAGAGAAGAGTTTCCACCTCGTTCCTCTTCCTGAAATACAGTATGTCTCCTGCGTCAAAGATGGCTCCTTTGATCAATTACTCTGGTCCTCCTTTTCTCTCATACTATTGCATTCCCAGATTTTCTGTCAAAAACGTGGAAGTTGTCTTTGAACACGATCTGTACCGATTGACCTATCTTGAGACTCTCCACGGGAATCATTGCACGGATTAGGTTGCCGCTTGGAAGGTTGACCTCTACAATCTGGTTCCTACCCAAATAGAGAAACGAATAGACATCACCCTGAAATGCGCCGGTCACCTCTTTTTCCGATATGATGATGTCTTCAGGCCTTATACCAAATACGACCTCGGAAGGCACCGTCGGGTCGCTTAGAATCTTCCTTGCGTTTCCTTTGACTGCAAGTTTACCGAAACCGAAATCTACGCAGACCTCGTCATTCTGCCTTGAGATGCTTGCGCAGAGTAAGTTTGTTGAGGGAGCTCCTATGAAGCTAGCCACGAAGACGCTGTTTGGATCATCGTATATTTCTGTAGGAGTGCCGACCTGAACGATTCTTCCTTCATTCATGATCGCAATTGTTCCTGACATGGAGAGGGCTTCGGACTGATCGTGGGTGACGTATACGCACGTGCATCCAATCAGATGATGTATCCTCTTTATTTCGGACCGCATTTCCACCCTGAGTTTTGCATCAAGGTTGCTAAGCGGTTCGTCTAGAAGAAGAATTTCAGGATCTGTCGTCAGCGCTCTTGCTAGCGAGACGCGTTGCTGCTGTCCTCCACTGAGTTCCGATGGATAGCGATCTTCCAGTCCGTAGAGATGAAGCAAATCCATCAGCTCCTTTACTTTTGCTTTGATTTCCTGTTCAGGTACTTTCTTGACTTTCATCGGGAAGGCGATATTCTCGAAGCAGTTCATGTGAGGCCACAATGCGTACGTTTGGAAGACAAGGCCGATCCTTCTTTCAGACGCGGGAAGTGAGACTCCCTTCTCACTGGAAAATACGGTCCGATCACCGAAGTAGATCTCTCCTTTGTCCGGTTCTTCCAGGCCGGCTATCATTCTGAGAGTGGTTGTCTTTCCGCATCCCGACGGACCTAATAAGGCAAGAAAGTCCCTATTTCGTACATCAAGGCTCACATCATCGACCGCAATCGTTTTCCCAAACCCCTTTTTCACGTCTCTGAGCCTGATCTCCGGCATCGTATCACTCTCCTGCGATCTTTTCACTAGTTGTTCTTCTAGCCACTAAAACAACCACAAGCGTGATGGCGGAGAGTATGAGCACGACTGCATCTGAGTGTTGCATATAATCTTGTTCAGCATAACGAACAGCGATGTTCGTCAACAAGTTGGTTGAAGTAGTTACGAGCATCACTATCAATGTCAGCTCCCTCATTACGGACATGAAGGTCAGTGTGAAGCTTGACAGGAAACCCTTCCTAGTTAGAGGTAAGATGATGGCTCGGAATCGCCTCAGCCATGAGGCGCCTGCCATTATCGCGGCTTCTTCCAACTCCTTTCCAATTTGCATCATGCAGCTAACTCCTGCTCTTGAAGCAGTAGGAAGGGTCTTCACTGAGCAGGCGATCACGAGAAGTGTAAATGTACCGTACAACGGCGGTATCGGACCGAAAGGTCTCGCAAACATAGACAGATAGAGGGCCCCGAACGTTATGCTAGGAATCACAGCGGGCGCATAAGCCACGGAGTCGAGAACCCCTGAGATCCTTGTTCCCCTTCCCTTCACGATGGCGTATCCTATCAGTAACCCAACGAAACTTGTTATGAGTGCCGTCAAGAAGGCAAGGCTCAAGCTATTTTTGGCCGCATTTAGTATCCCAGCATTCATCACGACCCCGGGTTGTCCATCCGCAAGGGCCGGATCGCTCGCTCCAATCCAGAAGTGAAGCGTCAGATTATCAATGCTATAGATACCGAGGTATCTCATCAATGTCTGCAATAAGAGGACAACCAAAGGAAGGACAGTAATAACCAAAATGAATGTTATTGCAGCGGCCCCGATTGTACTTCTTCTCTTGAGTCGTGTGACTTTGCTTCTGAATCCAGTGCCGCCTACCGTGACAAAGCTCTTTCTTGTTCCAATCACTTTGCGGTTGAGATAGAGCGCGAATAGGACTAATCCCATTAGGATAAGGGCCAGCGTATAGGCATCACCATACATTCTGTTGTTGAATGCGGAAAACACCATCGTTGACATCACATAGTAGCGAACGGGCGTGCCGAGGAAAAAAGGGCCTCCGAAGGAGCTTACCGAGTGGGTAAAGGTCAATATGAAGGACGAAAGTATGGCCGGAGTTATCACTGGGAACACTATTCTCCTTAGGATGTACGCCCTACTTGCACCGGCTATCTCCGCTGCTTCTTCCATTTGAGCGTCCATCGTCGAAAGTGCGCTTGAGATCAAGTTGTAGTTAAGCGTGAAATAGTGAAGAGATAAGCAGACTATTATCGGTAGGGCTCCATAAGCGATCCAGTCCGGGACTTGAATGCCCGATAAGGCCGGGAACATGCCCATGTATCCCCCTATTCTTTCATTCTTGAACAGGGTGATCCATGCAAGCGCGAAGGCCCAAGAGGGGAGAGCGAATGGAATCATTGCCATGTCTGACAACGGCCCTTTGAATGGTACGTCTGTTCTCACAGCTAGCCAAGCCAAAACGAAACCTATCACAAGTGAAAGAATGGAGGTTCCGAATCCCACGATCAAAGAATTCAACAGAGGCGTATAGAACATATTCGAGCTAATCGAACTAGTAAGTATCCTCCACCAATGAAACAATGAGATCTGTCCTACTTGGGCTTCAGATGTAAGTCGTGTATCTTCCTCACCCCAAACCACTGTTTCATGCACTAAGTTGAAAACTGGAACTAACACTAGGTAGGTTAGTACAGTCAAGAAGAGAAGAGACAGCACAACATGTGTCTTTCTTAGGGCTGCCTGAAACCTCATCTCCCCTCGTCATCCCACAGGGAAAAGAAGCTCCTTTCTTCTAAAAAAAGGGGAAGTTGAGGAAGGCCGTTTAGGCTCCAATCCAGAAGTCGCGTACGACCACCGCGTTAGTGTAAATGAAACCACTGTAGCTTTCGACTTCGATCATGGTGGTCTTGTCCAAGGGAGGCGAAGCTGGTGGCAAGGGGAAATCGCTCCTAGGAGAATATTGCCCCGGAACCCAGTAACCAGAGTTGTAGCCCGCCCAAGATAGCATGAACATGATGAAAAGCTTCGAGGCCCAAGGGTGTTTTGCCATGTTGGCAATATTCAGTACGTTTCTCTTGTAGACGCCTGCAAATGGTGTTAGTTGGTAGATCGCTTCCATAGCGAGGTTTTTGTTCTTCACATCCCTCATTTTCGAGACCACACATATGCCTATGGGAGGGCTCTTCTGCCCTCTTGCTCCGACAGCATCAGAAACGTCTCCATCAGCCTGTGTTAGCACAACATCGTTCTTTTTGAGTTGCGTAATGAACTCGTACCCTGCGTTGTTCTTAGAAGTGCTTGAGAGCTTTAACGGCTGCCCAAACACCCGCTGGTAATCATCTGCCAATTGCTTAGCAATATCTGAATACGTGAGCAAAGCAAGCCAATTCATGACGTCTGATGACGCCAGCGGATCCTTCATCATGACTTTTCCTTTCCACTCTTTCTTGGTCAAGTCCCAGATGCTGGTTACAGGCTGTTGCTTGTATGTCTCGTTGTTGTAGAGGATGGTCCTTGCTTCCATTGAGTGGACGAGAAGTGGTGTCCTCCATTTCTCTGGTATCACGCTGGTCATGTTTGTCGGAACCCAGTTGACAGCGTATCCCTTCGGAATTACAAGGTTGGCAACAGTAGGATAGTCTGCGTAGAAGAGGACATCTGCTTGATAGTTCTTGCTTTCCTGTTCTCTGATCAGTTTTTCTTTGATGGTAACATCCGATATGTCGTAGTACTCTACTTCTATCTCGGGAAACCTTTTCTTGAACGCCGCCGCTACGTCGGGAATCCTTGAGGAAAGCGAGTAGACGACAACTCTGCCCTCTTGCTTGGCTTTGCTTATTATCTCATTCCAGTCATCTGTCGTAGGAGCATATGGACCTAGCTTCCCATCCCTCATCCACAACTCTTGAGCCGTTAGAGTTTTCGTGGGAGGTGGAGGAGGAGGCGGAGGGGCGAGGTAGGGGTAAGCACCGAAGGCAAGAGCCGCAACAACAATTGCCGCAACGATGATGCCCTGAATCTTCGTTAACGCGGACTTGTTCATTCTGAGTTGGCCTAACTTCACTTAAAGTTCCCCCATTTTCCCGTACAAGCATAACCGCGGTCCTAGGAATATATGCCTATGGGTTCCTTAGGAGAGGATTGTAACCACATGATGAGTCTACCTGATATTGGAGAGTGAGACAGCCAGCTTCTCTACCTCTTCGACCGAAGCTCTAAGAGGACCTGGCTTCTCGAGCTTTAGTGAGGTCGCTGCTGCTGCAAACCGGCAAGCTTCACCTGGTGAGGCTGTTAACCTTTTTCCCACGTAGGTTGCTAAGCAGGTGTCTCCTCGCCCTGTGCGCCCAAGGATCTGCTTGGGGACAAACGGCGCCTCATATGATAGTCCGGCTGCATAGACCCGGACTCCTTTTGCACGGGTCAGAACTATTTCCGAGGGGCCATAGCTCGACAGTTTCTTCAGCGCCGTCAACTCATCTTTTTCCGCTGTCAGCACCTCAGCTTCTGTATCGTCAACCTTCAGAACCTTCACCATGGCCAGACCGCTCCTCTTTTCAGGCCAATCGACCAATTCCATGTCGTTTCCTTCATGCACACGCACGAACGCTTGCGCGTCGAGTGCGACTGGGCCGATGGCTGCAAGTTTCTTCATGAGTGCGATGTCCACAACTCCTGCCATTATGGGTCCGACCAGAAATGTGCGAGCCGAAATCCTAGGTATGTCTTCTATGCGGAATGGCCCTGCGAACCCGATAAGACGACATACGCGATGATCCATGTCATCGCTCGTATACGTGTTCTCAATCCCTGAAGTCTCAGGAGCAGGCTGAGCGTACACCAACGCACCTTCACGACGTAACTCATCAAGCAGATGGAAGTCCTGCTTTGCGAGCCTAGTGATGACAGCTGTGCGTAGGCCCACGCGCCTAAGAGCTATCGCTCCATAATACACTGCTCCTCCAGACGATTCCTGCACTCGCCCCCGAAAAACGATCTTATCTCTCGCGAAGTCACCGACCACAGCAATGTCCACATGTTCCACACATTCATCTCTGATCAACTCTTTGGAAACCTGTTGCATTGTTCCAACCTCAGCCGATGTATTCTCTCTCAATCAGTTTTCTAACCTCGCTAATGCTTCTTCTGAAGGGTCCTTCGATCTCCAGCTTCAAACTGGTCACTGCGGCTGCCCAAACTGCCGCTTCTGATGGAGGAGCGGTCAGCCTCTTACCTAGATACGCTGCAATACAAGTATCTCCTCTCCCACTTCGCCCTTTCAACTCCTTGGGCATGAAAGGCTTCTCATAGACGTACCCCCTCGTGTGTACTAGAACTCCGTCGTTGTCTGTGAGCACAATCTCTTCCGGGCCAAAAGCCATCAATGCTTCAGCTGCCTCACGTCTATCATGCTTACCTGTCAAGAGAGTGGCTTCGAGAAGATCTGTTTTCACCACATCCACCTGCCCTAGAACCTCGGCTCTGTCTTTCCAGCCATCAAAGGTCAGTTTTCCATTCAAATTGATTCGAATGAAGCCCTGCACATCCAAAGAGATCCTATCCGCTTTCTTTCTCAGCGACCGGATGATCTCAACGGGAACTTCTCGTCTTACCGATGCTCCAATATGAAAAATGGAGGCCTCAACATTATCAACATCTTCTGCTATGAATGAACCTGCAGAACTTGTCAGGTAGATAACGCGTTCGTCGAGGTTCTTGGTTGGGTATACGAGTCTAAGTTGAGTGGACTCCGCTGTCTCACGTCTGAACAGTTGCACATCCATTTGCTGGAGTTCATCCAGCACCTTGAAGTCTTCTCGCGCCATTCTAGTGATGACTGCCGTTCTAAGTCCCATCCTTGCAGTGACATTGGCTCCGTAATTGATCGCTCCGCCATCGACAACCTTCTCCTTTCCGCCGAGGACGATAGTGTCCTTCGTGTAATGCCCTAGAAACGCAATGTCGAATCTTGCTTTGTTCTTCATGGTTGTGCTCATCTTGTTGAAATGTCCACGACCATCGTGCAAGTGAGCTTGATCACGTTCTAGCGTGCGCTCTCTCACCTATCTTCTTCTTGCAGCACGAACCTATTCAGCATTGACCAAAAATCTTGCGGAAGCAAACGATAAGGCCCGTGGAAGCAAAGCATACAGGCACTTATATCATGACAGGACCTTGTGCTCCTAGTAGGGTTATCCCCTTGAGAATAGGCCTGGCTGTCGAGACGATGGAAGAGCTTCCTGAGATAAGGCGGAAGAAGCGAATTCGTGAGCTTTTCAAAATGGCGGCAGACCTAGGTTATGATGGCGTAGAACTACACATCTCAAATCCCAAAGTGGATACCTCATTTCTAAAGGCTGTCTCTGCAAATCATGGTTTGGAGATTCCAGCGATCGGAACTGGACCCACGTACGTTCGTTACGGAATCAGCTTCTTGAACAGTCCTCGCATTAGAAGAAGAGCTCTTGATCGCCTGCAGAAATACGTTGAAGTGGCCAGAGACCTCGAAGCGATTGTGATTATAGGATTAATTCGGGGGAGACTCGCAGAAGGAAGATTTAGCCCTCCTAGGGCTTGGCAGATAATTCGAGACTGTCTCGCGAACAGTGCTAGAGTAGCTGAGGATCACGGTGTCCTGCTAGCGCTAGAACCGATCAATCGCTACGAGACAGAGCTCATTAACACTGTCGCTGAGGCCCTGAAGATGACTTCAGCTGTCAATTCAGAATGTGTCAAGATCATGGCCGACACCTTTCACATGAACATTGAGGAAGCCACGATAAGTGGAGCATTGCAGAAAGCTGGCAGGGAGCTCGTGCATTTTCATGTCGCTGACAGCAATAGGTTAGCTCCAGGGAAAGGGCACCTCGATTTCGCCAAGATCATATCTGAATTGAGTGAGATCGGTTACGATCGCTACGTGTCAGCTGAGATCATGCTCAAACCAAGCGTCAAGCAAGCCTTTCTCGACACCGTACAGTACCTGAAACCGTTGCTGGCAACCTAAAGATAGATACCTGAAGTCCAGCTCTCTTGAGCATCCGGGCTACAGGAGCCTGTCTAACGATTGCTTGGCTTTTCTTGCGACAAACAGCGGATCTTGCTTCCAGTAATCCTCTCGAAAAAGCTCCACAGAGAGCGGCCCAGTGTAACCCCGGGTCCTCAGTCTATCAATCAATGGCTTCAGATTCATAACGCCTTCTCCGGGCAAAACCCTATCCCCGTCACGCAACTGGCTAGGAGGTTTCTGTTGAACATCGTTGATGTGAACAATGGAGAGCCTATCCAAAGGGATTTGCTCCAGCGAATTCAAGGAGCTGCCTCCAACGTAGAAATGGAAAGTATCGATGACAAGGTTCACGCGGCTTGACGTGAGCTCTTTCACGATATGCCAAGATTCCTCAAGAGTCCTCACGGTCCGGGATTCGAAGCCTAGGAACTCGAAACAAATACCGATTCCATGCTCCGAACCTAGTTGAACGAGTTTCTCCAGAGCCGACCTTGTTCTTGCAACGATTTCTTGATCTCTCATTCCAGGAAGCTTTAGTGCAGATATTGCGATGATTGTCTTACAATCGATGATGTCACATATCCTCATCATTTCCTTGGCTTGATCCATCATTTTCGCAGACTCACGTTCGTCTAGTGAAAAGGCCTCCAAAGCATTCAGACTGACGACTTCTAGACCGGTAGAACGGATGATGGCAGATAGCGCTGTCTCATCTTTTCTCTTGAGAATTTCCTGAACCTTTTCTGTTCTAAGTTCGATGGCCTCAAACTCCGCCTCTTTAGCAACTTTGATGAACGTCTCCAAATCCGAGGAGAGGAGAGTGGCCTCGTTAAGACAGGTTCTCACTCCAAATCACTTTCTTTGAAGGGTCTCAAAGTGGAAGCTGGACTGGTCGGTTCGAGTTAATGGATCGATAGCAGGCCTCCGAGATCTCCACTGCTTTGTATCCATCCACCTCGTCCACAATGGTTTTTGTGTCGCTAATCACTGAATCGATGAAGTGTTTGTCTTCTTCAGCGAAGCCCCAGCCCCACCCTGTGGCTCCTTGTGAGAGTTGGCCGTAGTCATAGGTTACTATTTCAGTGTCGAGGCCGGGCGAATATGTGAACTTCCATGGTTCCTCGATAACGACGCATGAATGATCTCCGTATATCTCGACTCTCTCGACAGGTGTGATCCGACTCGTGTGGCCTGAGCAGGCCAAGGAAGCAAACGTGTCTCCCCTGAATTTGAGCAGCATCGAGATGTCGTTCACCTGGCTTTCGTATACGTTGGCTTTTCCGAAGGCGTAGATCTCAGTGACGTCACCCATGAGCCATCGGAGAGCGTCTAGGACATGGATTATGCTCTCGTAGATGAAGCCGCCTGAGATCTTAGGGTCGCCGACCCAGCTCGGTCTCTTCAACTCTCCTCTGATGATTCTCGCCGAGGCCATATACGGCTTCAGCGCTCTCGTCTCTATCATGCTCTTGACTTTCTTGTACACCGGCCAGAAACGTCTGTTGTGGCCAACTTGATACTTCACACCGTGTTTCTTGATGGCATCTATGATTCGTTTTGCATCTGCCACACTTGTTGCCATCGGCTTCTCTGAGAAGATGTGTCTTCCATTGTGAATAGCATACAATGCGTGCTCGACGTGAAGCGCGTTCGGTGAAGTTATGAAAAGGGCTTCGACACTGTCTTCGTCGATGAGGACCTTGTAGTCATTGTAGGGCTTTGTGCCATGCTTCGCCGCAAGAGCTTCAGCAGCGTTCTTGTTCGCGTCTGCTACACCGATCAGTCTAACTCGATCGTCACCTGATAGAACCTGTGCATGAACCGAACCTGCATGACCTGAACCTATTATGCCTACGCCTATCTTGGGCATACAACATCGTTTTCTGTATTTGCTAGCTGTTCACTTAAGAGCTTGTTTCAGAATCATGCAGTTGTCGAAGTGAGTCTTCTAGTTTCATGCCTACGTTAAAGTTATAGGAAAACCTTGGCATAGGAGCCAAAGTGTTGAGGGAGATTCATGAGAAGTGCAGTTCTTCACGCTGAATGGCAACCTAGGAAAGGCTACGTTCCAACCCCGTTTGAAACTCGGACAAGAAAAGTGACCTCCGGAAGCAGAGTCTGGAAAAACCCTAAGCTAGTGCTGGAGGATGTCGCAACCCCTGAAGTGGGCCCTAAGGACTTGCTCATACAGGTGAAGGCCTGTGGGGTTTGCGGGTCCGACGTTCACATGTATGAGAAGGATGGCGAAGGCTACGTTCTCTATCCTGGCCTGACACGCTTCCCATCTATCCTTGGACATGAACTCTCGGGGGCAGTCAAGAAAGTCGGAACAGAGGTTCAAGGGTTCAAAGAAGGTGACATGGTAACAACAGAGGAGATGATTTGGTGTGGCGAATGCACACCCTGCAGAAACGGCATACCAAACCATTGTACGAATCTCGAAGAGATAGGATTCACGATCAATGGCGGTTTTGCAGAGTTCTTGAAAGTCGGAGCGAAATACTGCTGGAAAATAGACAGTATGCTAGACGTGTATAGGTCTGAGGACAAAGTGTATGAAGCCGGTTCAGTTGTAGAGCCGACCTCAGTCTCGTACCACGCGATGTTTACGCGAAGCGAAGGCTTCAAGCCTGGTGCATTCGTGGTTGTTTATGGAGCAGGACCGATCGGGTTGGCCGCAATATCGCTGGCAAAAGCGGCTGGGGCAGGTAAAGTCATCGCCTTTGAAACTGCGCAGGGAAGACTTGATCTCGCCAGTAAGATGGGTGCAGATCATACGTTCAATCCGGTGGAGCTTGAGAAGAATGGAATTCGTGCCTATCAGAAGGTGATGGAGCTCACTGGAGGACTGGGTGCTGACATGCAGATTGAGGCTGCGGGTGCTCCTGCAAGGACTCTGCCTGAGATGGAGAAATCGTTGGCGATTGGCGGAAAGATAACATGGATAGGAAGAGCAGATGTGCAAGCGCCCATATTCTTGGAGAACTTTCAGGTTAGAGCAGGCCAGGTAGTTGGAAGCCAAGGGCATTCTGGGCATGGAAATTTCATGAATGTTATACGGCTGATGGCAGCCGGCAAAATCGACATGACGAAGATGATCACGCGGAGATTCGGATTGGATGAGGCCTTGAGTGCGATGGAACATGCCACAAAGAGGGTGGACGCGAAGATCACCCTCAAACCTTAGTGCGTGTTGGTCAAAGATGTATCTAAGGTGAAGATAGTGGGTAAATGGACCATACCGCCTGAAAGTGGCCACATGGATCGGCCGAGCCACATATACTTCCAAAACATGACAGGCAAGGAGGTGCAAGAACGGCTTAGAAAGAATGATCTGATCATAATCCCGATCGGAAGCACGGAGGCACACGGACCGCATGCTTGTTATGGAGAGGACACCTTTCTCGTCACAAGGATGGCAGAGCTGGTCGCTCAGAAGACTGGGTGTACTGTTGCGCAACCCATCTGGTACGGCTCTCACCCCTACCATCACATTGGGATGCCGGGTACAGTTGTGGTTGACGATGATGACTTCAAAGCACAGATTCGCGCTGTGATGGCCGGTTTCTGGAATGCGGGTTTCCGGAAGCAGATCCTCCTCAATGGGCATGGCCAAGAGTACGTGATTCCTTCCGCGATGCATCAGTTCGCAAAGAGGTTCCAAGTGCCAGGTGTTTTTCTGAATCTGAATTGGTATCATGCAATTCCTGACCGGGTGAAGGATAAGGAGCATGGAGGACCGTTTGAAACGCCTTTCATTCACGCTGATGAGGTTGAGACATCTTTCTCGCTTGCGCTCTTTCCCGAATTGATACACATGGAGGACGCGAAAGACACGGCTCCACGAGGTTACCTGTCAGAGAAGCATGTCGACAAGGCCGGGTGCATATATCAGAAACCAATCGAATGGTATGGTCAAGTAGGGGCGGGGCCGATTGAGATCGTTGCTTATCCGGAAGGAGTCGTTGGAAAGGCTACTCTTGCCAAGGCGCAGAAGGCAAAAATGGGAGTTGAAGAACTCCTTGATTACATGGTCGAGCTACATGACGACATTCTCAAGAAGTTCCCCCCAGGGATCTTGCCACCTACGAGTGAAGTCAGCCAAAGACCGAGAGAGCAACTTGAGGAGCTTATCAAAGGCCCACTGAAAGGTGGGAGACATATCTACACCGTGGCATATCCACCCTAGTGCTTTCGCTCCCAAGAGCGCGCGGTGCCATCCTCAGACATCAGTCTACTCTTTCGCTAGGGCCACACATTGAGATGTGAAGCGCTCATACGCCACTCGAAACTCATTCATTGTCTTCAAGACTGGCCCAAACTCAGCCCATTCATCCTCGGAGATCCCGCGTAGCCCATAGGATTCCGCGGTAGGGATGACCCTTACTTCTGCCAGCGCCTTTCCCAGTTCTGAAGTGATCTCGTAACTACGAACGAAGTCTCCCAAGCTTGATAGTCGCTTGAGCAATTCAGTCTTGGGCGACTGCAGTACGACATTCTTGAAAGGCGCTAGATCAAAGTCACTTTTCTCAGCGAATAGTTGGACTGCGCGAGCATGATTTGGAAACTCAGTGTTGCACATGTTCGGGTATACTAGCGTATCGAAAGTATCTTCAGGAATTCTTTTGGATGCTGGCAGTACATCTACAGACTCCAAGGCCGACCTTGCTTGAGTAGGGGTAATGCCGTATTGGCGTCCGAGATATTCAATCCACTTGTCTCTGTTCTCCTTCGTGAAGAACGTCTGATATACTCGTACTGCAACCAGGGTTCCAGCTTTCCGAATGTCGTTCTCGAGCTGTTCAATCTCACTGTGACAAAGCCCTGCCTCCGTGACCACTTTTAGAAAGGCAGGATGCGTCAAAGACTTCAGATTGCTAAACGAGCACACTCTGTCAGCTTTCGCTTCAAACGAGCTGGGCCTATTCAGCGAGGCAAGCGAGTCGTCACCTAGACCCAGGCCTCTAGCAAGGTCTCTCAGCAGATTGAGTGCACGCGCTTCTCCATGAGACTCTCTGATCTTGATGAAGATCTTGGTTGCTTCAACTTCGCGCAGGTGACTCGCTAGTCGACCACCCATATTTGTCTCATACGTTCGAGTGATCGGCTTCTCCGCGTTAAGCGCTCTAGCTTTTCCCTCAAACGAGTCAAGAATCAAGCGGATTTCCTGACCTACCGTGTAGACCACTGTGTTGTTCGTCCCAATGCCTGCAGCATTCAACTCGCGCGTTATCTTTCTCGCAGCTTCAGAACTTCCAGCAACCTTCAATACGATATTTGGTGGAACCACACCCGGACTGGTCAGCCCCAGACGTCGATCATATTCTGTCAGATGCTCTGTGGCCAAGCTGTAGGCCTTCTTCGCGTCGTCTATACTCGCATCAACATCGTCTGCTATGTTCGGGTTGAGCTGGAAACTTATCATGTAATCAAAATTCCGTGTCCGCACGGCCAGTGGCCGAAACACCTCAAGATTAGGCCAAAGAGCCATGAGCGTAGCAGACAGAGCCATCTCATCTCGATGAGCCTCTGGATCGCTCATCCAATCCTCGCGTTTCTCGATCTCTGCCGAGAGCTGGCTCCTAAGCGACGAATCTTCATCAAAAGCCCTCGCTGCTAGCACAGGGTTTGTTGAGACTTGGCTGAAGCCAACATGTCGTAGAATCTCCAAACCTCTAGCGTAATCATTCCCAAACTTACAGTAACGCTCTTCAACCATCTTCCAGTAGATAGTCTGGCGAACAACATTTCCAAAGGCGTGAATGAAGGTAGAGGGATTAACCGATCCATCAAGGCGGGCGCGGATCTTCTCCGCCATATGGCCGGGAAGGCTGTCGCCTGAGTTGACACTCTCCATTCCCTTGAGGAACGATTCCACAGCTGAGGCACCTGAAGAGGCGTCCTTTTGTTCAAGTGCATGTAATTCATCCGTAAGAGTTCGCAGCACACGAGCACCAACCTCTGGACGTATTCCTGATATCTGTGCATCGAGCCCAACAAGATTCAGGCCTATTCGAATAGCCATGGTGAAGATCCTTTCGGCAAGATCTTTCCCACTCACAATCATCTCAGTTAGACTTCTGCGGCAAAGATTCTCAATCAGAGCCGGTAGGTCGTTTGAGGTTCGTACCAGAACATGGTCGGCTGCTGCAAGGGTGAATCCCTCCTTGAGTTGCTGAACCATATGATCGACGGACTGGGTAGTGGTGAATTGGCTGAGCATATCAGTTACCTTGCTGAGATCTAACCGGGTGTACGTTGCTGCTGGCTCACATATATTAAGGCTCCACGAATAGGCTCTTGAAGGATAAGCTACGAATCAGAAAAAACATGAGTCTGGCTATGGGCGTGAGTGAGACAGTTGAAGGTGTCCAACAGTCTTCTCAGTCAGCTTCAGAGATTAGCCAATAGTCTGAGCGAAGGGGGATTCTTCACGCTCGATGGCCCGATCAAGCCGCATAGGCTGCTGAACTTGATGAAGAGGAGAAGGATCAATGCAGAGAGGCTTTTTCTTGATTCAATCCATTGCAAGTCAGGTAGAGCATATCTGGTCGCTAAGAGAAGACGCGGGGAATTGTTAGTCTGCCTAGAGCCATCAATGTGCAAAGGAAAGACTCCTAGTGTATTCAAGACTGCGACAAAATACACACTTGACGGACAAAAGCCAGTAACCGCGCACGTTCTGGACTTCACCAGTGAGAACCTCAGAAGACTCATAGACGAGGCTCTTCCAGAGGCCGGACCAAGAAAACTCGAATCTACGTCTCGACTCGGACTCGGCGTACGGTTCCTGTTTACGCTTCCACTTCTTCTAAGAGCACTTCGCCAAATCAGAGCCATTTCTGACTTTCAACTATCCGCCGGACGAGAGTTCTCGCTAACCAAGGTGGTAGAATCCGCGCCCGGAAAGTACCCAGAGTGGCTAGGTCACACAGGCCTCGACGCCTCAACGCTTTACGGAACGATAGCCAAAGAATGCTTCAAGTCAGGTCTCCCAATGTACGGAACAGAAATCGACCACCTCATAGTCACTGGAAGACCAGAAGAAGCAATCTCAAGAATCCGCGACCATGCAGCTCGCCCTTTCTCTCCAAACCAAAGTTCCACTGCGGAGACCGCTCTACAGGAATCGATCAGATACAATCGACAGGTAATTGACGAATCGACAAGAACTGGATTTGTGAGAGGAATGACTGTCGACACCTCCTCATTACTGAGGGAGGAGTTCGACGACACGGAGAAGTGGACGGGGCAGATTCTGAAGGAGGAGTTTGAGCGACGGTTCTCTGAGAATGAGCGAAGAGACCTAGTGAACAGGTATCATCCTGGTGACACGTTCAGATTCCAACCCTATGAAGGCAGCGAAGAAGTTCAACTGGATTTTTCTGAAGAAGACGTGATGCGCTTGGCGCTCAAGTTCAAGCCAAGCCTCGCCATCAACAAGGAATTGTTCGACTACATGTCTGAGGCTATGAAAGGGGAAACTCTCTTTTTCGAGCCTTCCCTAGACGAGACCCCTAAGCTCACAACATCAAAGGAGCTTCTCTTCTGTCTCGCTGAGTCAAGGCAAATGGGTATGCCTGCAGATCTAATCGCGCCGAACGTCGGATTCAGAAAACGCGAGGATTATGAAGGTGACCTGAACGAGCTTCGAAGCCGAGTCCGTGAATTGTCAACCATAGCATCGCATTTCGGGGCGATCCTAGATTTTCACTCTGGAAGCGACAAGAATCCGCAGGTCTATCACACAGTATCAAGGGCTTGCCACGGCAGATTGAAGTTGAAAATGTCTGGAGTGTATCAACTCCTGTACTTTGATGTATTAGCCAGCTTTCCACATCGAACAAGGGAGAGAAAGCTGTTTGAGCGGATCTGGCACTACACTCTTAGATATGCAAAACAGAAGGCTGACGAGGGAGACCAAGTTGCGAAGAGCCAAATTGAAGACATTCGTCGGAAGATGGAAAATGCAAGGAAACGGGGAGGGAAGTATCGTCCTAACTCGAAGGACAACTTCTTCAGATACTACTCCTTCATAGTGGCAGCGGCGAAGAGAAATAGTGGTCGGTACCTTTTCAGGGATTCTCTCTACAGGCTTGCGCATACAAGAAGGGTCTCAGAGAAATACTCTGAGAAAGTGCTCAGACAAACGATTACCGTCGCTAGGGCTCTGGAACTGGCCTAAACAGAACATGATTCGAAACCTAGACGCCTTGTCTAGCACACTAGTCTCTTCTAGCGTGCTTGAGGTTCTCAAGCTCGCAGGGTACATGCTTACGCCTGATCGTTCACGGTGTGATCAATACTTTAATGGCATCACCGGCTCTATGGGCTCGAATTGCCTTTTCAATTTCTTCGATCTTGAAATGGTGAGTGAGCAATATGTCAGAGCGTACCTGCTTGTGGTACATGACTTCAATAGCAGGTCTGAAGGTGAAATTCGCAGCATAGGACCCAACAATCTCCTTTTCGTGTCGCATCAATTCGTAGGGATCTAGTCTTATCTCACTCTCTTTAGGGCACGTGCCAAATACGACGGCTCGCCCACCAGGGC
>Ga0209725_1000350_pt1 | contig 28277 bp, 28 predicted proteins | sample I18A1metaG_FD_184145 | JGI IMG/M metagenome (GOLD analysis project Ga0209725, IMG submission 184145) | Lake sediment bacterial and archeal communities from Gulf of Boni, Indonesia to study Microbial Dark Matter (Phase II) - ​I18A1 metaG... | ecosystem: Environmental > Aquatic > Freshwater > Lake...
CATAATCGTTGACATGAGATTGGAGAGTGTCTATGAGCTTCTGTAATGCCTCAGGGTTGATTGAGAGCTGCTGAGCAGATTTGCTAGCATCAGTCTTGGACCCTGCTTCATCGATTATCTTCCTTCTCAGGACCCCCACCTGATTTGCGACTGAATAGTCAACCGGTATTATCTCGCCTTCCCAGCTAGGGATCGCGCTCAGACTGGGAGCCACGGGCTCAACATCAACGGATAGCTTTTGTTCGTCTACTGCAATTACGCGCCAAGTGTTGCCGTGCATAATGAACTCAACGCGTGGTTTGCAGCTCTTGGCGACAAACTCTTGGTCCAGGGTTCCGACTCTCCGTTTCCTTATGAAGTCGAAGACGGTGAATCGCTTCACATCGGGGATGACTGAGAGGTTCTGGTAGTAGTAGTGGAAGGCTTTTGGAAACCTTGCTTGAACCACGTTTTCTCTCTGTGTTAGGATACGTAGGTCAGTGAGTTGTTTGAGTGTAGCCAAGAAATCCTCCGGATCCAAGGCTCTGTAAGGGAAGGCTCGTGTTACTATCTTCAGTATCTCTTCGATGCCACACCTTCCCCGGTCCAGTATTATGCCCACGATCTGATGGGCTAACACATCGAGGGCGTTGCTGTGAATCTTGACTTTCTCCAGTCGTTCATTTCTTGCGTAGCTGATGATTACTGAGGATTCCAAGATATCGTCTGCCCATCCTGATATTATTGCTCCCCTCGGGGTTCCCTTGAGCTCGTGGCCGCTTCTGCCGATTCTCTGGATCAGCCTAGTCGCTTCTCTCGGCGACATGTATTGGACAATGAAATCGACAGATCCGATGTCGATGCCGAGTTCCAGCGACGATGTACAAATGACGGCTTTGATCGCTCCAGACTGGAACTCCTTCTCCACTTCTTCGCGGATCTCTCTAGATAGTGAGCCGTGATGGACTTTGACTGGTAGGGTTTCATTTATTGTATGTATTTGTGATCCCAGAGCCTCCGCATGTTCACGTGTATTGGTGAACACCAATGTAGATTGGTGTTGGGATATGAGATCGCATATTCTTCTTACTCTCGCTATAGAGGGGGCTGGTATGCCGAGCCTGTTCGAGGCCTTGTGATCTTCCTCTGTCGGTGCGACATACTGGACTTCTGCTTCGAATCTTCTCCCTTCTTCTGACTTGACGATCTCAACGATTCCATTGGATCCCACCAGAAACTGCCCAACCTTCTCGTCTTCTCCAATGGTTGCCGAGAGTCCTACTCTCTGAAACTCTCTTCCAGCTAGACTGCGCAGTCTTTCCAAAGCTATGGACAGCTGGACTCCTCTTTTGTCTGCAGCTACTTCATGTATCTCGTCTATGACGACCCAGCGCACCTCTCTCAAGTGCTGCCTCATTCTTTTTCCCGGCAAAATGGCTTGAAGAGTTTCAGGTGTCGTGATCAGCATGTCTGGAGGGAACTTGGCCTGCAACGATCTGATTCTAGGAGGTGTATCTCCATGTCTTACCTGCACTTTTATGTCGAGCTGTTTCGCGTTCTCTGCAAGCTTCCTTAAGATATCCCGGTTGAGGGCTCGCAAAGGAGTGAGGTACAGAATTGAGATTCCCTTCAGGGGTTCACTTTCTCTTGCACGAAGAAGAAGTTCAAAGACAGGCATCGTCGCCCCATAGGTTTTGCCCGTACCGGTCGGTGCTATGATCAGGACGTTTTTTCCTTGAAGAATCTCCGGGATTGCTAGGTCCTGTATGGAACTAGGTTCAGTGATTCTCTCACTCTCAAGCAGTTTCCTGATATTTGTTCGAAGAAGCGAGAAGCTGCGCAAGTGTTGTTCCCCCTCCATGAGGCCCCAACCCAGCTAGTTCACGGCTTCTATTAGTCGCCGCATTCTCCTTCAATCAATGCTTAGATCTCGATTGCCGTACCAACTGACAAACGGAGTCATCGAAGACTGGGCTCTGTTGTATGCGTCGAGACAGTTCATGTTGGCGATGTTCTCTCATAAGCCACATAAACAAATATCAGAAGCAACGCCAAGAACGAGAGTAACTGGATCCCCAGCATAAGGATCCCGTAAAACTCATCAGGGGACATGCTCAATGCTCCTTGTATCGCCCCGAGTAATATCATAAAGGATTTAAAAACCTGCGCTCAATCCGCGCTCAAACCAGTCATGCTTTGCTCCCGAGATGCCATCGCTCTGTAATCTTGTCGTAGGACGAGTCGGGAAGCTTCTCCAGGTCATATTGTTCTAGGGCGTCAGCGAGCCGTTGTGCAATTATGTGGTAGCAGAGTTGTCTCTTCCGGTCAATCACTCTGAAGTAGTAGTCGTCGCAACTGCAGAAGTTTGAGTCTGGAATGACTTGGTATTCTGCCTTCCTGCCTTTAATGGACCATATGACTCGGCCGCTGGGAGAGAATATGAACTTCTTGACCTGCTTTGCCTTGATTAGGAGCAAAGCATTTTCGAATCTCTTCGCGAAATGGGCCAGCAGTTTGGCTCTTGTCTTTCCGTCAATTCCCCCTGAGAGTCTTATTTCTGCACATATTCTTTCGATTGATCGAAGTTCTCTCCTGTCTGCGGTTTCCAACTGAGACTTCCTGCCAGCGTGTCTGGATGGGGCTATACTAATCTCTTCTCCATAATCTTAAGGAATGAGGGGCCATTACGTCTGTCAAAGAATCTTGGGCGGTAGACGCGACGAGTACGAATATCGGGATCCGACCTTTGGAGCCGTACCCGGCTCTCCTTCTTGAGAATTATCAGGATCGGGTGCTGGTGGTCGCAGACCTACACATAGGATGGGAGGTTTCCCTAGCACAGAAAGGCATCCATGTTCCGTCTCAAACTCCTAGACTTCTGGAAAAGATTGTTCGGATTATTGAAACAACTGCTCCCACGCGCATTGTCTTTCTTGGCGATGTCAAACACGCTGTGGAAAAGGTTGAGCTTGAAGAATGGCGAGATGTTCCAGAGTTCTTTCAGAAGATAGGTGAAAGGGTTCCAGATATCCAAGTCGTGCTCGGAAACCATGATGGAAATCTGGATGCTCTCACTACGCCTAATGTCAAGGTTCACTCCTCAAACGGCATTATGTTGTGGGATACGATTGGTCTTGTTCACGGCCACGCGTGGCCGAGGATTGATCTTCTCAGATGTGAGACTCTCGTAATGGCTCACCTTCATCCAGTCGTAGTGTTCACCGATGAGCTGGGGTTCCGAATGGTAAGACAGGTGTGGATAAGGTCCAAGGTTGAAAGCATTAAACTTGCAAAGGCTCTATTCAAACATGCGAAGATCAAACTTGTCGGATCTATTCGAAGTGAAGCAAGGAGCCGGCTAGGCGTAGATCTTGTTGATCAGCGATGTATCGTGATGCCGTCTTTCAACGAGAACCTGGGAGGCAGATCGGTCAATAGGCGAGATGGAGAGCGCAGCAAATCTAGGACCTTGATAGGCCCTATCTTACGGTCCTCGGCAGTGGATTTTGAACAGGCAGAACTCTATCTTCTTGACGGAACGTACTTGGGCTCTGTGAAGCATCTGCGCTTGTTGAGTTAAATCACTTGGAGAGAGGCCATAGACAACGAACATCTGCTAGTGACCGCTATTGTTCAGTATTCATCAGCGTTATCTTAATCAGATAGTTAAGGCAAACTCGGCTACGGCGGGGGTTGCCAAGCCAGGTCAAAGGCGCAGAGCTAGCTGAGCGCGTCAGCTTCAGGAGCCTGTCCCGAAGGGGTTCGAGATTGGTGAAGGCACTCCTTCCCAACGAGATGGTTCAAAATGGCAAAGGGAAGCCATGGAACTCCCTCCCCCCGCACCATTCAATGCGAGTGAAGGATCAGGATTGATCATTGTTCCGGGGCCGTCATCGACAGGGTTGGGGCAAAAAATAGGAGAACTCCTGAAGGTACGTGTTCTCTCGGTTGAGTTCAAACGTTTTGCAGATGGAGAGTCATACATCCGATTTGAAGATGAAGTCAAGAACGAGAATGTAGTCATTATTCAGACAACTGCTCCCCCTCAAAACGAGAACCTCATCCAGCTTCTACTGATGATAGACAACGCAAGAGACATGGGAGCCAGAAACATCACAGCCGTTGTGCCGTACCTCGCATACTCTAGACAAGATAGCCGGTTCAGGCCGGGAGAGGCATTTAGCATAAGAACCATTATGACTCTGCTGAAGACCTGCGGCGCGACAGGAGTGATCACAGTTAACTCACACAATCCTGCGCTATTGAAGACAATGCCAGTTCCAGTGACGGATCTGTCTGCTTTCGGCCTTCTGGCTGAATACTTCAGGGACAATGGCCTTGAAGGTGCTTTCTCCGTATCTCTGGGGAAGAAGGGGGAGGATGTAGCGGCTGAGGCGGGCCGGATCCTGAAAGGCGGTTATGACTATGTTTCCACCCAACGAGATAGAGTAAGTGGAGAAGTCACGATTGAAAGGAAAAAGTTCCCTGTCAACCAGAAAGACGTTGTGCTTTTTGATGATGTTATGAGTAGCGGCAGATCGATGGCTAAGGCCGTAGCTTGGATTAAGGAGCAGGGCGCAAGAAGAATCTACGTGGCCTGTGTTCACGTCCTCCTGATTGGCGACGGCCAAGAACTTGTTCTGAAAAGTGGCGCAGAGGAGATTGTGGCGACAGATACCATTCCAACGAAACTCAGTAAGGTTACAATTGCACCATTGATTGCCAGACAACTGCAGATGTAACGAGCCTTAGCGCGCTCAAGACAAGTTCACGAATAAGTCTGAACCAAGATAGTCTCATTTCCAAAGTGACATATACCAACTACCTATCGATTTCCACTAACATTGACAAATCTCCAGACATATTCATCTTAGAACTTCTCAAGCTACCACGCATGGTGCTTGGCCTACTATCGGATTAGCGCTTTGTCCTCCGCATGGGATAGGATTTGAGCCATATGTATACGCGACGAGGCGTTTCAGCGCCTTTCGAATTCATTCACGGCAAAAAGGCTCTTAACGGGTCAGGAGCGAGCCTTCCAGAGAGGTCTGAGACGTTATGCCTCTAAGCTGGCTTAGTGCTTTCAAGAGGGCTCTGATCTACTTCCTGTGGCTTATTGTCTGGGGAATAGTTGGCATACTAATGATGGCCATCGGCTATGTTATTGCCATGATACCTCTCGTGAAGTTCATCTCCGACATTACGAATGGTAGGACACCAACATATGGAACGGATCTTGTTACAGGATTGGTGTTGGCGATCCTCGGCTATCTTATCACAATTCTTGGCGCAACGGCTACATTCATTCGCATGGTCTACCAACTCTCATACGAAGCCACACAAGAAGTGTTGAGGGGAAAGCCTGCTGGCGCTGGGCCTGCGGCACCAGCCGCACCTGCACCTGAAGCTAAGCCTGCGGCCCCTGTCGCGGGTCAACAGGCGCAGCCGGCCGCTCAGCAGCCGTTACCCGGAAAACCGGAGCAACCAATGGCACCAACCGCGCCAAGCCCCACCTCAGCACAGAAGTATTGTGCATTCTGCGGCAGATCTATAGCCATAAGTGCGCGGTTCTGCCCGTTCTGTCAACGAGCTCAGCCGTGACCTGCTGCTTACAGTTTCGTCAGGACCATGCCGGCCTTTGCGCCGGTGTGCCTGCCCCTGCTAACCGTTAGGACACCATTCACGGTGACGTACTCTATTCCTCTCGGGTATTTCTTAGGGTCTGAATAGCTTGCCACATCGCCAATCGTATCTTGGTTGAACACCACGAGATCAGCCCATGCTCCGGGCCGTAACACGCCTCGGTCTCTCAGCCCCAACTTCTGAGCGGGAAGAGCCGTCATCTTTCGCACCGCTTCTGGAAGGCTGATGATGCCCCTTTCACGCACATAGTGGCCGAGAACTCTCGGAAATGTTCCGTAGTTCCGTGGATGTGGATGTCCTCTGCCCAAAACCCCGTAAAGGGCTAGTGCAGAGCCATCGCTGCCGATCATGCTGTTCTCATAGCCCAGCACATATTCCACATCCTTCTCTGCCAACCCAAACCGTACCACGCTAACCGCAAGATTCTCTTCAATCAAGAGATCGAAGGCGAAATCGAACGGATTCTTCTTACTCTTCTTCGCCAACTGGGAGACGAACTTGCCCTGATAGGGTGTGTGCTTGGGGCATTGCGCGATCATCGTCCTGTCCCAGTGAGCCGAGGCGAGAGATCCTTGCTCCATTTCTCTTCTGACATTTGAGCGAAACTGCTCCGAGCGAAGCCGATCCAAGATCTTCTCTGGGCCTCCTTCGTGAGCCCAATCCGGAAGCATATTGACCAAACCGAAGCTTGATGCTATGTACGGGTAGACATCGCATGTAACCTCGACACCTCTCCTCCTAGCCTCCTCCATAAGCTTCCTAGCCCCCCTAACCTTTCCCCAGTTCTTCTTTCCACCTGCTTTATGGTGCGAAATCTCGACAGGGATCTTCGCTTTCTTGCCGATTGTGATTGCTTCTTTTACCGCTTTGAAGAGAGTGCCTCCTTCCCCTCGAATGTGAGATGTGTATATGCCACCGAATGAGGCTGCCACTTTCGCAAGCTCGATGAGTTCGGGCGTCTGGGCGTAGCTTCCTGGCGGATAGATTAGTCCTGTGGACATTCCGAAAGCCCCGTGCTTCATAGCTACGGCGAGAACCCGCTTCATTTTCTGAAGCTCCGCTCTCGTGGGGAGTCGATCATCATACCCCACAACCATCTTTCGAAGGTTACCGTGCCCGACAAGGGGAGCCACGTTCACAGATATTCCTTGCCGCTCAAGCTTTCTCGCATAGTCCTTCAGAGTGGAATAATCGATCTTCACCCTTGCAGAAACGAGTGGGGTGCCTGTCTTCTTCATTTCTTTTCTGATCGTGTTATTGATGGGGGCGCCTGAATCTCCACAGTTGCCAATGACTTCCGTCGTCACTCCCTGACGAATCTTGCTCTCTGCTTTTCCATTGACAAGAAGCGCGTCATCTGAATGAGAGTGCATGTCAATGAATCCAGGAGATACAACGAGACCTTTTGCATTGATCATTACCTTAGCTTTCTCGGTTCCGGGCCTATTGATTTTCCAGATTCTGCCGTCCTTGATTCCAATGTCAGCAGCAAACCCTGGGCTACCAGTTCCATCGAGTACCTGCCCGCTCCTTATTACGAGATCCAACATCATTCTATTCCTCTAGGCTTGTTACTGCGTATTTGTTGATCTCCTCCTTTTATGGAATTGTGGCCGCGCTAGACGGGTGGACATCGAGGATACTGATCGCTGGTGGCTGCAGATCTATGCTACTGCGATCTAGAATTGCTTTGAGAGATCTGTATTGGCAATAGGTGGTTGTACATGCAAGAGATAGCGTACGCTGTCTCTCAGCGAAAGAAGGAGGGAAAAGAGGGGATTGAGATTGTTGCGTTTCTACTTTGGCCAGGGCCGCTTCTTCGCGGGGATCATTGAGTATATCAGTAGTATCAGTGCCAGAGGCAGTGCCAGTATAGCCCCTGGAAGAGGAAGCCACGTATTCATTACGTAGTCGAGTCTGCCGAAGATCATGGTGATTCTTGACAGGAGCGCGTTGGCGAAGGAGTAGCCGAAGGCGGCCATCATTGCCCACCGTGCGAATGTTGAGATTGCTCCTCGACTGCCCCCATGAAGCACTGGAAATGTGAAGACGAAGTAGTAGACTACTGCCAGTACGATGACAATGAACAGTAGATTGTTGAAGGCGGTGAATGAATCAACGCCCACAACTTTCATTCCAGCAGTTGATTGGATCTGTGCTATGAACTCTGCCGTGACTATGGCTCTTAGTGACAATCCGACGCCTATGCCCACCATTATTGCTAGCGGAAATCTGCTCAGCCAGAAGTACTTTTTGTGGTACCTAGTGTAGAGCACCAATCCAAGTAGGAAGATCACCGCGTACAGCGTGGCGCCCTTCGAGAGCGGATCCCAGCCGTACCTTCTCACGTTGTCAACCGCGTATACGATGTTGTGTCCCGCTGCGGCTCCAACAAAGGTGTGCTCAGCGAATTTGAAGAACGCGTTGTCCCTGAAGGCGAAGCTGTAAGCCCATATTGTGAATAGTGCTGCCAACCATATCTGTATGACCGATGCCAAATCTACTGCCATTTCTTCAACCTCCTTTCCTCGACCCCTCTGAAGCTTTTCTCGCATAGTATGCAATGTTTCCTAGTACGACGAACGCAAAGATCAGAATGTGACATATCGAAATCACATCGGCGGATTTGATTCCTCGTGCGGGGATTTTATTGAGTAATTCATACTGGCCCGCAGTTGCACCTGATACCAAGGAGACTATCTGTCCGGCCCTGTAGTACGGTAGCATTGTTGGTATCATCAGCGCCAGTACACACGAGAGATATGGCGTCTTGTATGGTGTGACCCATTGCCTTACCCAGCCCTCAGACTGATCTCCTCCGGTGGTATAGCATATCAGCAATTTGAAGCTGGTTGCGTCCTTGATTCCTTCCATGACAGGCATTTGGGCTATCGAATTTCCCTTGTAATCAGTGGAGGGCATAGGGCCTGTCCCAACTTTTGCCATTGCGGTTTCAGTTCCCGCCATGTAGCCGAGGTGAACGTAATCCGTGCCGTACTTTGCGCCATACTGCTCAGGCTTCACTTCAGCCATGAGCGTTTCCCAGAGTTGAACGCCGTCTATCGATGTTGCCATGTAGATTGACTTCAATTTGCCCTTCTTGAAAATGTGGTGGGTCACTGCGACGGCATATGGGCCTAGCTCCGGCTCTCCCCCGGCCGAATATCCCATGTCAATCATGATTGTAGATCCCGCAGGCAGTGCGTCAATTGTTGCGAACCACTTCCGTACGTCAGCCGATATCGGTATGGGTAAGCCGAATGGGCTAAGCATGGGGATTATGAACGCTAGTAGGAAGAGGCCGTAAAGAACTTCTCTTGGAACATCTTCAAGTTTCTTCCACAATGAACTCATTTTCAAGCTCACCTCTCAGCTTCGGTTCGTCGTCCGAGAAATCCTGTTTCTCTGCCGATCATTGTCCGTACTCCCAGTGCTATTGCTCCAAGAGCCGCGCCGATCATGATGCCTCTCTGTGCAGATGTTGTTGGCACTGAATTAACCCAACCGTCGATGTCTATGAGAATTGGGTAGCCCGCGGCCAGCATTGGAGCGTTCCTGAGGAGAGCTATACCACCGACGACCAGTAGAATCACTGACTGCACGTTCCGTGCCCTTAGGGCTCTGTAGCAGCCGGACGCGATATAGAATCCTGTTGATGAGTATAGTGTTGCGCTGAGTGCGAAGTAGGACGCGTTGTATATCCACATGTATTGAGTTGACGTTGGTCCAATGAACACACCAACGCCAGCGAATAGCGCCACCATAAAAAGCAACCATATGCTATACGGCCATTGGTTTGAGGTTTGCTTCGAAATATGCCGTGTGTGAACGATGAAGAGATTAACAGCTCCGAAACCTAGTGCAAACGCTGACAGTATGATGCCCCAGTTCTGAAGATCCCTAACGATCGGTCCTGTAGCAGCGATCCTGAAGAAGTAGTCTGCCATCACCAATATTGCCGTAATCGAAACGATTGCTATCGGAAGTTGCCTTCTGACAAACAACGACATTATTCTCACCTACATCTTTAGAAGGTCCATGAGCGCTGGACTGCCCGCTGCCGTCAAAAGTACGCCGACAAACATCATGACCCAAGCGATGATCTTTCCTATGTCTTGGCCTTGTATGCTCCCGCCCTGCACAGGATCCTTGGATAGGTATGCACCTGCGGCATAGATCTCCTCGGCTATCAGAAGGTAGTCACATACCACGGCGAAGAACGGGATCTGGTATCCTCTGGCTGTACCAGCCAGCTGGATAGATCCGACTCTGAAGAAGGTTTCAGCGAATAGCTGCGACTCTGCGTAGAATGGCCCGATCATCACGTTTGCAGCTGGACGCTCTCTCTCAGCGTAACCCTGTACGGCCGCCGCGTAGGCAAACTGCTCGCTCGACAGAAAACGTATCTGGTCCTCTTGGTCGAACGCTTCAGCCTTTCCTGCCCTGATGTAAGCTTCCCGCATCAGCTCAGTTGCTATAGGCATAACCTGGGGCTGGTAGACAGAGTACACGATCTTCACACCGTACTTTGCGGCTAGTTCTGTAAGATAACCGAGCACCGCCAGTCCTGCTACAAGTTGCGGTGCTACGGTACCTGTTAGCTCACCGAGACCTGTAGTAAAGTGCACAGGCCTGTTCATCTCGGCGGCTCTCCCAACCATCTCCGGTAACGCGTCAAGTCCAGCTAACTTTCGAAAGGTGGGAAGCTTCTTCTTCGCCATCTCCATGCAACCAATCATGATAAGCGCTAGAGCTATCAGCATCCCAAACGCGAAAATCCTTCCTGCGTAAAGCATCTTTCCTATCACCTTAGATTTTCCAGCAGTAGATGTGTCGGCTACCGTTATAACGCTTTTCAATATATCAGCTGAGGCTAGGTGAAGAAATCCCTAAGCTTCTTAAGCCAGCCCTGCTGCGGCCCCTCGTCCCTTGCCTCTTTTTTCCTCTTTTGCTCCTCTTCCGCCACCTTAGTGAGCTCCTCTATTCTTGTGATGAGACGCTCCGTGTTCACTTTGGAGCGGGACGATTCGGCGAATAAACCAGCATATTCGTACACTTTCACTCCCATCATGTCAAGAGTCATCAGTATGGGGGAGCCGGCAACTAGGCCGACTTGAGCAGCAGCAAACGACAGAGGACCGACCGACTGCAGCGCCATGACCGCCATCGTACCAAGACCAGCGTCCACTATCCGCTTAGCCAGTTTCTCTATTAGTTCCGTCTCCTTCTCAGGCGGTAAGCCCGCAATACCCTGCCACGACATATCATACACCCTTCACAGACACATTGATCTAACTCTTTCTGGTGTCGTCTACAGCGAGTATCCTTCCCAGTAGCCCTCCCAACAACCCCCCACCCGTGAAGCTCAACAGGTAGACCACCACTCCCCAAAGAGCCTCTCCCAATTCAAACAAGACAAGCCGGAAGAGGGCATTCCCTATCCAGGCGCCGAGACCTACTCGAACGCCCACATGTATGTGCCTACTCGATATTCTCCGAGTCAAGCCAAAAGCACCGATCATAGCCGCTTCCAAGTAAACTACTGCCGAAAGCAGCGTCAGATTCAACGCACTCTGGCCGGGAAAATAGAGTGACGCAACATAGTCCCAGAACCAAGTGATCCCGCAAGCGAACAATGCAGCGCCAAAGTAGCTCTCAAACGCTGGCGAAGGCTCAGAACCCATCGGTCCATCTCCAGATGTCAAAGCCGCCCACGGCAGTACCCTGACACCACCATAAATGTCTATAACCAACGACCTCAGGTCACCGGCGTCAATAAGCAGCTTTTAGATAGCTGCAATGGCTTCGTTGAAGGCATGGGACAGGGACCAAAATGCCATCAAAGGCAAAGCACAGAACGATACATGAGTTTCAACAACTCATGAGAAGAACGTACCTGCATCGAGACAAGAAACGAGGGTTGGATGCTACTGCCTTGTGGCTTGTGTCTGAAGTGGGCGAACTTGCTGACGCTGTCTTGAGAGAAAAACGGGCAGACAAGGAGGCTGCAGATGTCTTCGCTTGGCTATGCAGTGTCTGCAACCTTCTCCACATAGATTTGGAGAATGTTTCTTTCAAGAAGTATGGAGGAGGATGCCCAAAGTGTGGCCGGGAGGCTTGCATCTGCCAAGATGTGTGACTGGCATGATGAAGCATGCAGGAGCTGGTTCCTCCAGCTGTGTCACGGTCTGGCGTAAAGATCCTTGACGATATATTGAGGATTCTATGTCATGAGTCTCTGTTGCCCAAACTGGGTCAGTGTCCAAGAGTAGTTTCGTTTCTTAGCCGATCGGGACACTATTCGTTCCCGCATCAGCAGACGAACATGGTGCCCTGCACACTCGTAACTGATCCCGGCCTTCTGTGAGATCTCAGTGATTGTTCTAGCACCCTGCTCCATAGAGGAGAGAATTTTCGTTCTGGAGGATAGTCCCGCCTTCACGTTCCTGATCTTCGTGAGATACGCCCGAGCATTGTATCTATTCTTGGGCATACGACATCACTACATGAATTCGCCGAGCACTTTCTGTTTCTTCTCGTCCTCTCCTACGAATAGCGACTCTATTTCGTCCTCCAATAACATGAGTCTTTGTTCATGATACTTTCCTAAGTCATACCGCGTCACAAGATCCCGAGCTACCTCGATATATTTCTCTATGGTTCCTCTATGTACCGTCAGCCCAAGCTTTCCTCCACACCTAGGACACGTCCCCTTCAATGGAATTCGTCTGTACTTGAAATTGCACTTGGTACACCTCATCTTCTGGGTTGAAAACGCTTTCAAATTACCGGTTACATCGCGCATCAAGTGCGTCGAAAGAACGCGTCTCGCAACATCCTGAGCCCTAACTGCAACAATAGACTCAGCAAGACGCAACTGTTCTTGAACCTTCTCCAACATCGTCCCCAACTTCTTGTACGTACTCTCTTGATTTCCAATGTTGAGATCGCTAACAAAATGCGTAAACCCGAATCCTCTAATTGCGCCGTCACTCGCGTCCCCACTCTCCAGCCTGTGGGACACGGTCCCAACAACTTCCGCGACAATCTTCGAGTCTGCCTGTCTGCAGGTTTGTTCGAAGAACTCCAACGGAAACGATTCCACGACTTCCATGTTGAATGCCTGCCTAGCAACCTCCGCAGGATTCAATATCGCCGTCAGGAGAAGTGGTGCATCCATCAACCCACCGATTCTTGCTGGCAGATACGATTTCGAGAAGTTCAGTAGAACGTCAAGAGCCAGCATTACAGCATCTTCATCTCCATCACAGTCTCTCCTTTTGGCGGCATGCCACAATGGATTAGCCAGACAAACGCTTGCTTTAGTGAAGCCCACTATTCTACCGACAACCCCAACAGATGTGTGAGGTGACATACCAAACACCAGGTGGCCGACCAGATCCTGTTTCGTCTTAGCGTTGTAGTAGTACGGGAGCCCGTACAGCTTCTGAAGCAACTCATCAGCAAACTTCGCAACACTGAGTAGGTAGTCAGCGCAGTCCTCAGAAATCACAATGTCCTGTAGTTGCAGCTCACATAGCTGATCCGAGGAGACCAAATGGTTCTGTTTATAGTCTGTAGAGTAACCGAGTTCCCGCAGCTTCTCCACACTGACCCCTATCTCGTTACTGCTGAAATGAGTAAGAGGGGCGTTCGTGGCGTCGTATCTGATGGTTCCATCCTTGAATGTTGATAGACCAAGCTTCGCCCTCAGGATTCCTTTCTCGATTGGCTCCGGGACTCTAGCCTCGCTGGTAAGCCCCTTCACCCCTTTCACAAGATCGGGGGCCTTCTCTATGCCGAGGCGTCTGCATGCCGAGTGATAGGCAGCGCTGATATCAATTGCCCTTGATTCGTAGGCCGTTGCTGGAACCTTACATGCGGCACACTTACCAGTGGGAGTGGGCCTGCCGCATTTGGGACAGACATATTCGAGAAGCGTTTGACACTTACATTTTGCGCATACGGGTTCGTAGGTCACATTCTTACAGGAGGGGCATCTCCTTTTCACTATCTCAACCGTGACAATCCTGCTGTTCTTTGCTGCCTCAACAATGTTCCGTCTAGGCCCACCGTGGATACCAACCGGGAAGAGGCAGTGAACCGGGGGGCTCATTTCTCTCTTCTTCGCCTTTTCCGGCCTCCCCATTCTCGCACCTATGTACGATCCGACCTTCTTGCAGACGGTTAGACCGGATATTCTGCACACATTCTCCAGAACCGAGGTTTTGGGGTCAAGTGCAATGTCTGACCTTCCGGTTCCTAGGCATTCCGTGAGAATGAAGCTGTGTTCCTTCGATATGTCTAAGCCCTCAGGTTTCATGAGGTGAGGAACACAGAGGCGTTCAAGTATCTGTTTTGTCTTCGGATCAAACGGTAAGACCTGAGCTGGTTCGGGTTGGGCCGATCTGTGGGCACATGACCAAGCGTTCCTTATGTGATCAAGGTCCTCGACATTCAGATTCTCCCAGAAATACGTCCACCGTGGATGCAATGGGATTCCAAGAGTCTTTGAAATGGAGAGGGCCTCATGAGCTGAGGGAAACGTTATCAGAGGAGCGGCGACCATCCTGCGTTCACTCTCTTCCAGAAGCCGTGCATCATGAGCTGTACCGTGCCCTCCGGCCTGACGCAGGGCCTTATCAAGAAGAATGGCCCACCACTCCTCAACGAACCCCGATGGCAGCAAGGGCCTGTTGTTTTCCAGAAACTCTCCGAAAGCCACAAGCAGATCACCCACAAACAGTATCGATTCAACGGAATCCTGCAGGTCCGACGCCTGTTGTGCGCTTTCCACTCTAACTACGGACCCATCTTTCAGCTTCACGATAGGGGGCTCAATTGACTCAACTGGAGCGACAACACCTGCCTTGCCTGGTTTCTCGACACGAAGCTGCGTCCCGGTAGCTACAAAACCCCTGAGAACCTTCATAGTGGCAGGATGCATGCCAAGCGCAGCAAGGCCGGTGTTGCGCGATCTCCCGTATCGAAGCCTAAACCCTCCTTGGGCACTCGGAAAGCAGAAGATCGGGCGACCTGCTATGACATCATCCATAAACGTGAGATCACGCGCTTCGTGATCCTCAACCGAGGCGGTGCGAATATCGTTCAGCCAATCCCATCCGCTTATGCCGATCTTTTCAACGATTTTGACGACTTTGCTGCTCCTGCCAATCAGTCCGTCGTTGACTACTCTTAGGGCGCCTCCCCTCACCCTGTTGGTCTCAACTCGTGGCAGGTTTCTGAAAGACACTACTTCAACAGGGTCTGTCTCAACACCGGTTGCCTCCACGGGTAGACGCATAATTGCCGTGACGAGCTCGGAGTCGGATAGATGGAACTGAAACCTAGTTAACTCGCGTTCATGTAACCTGACTTCCTCAAGAAAGCGTCTTGCCTCCTCCTCTGTTGCCTTGTACCGGTCTAGTCCCATCAGGCGCCTTACGTAGTCCGAGATGACCAGTGTAAGACCCATCTCGGTTCCGCCAGCTGATCGAATTGGGCCGGCGAAATATACAGCCAGGTATCTTGAACGGTCAGGGTTGGTCTTTATCTTTATGCCTGAAATCCCTTGGATGGAGGCGACCGTCCTTCCCTCATCAAGAATCGATAACGCTGTTCGAATGGCGTTCTCGGCAGCCTCTTCCGCTCTCACACCGAACTTTCCGAGAACAATCTCTTCAGCTACCTTGAAGGCCACCTCCTCTCTTGGCATCGTCTCCGTAAGCCCCCGTATCCGACTGGCAACACCTTTGGGCCCCACCGACTTTTCGACTCTTTCCGCAACATCTTTTGTGACTGCACATTCGGGTTCGAGAGAAGGATCGATACCCTTCGATCGGGCAAGGGACGCTATCGAATAGATCTCCGCGAATTTCCGCTCAAGTTCATCAGTATATGATGAGGTATACAAGTGGAGATCAGCTGAGCCTTTGTATGGGTGTCTTAGGCGGCAACGTAGTTATAATTGTGTTTAGGGGTACCTAGGCAGATGAGTGGTCGGTTTCGGACTCCTCGCTTGTGCTGGCTTGAGCCTCTTCGTCTTCTAGGTCAACCGTCCCCGGTTGGTCGGTCCGTTGGGCTGCTAAGGGGGCTTCTAGGGGCCCTGATTCCTGTGCCTCGTCCTCAGCTTGCTGAGCGCTCTCCGCCGGTTGTGCCGGCCGATCTGTAGAGGCTTCTTGAGGAACTACGTCTGGTTGTTTCTGGCCTGAGGCTTGGTTTGTCCCATAGAACTTGTCCGTAAATCTGCAGTAAACATCGACCATCTGGTCTGCTGGGGATATGTCGGTTTCCTGTTTGAGTCCGCATGCGGCGCACTGAATGAGAGCCTGGCTCTTGCTTCTACTCATCACAACCTTGATGGCTTCCTCTCCGCAGCTTGGGCATGAGAACACCGTGGGTAGCTTCCTCTTTACGACTTTTATGATGCGCCGCCGTCGCCTTCCCAAGCATTTCGCCTCAAGTGAATCACCGTCTCTTTCGCTCTATTTCAATCTTCTAACGCGAGCCATTGTGGGAAGTGCAGTAGGCGGAATCACGGACGATGGTCTCATGCGTTCGGACGGGAAACTCGGGTTTTGCACGACATCAGCTCGACGTTGTACGCCGCCAAAGGTCGGGCCATCGCTTTGAAACCGCCTCCTCAACCATTGCAGCGGTAACCTTTGAGACACTGAACTCTGGTGTGGTCTTCCGCAGATAGGTCAGCACCGCTTTCACCTTTGGTGACACAAAGGAAACTCTCGGCTCTTCCTTCGCAGTTCTAAGCACCTCGTGCCAGATCTGCGCTTCTGTTCTCTCCTGCACTGGCTCTGCGAGGGGGACCGGTTGCTTTTGGGCTGTTCCACGTTCTTGTGTGGGGCCTGTACCGAAGAGGCTTCTGGCGACGATTCCTAGGCGGCGATCCCTCTCATCCGACAACCTTGAGCAGCTCCTCCCTCACAAGTTTCCGGTAAGCAATCGCCGCCTTCGAGGCGGGAGCATATTGGATGACTGGCTGGCCATGACTGGGCGCCTCAGCCACTCTAATTGCTCTCGGAACCACAGTTGTGAAAACGGCTTGTCCGAAGTTCTTCCTCACCATGTCTTCGACCTCTGCGCTCAGCTTAGTCCGTCTGTCGTACTTGGTCAAGAGGAATCTCGTTTCTAGGTTGTGTCCCAGTCTGTTTGAGACCAGATCGCGTAGCTGCAGCATTGTTTTGATTCCGGCCATCGCGTAGAACTCGCACTCCACTGGGACTATGAGCTGGCTTGATGCAGCAAGCCCGTTGATCGTGAGGATCCCGAGTGACGGTGGCAAATCACAGATAACATAATCATAATCTTGAGCTAATGGCTCGATCTTTTGTTTGAAGATCTCTTCCCGTCGGATAGTAGATATCAACTCGAATTCCGCTGCTGACAATGAGATGTTCGAGGGGAGCAGGGCGAGGTTCTCAATGCCGGTCCGGACTACCGCCGCATCCGCTTGCAGTTCTTTGCAGAGCACCTCGTACATGGTCGCGGACAGCTGGTAGGCATCAACCCCTAAGCCGAGGGAGCAGGAGCCTTGAGGATCTAGGTCACAGATCAGAGTCCTCCGTCCCTCAGATGCTAAACTTGCACCGACATTGATTGCGCTGGTAGTTTTCGCGCTTCCCCCCTTTTGGTTTCCAAAGCTGATGACTGTTGCCAATGTTAGTCATATACCGTATACGATATCAGCTATATATGGTGTACGGTATAACCGGAAGGTTCGGTGATCACCTACCTATCCGGTCAGATTGGCGCATTCCAGGAGGGCTCTTCCTAGATCTTAGATGGGTCCTTGGTAAACGAGCTTATGTTCCAGTGGATACAGATCTGTATCCACTGGAGGTTTGCTGATGTCCGAAAGCTTCACGCAGGCCAAAGAGTTCCTAAATAACACGACGCGGGACCGAATCACCCAAATCCTTCTGCGACATTCGACCCTGACACGAACGCAGTTTGAAACTGTCCTAATATCCTTGTTGGGGCAAGAATTGTCCGGCAAACCGTTGCCATCGAAGGAAAGGATCGCGCTTCGCCCCACAAGACCCGGCCTGACCCGGGGCGCCTTCAACAGAACGTTGGCTCAAGCAAGAGGCAACATCGTGAAATCGATTTATACGCTCATACTCCTCGGATACGTTGGCCTGCTCGATAGCCCCGAACTCACGCCTTTCTTGGAACTGGCCAGCCGGATCAAAGCACACATCGATGAACGCAAGTCCTTGGTCGAGTTGGGAAGCAAAGAGCAGTCCAAAATGGTGAATCTTATTACAGAGGAGTTGGAGAAAGCGATCCAAGCTTTAGCGCAGGGCGGCCGCGAAGATACTGTGATATCACAACATCACACCTGAGAAGCCACAACAGCCTGGCCCAAGGACAGTCCCCCGTCCCCTGGCGGCAACAACCTATGTTGCAGAAACTCGAAGCCGTCGTTCTCGATTTCCCTTTGGAACGTACCCAGTATGCGCCCGTTGACCGCTACCCCTCCTGTGACTCCGACTCTCGCAATACCTGTTCGCCGAGCGGTTTCGTTTGCAATGACAGCCATTGCCCTCGAAAGGGTATATTGAAAAGAGGCACAAACGTCTCGGACTGACTTGTTCTCAAGTGCCAACACCGAGGCTACCAAGAGTTTGGTTGTGTCCACACTGCGGACACCCCCTCGAGAGATTACAAGGTCCGAAGTAGGAACAACATCGGTGGCTTCCCCCTTCTGTGCCGCCGCCTCCAAAGTCATAGCGGGTTCTCCCTCGTAGGTTCGTTCAAGACACAGGCCGGTGACCGCAGCCATCGCATCCAACACCCTACCTGCGCTCGATGTCCAGTTCAACGTAACATCGGCCGTTACCTGCCTGATCAAGCGCTCCAAGTCGTGTTCGGTCATACCGCCTCTGCCCCTCTGTGACAGGATCTTCGACCTTACCTTGTTATCTTCAAGATGCTCATGAAGCATCGCAGCGCACATTCTTAGCGGGAATCGAGCGCAAGCGTCTCCTCCCGGCATAGGCTGCCTCGCGAGGTGGCCTGCCCGTTCAAACCCCTTGTATGAAGACACCAAGACTTCTCCACCCCATACGTCACCGTCTGCTCCGAAGCCCACCCCATCAACCGCGATCGCAACGATGGACTCATCTTCAGGCACAGAATTCTCAGCCATCAAGGAAACTGCATGGGCGTGGTGGTGTTGAACCGAAGTCGTGGTCCCGCCCCACCTTTCAGCCAAACCCTTGGCTAAACGCGTGGAAAGATACCTTGGGTGAGTGTCATGAGCTATGACCCTTGGGTGATCCTGGACGCCCAATAGAGAACGAAGATGTTCGAGGGCGTCTTCTAGAAAGGTTGCCGTTTCTAAGCAGTCAACGTCTCCGATGTGCTGTGTTAGATAGGCCTGGGACCGATGAAGTAGCGTCCCCACTGATCTGAGTTCCGCCCCGACACCGATCACATCTTGTTCTGCTGCAATGGGAAGCTCGATGGGGGTGGGCACGTAGCCCCTTGATCGACGGATAATTGTCGGAACGTCACCCAGTACCCTGATTACGGAATCGTCACACCGCGCCACAATGTCTCGGTCATGAAGCAGGAAATAGTCAACTGTATCCGAGAGCTGCCGAATGGCGTCAGCGTTTGTGATGGCCATCGGTAGTCCCGACGTGTTTCCGCTCGTCATTACGATGGCGGGATCAACCGAGAAGCTGCATAGGAGTAGGTGTATGCCGGTATATGGAAGCATGACGCCGATCGTGTCAAGGTGCGGAGCCACGAGTTCTGACAGGGCATAGTCAGCGCTTCTTCTGAGTGTCACAATCGGTCTCCGCCAGTGTTTCAACAATTCGCCCTCAAGCCGCGAGAAGTCAGCGAACTTCGTCACCTCATCCAGATCCCGAGACATCACGGCGAAAGGTTGAAACGGTCTTCCCTTTCGGGTACGGATCCGCTGTAAAGCGTCATCATGAGAAGCGGATGCTGAAACATGAACGCCACCAATACCTTTGATGCCCACAACAGCTCCTGCGGCCAGTAGCCTAGCGGCCTCCTTCAGTGGATTGCTCGTCTCAACCAAGGAACCTCGGTTGTCATAAAGTGTAACGCGGGGACCACATCTCGAACAACAGATTCCCTGCGCGTGAAATCGTCTGTCCTTCGGAGAACAATACTCAGTCTGACAGCTCTCGCACATGGGAAAACGGCTCATGTTAGTGCGTTCACGGTCGTACGGCAGTTTCAGGACAGCGGTGAACCTGGGACCACATGACGCGCAGCACGTAAACGGATAGAGATGCCACCTAGAGGCCCCGGAAACGACTTCTCCACCGCACTCATCACAGATGGCTATGTCAGGAGGGATTACCGATCCGGACGCTGCACGATGATCGTTGCTCGGATAGATGGTGAACTCGTCAAATCTTCCTGAGAAGGGCCGATATTCCACCTCGATATCTGCTACCTTGCATATCGGTGGGGCTTCGGTCCTCAGGTCAGAGATGAACTGGTCAACTGCACTTCGAACTCCTTCAACGTATAGTTCGAGACGGGCGTCTCCGAGATTGCGAACATACCCATGCACGCCGTGTTCAGACGCTAGATTATGTATGAAGGGCCTAAAGCCCACTCCCTGCACTATTCCCTTGAGCCGGACTGCCGCCCCGATCTTCATCAATCGTGCGCCCGCCCCCTGACCATGTTAAGGGAATCGAGTCGTCGTCAAAAACGTAGATATACCTTCTGCTAGGAGGTCATGCGCAGGGTTGATCGTTTGTCGAGGCCTGCGAAACGACTCCAACATACCGAGTCAGATCCCGTTGGCGCTTGGACAGCGTTGGGCATCGTGAAGCGGCTCGACGACCAGAAACGGCTCATCGACCGTATGCATCGAGAACTTGAGGACCTTAAGGCGACGAAGCGTTCTGGCGACACCGAAGGACCGGAGCCCGAAAAGATTGCACAATTGGCTGACGCGTTGGAGACAGCGCTCACGATAAACAAACGACTCGCAGATAGTGTGATCAGAATTCACGACCGCTTGTACGAGGTAGTTCAACAGAACAAGAAGCTACGCATAGATGTTGATCTCCTGAGGTCAAAAGGCTCGATGACGCGCGGTGAAGCAGGCGCGTTGTCGCGCGGCGCGCTCGGAGTAGTGAAAGCGGTAGCGGCCGGGCCTAAATCGTCGACAGAAATCTCACGCACCATCGAACGAAGCAGAGAGCACACCAGCAGAACGGTCAACCAACTCGTAAATCTAGGATTACTTCAGCGAGCCGAAAAAACGTTCCCACCCAAGTACGTCCTGACAGAATCGGGAAGGAAGTTGCTAAACAGCGAGCCGAAGTCTACTTCTGAATAAGGTTGTTCCAGGAAAAGGTGCCGGGTTCCTTAACAGTGTAGAGCCACTGAGATGGGGACCCCGACCTCAGGACGACACCTTTGTCAACGAAACGGGACAGGTACGTGCACACCGTGCTGAGGGGTATCTCCTCTCCGTGGGTCTGCCTGTACGCGTCCTTTACCTCGGTTGAGCGAAAAGCCTTTCCCTTGAAACCTATCAAGAGGCTTCTGATCCTCTCGAACTTCCTCGCAGTTGTTGAGGTTGAGTCGGGTGTGGTGGGTGCAGAGGTGCGGCCCATGAGTTCAACGTAGTCGAGTACCTTGGCCACCTTCTCCTTGTTCACTTCCCCGTCTATCGTGATGGTGTGTTTAGCGCCAACTTGGTCGTAGAATTCGATTTTTATGCGTCTGGCTGGCACACCATCACCCCGGCTCGAGCTCACGGTTCTCTGTTCACAAGTTTATACCTTTTTTGGTGAAAAGACGGCAAAAACGTTCACAAACTGTGGTACAAGCCAGTTCTAGTCAGGCGCAAAATACGCTGGAAGTCCGCCGGACAGTGCGTGAGTGAGCTGTTCACCGAAAGTGAACCCGAAACTGGCTGCCCGGAAGATTCTAACGCGGGAAGAAGGTCGGGGCTCTAGGATTCACGCCAGCTAACACATCGATTTCCACTGGAGGGACCCCTTTGTTTCCGCTGGAACATCGATATGACCGAAACGCCCTGCCGCTACTGAATACGTGCAACGCCTCCAGAGAAATGTACCGAAACTGCTTATTTTGCAACGGCCGATTACCCAACGGGGTATGTTCATCTTACGATTCCACCTCCAACATCTCCCCGTGGGTATGTACCGCTCCATCGGAAACGTAGGGGTGGCAGGCGCCCCCTGATACGAAGCCTGTTTGTGCAAAGGTTTGTTGTGGTGCCTCGGTTTTCCTGTACAAGAATGGTTAATATTTCGACTGGACGGTGGTCCGTGCGGAGGCTTCTCGCCTGGGTTCCGGCAACATATTGGATGTCGTGTTCGACAAATTTCTGTCTGGAACCACCATATTCGCCAACCGAGACGTTCTCCGTCACGACTACATCCCCGACGCGTTGCCGCATCGGGACGAGCACATTCATCGACTCGGGGCCATTGTGGCACCAGCGCTCTCTGGTTCTAAGATCTCTAATGTCTTCGTCTACGGCAAGACCGGGACGGGCAAGACTGCGGTCGCCAAGTTTGTGCTCTCACACCTGGAGAGGCGGGCCGCCGACGCCGGGGCCCCTATCCGAGTTTGCTACGTGAACTGCCGACTGGCCGGAACGAATTATCGAGTCCTAGCGGAACTCTGCCACGCTTGGTCAATCAACGTCCCCTTTACCGGTCTCGCATCTGGTGAGGTGCTTGATAGGTTCCGCGACTTCCTCACGACCGGGGGCCACTCCATGGTTGTGGTCCTTGATGAAATTGATGTTCTCGTCAGACGCCATCGTGATGATAATCTCCTCTACGAGCTCACAAGGATAAACGAGTCTCTAGGCGGTAGCTGGCTCGGCATCGTCGGCATATCTAATGATCTACACTTCAAGGACTTCTTGGATCCCAGAGTCCTCAGCTGCCTTAGCGAGGAGGAGCTCGTGTTTCGTCCATATCTGGCTGATGAATTGTATGACATACTGCTGGCGCGTGCGAAGTCCGCGTTCCTGCCGAATGCATTGCTGGATCCGGCGTTAAGACTTTGCGCCGCACTTGCCGCAGGTGAACATGGAGACGCGCGAAGGGCACTGGATCTATTGCGGGTTGCAGGAGAACTGGCTGAACGCGAGGGAGCGCATGCTGTAACCGAGGATCACGTAAGAGAGGCGCAACAGAAGATAGAAGACGATCGAGTTGCAGAGGCACTGAAATCCCTGCCGCTCCACTCCAAGATAGTTCTGATTGCGACATACTTGACCGGTAACCGTAATCAAGAGGGAGCAATCACTGGCGATGTCTATGATGTCTACAGAGAGCTGTGCGAGATAACCAAGGTGGAGGCACTAACTCAGAGGAGGGTCAGCGGACTGCTCAACGAGTTGGACATAATGGGGATCCTCAACGCCCGGGTCGTCAACTTGGGTAGATACGGCAGAACGAAGAAGATTAGGCTGGGGATTCCTCCGAAGGCAATCTCCGACGCTTTGTCACATGAGCCTTTAGTGCCCACACTTATGGCCCATACGCCGAGAGCCTTTCATAGAAGAAGAATCGCCTAGTGCGCGCGCAATCAGTTTCGCAATTCTCAGCGGTTCAGGTGTTTTGCCCAATCTCACCAAACGACGTAAAACCTGAACGCCGCGAGCCGCTGACAACCCCACCGGATAGAAGTAGATCCTATCCCCCCCTCGTATACGAAACGTTCTAGGAGCACCCATTAATTCGAATATCCGATATCTCTTCTCCCAATCTACGAAGTGAACCTTCAACGCTTTCCGGACAGCATCTATGTGAGGTCTGACTGGGTTGGCAACTAGAACCGGCCGCTCCGACCTTGAGTGGAGTTCGAAGGGATCGACCACATTGAACCCTCCAAGTGAGATCGAGGGCAACAGTATCACATCCAAGTATCTCAACTGATCCGCAAACGCCGAGATTTTCTCGGTGGCATCAGTCCCGTCAATAAGTATTCGACCCGTGACGACTTGGTCGATCGTGATCCCAGAGGTCACGACACCGACCAGAACGCACCATCTGTCACTTTTACAGAATGGGCCATCCTCAACTGCTAAAGCCATCAATCTCTTAGGCTTGGGTGAAGTCAACTAAGCTCACATCTAACGTGTCTAGCGACACTACTGGCAAGATTCCGGGAGTGGGAACCAGCCCCATCCTTCGCTGGTATTCTGTTTGACTCTGCCACGCACCCGAGTTGACGAGAGTGGTCCCGCGGTAGTCCTTGTGTCTTAGCACATGAACGTGTCCGCTGTGGAAGATATCTGGTATGCCGCGTATCACTAGACGGTCTTCCTGCTCCGGAGCGATAGGCGTTCTTTTCCCATACTCAGGCGCCAAGTGCCGGCACCTAAGAAGGTGTTCCATAGCCTTGTCCGATGTCTGGAAACTCATCCCAGGAACTGTTGCAACCACATCATCTAGGGACCGCCCATGGTAGAGCAAGAAGCCAACGCCATGAACTCGAACCCAAGCGGGATTATCCAGCGCATAGATCTTTCGAGCTTGGTACACTGGGTCCGCAAACTCCTTAGCCACTGGTGGCTGTGGCAGTGCTTGTCTCGTCGCGTCGTGATTCCCGGGAATGAAGATCACCTCCATGTAGTCCGGTATTTGTTCAATGAACTGACCGGCAATCTTGTACTGAGCGTAGACATCTGGAACCTCCAGCTCCCGATCTTGGTCCGGATAGATTCCTACCCCATCAACTAGGTCCCCAGCGATAATGACATACTTGACTTTTCCCGCTAAGCTGCGTTGGTTTGGTGTTCCAACCTTGCCGTTCAGCCAGAGGATCAGCTTTGTGAAAGACTCGTTGAGAAAAGTCTTGCTTCCGATGTGAATGTCTGACAGTAAAGCGGCGCATACCGGTTCCCCGGCCCGATGGGGCTGATGATTCGGAATGTCAGGCAGGTAAAGACGCTCGCAAATGAGGAGATCACCTCTGCCCCTGACGGCTTCGATATAGACAACTTGATCCAAGGGCGCGCCCTGCGCGGCCTCAAAAGCCTCGCTGTTGGTCCTCTGGACCAGCACCGCGGCGCTGTTTTCCTCGTCATCAACGCTGAGGAAAAGATTGTCTCTTCGGGCTCGTTTATCCATAATCATACCAACGAAGCGCACTTTCTCGTTGAGAGAAGCCTCCAGCGCCTGTCCGATAGTGCCAGCCCCGCGTGCATCCATTCGCTCCTCTAGGATTTCTCGAAGTTTTGCAAACCTAGCACGAAAGTATCGAACGAAATCTTCCATGCTGGCCTTCGACTTGACGCTCGTTGTCTCTTCTTCAACGATCTCAATGTGAGAAGCGACCTCCTTGGCGTATGGTACCTCTACACTGATGACCGCAGACTTCATACCGTCCAACTCAAAAGCGGTCCCCGGCCGCATCGTGGAGACTATCCCCTCTACGAACCGGCGACTGATCACAGGTGGCCAGGCCCTGTTCTTCGACGCTTCAACCACAATGAGCCTAGAAAGCTCCTGTAGGTCTATCTTGTCCTCAATGAGGCGCAGTAGCTCCAAGCAGTCCTTGTCCAGCTGGTAACCTGCCGCAACGATGGACTTCACTGCGACAACACATTTCTCTGACATAGGTCGCTTCTCGTTGACTCTAGCCCAACAGGCGCCATTAAGCCATGATCTTTGGTTCACGGTCTTTCTTGAAGTTTTCATCTCCTTGCGTGGTCACTCATTCCAACGCATTTTTATGACCCTCGCCTCTACTCGTGCTATGTTTCGCGTGGTCCCTGAAGAAAGGATGGATTCGAAGTGTATCATGGAGAGAATTTCGTATGATAGGTAATCCGAAGCCCTTGAAGCGTTCCGAACTCGCGCAGATGATTGATCACACAAATCTGAAACCTGACGCAACAGATGACGACCTTACCCGGCTGTGTCACGAGGCCAAACAGTACCGATTCAAGGCGGTGGTAGTTAACCCGGCAAACGTTGGTTTTGCGGCCAGCCTGCTACGAGACACCGGTGTGGCGGTGTGCTCCGTTGTGGGGTTTCCATTGGGCGCTACAACAACTCAAACCAAAGTGTATGAGGCCCGGGGCGCAATCAGTGATGGTGCGTCCGAGATAGACATGGTATCCAATATCGGAGCGTTGAAGTCTGGACGCCTTCATGACGTTCGATCGGACATAGAATCCGTCTTGACCACAACGAAGGTAGGAGGAGCTATTCTCAAAGTGATAATTGAGGCCCCCCTCCTTACCGACGATGAGAAAACGAAGATATGCCGTGTTGCGAGAGATGTCGGAGTTGCATTTGTGAAGTCTGGCACAGGGTTTGCAGGAAGCGCAAAGGCTGAAGATATCCGTCTCATGCGGGAGGCCGTGGGCAACGGTGTCGGCGTCAAGGCAGCAGGTGGCATAAAATCGTACTTAGATGCAGTCCGCATGATTGAGGCAGGAGCCTCAAGAATCGGGACCTCCTCTGGAGCAGCTATCGCCAAGGAGGCTCCAGAGTAGGCGAGTTATCCTTCATGCCTGAGCTTCTACGGGGTCTCAAAAACTGCCTGTAGATCCAGTAGAGGAGAAGCCCGCTAGTCGCCAATAGCCCCAGTATTAGCAGTACCGAGCCCACAAAATCCACAACACCGTTTGGAAACAGAAAGGACAATGGAAGCAGAAGATCCGTGAGAGCATGCACTGCAATCAGTGGTAGAACAGTTTCCATTCTCAGGTAGGCTACGCCGAACAGCAACCCCGTCAACACGACATCTATATGCTGCCAAATTCCCGTTGATCCCAAGGTTGGAAGATACCAGAGATGAAGCGAACTCCATGTCAGCGCGCTGGCCAGGACCGCCACCACTTTTCCTCTCCTTAGCATCCGTGTCAACAGGTACCCTCTGAAAATGAGTTCTTCCCCAAACCCAGCATACACAACTGATGTGAAAACCATGTACCAGTAGGCAGCTCTCGGCAACCCTTTGAAGGCAGTATGCACCGCGGTGGGGTCATAGCGAACCGGCGCTGGAAGGCGCGGGGTGAGATATTCCCCCACAGAAAACAGTGATATGCTTAGAGCGAACGATAGAAAGTACAATGCAAGTGTAAAGGCTACGATTTTTCGCCACGGGCTTCTGGAGAACCCCGTGCTCGACCAGAAACCAACATTCTCAACAACCTTCACATAAAACGCTGCAACGATGATCGGCAACAGGAACACTATGAACTGCAGTGCAGCATAGGAGAAGAACGTTCCCGCAATCTGGCCTGCTACCTGACTAAGGATCAGCATGGCCAGAGAGGCAAGGTAAACAGCAGGGGGGCCAGTCCACCACCATCTCCTCAACCTAGGCCCCGACCCCTCATGAAGCGTATTCAATGACCTCCTGGAATCCTACGCACCTATCATATTCCCATATTTCGTATGGAGCCACTTCACCCTGTCAGCCAAAAGTTCCAATATTGGGAGTTCATACGGACATTTGGATTCGCACTGCCGACATTGTTGACAACGTTCGTATCTTTCGATCGAGTCCCTATTCCTGCTAATCCAGCTCTCCCAGCCCATCCTTTTGATGAAGGTGTCAACTCGAAGTAGAGATGATATTGGGATCTGTTCCGGACATGGCTGACAATAATCACAAGCTCGACAGAACCGTTTCCCCAGAACCTTCGCCTGCTCCTCTAGGGCAAACCTTTCTCGCTCGCTGAGTTCGAGTGGCCTGCTCATAAGAGCCACATTCTCCTCAACTTCGTTCATCGAGGAAACCCCTGGAATCACCGTTGACACAGGCATCGTCAGGACGAACTTTAGCGCCTGCACGGCGTTGTCGAAGGCACCACCTCCCAACGGCTTCATAGCAATAGTTCCAACTTTCAGTTTGTTTGCAAGAGGAATCAGCTCTAGCATTGGTGTACGTTCCACGTAGTTCAATGGAACCATCACTGTGTCGAATTTGCCGCTTTTCACAGCCTGAATCAGAACACTAGGGCGATGGCTTGTTATTCCTATGTAGTCTATCTTTCCATCTCGTTGGGCCGCCTTTAGCGTCTCTAGGGAGCCGCCCTTTCCCATTACTTGACTGAGGTTTTCCTCGCTGTTGATGTTGTGAAGTTGATACAGGTCTACGGATGATACTTTGAGCGACGAGAGGCTGGTTTCGAGATCTTTCTTTGCTTGATCACCGGATCGCGCGACAGTTTTCGTAGCGAGGACACATTTGCCTCGTTGTCCTATTATTGCCTCCCCGATTCTTTCCTCGCTGGTTGTGTAGGCTCGAGCAGTGTCTATGAAGTTGATTCCAAGATCCAATGCCCGCCGCACAATAGCGACCGCTTGCTTTCTGCTGATTGTCTGTATGGGGATCCCACCGAATCCGAGAGCTGAAACCCTCAGTTTCGTTCTTCCCAGAATCCGATGCTCCATTACAAGCCACCAGAACAGCTATTGATTTCCTGTAGTAACCGAGCGGCCTACACATGCGAAGCTCGCTTGGAGCCTTAGAGGTGCGGACGGTGCGAATTGCGCATCCTTCAGTTGTTCGCTTTGCTATTCGACTAGGCTTCTCGTTGAGGCGAGGCCTCTTCCTTTTTGCCCGGCTGGAAGGTCACGACTACGCGCCCCTTCCTTTGCAGGTACATTAGCGCTGCAGCAACG
>Ga0209725_1000351_pt1 | contig 28254 bp, 28 predicted proteins | sample I18A1metaG_FD_184145 | JGI IMG/M metagenome (GOLD analysis project Ga0209725, IMG submission 184145) | Lake sediment bacterial and archeal communities from Gulf of Boni, Indonesia to study Microbial Dark Matter (Phase II) - ​I18A1 metaG... | ecosystem: Environmental > Aquatic > Freshwater > Lake...
GAGCTCAGCTTCTCTATATATCTGTGCGATTGGAGTGGTCTATCGAGGGCAGATCCTCAGTCAGATCTGCATAGATCTGTACTGAAATATCTCATCCCAGTGTCTGCGATCAGAGTCACGATCCTACTGCCATTTGGGAGGCTCTTCGCCAAGTCTAATGCAGCCTTCACGTTTGCCCCGGAAGATATTCCTGCAAATATGCCCTCTTCTCTGGCTAGTCTCCTGGCCATCTCTATGGCTTCCTCATCTCGAACACGCATAATCTCATCTATCAAGCTCATGTCCAGAATCTCTGGAACGAATCCGTCGCCTATACCTTCAATCCTGTGTTTCCCCTTACTTCCGCCTGAGAGGACGGCGCATTCGGCAGGCTCCACGGCGGCAATCTTGACTCGCGGAATCTCCTTTTTGATGACCCTTGCAACACCCGTCAGTGTCCCGCCCGTACCGACGCCCGCCACGAATCCCTCAAATCGATGACCAGTCTGATCTAGAATCTCTTTGGCAGTAGATTCTTCATGTGCGCGGACATTGTCCAGATTTGTGAACTGCGAAGGGACCCACACGTTGGGAACGGTTGTTCTAAGTTCATCCACCCTCTTCAAGCAAAGGTCCACATCGCTCTCGCCTCCCGGCGTGAAGATCAACTCAGCGCCGTACGCCCGGATCGTCTTCTTCCTCTCTTCACTCATCCCTTCAGGCATGACGACGATCATTCTATACCCCTTCACGGCGGCGACCATGGCGAAAGCTACGCCAGTGTTCCCCGTGGTAGCCTCAACGATGACTGATCCCTTGGAGAGTTGACCAGATCGCTCAGCTTCTTGAACCATGTAACGGGCAATTCGATCCTTCAAGCTGCCTCCCGGATTTAGAAACTCAAGCTTCACAAGAAGCTCCCTGCCGAGTTCTTTGGTGATCCGATTCAACCTAACCATGGGGGTCATACCTACAATGTCTAGGATTGTGTTCGCCACAACCATGGATACTTCCTCAGTCACTCATCAGTGAGGAATGGTCTAAGCTTTCCCATCTTGTTCCCGGGGGATTGGGACGAAGAAATGTTCTGCAGAGATGCATAATGCCAGAAAAGGATGTGCATCTTAGATGTCTGTTCCTAGCATCGTGGTGCTAAGATACGATAGAGCTTGGACGCTGCATGCAGAGACGTCGGCGACGACCACTTCGAGGACGCTTTGCCGCGGCAGCGGTCAGAGTCCGAGATCTCTGTTCAGTGCCAACGCCCACAAGGAATAGCCAATTTCATATGAGCCCTTGAACAAGTTCGCGGGATCTTTCTGAAAATTGCCATAGTTGTCGATATGCCTGAAGGAAAAAAAGGCCCCCGTGGATCGCAGGTTCTGGACATACATGTCTGTGCATCCTGCGTTGCCGTCCAGAAGAAACTTCCATGCCAAGATAGCGCTGCGAGTATAGTCGTAGCGCCGATTTGATAGGTCAAGCAGATACTTCCGCGCTATCAGGAGCAACATCTGGTGAATCTCAAAGAAGTCTCTATCATTTTCCATGTCCCACCTCAATCCGCCATTCGGCATGAGCAGCCTTCTGATTACCCAGTCGAAGTTTTTAGCGGCCGATAGAAGATATTCCTCCAACCCGGTAAACTGGTAGGACAAAAGAAGCGCCAGGTCAACTTTCAACTGTGCGTGTACGCTCGTCTTCAGAGTATATGCGCTTGAAAGTGGAAACGGAAACAACCCGTTTCCAGCTTGATGGTCGATGAACTCTTCAGCATAATTCCTTGTCTGGCTGAGGACTTCCTGAACTTTCTCGGTATTGCTTGAAACTTGATAGGCCGACAGGAGATTTGCGTATCCCCGCAGCACAACTGCGAAAGGATCGTCAAAGGCTGGTCTAAATTCGGCGGTCATGAAGCTCTGTAGCAGATCTAAATCATGGAGAATCTGACCGGCCAAGGGCAGGTCCCTATTCGCGAAGTGTCTGTACCCAAGCGCCAACGCAGATAGGACTGCACCATACTGATATTCGCTCGACGCGAGAGGGTAGCCGTCAGGTATTTCAGCTATGGAGCCGTCGTTTCGGATTTTTGAGTGGATGTATTCAAGCTCAGCTTTCAGGTGACGATCAAGCGCTTCGCTCCCTGTGATGAGTGCGTACTGTGTGGCACCCTCCTGCAACTCGATGGAGAACTTCCAGTCGTGCGGAACGACTCCGGACCAGTCGCTGCCATTCCAGTTTAGTTGCCTTATCCAGTTGCGTGAGTTTGTATCCCAAAAGCCCTTCTCCTCGTACCGCTTTCCTAATTGCTTGACCTGTTCTTCCAAGTAGTTGTGATGCGTATCGGAGAAGGCGGACCTATAGGACGTGACGTAGGATACTAGTCGCTGCCCAGTGGCCTCATATTCAGACTTGGTCGTGTAGATTGTTATCTTCCTTTTCAGCAGTTCCATCTGGGCCTCGTATAGTTCCTTTGCCTCCACCAGCCAAGACCTCGCTTGGCCTACGTATCCGATCTTTAGGACTCCTCTATCAATCAGGAACTCTTCGAAAAGGGATCGAACCCATTCGTTTGCTGGTTGGTCTATTCTCGTGCGAGCTATCTTTTGGTCGAGCGGGCGAACTTGCATCAGGAATGACTTGCCATCCTTGATCACTCTTGCGTTGTACACTCTGTCCGATCGGACTCTGACTGGAAATTTCTCACCTAAGACATCTTCTATGACGTGATAGAAGCTCACCGGTCCTAAGTCAACGCCGAGCCCAAGGATCTTTCCTCCATACTCCATGATCTTGTAGAGTGGTGATCCAATGCCGAAGTCAGAGTTGCAAGCGCCGGTTCCAAGCGTAATCAAATCTGCCATCGATCCAAGAGCGCAGACTGAACTCGTCGGATGTACGCTCCTGCGCACACCTTGCCTGCGCCTGAAAGTCTCGGGAATAAGACCAATCGTGGATGGTGTACTTGCGGGATCGAACAGCTCGTCTCTTTCGAGCGTATCCACCATACTGCCATATGGTTGAGAAAATGCAGGCATTACAAGAGTTCCAGCAGACCCCAGTGCCTCCATGATTGCGTCTATCACTGAATTCGGTCCGCTAGGAAGGCGGCCGATGCTACTCATCGAGCTATGAACAAATAGAATATCGCCGGGTCTGACACCAAGTCTAGTCAAGCCCTCGACGATCTCAGCTTGGGTCACTACCCGCGCTCCTCTTGATCGCCGCGTCCTTCTCAGAATCCTGTACGCAGTGCGCGCAGGCTTTTCCAACGACTTCGGTAAGTGATGAAAAGCTTTCCTTGCGATTGGAGTCAACTGGCTGAAAGACAACTAGAAGTCTCCTCTTCTTACATTCGATATTCGACGAGTGATGTAACTTGTTTCGTCGATACAGAAGGACCGGATTGCCGCCACCAACTCTGTTCCTCTCTTTCCCTTGAGTATGACCTACAGACCACTGAGCAGTGCCTCCCGCGCCCTCACTCTCCACATAGATGTCTGTTGTTCCCATTTAGGGTTAGCATACTGGCCTCTCGCCCAAGCGATGTGACTGTCAAGGCCACCAACCCTTCCTTCAAGATTATCAGGTCCCGAAACATGGAGATACGTGTTCCCGATGGGATGCTAAGTAGTGGCAACAGACAATATGATGCGTGTCTTCAGCCAGTCAAATGGCTTTGGCAATGGCAAAGATCACATAGATCCCTCGTGAATAGTTAATGCCACTCGGAAGCATTGGGGTAGGCTGTCGTTGCGGGGACTCCTCTCTCACACAACCACCGCCGGATTGGCACGTTCGACATCCTACATACGCAGGTCAAGTGAGAGGGCTGAGGAGATCCTCAGTCTCTTGAAAGAACGTGTAGCTCTGGAAGGGAAAGTGATCTTAGATTTAGGTTGCGGCGTATCTCCCCTATCAGAAAGCTTCCAACGAATGTCTACATTCTTGGTAGGCCTTGACGTAAGCAAACATTGCGTGAGGGAAGCGCAGAAGAACACCTTTCTGGAGTTGGTCCTAGGCGATGCTACGTGGATACCATTCAAGAACGACAGCTTCGGCTTCATCTTGTGCAATGATGTGCTGGAGCATGTTCGAGACGAAGCGAAACTGATGCGAGAAGTCCTGAGGGTCCTTGCTTGTAACGGAGCAGCATATATCCAGTGCGCGAACAGGTATCAGATCATAGAGCCTCACTTTCTTCTCCCATTTCTCTCGTGGATTCCTCGAACGTTGGCAAATATCTATGTCAAAATGGCTGGCAAAGGCAAGAATTACGAGGGTTACTTTCCGAAGACTCGAAAAGGTGTACTTGCATTAGCCAAAGTTCACCGCACAGTGGACTTGACGTATGAGAGAACGCTCGCGAAAATTGAATCTCTTAACATTCAGTCGAAGGTGCTTCGACTACTTGTTTCAGTAGCCAGAAGAATCCTACCTAATACATACATCGCCGGAATTGCTCAGAACTTCAGCATAGTCTCGATCCTTGTTTTCAAGGATTGATTATCTTAGGCGCAGCCACAAGTCCGGAGAGTAAGATGCATCTCAAGAGGAAAGAACTATCAGGAGAGAATTTCCCCATCCGAATCGTGGGCTCGCTTACATCGTAAGGCACCTGATCGCATAGTCTGCGCGGAGCTTTCCCGAGAACTGAGGTGCCTTGGGAACCGCCCAGAAGAGAGAACGCATTTCTTGGCAGGTTCTCCGCGGTATGTCGCAACCAATAACCGGTCATCCGCAACGAATGCCAAATCTCCGTGATTGGCCTCGCGCGTTGAAAGAGAGCTTAATACAGCCCAATCCCCCCAATCAAGAGTGATTGGGCCCGTACTGCAGACATGTAATCGGCACTTCAAGAAGTATGATGCGGAGAGCCTGTCTGAATCATGGCAAGAAATCTCAGGAATAGAGCAATGAGTTGAGACTCGACCTTGGCTAGTATACTGGTGGTGGGAAGCAGCAAGAATAGGGGCAGCAACCAGGTTGTGGTCGATGCCCTGAGAACCAGGGGATTCCGAGCCGAGTATGTCGACAAAGTAAAAGTTCCGAATCTGTTGAAGATAATGAACTTCGACGTGATCTACGGTCTGCATTTCCAGACTTGTAGCCGCTACACAATGGCTGCAGAAACGCTAGGTAAGAAGACCATCATTCATTTCGTGGGAAGCGATGCATACAGATATGCCAAGGAGAATGGAATTCGCAAACTTATCTGGAGAAATATAGTGCATGCATGCGACCTAGTCCTCTATGTGTCCCCTCATTTGATGGGACTTGTAGGAAGAAGTGGGCGTGTTCTTCCACTTCCCATACGTATGAATCTCTTCAAGAAGGTGAAAGAGAGTAGGTCGCCAAAGAGAGACGTACTCTACTACTGTCCGACCAGAGGAGACAGAGGTGAGGGGGGTGAGGTGACGTATCGATTAGATTGGATCCTCGACTATGCTAAGAAACATCCGGAGGAGACAATAACCATAATAGGGAATCCTGGGCATCCGGCAGATTACAAGATCAGTATGTCCAATGTGGAGGTCATACCTTCCGTACCGTACAGTAGGATGGGTGAAGTCTACGCTCAACATAGAAGGCTTATCCGTATGACGGCTCAGGACGGACTGCCGACGATGGTGAGTGAGGCATTGGTTAGTGGTCTGGAGGTCATATTCAACGGGAAGAGAATAACAGAGGTGCCGCGTGAAAGAGACCCGAAGGTGTTTGCCGATAGGTTCGAGGAGGAATTGCGTAAGATTCTATAGCCCTTCTGACCTGCTTCTAACCATTCAATCCTTGGTCATTTGGGCCTTTTGCTCAAAGCGATCGTAGCATATGCACAATCTCTGCAGGTCGACCTTGACCACAAAAGATGCTGGGGCAACTCCTTAGATGAAACATGTTGATTGAGTTGACACATTGTATCATATGTTTCCTTGAACGTATTCGGCTCGTTTGGCTTGAATCATTAGAATAGATTATCAAGATGATCCTAAATAGAACGTGGCCTGGTGCCCCCGTTGGTTCGCAGGTATCGATCAGCTCTGGTGACAGGCGGGGCGGGGTTCATTGGGAGCCATATCGTAGACAGACTGGTCGAAGAGGGATTCGAAGTTCGAGTTCTGGACGATCTCTCAACTGGATCTCTGAAAAACATCCACAAGCATTTGGGGAAGAGAGGTTTTCACTTCTTGAAGGGAGACATCCGCGGTCCAACCGTACTTGGAAATGCCCTGAAGGGGGTTGAAGTGGTATTTCATGAAGCGGCACTGACGAGCGTCCCCGACTCAGTAGTAGATCCCCTTCCTACGAATGAGGTTAACGCGACAGGTACACTGAGGCTACTCAAGGCTGGTGCCGAACTGGGAGTGCGCAGGTTGATCTACGCCTCTTCCTCGTCCGTCTACGGAGAGCAAACGAGGCAACCGATCAAGGAAGACTCTGTTCCAAGACCTATGTCACCTTACGCCGTGTCCAAGCTTGCAGCTGAGAATTACTGCTCGACGTTCAGCAGACTTGGCCAACTCGAAACAGTATGCCTAAGATACTTCAATGTCTACGGCCCAAGGCAGGGGCGGGGCCCATATGGTGGCGTGATAAGAATCTTCGAAGATCGACTGCGTGGGAACAAGCCTCCGATAATCTACGGTGACGGCAAGCAGACAAGAGACTTCGTATCGGTTCTGGATGTTGTTCAGGCAAACATGCTTGCGATGACAGTAAAAGAGGCTGCCGGGGAGGTCTTCAACGTAGGTACTGGTGTGGGAACCAGCATTAGCATGTTGGCGGAGATGATTATTGGAGCAAGCGGAAGAAGACATGTGCATCCGATTCATGCTTCGCCTAGGTATGGCGATGTCAGGCACAGTTGCGCCGATATCACAAAGGTAAACAGAATGCTTGGCTACTCACCGACTTTGAGACTGGACGATTTTCTTCGCAATTGGACTCATGGACAAACGGTGATCAATCCTTGAGCTTCGAACTTTGAAGCGAAGACACAGCGATATTCTGGCGAATCCAAGAGCAAACGCTTTCGAAAAGGACTGGTCTGGTAGCTGAGGGACTCGCTCGCCCCTTCGTCTAGAGCCTAACAGAGGAATTTGCACAGATCTAAGACTGTCACGTACAGAAGATCGATGTTGGATCCAGCCAAGTCTTTTTTAGGAGGGCCGACTTGTTTGCGCTGTGGCGATTTGATTGGACATAGTTGGAAGGATGTTGCCTAGAGCGTGGTACTACTTTCGAATAGGGTACTCGACGTACTTGACATTTGTGTTGGGCTACGCGTCCACCTTGGTGACCGTCTACTATCTTGCTATCAGGAATCTGCCGAGTATACAGAGTCTCTTTCCAAGGTTCGGCGAATTCAGCATTATTTCAACTGTTGTTGGTGTCCCAATTGCAGTTCTAATCGGGTGGTTGCATCTCAAACGTTCAGGTCTCTGGAAGGCTGAGTTGGACATATCTGCGGAAGCCCATCCTTATAACTACAAACTTGTGCCAGGATACGTGTCTGAGGTTTACTATCCCGCCTTTGAGATTCTGCTAAGGCTTGTTCGGAACGTCTCCGAAAAAGAAGGGGTATTAGCTGAAGCGGATAAGAGAGATCTCATCCGACTTGAGGAAAAACTGAAGATCCTGAACGCCGGAGGAACCGTAGGTACTCCCCGAAGATCAAGAATTTAGTAACCGCCTAGACCCGATCGGTTCGCTCGGGTCCAAGACAGTTCTGGGATCTCCGACGCACTCGTGCCAGACCGAGTCGTGGCAATGCGCATTCGCTTACCAAAACACGGCAAACCCACGATCAGCGTAGTTTCCCCCAGCAACGCCGGACAGGTTCAAACTCGTCAAGTATCGTAAAGATGCCCTTGATGAAAGTCTCTCCAGTGGATCTGGATGCTCTGCCCAATCCACGCTTAACCAGGGTCTGACGCAAGCATGGGTCATCATGAAGCGATTTAATTGCCAAAGCGATCTCCTCTTCGTCTCTTGCATCGACCAGCAATGCCGCATCTCCCATTTGCTCCCTAGCGCCTGGAGCATTTGAGGCAATCACAGGACAGCCTAGTGCAAACGCTTCCAGCGGTGGCAAGTTCTCCGGACCAAAGAGTGACACGTACACAAGTGCAAATGCTTCTCGATAAAGCAAAACAAGATCCTCTAGAGGAACAAAACCTAAGAAATGAACCTGGTTCGATAAGCCGAACTCCGACGTCAACTGCATGACATATTTCTGATTTCCTGCGTCTGATCCAACCAGCACCAAGGGAAAAACCAAACCATATCTTTCGCGCAGCAGCCTAATAGCTCGCAACAGAGCAGCATGATTCTTGTGCGACCAGAATTGAGCTGGATAGAACAGGTATCCTTCAGGGAGGTTATACTCTCTGAGCACCTCCTTCTCATTAGATAGTGCAGCTTCCAGAGCAAACCTAGGTGTTGGATGAGGGAGTATCTTAATGCGTTCTGGCGGTACTTGGTAGAAGCGTTCTATTTCGGCCTTGCCGGCCTCCGTTCCGGAGATAACAATAGAGGCACGTTGCAGCGTGACGCTGAAATCCCGTTCTCGCCTGTCCCATTCGCCTCTAATGCTAACCTCTGGGAAGTAGGGTTGGAGTCTGTGCTGCAGATCCCATACTATTGTTATGTAGGGGACATCCAATGTTAGGCAGCGTGTGTTGAAATACAGAAAGACGTCGATGTTGCTGTTCTTGACTACCTGATCTATCCATTTCTCCACACTGAATGGGCTTCTTGAATGACGAATCTTCCTGAGAACTCCACTCAAGATTCGAAGTAGCTTCGATATCAGACGCTCCTTGAGGCCTCGTTGAAGATCTATGAACTGAATGTTCTTATCTGAAATATTGTCAGTCGGTTGCTTGGTCCAGCCAAATACCACGAAAGTATGATTACTTTCTGGACCCCACGTTGCCAGCGACTGAAGAATTTCATTTTCGAATGTATATCCTCCTCCGCCTTCGGGAAAAGTTCTTGATAGGTACACCCCGACTCTCATTGAGCTCCGCCTTACTCGTGAGACAGTTCTGCGCTCCTCCTGGCCAATGCAACAACGTGCCAGGTCTGCTCTGTTACGTTTTCATCGTCAGCGAAACCAGCGAACCATTTAAGCGGGATGAGGTTGCAGCAGGATAGCCAACCGGCCATTTCTTGGACCAAGAAGTAGCGGTTTACCTGGGTTTCTCTAAAACTTGAGTATGTTCCATCATTGCATAGTTCATAAACGCTGTAGGTGACTGTCGCCAATTGCTGGGCACACTGCAGAGAGGTCTCAGCGATACGCAGTAGCTCTCCTGCCGGAGTAGGCCATCGGCGGACTCGCACTGGTTCATAGCTGCATAGCATCGCACCAGCATGCCAGAACTCGAAGACAAACAGCCCGCCCGCTCGAAGATGGCGGTACACTCCTCGAAGAACTCGTGTCAGAGCATCATTCGTAGCAACGTAACCGATTGAGTCGAATAGACAAATCACTGCGTCGAATGGTTCATCGGACAGGTTGAGATTGCGCATGTCTTGCCAGCGGAAGTCTATCTTCGAAGAGATTTGAGCTGCTTTGCGCTTGGCACATGCGAGCATATCTTGGGAGTAGTCTGTCGCAACAATCTCATATCCAAATTTTTCGAGTTCTAGTGCGTGCTCACCAGTTCCGCACGCGAGTTCTAACAAACGGCGAGTGTCAATTACGCTATATCGCTGTAGACAGCTGTGGACAAACGCTGCTTCTTCCCTGTAAGGTTTGTTCGCATAGAAAATGTCATAGAGCTCTGCATGTCGGCCAGTGTACGCACTCATTGAATTCCCCTCACCAGGAGAAGACCTGTGTCTTCAGTCGTAACCCTTCCTGAGCACACTCCAGTTTCGGGCGATACGAGTTCTGAAACGCGCGGATCTTCCTGAGCATCAGAACGATTCGGAACACTTTCGAAGCTGCCACACCTTTTCATGTTCATATGGGATCTTGAGCGTACTCTCAGAAATGTGATGTGGGTAACGTTTCCAGTTACCATGGTCTCTTCAATCTCAAGAGGAACAAAAGCTCGGTGATACTTGTCTGTCACCCTAACGCTACTTTGTTCGAAGCTTGCTCCGTGGCATGCTCTATGCTCCCTGCAATCAATTTGATCGTATCCTCTGTCAACGTGTAGCTAGAGGGAAGATATAGCCCTGTTTGCCACAGTCTTTCTGCGACCGGGCACTGGGTTTCCCGGAACCCGGGCTGAGATCGCAGGCATGGCTGCAGGTTCATTGGGCAAAAGAAAGTGCGGGTTTCAATGCCGTCATTGCGCAGTGATGCCATTAGTTGATCACGACTTATGCCAAACTCAGGTTTCACAGCGATCGCATACATCCAATAGACATTTCGCGCCCACTCAAGTTCCGCGGGAAGTTGCAGTCCTCGCAATTTACACAAATAACGATTATATGCATGGGCAACGCGTCGTTTCTCAGCGATGATACGTTCTATCTTTTTGCACTGCGCCAGTCCCATTGCAGCCTGATAGCCTGTCATCCTATAGTTGTAGCCTGCGAACTCATGTCTAAAACGCGGTGTAGTAAATGCCAGATTCTGAAGCAAACGTAGGCGTTTGGCCAAAGCTTCGTTATTGGTTGTTACCATGCCTCCTTCGCCAGTTGTAACCACCTTGTTGGCGTAGAAGCTGAAGCATCCCATGTCGCCAAAACTGCCAGTCATTTTCCCACGACAAGTTGCACCGTGGGACTCAGCGCAGTCTTCGATCACGATCAGGTTATGGCGTCTGGCCATTTCACACAGCCTATCCATATCTACTGGATGGCCGTACAGATGTACCGGAATAATAGCCCGCGTGCGGGGGGTGATCAGTGCTTCAACCAGCTCTAGGTTAAGATTCCAAGTCACGTCTTCGGAGTCAACCGGAATCGGGACGGCGCCGTTGTGAAAGGCAGCTAAGGCTGTGGCGATGTTTGTAGATGCACTAACTAGAACTTCATCACCTGAGCCAATTCCAGTAGCCGCAACAGCTAGATGCAGAGCTGCTGTCCCGCTGCTGACGGCAATTCCATACTTGCAGCCGCAGTATTCAGCGAACTTCTGCTCAAACTGAGAGATTGACTCACCAAAAGACCCGGATATCTCGCCTCGTCTCAATGCCCTGACTACAGCAGAAATTTCTTCCTCTTCAATCATAGGCTCATAGACGGGAATCATTCATTTACCTCCACGAAGATCTTGTCATTCTCCGATCCCAGGAACGGGCCTTGCTTAACACTAATGCATTGCATGTCCTCGATCACCCGGATTGCATGTGCTCCGTGAATCAAGACGATCGCATCACCTTGTCTCAGGACGACCTCGCGCAGAAGATCGCCTTCGTTGCTGTATAGCTGAACAGCAACTATACCACGCTGAACGACAAACATCTGCTGCAGATCCTTGATCTGTCGTACGAAGGGTTTATGATAATGTGGCGGCTCAACAAATCCGGCCTTGTGAGCGAGTAGCCCAAATTGGAAAGAGGATTCCGGTGGGGAAAAGAATCTAGTTCTCTCAATTTGCGTGTCACCCCAAATGATTTCGGCGTACCTCACGCCATTGTATTCGATTACTTCGCTCATGCGTCTGATTCTCCTCCGTCAGGACAACTGTGTTATCCCATGTCTACAAAAGATAAGTTCTTCCAATGACCTGGCCGCTCAAGATCTTGGCAGAATACCTTTTGCACAACATCAAATCGATTCCCACGTCCTGCAAGACAAGAGCCGCAGGATCCTGTATAAGAACGAACATGAGCCAATTAGGCAAACATTCGTACTTAGCCTGGATAGATTTCTTTTTGGGCCGGTTAGATCTCCTCTCGCGCTTGCTACAATGTTTCTGGCTAAGGGCATGCCCTATCTCCCATGTTGAGAGAAATCTCGCCACTCGCAGTCAGTCAGGCGCTTGGGATCGTTGGCACGACGCCAATATGCCTCCCTTCTTGAAGATCCAGGTTTGGAATCAATCCTGTAAGTGATAGTGCGCAATTTTGTGTATCTGAAGTGTGGTTTGAGTAACAGAAACGAATCACTCAAGGAATGGAAAAACTGCAGGTGGTCAGGAATTTCTGTTCCCAAAGATTCCATCTCCTGCAAGCACGCGTGAGATTTCTTGCAATACATCTTGGCTGGTCTCAACTGAGAAGTGCCCGATGCTATGTGATTGATGTTCAGGGTCTTTCTCTCTATGTAGCTTCCTCAGAGTGTAAGCTTCACGCGATCCGGTTGCCCTCCTTGTGGCAGCAAAATCCTGTACATATTCATTAGAACAATGTAGCACAATGGACTCTCCGCATTTTGTATGAAGTAGGTCGCTGAATACCTGAGTGTGCTTGTCTCTCCCTTCTGCGCTGCATTTATGAGCTAAGAGACTCTCGCCAAAGCCAATTTCGCCTTGATTAGAGATATTTGCCTACAATCTCCGCCAGGTCCTGCATTCGTTGATAATATGTGTGGTTCCGCAGCGTCCGTTCCTGTCCTGCTCGTGCAATTTCTTGTCGCTCCTGGTCATGATCTAGATAATACTGGATGAGTTCAGCACATTCTTTCGGGTTTCGGTAGACTACGACCTCTTTGTTGAGTTCGAACATTTCGTGTAGGTTCTCTTTCCAATCGGTAACAAGGAGAGTGCCTACGCCAGTCGCTTCAAATAGGCGCATATTGTTCGCATAGGATTCTGCTATGTCAACATGATGGTTCAATGTCGTTTTTGAATTGAACAAGATTCGATACATGTTAATACCCCAGGCCTTGCCTTTGTAGCGACGCCGTATCCAAGAATTCTCTGGCAGACTGTCAACTCCTTGTCCCCAGACTTCAAGATCCAAATGTTCGCAAAGATACTCCAGAAGATGAATTCTGGACTGATGTTTTGACGATAGACTTCCCACGAAAGAAATAGAGATTTTACTCTCCCTGTTCCCCAGTTTGCTTATCACACGCGGTTCAAAAGCAAGTCTATGCAGCTCAGCTGGCACACCCATTCTTCGGAAATACCTAACGAAATTGGGTAAAGATGAAACAATCAGATCATAGCAGCGAAGGTTCTCCTCCTTAGGTAACGGGGCTGCAATCTGACCCATCAGAAGTCTTACGTGCGGCTTCATCTTCGCCAAGAAAGAAGCGCTGATACTGTCCATAGCCTGATTGAGCAAGACATCTGGTCTACAGTATCTGATCTGTGCTGCCAGAATATCGTTGAACCAGTGTCTAACGCTATTTGGGGATCCAAGAATCGGAGCAATGAGAGGTTTGATGTATCGAAGTGGCGTCAGTGCAGCAGCGCCCCGTGCTCGCTTCATAGCTCGCTGCCATCTTTGCTTCGAACTAGCTATCGTTCCAATGCGCATTCCCATTTCTCTTGCCCATGCTTTCTGCATGAATTCGTTGTTGGCGTGAATCTCCCAAGCCTCGTGCCCCAATTTGCGCAGGTTTTCCGAATAGAAGTCTGCTACACCAAAAAGGCTCTCATTGCGTGTCTGCATTTGCTCTTGATAGGACCTGTTTTCCAGCTCTGGGTGCTGAGAGTACAGCCAAAGGAGAAACTCAGGATAGTCGGTGTTGAGAATTAGGAACCTCATTTTTCCCATGAGCCCCAACATCGAATGGATATGCTTCTAGCGTGCAGACGTGCGCCGATTCTGTAGATTCTGGATCGTCTGAGACGGTCACGTCTTGTCTCCAACGGTCGGACACTTAGATCAACTTGAATATCCTCTTTCCTGCATAGCCTTACCGCAGCAGGCACCCACTTGCCACGAACTACAGCTGTACAGAAGTAAGACATTGGGTAGGTGTTGTTATCATTTCTCTTGACGCTCAGGAAGGGAGCATTGAGCGCATTTGTCCTTTTCGAGCCTAGTACCTCTAGCTCCCAAGGCGTTTCACCTTGCCGCAAGAGCTCTAGTAGGACCAGCTTATCCCAGATAGCAGCTTGCGTCGATAGCCGATAAGCAGAGCCCTTAAGAATCTCTCCCACTTCCGTGTTATCGGGGCAGGATACATCGGGCCCCGGGCAAGGATAGAGCCTCAGACATCCGGCCTGTCTCCGTCTCATATAGGCTGCCAGCGTTTCTATCATGGCTGTACTTACTCGTCGCGTTAGCAGGTAGTCCTCCAGTAGCAAGATAACGTAGGAATTGGGGATCTGCTGCAAAGCACTACTGAGGTTAGACGACCAATCTGTGTCCTCCCCGACGGTTATCGTCTTCACTCTAGGATCGGGGTAGACTCGGTAGTTCGAAACCAAGTACACAGGGTAACAACAATCCGGCCAATGCCGGGAAAATAATGTGAAGAAAGGTTGCCAAAGGTCATGATACTTATCGCAGGATGCGATCAGCACAGCTATATCAGGCATTTTGCTTCTCCCGCTGACCAGGGTTCATGGTGTAGAACGGGCCTTCGCTTGAACGCTTGAACCAGAAGAAACCGCAAGCGTATCTGGAATTGGCCAAAGCATCGATGGGCAAATTCTCATGATACTCCCCCTTATCATCTACGCCTGAAAACTCTACCAGTTCAAGGTCGTGAAAATACCTCGTGATTTGGCAGGTAGAGTAGATGCGGTGCGCATTGAAGCATAGCTTGGGTTTGCCTATTGGTACAGCGAAGAACAGGTCCCCGTTTACCGCGAGCACTCTGGAAAGCTCTCGTGCTGCTTTCTCGGTGCCGCGAGGATCAAGAGGGTCACCATATCGCCCTAAACCAACATGTTCAGCGACATGAAGGCAAGATAACGACTGCACCGAAGTATCTTCAAAAGGCAGCACGAGGATACTTGCTTGCACCGACTCAAGGTTCTGCACGCGTGCACCTATCGGTCTTATGTCTACAAAAATGACTCTAGTAAAGCACGTTAAGAAACTAATGAAGTCCACTTTCGATCCCACGTCCACGTGCAGAGGAGTGCCATTCCTGATGATTCGTTTCGCAGCCCAGATACCGAGATGAAAGTAATGTGAGTCGAATGCGTGGGCATGCTTTGTTTCGTACAGACAAGGATAGAGATCTGAGTAGCTCACGGATTCTGCCCCCTCCATGTGCGAATATCGTACGAGGTCTCGTATGTACTTGCCATATTCAAGAGGAGACATGAATATGCGAGATGGGCTGGCAACAGGGTTAACGAAGTGTCGTATCAGCCTATATGGAGCCGTGAGCGAACGCTTCAGCTGATCCAACGCTGTGACCATCTCTGCCCATCATGCCTTCTTGTACATGTCTATTGTACGAACAAAATGCCTATGGAAGTTTCTGAAGAACCCTACCGGTGAAAGCCAATCATTCCAGAGCCTCCTACACTCACCTTGCAGGGTGAGGAAGTCCTGTGGAGTTAGAGAAGCATGAAACTCGGCCACCCTATCGCCGATGGAGTCGATCTCTTTCTCGTCCATCCAAACACAGTATTTTTTCCAGTCGATTTCAAAATCATATGGTAGGACGCAATCCGTGTCAATGAAAACTGGAATTCGCCCACAAGACAAAGTTTCATAGAGACGATAGGAGAAGTTTCCACCACCGCGTGCGCAAAGAACGTAGTCGCTTTCCAACATGTTCTGTAAGAATTCGAGCCTAACTTTTTGCATGAGCGCGAGATCCGTTCGTCCATCTCGTAGCCAAGCCCCTCCAAGGAAGCGGTCTCTGACCACGAGGTTGGTTTCTACTCTAGGGCTTGCTAGTAAAGCACGCAAAGCCTGAGTCCGAACGAGATTCGGAGGCTTTTCCCTTCGAAATGGTGTTCTCACCGGCTCTCTCAGACCGAGAACACCTACGCCCCAACGCAGAGTATTTCTCAGTCTTCTTCCTAATGGCAGTTTCAACGGCGGTGCATAGCCGCAGAACCCAACAACGGGCTTCATACGCTTTGATCGTACAGGAAGCTTGCCATGAAGATACTTCTCGACATAGTCCTCGCTCCAAGCGGGCATAGCAAATTCGTTAGGTCTTCTTCTCGATCGATATAGCGACGTGCGGAACACCATAGCATTCTTGATCGGTACCTGTTCATCAGAATCACTCCAATAGAAGACAACTACATCCTTCCCTGCCTCCTCCGCTTTCTCTGCAAATTGGATCGACAAATCTCGTGCTGTCTCATTGTGCACAACGAGTCCCCACCAAGCTGGCATAACCGCCAGATCGGCCTCCTCCAAAGATGTCATCTCAAAGAAAGAACGACCCATTTCTTCATAGCGATCAAATCGCCCGCTTTCTGGGGCTCTAGGGTCTTCTGGATTCTTGCCCCAAAAGGGACAAAGCATTGCAACGTGCACCATCCCCTCAGGCAGATAGCTTCGGTCTGAGAAGATCTTGGTCTTCACTGCAACAACCCCTTCACATGAGACTGTTCTCCAGCCATCGGTGCTGAGAACAAAGCCACCGATGATCAATCACTTCATTCTAGCTTCTGTCTAGTTCTTTTTGTACCTATCGCAATTAGTTCACTGCAAAAGGTTGCCCTGACCTTATCGCATATCCACACACGACTAATTTCGTTAATAGCCCTCCAAAACAGCGAAAGAAAGTCTTTCATATATTGCCTCAGGAAGAAGCCTCTCCCTCTAACATTACTTGCGAATCCCGTTTCTGTTATCATTTTGTGCAAACTCCTGTAGTTGAATACTTGCTTATGAAACGGGTTATGTGCCGTTGTGGATAGAAAGTTAGGGCACCACAGGCGTACCTCACCGTTCTGCTTGAGTGTTCTCCAACATTCTGCCAGAAACTTCTCAGATGTGCAAGATGTTCAATCACATGTGATGCACAAATCAGACTGAAACTTTCAGTCTTGAAAGGCAAGTGTTCGGCGTCGCCACGAATGAAGTTCTCAATGCTAATATCGGGCCTTGTGAGGTCCATGTACACAACATCTCTGCCTGCAATTTTTGGCAGAAAGGGAGAAGGCACCATCAAACGTTGAAAGTCAGTCGTCCCAACGCCAACCTCAAGTCTCATTATTAGATCACCGAGGCATCACTCTGCACAGTTCAAAGATCGTCATCAGTTGATTGTCGACTTTTCAGATACCATTCGATTGTTCGCCGCAACCCATCCTCAAGCGGCGTTTTTGCTCGGAACCCAAAAAGCCTCTCCGCCCTAGTGACATCCAGGCACCGGCGCGGTTGACCATCTGGCTTGCTCGTGTCCCACATAATACCCCCACTAAACCCGGTCAATCGAGCAATCAAGTGCACCAGATCCTTGATGCTGATTTCCATGCCTGTGCCTAGGTTGACGGGGTAGCTCTCGTTGTACTGCTCCGTCGCCAACAGGATTCCTTCGGTGGCATCTTCCACGTACAGAAACTCTCGCGTTGGTTTTCCCGTTCCCCACACCACGATATGGTCATCGTGTCGTTCCTTTGCCTCGACGCACTTTCGAATCAGTGCGGGGATCACGTGGGATGACTCCAAGTCGAAGTTGTCTTCGGGTCCGTACAGGTTTGCCGGCAGTAGGAAGATCGAGTTGAACCCATACTGCTCACGGTAAGCTTGGCTCTGTACCAGCAACATCTTCTTTGCCAACGCGTAGGGCGCGTTCGTCTCCTCGGGATAGCCGCTCCATAGATTCTCTTCCCTGAAAGGTACTGGAGTGAATTTAGGGTAGGCGCATACGGTTCCGACAGCCACAAACTTCTCCACTCCAAGACGCCAGCACTCGTGGAAGAGCTGGACGCCCATCGTCAGGTTGTCATAGAAAAACTCTGCGGGATACGCTCGATTAGCAGCAATGCCACCGACGCGCGCAGCCAGATGAATGACGATATCCGGCCGGGCATCGCTCAACATGCGCTGTGTGGCTTCGAGATGCCGAAGGTCGTAGTCCTTACTGCGCGGTATGAGCACGCCAGTCGCTCCACGTTCTCTAAGCTTGTCGACTACAAAGGAACCTAAGAAGCCACCCCCACCTGTCACGACTACGCGCTTATTCCGCCAATATTCGTGGCTATCTAGCCAGTTGCTGTTCGTCGGTCGTTTCTCCTTTCTGTCGATCGATAGACTCTTGGCCAACCTGCAAAGGGACCCTTGTAGCTCACAGGGTGAGCGCTGAGCCAGTCCAGCGTTATCCTTAGGCCCTCCTCAAGAGGTATCGTGGGGCTCCAGTTCAGTATTTCACGCGCTTTGCTGAAATCGCATATGAGCCTATGCACATCAAAGGGCCTAATCCTGCTCTCATCAATATGGATGCCAACTTCGCTTCCTAGAATCTTGGCCATGAGAATAGCTAGGTCTCGAATACTGACTCCTTGTCCAGTGCCCACATTGATGGTCTCTCCCACTGCCTTCTTCTGCGTACTTGCAAGAATAATAGCCCTAGCTGTATCCTCAACATAGGTAAAGTCTCTTACGGCATCTACGTTGCCCAAGACAAGGATGCCACAACCTCCTAGTAACTGTGATGCGATCTCCGGGATAATGTACGGTTGGGTCACTCTAGGTCCGTAGCTGTTGAAAGGTCTAATTATGACGACGGGATAGCCATGCTCCTTGTGCATCGTGAAAATGGCCCGGTCAGCGGCAAGTTTGCTTACAGCATAGGTCGAATGGGGGAGTGTTGGATGCTTTTCGTCCATTGGCTCATAAAGCGCGGTTCCATAGACTTCACTTGATGAAATCTGGACGAAGCGTTCGACAGACTTCGATTGGATGCATTGCCAGACAATATTGACTGAACCCATAGTGTTGACGCTGAAGAACTCTTCTGGGTAGTAGTATGAGTCCGGTATGAAGGGCAAGGCTGCAAGATGAACGACTATCTCCTGATCTTTGACTATGTCTGCCACTTTGTCGCGATCGCATACGTCGCCCTCGACTATTTTGACACCCTCGTGTGAACTGACGTACTCGATCTTACCTGATGAGAAATCATCTAGCACTGTAACCATAGATCCTTGTTGACAAAGCTGTGCCGTTACCTCGCTTCCAACAAAACCTGCCCCACCTGTGACGAGTATCCGAAGTCCAGTCAGTTTGTCTGGCGAAGGTGGGCTCAAGCGATTCTCTTCCCCGAAACGATTCTTATCAATACCCGTAAGCTCTGTCTTAGACTTTTGGATCTTTGAGTCACAGGGCCTTGAGCCGATGCGCCAGGCGCCTGTGCATCCCATAAACGACAAACTCGAACAAAGCACGATACACATCAGACCCACCGACGCGCAGACCAAGACTCAGGCATTTTGCGGCATCTTCTGGGCGTGCTTTGACGAGGCCGAGATACACCCCCCGCCATAGGCCCCTGAGATATTCAAGCCGCAATGCTGCGCGATCTTCCTCTGGCAATCTGTCAAGGTATCGGCTCGTTATCGCGTACTTTTCTTGCATGTAATTCGCGAATTGCGTAAGGTCATCGCTTAGTCTGCCCATTTTGGAAACAGGATACTTTCGGAAGTATGCGAGAGTTTCACTTACATAGCACACTCTACCGCCGTTCTCCAACATCCGGAGAAGCAAATCATAGTCCATTCGGTAGAAGTATCTCGGATCGATCTCTCCAGATCTTCGATAGGTATTGGAAGTAAAAAAGATGCCTGGTTGATGCCAGCTCAGATCCCTCTTGGAGTTTCCAGAGGCTCTTCCGCCAAGAAGGTTCTCGAATGAGATATTTCGCTGCCTTATGACCTCGTGGGTTCCGATATGCCCATTCTGAAAGTTCTCCACTGTACCCGCATAGACTCCGAAAAGAGGGTACCGAACGTAAGCCTCCGCCAATGCGTGCAAAGCATTGGGGGCCAATAGGTCATCTGAGTTGATCCAACCAAATAGTTCTCCTTGCGCCTTCCGAAATCCTTTTTTTAGCGCATCAGCCTGTCCGCGATCTTTCTCACTTACCCAGTAGGACAACCACCGTTCGTACTTGCAGATTATGTCCACGCTCCCATCTTTGCTTCCGCCATCAACTACCACGTATTCTAGTTCTGGGTATCCCTGCAGCAAAACTGATCTAATTGTCTCTTCCAAGAACGCTCCTTGGTTGTATGATGGCGTGACAACACTAATACGAGGCCATGAACGACCATCGGGCATGCTTGCTGGTAGCGGTGGGGTCTCTTCAGTCCACGGCCAGCCTATTCTACCCGGCTGAGGTGGAGGAAGTTCCCTTAGAGTTGGGCAAATCAAGGAAAATACCCGCTGCTGGGTCTGTGACCTAACTCACTCCATTTTGCGGTAGTTCGCAACAGGGCATTCACTTCACCGTCATGGCCTTGCTCTTCGACATATCACCCGATTTGAACCTTGTTCTCGCACATGAGAACATCTGCAACATCGCATGGTGCAAGTCTCTCAACCTAGCGTCGTCTCGATGAAACTGCTTCACCTATCAGCTCTACGCATAACTTGGTCAAACGCGTAAGATCGTGGTTCAACTCCACATGTCTTCTTGCGTTTGTTCCCATCAATGTGGCAACATCTGGCGAATCAGCGAATTTCTCTATCAGAGTCTCAATTTCCTCTATGGAAGACGCGCAGAACCCGCCATCTGATTCTCGCAACATACGTTCAATCTCAGATTCCCTAGGCGCTATGACAGGTTTGCCGCAAGCCATAGACTCCAAGATCTTCGTTGGGCAAGGCCCGTGCGCGCCGACCAGTCTATATCCTGCTGGAGTCGCGTCATAGACGTAGACGTCCGCAGCGTTGATGTAGAACGGAACAAGATGATGATCAACCGCTCCTACAAAGAACATCTGACTCAGAGCTCTGGATTGAGCTGCCTTCAATTTCATCTCTGCAAGTAGCGGGCCCGAACCCACAACGAGAAATACGATGTCTCTCCTCTTGCGTTGGATATCATCAGCAACTTGGGAAAGCTGGTCCAAGCGTCTCCATCTAGCTGAGAACGTGCTGAGATACAGCACAGCCGTTTCTTTCCCTATTTTAAGCTGGCGACGGATCTCCGCTCTCTTGTTCTCGAGGGGCTTGAAGACCGTCGTATCCACAGAGTTAGGGATTACCATTATTCTTCTGGAGTCAGCTCCATACTCTCTCAAAATGTATTTCCTCATCTTAGCAGTAACAGGTAGAATTAAGTCTGCGGATCGAATCGCAAACGCTTCAACCAGTCGGATCACGCCACACACCAGAGGAGTCAGTCCCGGCATACGCATTCTATGGCTTTGCCTTCGAATTTCGACCTCTCGTGATGGGATCCCATTCATCTCGATGACTAGCGCTTTCCCAAAGATCTTCAGGGGTGCCGCAAAAGCTGTTAGAAGAGGATCACGACTATATATGCAGTCATAATCCTGCCTACGTGCAAACAAGGCAATGGCTAGGGCCAAAGCGAAGCGCAGACCTGGAGGAGAGACCTGAGCGATCCTCATCTGTGACTGCATATCTTTGGACACATACCCACAGGGCGTGAATAGGGTTACTGGCGTTTGTCTTGCGAGAGCCATGATCTTGTCATGTGTGTGAACTTTGTCGCCTGGTTCCAGAACTGAAAGATTATGCCTGCAAAGAACCGCCATTTTGATCCTGTAAACTGATCCACGGTCTCTGACTTTCCCACTATCCAAGTCGTCCCGTCGCTTCGAAACCATTACAACCCGTCACCTTATGGGTGTTTGTCAGCGATATATACTCTTGAAACCACATGAGGGGACCCATTTCCTGTTGTGGCTTACGAGCGCAACCGATTTACCTGAGAACGTTGACAGCATGACCTCATGGGTCGCACAAAAAGGGGTCATCGAAAAGGAATACAAAGGCAGTGCTTAAGGCGTTGTGTTCAGTGGTTAGAATGAGGAGGGAACGCATTCGCTTGGGTGGGTGTCTCTGAGGCACCCTGAGATACCTGAACTCGACCAAGGATAATCAGCGTTTGTAAGGCCAAATCGTCTGTGATGTGGAAGGCCATGATCCAGTACAGCATGGACTCGTGCTTGCAGATACTGAAGGAGCAGCTTGCCAAAGATGGATTCTGCTCAGGCAAAGTGTTGGTTACGGGCGGGGCTGGCTTTATCGGAAGCTGGCTCTGCGACGCATTCATCTGCGCGAATTCTACCGTTCACTGCATTGACAACCTCTCGACAGGGATGATAGACAACATCGAGCATCTTCTTGACGTCAAAAGTTTCACACTCAAGAAGATAGACGTAACAAGAATAGACTTGGACGGGAAGTACAATCATGTCCTTCATTTCGCCAGTCGTGCTTCCCCTGAGGAATATCAGCATCATCCGATACAGACTCTTCTGGCCAATTCTGTGGGTACATGGAATATGTTAGAGCTAGCAAGAAAGAATGATGCCATGCTGCTATACGCATCGTCATCAGAAGTGTACGGCGACGCCCGGGTTGTACCGACCCCGGAAAGTTGCTGGGGGATGGTCAATCCGATTGGCGTACGAAGCTGCTACGATGAAGGTAAGCGCTTTGGTGAAGCCTTGTGCATGGCTTACAAGAGAACCTACGGGTTAGACGTGCGAATCGCCAGGATATTCAACACGTTTGGCCCACGTATTCGAGAAGATGGTGCATATGGTCGAGTCGTATCGCGCTTCATCATGCAGGCCTTGAAGGGACATGAGATTACGGTATACGGTGATGGAGGCCAAACTCGGTCTTTCTGCTATATCAGCGACACGTTATCAGGCATATTGAAGATGATCACTAGTGAAGAGGCGAAAGGCGAAGTGTTCAACATTGGTAATCCTCGTGAGATATCTATCCTGAACCTAGGACGTAAGATCAAGGACTTGACCGGAAGCCACTCCAACATCACCTATACACCCTTGCCACAGGATGATCCTGTTAGAAGATGTCCTGACATATCTAAGGCGAGGCAGCTGCTCAATTGGGAGCCGAAAATCGATCTTGAGGAAGCGTTGAAGACGACTGTAGAGTGGTTCAAGCTCAAGCTCAGTTGATGTACAGATGGGAAGGTCTACCATCTCGGTTGTCGGCTTGGGTTACGTCGGCTTATCGACGGCTGTGTGCTTCGCCAGTCGCGGATTCAAGGTACTGGGAGTTGACACTGACCAAGAGAGAGTCAAATCAGTCCGTGCCGGACGACCCGCAATTTATGAGCCATGTCTAGGCAAGCTTCTGGTTAAGTCCGTTCAGAGGGGGTTTCTGAGTTCTACTACAGACCACAGACGAGCCGTCAAAGAGGCCGTCACGACATTCATCGCCGTTGGCACGCCCAGCAAAGTTGATGGAACTATAGATCTTGGGCGCGTCCGCGAAGTCTCTAGGCAGATAGGCCACGCGCTGAAAGTCAAGAAGCAATGGCATCTTGTGGTTGTGAGAAGCACGGTGACTCCTGGTGCCACATCTCACGTAGTCAAGCCAATAATCGAAGATGCTTCTGGCAGAAAATGCGGCACAGACTGGGGTCTATGCATGAATCCCGAGTTCCTCAGAGAAGGCTGTGCCATTGAAGACACGTTAAGGCCGGATCGAATCGTCATAGGTGAACACGACAAGAGATCTGGGGATCGTTTGGAAAACATCTACAGGCAGTTATATGGAAGCCATACGCCACCCATTCTGAGGATGAGCCTGACGAACGCGGAACTCGTCAAATATGCAAGTAATGCCTTTCTAGCCATGAAGGTGAGCTATATCAACATGATAGCTGACCTTTGCGAAAGAATTCCAGACGCAGATGTCTCAGAGGTAGCCAACGGAATTGGTCTCGACAGAAGAATAGGTCCTCTATTCCTCAAAGCAGGACTGGGCTATGGAGGGAGCTGTTTTCCCAAAGATCTGAAAGCCCTGCAAGGCTTCGCGGAAGAGATCGGTACGCACCTACAGTTAGTTGATGCAACAATCAAGGTCAATGAGCTGCAGCCGTCGAAGCCGGTTGAACTGACGAAGCGTCTTGTCGGCGATTTGAAGGACAAGAGAGTAGCTATTCTCGGATTAGCGTTCAAGCCCGACACAGACGATGTAAGAGAAGCGGTTTCTATCAAGGTCATCAAGGCGCTCTTGGATGACGGAGCAGAGGTTGTTGCCTATGATCCCGTTGCCACTCGGAACGCACAGAAAGCCCTCGGAGAAAAGGTTGCTTACGCTCGGTCGGCACTGGAATGCATAACCGGAGCGGACGCCTGCATAGTTGTGACGGAGTGGGAGGAGTTCAGAAGACTTAGGCCCGAAGACTTCACGAAAAGGATGAGAACTCCCGTCGTAATTGATGGGAGGAGGATCTTCGATCCTGAGAACTTTCAAGATAAGGTGAAATTCGCCGCGATAGGACTAGGCGCGTCTGATAGGACGCCGCGAAATCGCTAGTATGTATCGTAGAGCGCTCGCGCTGATGCAGCAGATCGGTAAGGATTGAAACCGAGAGAGCCAGTTGAGCAGGACGACATCGTGAACCGGGCTTATATTCTGCGGCCAGTTTCATTCCATCTTAAGTGGACAACTACGAATCACTGGTCATGTGATTGGCACTTGTCTGGGACACACTGATCGGTGATAACGGTCGCCTTGTTATTTGGATGTGATGTCACGGGGCCGATCTAGATCGCAGCAACGTCAGAAGACTCTTGCGAAAGCGGTATTTTTCCGAGGATTTTTAAGCACTTTTGAGCCCCTTTTCCTGTGGATATTCGTTCTAGGCGGCAAGGGCAGGATAGATGAAGATCGCCGTTGTGCCAGCAGCTGGAAAAGGTACGAGGCTTGGAAGAGTAGGGGCAGCTGTCCCGAAGGCACTGGTCCCTATCGCTGGAAGACCTGCAATCGACCACATTTTTGGCATGTTACGTGAAGCTGACGTAGAGCAAGTCATTTTGGTTGTTGGCTACAAGAAGGAGCAGCTGATATCCTACGTAGACGATGGTTCCGATTTTGGACTTAAGGTCGCCCATGTTACTCAGCCTGATCCCAAGGGAATCGCTCATGCGCTCCTCGCAGCTGAGAGCTTCGTAAACGAAGACTTCCTATGCCTGCTTGGCGACACGCTTCTATTTCCACTTAACTCGCTGAAAACTCTAGTCCAATTTCACAATACCAAGAAGCCGGCCGCCACGCTTCTCGTCAAGAGTCTAGACGACGTATCAGGCTATGGCGTAATCGAACCCGATGGCGAAAGAGTGAAGAGTGTCATTGAAAAGCCCCGGAGAGGAGAAGAACCCAGCAACTTGGCGATCGTAGGCTGCTACGCCTTCTCTCCGAAAATCTTCAAAGCGGCCCGGGAGATCTCGTCGAATCCAAAGACGGGAGAGATCGAGCTCACGGACGCTGTACAGCGTCTAATAGATTCAGGGGAAGAAGTGTTCCATCTAAAGTTTGAAGGCACATACATAGATACTGGAAAGATGGAGCAGATCGTTAGCGCAGATAGACTGCTGAGAGGGTTGGAACTCTTCAGCGGCCGATCAATGAAGATCAAACTGGACGAGATACCGAGAGAAGCTGACAAGGTTGTGGCGCCACTGTTCACAGGGCCGACTTTGGAAAGCGCTCTTACGGTTCTTCACAAAGGGCAGAGCACAAGCGGGCACAAGCATTTCGACGCTGAAGAGGTATACGTCTTCCTGGAAGGAAAGGGTGTGATACAGACCGGGAGCAACAAGCAGGATGTGGAGTCAGGAGATGTCATCGTTATAGCTCCCGGTGATTTTCATAGAGTGTCTAACGTGGGAAACGCGCCCCTGTCGTTTGTTGCGGTCTATCCTGCGTCGCCTCTCAGAGAATACAAGTAGGCTACTGTGCAACCTTTCTCAAGCGCTGACAGCTGGCAAACAGTATTCTGATATCCTACGCAAGCGGTTTCTGTGAGGATTGGCGCGAACTGGCCTATGCAACTATTCCACATTGGCGAAATGGTTGAGCGACATGAAAGTATCGATAGTTATTCTTTGCTTCAATGAAGCCGGAACGATTTCAGAAGTGATAGGTCAAACGCTCCAAGTGTGCCTTGACTGTGAGAGGGAGATCATAGTTATCGACGAGGGATCTACGGACAGATCAGATCATCAAGGCGTTCTTTGAAGACAAGCTAGCCACACACAGGACGAATAGAGGCAAAGAGACAGCAATCAAAACGGGCATAGGGAAGCTTCAGGCGATGTCTTGTTCATCCGGGATGCAGGCATGGAATATCCGCCTGGTCTTATCTCGGAGTTGACCAATCCGATTTTCAAAGGAGAAGCGGATGATGTTATTGGTTCGCGCTTTCTTGGACAGACAGAGCGAATGAGTTGATCACATGCTTTCGGCAATAGAGTGCTGTCTCAGACAGCCTCTCTGTTGACCGGCCAAGCTGTGACTGACGTGATGACCGGACATAAGCCGTTCCGAAGAAGCCTACTAACGAAGATCCCTCTTGAGAGTACAGAATTCGAGGTTGAAGTCGAACTGATAATGCGTGTGGTGAGGAAGGGAGCCATAATTTCCGAAATCCCAACCACCTATTTCTACAGGAGAGCCGGAACCTCAAAGATCGGGTGGAGACACGGTGTGTCGTCCTTTCTTGTACTATTGAGGTTAGGGCTTGGCATGTCCTTCTGAACAGATCTGCTGGAATCTTCCATCCAAGTAGTGATCTTTCACTCTTCAAGCACCGAAGCCAGTTCATGACTACCGCCTGCCAGAAGCGAACTGCCGTAGCAGATAAGGAAAGCAGCTCTTTTTCCAAGCCATGCAATTCTTTTCACAAATGTAATCAGTGACGAGCCACGTATTCATGAGCGGTGAATTCCTACGCGGAAGAAGGGTTTTTCGACGAAGGCTGTGCACGGGGAGCAATTCTGCGACGAAACGACGGGCTCGTTCATAGTTCCGATATATCAGACGGCCGTGTTCACGCATCCCGAGGGAGGCAGAATTAGAGCGAGAGGAAGGGAAATCAAGTACTCTCGAGAAGACAATCCAACCGTCCATGCAGTAGAGCGAAAGATTGCCAGCCTTGAAGAGGGTGAGGACTGTGTGGCCCTATCCTCAGGGATGGCCGCGTGTGCTTCCATTCTAATTGGCTTGCTGCAGACAGGAGACGAGGTCGTTGTTCCGAAAGACATGTACGGCTTGACCTCCACTCTCGTACAGGATCTGACAAAGTTCGGCGTGAAACCGGTCCTCACAAACCCTGGAACTGACAATGTTGCGGAGCAGATCCATGAACGGACGAAGCTTGTCTACGTTGAGGCAATGTCTAACCCTCTCTTGATCGTATATGACATAGAGCGCCTAGCAGAGGCTGCAAGCAAGTTTGATGCGTGTCTCGTTGTCGACAACACTTTTACAACTCCCGTTAACCTCAGACCGCTCTCTAAGGGCGCAGATCTCGTCGTGCACAGCGCAACCAAATATCTTGGCGGCCACAACGACATAACGGCGGGAGCAGTAATCGGACCCGCGAAAACCTTAGAGATCGTGTGGGAATGGCGTAGAAGATTGGGGTGCATCCTCGACCCCAACACAGCCTTCCTATTGGATCGAGGGCTCAAGACACTTGACCTAAGGGTGGCACGGCACAATGAGTCTGCCCTTACAATCGCCAAGTTTCTCGAACAGCGCAAGGCTGTGGATAGGGTTCACTATCCTGGATTAGATTCGCATCCAAGTCATGATCTGGCTAAGAGGCTGCTGAGAGGTTTCGGAGGTGTCGTATCTTTCGAACTGAAGGGCACGTCAGACTTAGCGATCAAGTTTATGAGGAAGCTGAGTGTGGTCAAGCGGGCGCCAAGTCTTGGCGGCACGGAGTCGCTTATCACTCATCCGGCGTCAACCTCTCACAAGGACATTCCATCCCGAGAACGGCTGCGGCTTGGCATAACTGACGCCATGCTGAGAATGTCTGTCGGACTAGAGGACGTGGAGGACCTTATCGAAGACCTAGATCAGGCCTTGTCCTCTACATAAGCGGCGAGTACAGCGATAACCGGTATCTACGTCAATAATGACTTCGGTCAGATGATTGAGCGAAAGCAATCCTTTAAGTTGCCCTAAGGCTTGTGAAGGTTTGGCCGAAGAGCCCGAGAACTGACTACATTGAGTGTGACTGAAATTGAGCGAATGGTACCTCGACTTCATTGACACTGATTATAGACCTTCGCTCAACGATCTGCTCTGCCTATTCAGAGTTCAACCGGCATCAGGGTTCACAATTCGGGATGCTGCCGGAAGGGTCGCGTCTGAATCATCCGTAGGCACTTGGACCGAGGTCACGACAATGAAGCCTCGAATTCGGAAGCTGATGGCCAAGGCGTACGAGATTGACGGTGACCTGGTCAAAGTGGCCTATCCAATCCAGCTTTTTGAGCCTGGGAACATGCCTCAGATAATC
>Ga0209725_1000352_pt1 | contig 28249 bp, 25 predicted proteins | sample I18A1metaG_FD_184145 | JGI IMG/M metagenome (GOLD analysis project Ga0209725, IMG submission 184145) | Lake sediment bacterial and archeal communities from Gulf of Boni, Indonesia to study Microbial Dark Matter (Phase II) - ​I18A1 metaG... | ecosystem: Environmental > Aquatic > Freshwater > Lake...
AGAGTATGGCGAGTGGCAGCAGAGCATCAGCCACCCTCACCTGAAATATCTGGAAACTGATCGGAGCAAGGACAACGACGCCAACCGCATACAAGGCGGCGAAGACTGTGGTAAGAGAAACATGCAGTACGGGTTTCCTTCTCACATTTCCACCTCCCGACTCCGGGGTTTTTCAAGCGCAACGGGTGGGAGGCCCCACTCACGCGCCCTAAAGAGTCAATTGGATAAGGGCAGATAATTAAGCGTTCTAACAGTGACGCCCAAGAGGCGACTAGGTTTTTTCATCCAGATAGCAAAAACCTTCGCCCACTTTTCTCTGCATCTCTTTTGCCCATTGGTCAGCTCCTTCGGCCCTGATCTCTGGCAACACCTTCGAGGGCCACGGATATCGTTTCAGTTTCACACACGTATCCGTCTCGCGGCAATAAGAGTCTGACAAAGCCATCCAAGACTTTCTCATATTCTGCGTAGTGCTGGAACGCGGGCTCCCACTTAGCCAGCTCCGGAGTGATCTTGTCAAAGCCGTAGGCGCCCAAGACTTTCCGCAGGTTTTCAACTGCCTGCTTTACCCTTCCTTGGCGTATTCCGCAGGCTCCACAGTACAGGCCGCAGTAGCCCACCAAGCTCCCAGGGTTCTCCCCCATCGATGAACACCTTTTACAATGAGCCGGATTTGACTGCACTTAAGCTTTGAAGTCTCTGAGAGCGATCATCCCACGTGGCGGCCAACTATCGGAATCGGCTCGGCGCACCTAGGACATTTACCATCATCCGATATCGCATACTTTGCCACTGCAAAGCCGTACCTCTGAATGATGAGAGAGCCACAATTGTGACAATATGTGTTCTCCAGCCTATGTCCCGGAACGTTTCCGACGTAGACGTATAGCACGCCCTCATTCTTCGCGATAGCGTGAGCTCGCTCCAGCGTACTCACGGGAGTGCTCAATCGGTCAGTCATCTTGTAGCTGGGATGAAAACGGGTGAAATGGAGAGGAGCCTCAGGGCCCGCAGCCTCCACATGCCTTCTCGAAATCTTTCTAACCTCATCGTCACTGTCGTTTACACCCATAATCAGAAGAGCTACGACTTCGACGTGCATCCCAAGCTGCTTTGCTTCCGCCATATTGCGCCACACAACATCCACATCAGCACCGCAGTATTCCTTGTAAGTATCTGCGGTGCCCTTCATATCGAACTTGATTGCGTCCATACCTGCGTCACGAAGTGTCCTCAACGCTTCACTTGTCATGTAGCCGTTAGACACGTAGCTATTGTAGAGTCCCTTCCGTCTTGCAAGTGGGAAGACATCAAGGCTATACTCGAAGAGTAGGATCGGCTCGTTGAAGGAGATTGAGATCCCTTGGCATTTCTCCTCAAGCGCCATTCTGACGAGTTTATCGGGACCTAGATAGTTCGCTTTCTCTGGGTTGGGCGCATACTTGCTTATCTCCCAGTTCTGACACCAGGGGCAGAGGAAGTTGCAGCTCCAGGTCCCGACAGTTAAGGCGTAGCTTCCAGGCCAGAAGTGGAAAAACGGCTTCTTCTCGATCGGGTTGGCGGAGGCAGACGATATGTCCCCGTAGACCAGAGTGAACAGGTCGCCGTCTACGTTTCTCCGAGTCCTACAGAACCCTTCCTGACCTGGCTGAAGGCTACATCTTCTTTCACAGGTCCCACATCGCACACGGCCATCGCTCGACTTCTCATAAAGCCTTGACCTTCGAACAGTTGGGACCTGTGTTACCTTCAACACTCTCCCTTCAAACTTGTCTTATGGATCATCTTCAAGAGAAACCTATCTATGTGATCCCGAAAGCCTACTCGGGCAATGTTGCCTGAAGCTGGCAGCTGCCCCCATGCTCTGATCCCGGATGACGCTATGCAAGGATGTACCGGTAAGGGACGACTGGGATCCCTCGTCGCATTTTCTCTACGCCGACACTGAAGTCTGTTCGGTCTGTGTAGCGGGTTGAGGCTTTGCCTTCTTGGACTTCCTCACCATTCTCGGCTTACCCACAAACTCACCTCCCTCAAGAAACTAATGCGAGAGGACTCTCGCGTACTTCTCTTCCCTCCGAAACCCTTGATCCGCAGGAGTAAAGCTAAACAAAAAGAGATGTGATGTGAATAGGTCTTGACCTAGCTGCTCAGAGAAGCCTCATACTCGTGCTTCGATGAGCTGTTCGAGCCTAGCGGCGACAAGTTGATGCAGAAGTCTCTTTGCCTTGGGGGTCAGTTCGAATTGTGGGGCGCCGCTTGGAGACCAAGTGTTGAGTGGTAGTCGGTGAACTATCCCGTCCTCCTCGAGTTGGCGCAGAAGTTCGAGCGGATCCTCGATTCCTGACTTCTGAGATACGTAGCCGACCGGCGCTGGGCCCTTCGCTTGATCGAGGGCAAGTACCACCTTTATCTTGTTCTCTTCAGTGTTCAACAAATCTTCACCTCCTTTCTACATCAATCAAGCCCTACGCCATCGCTTCCGCGACACGTTCCATCGCGATGTCCATGGCGACAAACCTAGGGATGGTTCCGGCCTCTAGAGAACGGTCGAGTACCAGCGTCGTGTTCTTTCGGATCTTTGAGTCGATCAGGGAGAAGGCTCCATCAATGCTTTCCCCTTTGTATTCTGCATACGATCCGATCACGCCACCGGCATTTGCCAGAATATCAGGCAGAACCAAGACTCCTTTCTTGTGAAGATACTTCTCCGCGTCGCTAGTTGTTGGATTGTTCGCTGCTTCGACGATCGCTTTCGTCTTGAGTCTGGGGGCCGTTTCTATTGTTATTACGTTGCCTACGGCTGCGGGAACAAATATGTCACACTCTATATCGAAAACGCTGTCTCTGGGAATTCTCTTTGCCTCTTTGTAGTTTCCGATTGATTGTGCCTCGCCCTTAGCATAGGCGAACCGAGAAGCCTGCGAAACATCAATGCCGTTCTCGTCATATATCGCCGACCAATAGTCGCATATAGCGACTACGCGCGCACGCTTCGCATGTAGGAACCTTGCCAGTTCCGAGCCTACGTTTCCGAAGCCTTGAATGACAACCCTCACATCACTCAACGACTCCGGCAGGGATGCCTCTTCTTTGACGCGTTTCAGCATCGCCTCGACGGCCACTGCGACTCCGAATCCTGTCGTACCAGTCTCGTGTGGAATACCTCCAAGGCGCTCAGGCTTTCCTGTCGCTGCTCTAAGATCGCCCACCTCTTTGACGAAAGCTTCAATCTCCTTCTCGCCGACATTCATGTCGGGCGCGCTGATCCATTGGCTAGGTGTGTAAGGAGCTACGGCCCTCGCAAAGGCTCGCACTTGCGCGATTCTATCTGTTTTGAATGGGTCAGCTCTTATTCCGGCCTTAGCACCCCCGAAGGGGAGATCCGCCAGTGCACATTTCCAAGTCATCGTTCTGGCCAAACCAAACACTAGACGAGCAGTCACATCAGAGGCGATGCGCATTCCGCCTTTGCCTGGGCCTCTGGACGTGTTGTCGATGACCAGTACACCCCGAATGCCTGTCTTCGGGTCGTACGTGTGGACGATCTTCTCTGGACCCCACCTATCAGGAAAAGTAGAGACATCGACCCGATCTAGTAGGTCATGAACTCTCTGCTGAGCCACTCCCTCTAGGACTGCTCTAACTTTGCTCAACCTCACACACGGCCTCTAGCCATGTTACAACTCGGACACCCATAAACCCCAATTACAAAAACTTACCCTGGAATGGACACCATGCACATAACACAGCCTACCTCCTGTTCGTACGTGACATTACTTCGCTCTCCTGAAGTCGACATTATCTTTAATAACTGGGACGGAGGATGGCATGAATGGTCAGAGGGAGGAGCCGTCTGTGTCAACTTTGTCGACGCTCTTCCGCCCGTCCTCATCAGACTTGCTAGAGGACGAAACGAACCTCCTACTCCTTAGGAGCTTAGTGTCAGGCGGGTCGGTCAGCGTCAATATCAACGCGCTAGCGAGGGTTATGAGAAAGCATCGGAACACCATCAGAAAGGAAGTTCTCCAACTACTGGAACGTAAAGTCGTGAACCCACCAGTCTGCCCGTTCATGGGGCTCTATAGAGAATATCCTCTCCTAGTCATCGTCCGTGCAGACTTGCCTCAGGAAAAGGCGATCCGTGACTGGGTTGCCAAAGACGAACATGTATTCGGAGCCTACTGGTCAAGGCAAGCCGAGTATAATATGCTCCTCTTCATATACCAAAGCGATGTCCTGGCATACCAACTCTGGAGGGAGTCGCTCACCGAAGAACGTAAGATACCTCCCAGAGAAAGTAGGTTCCCCTCAAGTTCGATTTATGTTTCCAACCAGTTGATGTTGAAGTATGATCCGAGCGCTCCGATTGGCCTCATGGAGACCGAGCTGAACCAAAGAGGAAAGATCGAAGTCAACGGTCTAGTGTTGGAGAAGCTACAGTTCGATGTTCTCAAGCAACTCGTATTGGGGGGAGTCTTCAAATTGAACGAGAACCTCCTGAGCAGAGAACTTGGAATTCATAGGAAAACTGTCACAAAGCGCGTCGACCTATTACTGAAGAATGGGTGGATCCTTGAACCTCTCTGCCGGTTTCCAGATCTACTTTGCCCACCGAACTATGTCCTTGCGTACTCGATGGCTGAGATACAGAAGGCTCGAGACAGGGTGACCCTCGCACTCCAGAACGATCCACACGTGTCTATGGCGCTGAGAATCAGCATAGGTGGCTACAACACCCTACTCTTCAGCGCTCACCCAGACATCTCAGAGCATATGGAATGGGAACAATCGCTCAGCAGGCGTTTTCCTGGATGCATAGGGCATGTGGACATCAGCTACCTATCGCCGAGAACCAAGATTCTGATAGACCAACAGAAAGTATCGCTCGGAATAATCGAGAATAGGCTTGCACGCATCAGGGGAAGGAAGATGAGAGAACCCCTCAAAGTCTCGGATGTGAGATAGACATAAAGAGCGTGAAGTTCTGATTTGTGTTCCGTGCTACTCCATGCACCGAGCCAGCCCTGAGACTAGCATCAACAGACTCTTGACTCAATGGTAGAGAATGCTTGCCCAACTCTCGGCTTCAGACTACTTCTTGTGGCCATCAAACTTCTTCAGATAAGGGCTCACCAGTGCCACAAAACCATCATATGAATGGAAGTTGCCAAAACAGACCAACTGCCCGTCAAGGAATATGTAAGGCACGGAATTCCATCCCTTCTCAGAAAGAACTTGACGAACATACACGGGATATGTCAACAAACCTCTACGGTTGCTGATTATGTCTCTTTTGATGTTGACTGTCTCGTGGAATCTTTGTCCTAGTCTCCTGACAGTCTCAATTCTTTCCGTCAACATTCTTCTAAGCTCGTCCTCCGATTGTCCGGAGAGCCTTGCTGGACTGCAACAGGAGCCCTCGAAAGGATCGCCTTCATAGATTTCTAGTTTGATCTTGTTGTCAGACATTTAGTCCAGCAGCCGTCTTCTCTACCTCTTTGAGTGAAAGGCGATGCAACGCCTCCTAGAGGCTTCCACTAAATGCTCCATAAAGTAATCCGAAGGTCACGCTTCCCGCCCAAGCTATGATCATGTAGGTCAAAACGACCTTCCAACGCGCAATCCGTGAGACCGCCACCGCGTTAGCAACATCGTATGGTTGCCCCATAAGCCAAGCCAACAATGCGCCCTTGGACATACCCAATTGCCACAACCCTCGGCCGATAATTATTTCGACGAGCGTGGGCGTATACAATGGACCGCCCATCACTGACGCGATCAAGACACCACGGACTCCGGTGAAATAGCTCCCTACAATGTTCTCTGGAAGATACGCCTCGACGTAGCTGACGGCGACGAGGCCGAGGATGAAGTAGGGAAGAATCTGCTTGGCCAAGTAGCCTCCAAACTTCAATGCTCCCCAAAGTCTCTCGTCCAGAGGCGGCTTCACTATCTCAACAGCTGGCCTCGTGTTCGAGCTGCTCACTCGATGTTCGTCTTCAACCGTCTTGCCCCAAGGCGTCTTGGAAATGGCTATGCCTGCCACTAGCGCAACGATGACCGACACTATGATTCTGACTACGGCTAGTTCCCAGAAGAGCAACTCTCCAGTAAGCAAGATAGCGAGTATGTTAGATGATGGAGCCATCAGGAGAAAGGTCATGGCCGGACCAATTCCGGCACCGCTGTAGAGCACCCCGGCAAAGAGGGGAACCATTGTACATGAGCACACGGTCAGAAACGGCGCTATTCCGAGGGCTAGGCTGTAACCTGCCAGTTTGTTACCGCCCATGTATCTTGTGATAGCCTCCTTTGGAATGAACTCGTAGATGAGTCCCGCTGTCATGAATGCGAAGGTAAGGCAGATCCATGCGTGGCTAAAGTAGTCGGCAAGGTATGCGATCGGAACATACCAAATCGGGAGACCGCGGAAGTCTGCGGGCTTCAACGTTGGCGCAAGAGAGTAAGCCATAACCCTAGAGTAGACTAGGGCAGTAAATACAGTCACTACGAAAAGCAATAGGACAATGGTTCTTAACAGCCTGATCTTAGGATTCACTGAGTCCCCTTCTCGGCAATCACACTGATCCCTTGATGATCCTTACTATCTCATCGGGGTTCGGAATCCTGCCTGCGACTCTCACCCGGCTGTTGACTGCTAGCGCTGGAGAGAGAAGCACACCGTATTTTGATACGACCTCTCTTGATGCAATGTTTAGCTTGTTGACAGTAACTTCTACTCCTTCGTCCTTGAGCTTGGCCGCTGCTTGATTCGCGTTTCTCAGCGTGGTTAGGCATCTTGCGCAGGGTGGTTCGGGTCCGAATACTTCTACTAACACCTTATCCATCGGCAATTCCCTCATGATACCCTGAGTCTTCCGCTCCTCCTCATCTACACGTGCAGGTTGGTCCTGATGTACCTGACCCGCCCACCAACTCATTGTTCAGCTCCGCCCTGACCCAGCACTCTCGGCATACCCAACAAAACCCCAGCTCCTTATGCCGGGCTTCAAAAAGGCTGAGGCCAGTTCTGTGACAGATCTTGCAACCATCATCATCCACCTTGGCATACCCCCATCTGTCATTTCAAGATTCGCTGAAATAATCTGGCCTCTTTAAAAGGGTTATGGTTTCAAAAAAAGTTGAAATAGGCATTTCATAGCTAACTACGAAGTATGAGGATGCGAATACCGAAGATCGTTGAGGAAAGCATAGAGAAATCCGGCGGGCTCGAAGACATATCTCGCAAGATTCCTTCAGGCAGGCGTATGAACGCCATCGGCGCCATCTTCCAGTCTCTATCCGATCCCACCCGCCTGTCAATATTGTACGCGTTGTCCGCATCACCCCTATGCGTATGTGTTGTGAAATCTCTGCTAAAGATCGCTGACCCCAAGCTCTCCTATCACTTGGAGAATTTGAGAGCGGCAGGGCTTGTCGCAAAACAACATGAAGGCAAATTCATAATCTACAAGATTACAGACTTAGGAATAATGCTCCTATCCGCATGTAGCAGTATCGGATGAGCCCATCTCAGCGATTGTCTTTCTCCTCTTTTTCACTATTTCTAGTATCTTCTCGAACTCCTCCGTTCCCGCTCTCTCTGTGAGTTCGTAGATCAATGCTTCAGTAGTTGTTATCGTCGCTTCTGCTGCACTCATCCTTTCGATAGCTGTCTCTCTGTCAACTGCAGCATAGGAGGAAGTTGCGTCCTTCGGTACTACAACACAGTAGCCTCGCTCAAGCAAGTCAAGAGTGGTCTGTAACACGCAGATGTGAGCCTCGATGCCACACACGATCACCGTCCTCCGGCCTAGTTCGCTGAGCTTCCCTGGAAAGCGACGATCCTCACAACAACTGAAAGACAGCTTTCTGAACTTTGGAAAATGAAGTGAAGCCCTATCGAGTTCCACTATTGTGTCGCCAAGCTTCTCCTGCTCCGTCATCAGAATCGGAATATCCAGAGTCTCAGCTGTAGTCACCAGCGCTCTGATGTTCTCCAAAATTTCAGCCCTCTCAGCGATCGTGCCTATCAGCTTCTCCTGAACATCTACGACTAGAAGGACACAATCTCCTCGCTTCACCCTCTTCGACATCTTCGCGCCTCCCCGGTTGCCAAGCTAATTCGAGCAAACAGAGTATTTTACCCTGTATGAGTTGCCTTCAGCCTTCATGACATTCTCAACGCTGGCCTTGATGTCGCTTACACTCTCCAACTCATAGATCATGTCTTCGAAGTAGTCTTGAATCCCGCACGACTGGCAAAATGGTCCGCTGAACTCTAACTCGAACTCACTATCGCTTACACGCAGGATCCTGGCCACAGCTTCAGGGCTATGATACCTGTTGTATTGTTCCACTGCCTTTGCAACTTCTGCTCTCAAGTCCATATTTTCTTCCTTTCCGTTCAGCTCCTCTTTATGATCAGCCTTCTTGAAGATAATGAGAATGGACTGATTCTCATATGGCTGATGAACTTTGGAGCACGTGGAAACTTCCTCTTGGTGCCTACTTTCCAAGACCTTGCCGTAAGAACATTGTCTAATGAAGCGCTGCTTCGTACTCGTTTAGCGATCTTGGTTCCTGGATCCTCCTCGGCTTATTCGTGAGGGCCTCGGCAATAGCCTGAGAGAGTTCAAGAGTTGTGACTATCGGAATATTGAACTCTACCGCTAGGCGTCTGATGATGTACTCGTCTCTCCTTGAACCTCCGTCTCCTTCCCATTGGTCCTCTCTTGAAGGAATGTTTACGACCAGGTCCACCTTCCTTTCTATAAGATGGCTCAGAACGTTCGGCTCTTTCTGGTCTCTTATCTTATGCAGGATCGTGACTCGGTCAAGCCCGACGCTTCTCAAAGCCTCGGCCGTGTGTTCAGTGGCGAAGATGCGAAAACCCAATTCGTCAAGAGCCTTTGCTACTCCGATAATCCTCGCCTTGGCCTCATCGCTGCCAACTGTGATCAATACAGACCCCTGTTTCTTGGGTACCGCGAACTCTGACGCCTCAAGAGCCTTCAACAAGGCGTCGGAAAGATTGTGTCCGATACACGCAACCTCGCCTGTACTCATCATCTCAACCCCCAGGACCGGGTCGGCTCCTCCGAGTCGCATGAAGCTGAATTGAGGAACCTTCACACTCACGTGGGGCAGCTGGTTGGGGCGATTGACCCCTAGGTCTCTCAGCTTCCTTCCCATCATGACAGATGTTGCAACGTCGATCAGGTTTATGCCGACGGTCTTGCTTGTGTATGGCAGAGATCTAGAGGCGCGGAGGTTGCACTCTATAACGTAGACAGTTCCTTCCTTGACCAGGAATTGAATGTTGAATGGGCTTCTGGCTGACAGTGCTCGCATAATCGACTGCGTGTATCCTTCAATCCTCTTCACGACCTCGTCGGACAGTGTCTGTGGAGGAATGGACATCGTAGCGTCTCCGCTGTGAACGCCTGCATTCTCAACATGTTCTATCACCGCTCCGATCACCACGTCCTCGCCGTCTGATATCCCGTCAACCTCAACCTCTCTAGCTCCCTCCATGAACTGGGAAACGACAACTGGATGTTCAGTTGAGAAGCGGGCGGCGAGCCGGAGGTAGGCCTCCAGCTCCCCCTCGTCATGAGCGACTCTCATCGCTGAGCCAGAAAGAACGTAGCTTGGCCGCACAAGGACAGGATAGCCGATCCTCCTAGCAAAGAGCTTCGCATCCTTTATGTTCGTGAGCTTGCTCCATTTTGGCTGAGAGATATTGAGCCGATCAAGGAGGGCACTGAACTTCGACCTGTCTTCCGCTTGATCTATGCTCTGGGCGCTCGCCCCAAGCAGCGGTATTCCCTCGTCTGCAAGGCTCGTTGCCAGGTTGTTTGGTGTCTGGCCTCCTACACCTACAACCACGCCCATGGGCTTCTCGATTTCGCAAATGTCCAAGATTCTCTCCAGACTGAGCTCCTCGAAGTATAGCTTGTCTGAACTGTCGTAGTCGGTTGAGACGGTCTCAGGGTTGTAGTTAATCATTATGGCTTCGTCGACTCCTTCCTTCTTCAATGCCCAGACGGTGTTGACTGCGCACCAGTCGAATTCGACGCTTGATCCTATGCGAAAGACGCCTGAACCGAGAACGATCGCCTTCTTGACACGCGTAATGTCTACGTCACTCTCAGTGCCACCATATGTTACGTACAGATAGTTCGTTCTCGCCGGCCATTCAGCGGCGAGAGTGTCAATCTGCTTCACGACCGGTCTTATCCCAAGCCGCTTCCGCAGCTTTCTTACGGTCGATTCGTCTGTTCTCATGCAGGCGGCGATCTGTTTGTCCGAAAATCCCATTCTCTTGGCGTGGCGTATCAATAGGCTTGTCTCTTCACTTTCAAGTTTCAGCAGCCTAAGCCTGCGTTCAAGATCCACTATATTCCTGATGCAATATAGAAACCACCGGTCGATCCCTGTGAGTCCATAGATTTCCTCGATGGTCACGCCTTTCTTCATCGCTTCAACTATGTCGAAGAGTCTTTCATCGGTTGGGTTGGCAAGGCTATCCTTCAGCTCGTCTAGGGTCCTCTGCTTGCTTTCTTGGCCGCCATTGCAGACAAGGCCGAGCTTGTTGATCTCCAGCATCCGGACCGCTTTCTGGAGTGCTTCCTCGAAGCACCTGCCAATCGCCATGACCTCGCCGACTGACTTCATCTGAGGCCCGAGGTGGCGGTCAATGTTCCTGAACTTTTGGAAATCCCATCTCGGTATTTTCACAACGATGTAGTCAAGGGCAGGCTCAAAGCAGGAGGTTGTAACTCGCGTGACCTGGTTCTCTAGTTCAGGTAGCAGGTAGCCTATGGCCAGCTTAGCGGCGATGTAAGCCAGTGGGTAGCCAGTGGCCTTGCTCGCGAGCGCTGAACTTCTTGACATGCGAGCGTTGACCTCTATCGCCCTGAATTCTTCACTTGTTGGCTTCAGAGCCCACTGAATATTACATTCGCCCACTACTCCAAGGCTCTGAATCGCCTTGATCGATGAGGAACGGAGTAGTTGATACTCCCTGTTGTTCAGCGTCTGAGACGGCGCGACAACAATAGAGTCTCCCGTGTGAACTCCCATAGGGTCGAAGTTCTCCATGTTGCAGACTGTGAGGCAGTTGTTGGCTGAGTCTCGCATGACCTCATACTCGATCTCTTTCCAGTGGCTTAGATACTCCTCGACGAGAACTTGCTGTATCATGCTGTGGGCTAGAGCCCTCTCCACGATTTCCTTCAGTTGCCCTTGGTCCTCAGCCACTCCGGAGCCTTTCCCTCCGAGGGTGTACGCGACCCTGACAATCACGGGGTATCCGATATCATCCGCTATTCGAGACGCCTCATGAACCGAGTTGGCTGAGGCACTCTTCGGTACAGGCACACCTGCCCGGATCATGGCGTGTTTGAAGAGTTCCCTGTCCTCCGTTTCTTCGATCGCCCTTATGGGCGTCCCCAGAACCTTCACATTATAGCGGTCCAGCGTCCCTTCCTTAGCAAGCTTGACTCCGCAGTTCAATGCAGTCTGGCCGCCGAAGCCAAGCACAATCGAGTCGGGCCTCTCTCTCCGTATGACCTGCTCCACATATTCAGGGGTGACCGGGAGCAGGTAGACCTTGCCCGCTAACTTGGGATCTGTCTGAATCGTAGCGATGTTCGGATTTATGAGAACAGTTTCGATGTGTTCCTCTCTTAGAGCCTTGAGGGCTTGGCTTCCTGAATAGTCGAACTCAGCTGCCTCACCTATCTTGATGGCTCCACTCCCAAGGATCGCCACTTTTCTTATCCATTCCAGCCTCGGCACCGTTACCGCCCTCCAAGCTTGAGAAACTCGTCGAAGAGGAATTCCGTGTCCCTAGGCCCTGGGCTCCCTTCTGGATGGAACTGGACGCCTAGGCACGGTAGCCTGAGATGGCGTACTCCCTCCACCGTCCTGTCATTGGCGTTAAGAAACGACACCCTCAGCCCCGTTCCTTCAACGGACGCCGCCTCTATAGCGTAGCCGTGATTTTGCGTTGTAATGTAACATCTTTGGGTTTCTAAGTCCAGAGCAGGCTGGTTCTGCGATCTATGTCCGTACTTCAGCTTGTAGGTGATCGCTCCTTGGGAAAGAGCGAGTATCTGATTCCCTAAGCAGACTCCAAGGACAGGAATCTCCATCTCAACCAGATTTCGCATCGATTCGACTGTTGTAACGCAAAGACGAGGATCACCGGGACCATTACTAACGATCACTATCCCGGGCTTCAACTCTCTTACTTCACTAGATGGGAAATCATACGGGACGCGGATAACCTCGAAGGCTCTCTGCAGAAGGGAGCGAAGAATGCCAGCTTTCACACCACAATCTATCACGACTGCTCTTCGTCTGCGATTCCCTGTCGAGTACGAGGTGGGTTTGGATATCGTAACCATTCCGACCAAGTCGGTCAGGTTAGGGTCAGGGATGTTGGTAGCTTCATCCCTAAGCCTCTCTAGGCTTGGCTCTTCACCTTCATCATACACCTGAAGAATCCCAAGCATCACCCCTTTCTCTCTCAGCTTCTTCGTAAGCTCTCGTGTGTCGATTCCGTAGATGCCCGGGACTCCTTCCTCACGGAGCCAATCATCCAAAGTTCTAGATGAAGACCAATGGCTGGGCGTCTCACATAGGTTCTGGATTACCAGCCCCTTTACTTTGATTCCATCAGATTCGAACCATATGGGCAGAGCCCCTGTCTCAGAGTCGAATCCGGGAACGCCATAGTTACCGATCAGAGGATATGTCAGAGTGAGAATTTGCCCACAGTAGGATGGGTCTGTCAGAGCTTCTGTATACCCGACCATCCCGGTCGAGAAGACAACTTCTCCTGCGACCTTCTTTGTCGCTCCAAAACCACAGCCGAAGAAGGAGGACCCGTCTTCGAGAACCAGGATCGCCTTTCTATCTTTTCGGCGGCGCTGGGGTGCCTCCAACGAACCCTACCTAACTTCTGCAACACAACTCTTAAGCCTTAGGGCAAACCATGCCCACGTGAAGCGCGATACGTCTCCTCGATTGACCGAAGCGCCTCCCGTGTTTCTTGCTGTCGATCTGCCTCTTTCGAGAGCTTCTCCCTCCACCTCGCCAAGTATTGATCTCGAGACTTCAACATCCTAGTCACCTCCATCGGAGATGGCCCTCCCTTCACCTTGTGAGAATCAACGAATCTCTTCGGATCTAAGCACGCCCGAATATCCTCTTGGCTGACTGCCACTGAGAACCCGATTATGCGAGTCGAAATGGACTTGATCACATCAGGCGTCACGTCGGATAGGGAGAGCTTTTTCTCAGCTAGGTCCCTGACTAATGCCCCTACGATCCTATGGGCACTCCTGAATGGTAGGCCATGCCTTCTAACCAGCATATTGGCAAGCTCAGTTGATGTTGTGAGGTCGAGCAGTCTACTGGGAATCGGGTCTGACACCTTGAGGGTGGCAATGAGGTCCCTGAGGACGGGGAGTGAAACTGACAGTAGATCGATTGATTCCCACAGCTTGGGCGTGATCTCTTGGAAGTCCATGTTGTAGCCTGAAGGCAGTGACTTCAAGGTCATTATAGTGGCTAGGAGGTTTCCGGCTACGTCGCTCATCCTTGCGCGAATCACTTCTGGAACCTCAGGATTCTTCTTTTGAGGCATTATGCTACTTGTCGACGAGAACTCGTCGGCAAGTTCCACCAACCCGAAGCCAGCCGAAGTCCAGAGGATCAAATCTTCGACGAATCGGGAAAGATTCAGCGCCACTAAGGAGAGCCCTGCCTGAGTCTCCACGATGAAGTCTCTCGAACCAACGGCGTCAAGCGAGTTCTCAATGATTCCGCTGAATCCAAGCAACTGCGCGGTTCTCTCGCGATCTATTGGAAAACTTGTTCCTGCTAAGGCGCCTCCTCCCATTGGACTCTTGTTTACCCGCTGATAGGATTCCATCAACCTTTCAAGATCTCTACTGAAGGCGTCGAAGAATGAGAGGAGATAGTGCGCGAAAGTGATTGGCTGAGCGGGCTGGGTGTGAGTATATCCTGGAAAGAGAGTCTCGACATGCTTCTCAGCGGTGGTTAAGAGCTTCTCTTGAACGTCCGTCAGAGCCAACATGAGTTGAATCAGGCTTTCGCGCAGTGTCATTCGGATCGCCGTTGAAACTTGGTCATTCCTGCTCTTTCCGATGTGGAGATCTCCGCCGATTTCTGGACCAGCTGACTCTAGGACTGATTCTTCCACATACATGTGAACGTCTTCGACATCGGTCTTCGTGATGTCTGTGTCCAACTTGATCTTTTCGAGAGCTTCAAGAAGAGCGGCCGCCTTGTCACGCTTGACTATGCCACGCTCCGCCATCATTATGACATGGGCCTTGTTGATCGTGACGACATTTTCGAGGAGCCTCTGGTCCGCCTTGGTCGATGATGTGAAGTCGACTATGTCTCTTCTCTTGGAGCCGAGCCTCGCGTTTCGAAGCAGTTTTGACAAGTCAGCCTGCCGCCATTTTGTCTGCCGCACCCTCGAGGATGCATATGCCTTGGTCGAGTATGGCTTTCCTTACGTCTGGATGGTTGTAGCCGACGTTCATCACCGCGACGGCTGAAGAGAAATTCAAGTGCGCGTTACCATCTGGATCGCTCACGAGGGTGCCCTCTGCACATTCGCCCACGATTGTATGCGGAACCATTGTAGAAGCCATGATCATTTGTTTGTGTCGCTGAACTATGGCGTTGGCCTTCGGCCTCGCCGGATCCGAGATCACGGGTCCCTTCATGTCATCTCTTTCCTTTCGCTTTCAGTATGTTTGCCACCTTCGTCGGAAGCCCCCATATCTCTATGAACCCGGACGACCAAGTTTGATCGAAAGTTGTCTCAATGTTATACGTTGCCAGGTTCGAATCGTACAGGGAGAAGGGTGAGGATCGCGAGACGATCGTTGCCGAGCCCTTATACAGTTTCAACTTGACCTCTCCTGTGACGCGTTCCTGAGTCTTGTCAATGAATCCTTCTAGGTCTTCTCTGAGGGGGTCCATCCAAAGCCCTGCATATGCAAGAAACGTCCATTGAGCGTCGACTTGCTGCTTGAAGGACAATTCATGCCTTGTCAGCACAGTCTTCTCAAGTTCTTTGTGGGCTTCAAGCAGAACGGTTGCGGCGGGGCATTCGTAACATTCTCTCGACTTGATTCCTACGAGTCTGTCTTCCATATGGTCTATGCGGCCGACCCCGTGGCTTCCTGCTTTGGTGTTCAACGTCCCAACTATCTCTACAGGGTGCATCTTCCTGCCGCCGATAGTTACTGGAACGCCTTCGTCAAACCCAACAGACATGACCTCGGGACTGGAAGGCGCCTTCTCAGGCGACACCGTCCACTCGAATATCTCCTCGGGCGCCTCATGGCTAGGATCTTCGAGCACGCCGCATTCTATTGATCTCCCCCACAGGTTCTGATCTATGCTGTACGGACTATCTAGGTCGACGGGTATCGGTATGCCATTCCTCTCGGCGTACTTGATCTCCTCATCCCTTGGAAGATTCCATTCCCGAATGGGGGCAATTATCTTCAGGTCCGGTGCCATAGACTTGATCGTAACGTCAAAGCGAACTTGGTCATTGCCCTTGCCTGTAGACCCATGCGCCACAGCCGTTGCGCCTTCCGCGCGGGCGACCTCTACAAGCTTACTGACTATCAACGGTCGAGATAGAGCGCTGCTCAGAGGATACTTCTCCTCGTAGAGCGCATTGGCCTTCACAGCTCTGAACGCGTAGTCCTGAACAAATTCCTGCCTAGCATCAATTGAATAATGCTTGACCGCGCCCACTAGCTTAGAGTTCCTTTCGATCTTGCCCAGATCCTCCTGCTGCCCCACATCTACAGTGACCGTTACCACTTCAGCATTGTACTTCTCCTGCATCCACTTTACGGCAACAGAGGTGTCCAGGCCTCCTGAGTATGCCAGCACAATCTTCTCTTTCATCGTCCGATCACTTCTGGGCGCCCGTAACCCGTATCCTTTTATTATCGCTTGCGGCTGTGCTTGTCCACCATAGGACAGAGATGACCATTTCTGGTCAGAATTTCGCCGCTACGTGACGAAGCATGAGGACGGACGGCAGGATCAATTGTGCACGTTCTAGTTGAATTTGGGGGCCGGTCTTTTGCCGCGTCAAGCGTGACTGCGGAATATGTGAGTGCCTTCTCAACGACGCCTGTGGAAGTATTCTCTGCTTGGAGGCTTCAATGGCCTGTGGATTTGCGTAAGGGCCATTCCAGCTTCAGTCCAGCGTATCTTAGTCTGGCCAATGTCGTTTTGTAGGGATCGACGACTTCCTCTTCCAGATTCGATACCAGTCTAGCATCTATATTCATCAGCCTCAGCACGAGACTTTCCCGCTCTTTCTCATCCATGATTCTGGGGTCAGCACTCATCGCAGCTACATGGAAGCTGATGCCGTAGTCGATCAGGTTCCTGATTGCATCGAATGGAAGCTCGAAGCTCTCCGCTTTCGCACCTGTCTTCTCGGCGAATCTTTCGGGGGTTCCGGCCTTCAAGGATACTCTGATATGAGGCTTCTTGAACCTTGAGATCTTTCTCACATAGTCTCGGTCAGCCCCAAAAAGAACGCCATTCGTTTCCAAGATGAATAGATCAAAATCCGACGTTTCAACGTGTTCCAGAACACTCAATAGATGTTCTTTCCCTATTGTGGGTTCAGCCCCTGAGATCCTGAGCCTTTTGACCCCGCGTCTTCGAGCAGCATTGCTGAGATTCGCGAACACTTCTTGCGGCGAGTAGAATTTGCCATGTCGCTCAGGAAAGTCTCGGCTCCAGTCGACCCAACAGAATATGCATCGAAGGCAGCACCCGCAACTGTACCCGGTCGCTATTCCACTGTACACGCCCGTGGCGTAGAAGGCCGTGTACTTCCGCTGGTCGCGTGAGCAGACGATTCTCTCGGTTTCCTTGGCTAGCTTGACTGGATCGAATCGAGGAGAACCAGGAGTGGCATAACGAGGATAGTTGCGCAACGTATCCTTGCCTGTGAAATCAGATTGGCTCAAGCTTCGCGTAGCGTTCTCGCACCCGGCCCCTATTTGCTCTTGGCTGCTCCGGCAAGTGACTGCGTCCCACATATGGCAACACTGCAATCAAGCAATCCTGTCAACGCCTCAGAACAAGGTTCTGAAGCAAGCTAGCTTGCTGCGACCCAAACAGTGCCCTCAGGCGAGTCTCTTAGGACTATCCCCATCTTCCTAAGCCTCTCCCTGATCTCATCGGCTTTCTTCCAGTCCCTCTGCTTTCTGGCCTTATCCCTTTCCTCGATCAGAGCCCTCGCCTCCTCAGATATCTGGAGCATCTCCCTCTCTTTTTGAAAGAGGCCGAAGATCGATCCTAGCTCGTTGATCGTAGACAAAGCTGTCTTAACCAGCTTCTTGGATGGCTTCAGATCTGCTATCTTGTTTCCGAGCCCAATCAACTCGTGGAATCCTGCAAGCGCAACGGATGTGTTGAAGTCATTGTCCATGCCCATCAGAAATTTCTCCTTCGCCTCCTTCACTTCCTCCAGCAGCCTTCCATCTTCCTCGGTCCTTTCGGGTCTGTAGTTCGAATCACTGAGAATTGTCTTCAGGCGGTCGCGTGTCTCATACATCCTCCTAAGAGCTACTTCTGTGTGGATCAGTCCTTCTTCGGTAAAATCGACTGGACGACGATAATGAGTCGACAATATGAAGAGCCTGAACGACTCTGCCCTGTGCTTCTTGAGTAGGTCTCTGATCGTTATGAAGTTCCCAAGGGATTTTGACATCTTCTGCCCGCCAATGCTGAGGAAACCGGTGTGAACCCAGTATTTCACGAATGGTTTCTGCCCGGTGTAGGCTTCGGACTGCACTATCTCGTTCTCATGGTGAGGAAAGATCAGGTCCTTGGCGCCCCCGTGGATGTCCAGCTGATACCCAAGATACTTCATCGACATCGCGGAGCACTCCATATGCCATCCTGGTCTGCCCTCCCCCCACGGGCTGCTCCAAGAGGGTTCACCCTCTTCGGACCGCTTCCATAGGACGAAGTCGTATGGGCTTCGCTTCTTTCGGTCAACCGCCACCCTCGCGCCAGTCTGCAGTTCCTCAATCTTCTGATGTGATAGTTTTCCGAAATCCTCAATCTTCGTGACGTCGAAGTAGACTTCACCGTCGGCTTCGTATGCGAAGCCCTTTGCTATCAAAGCTTTGATTATGGCAACGATGTCGTCTACGTGATCCGAAACGCGAGGATAGTGATCAGCTGGCCTTACGTGAAAAGCGTTCATGTCTTCGTGGAATGCTTCCTCAAACCTCTTTGATATGACCCAAGCATCCTCGTTTGTTTCTTTGCTGCGAGCGATGATCTTGTCATCAATGTCTGTGATGTTAACGACATATCGGACCTTGTAACCCTTGTACTCCAAGTATCGCACGATAACGTCGAAGGATACGTAGGTTCTGGCGTGGCCTATGTGGCAGTAGTCGTAAACTGTTGGGCCGCACACGTAAATGCTGACCCTGCCTTCACTGAGTGGTTCAAAGGGTTCTAGTCGCCCGGTCAATGTATTGTAGATTTGGAGGGGCAACCTCTATCACCGACCACGGCTCACTTGAGGCCGAATCCCTCAAGACCCTGACCCTAATGAAGTTTAGGCCCAAAATGCGCGAGCGCAAATATGTAACCTGCCTGTTGAAGGTAGTTCTCCTTTGCAGAAGGCACTTGAAATGTTCTGGACAGAGGTTCGGCCCCCTGTGCCCCGTTCCTATGCCTATCCTTCTTGGCTGTGAGCGACTATTCTCTTGACGGTCGTCCTGACAGCCGCCAGCAACGCATCTAAGGGAAGATGCTCATCTGCCGTGGAGTCGAATAGAATTGAAACTCTCGCTGGAAATTCGTCATCGGCAACCCAGAGGACAAAAGTCAAGGGAAGCTTAGGGAGTACTCTGACCTCAACCGCAGCATCCCCATAAGGCACTGACCTGCCGTCTAGTGACAGGCAGGCGTCTCTAAAGAGTTGAGGAGACTTTTTGAATCTGGCTTCAAGATCCTGCACGGGAAGTCTGTGGGCTCCCCTGAAGAAGGAATCGCCCCCTCTGAGCTGGTGACATTGAACGAGCCTGCCGCTCAGGGCAGTATCTGTCGCGTTTGTCAGGTATGAGAGGACCATTAGCCTAAACTCGAGGTCGAGCGGGATCATGAGGTTGCGGGCATGTTCGATCGTCCTGCGTTGTGGAGCGATCTCATAATCATCACCCATAACCCTCAATACGTATCGTTGGAATGACACTTCATATCGCGCCAATGTCCTACGGCATACATCTACTGGCGCGGCCTTCGCCAGAGTTTTCCACGCAGCCTCCTCTCCAGGGGAGATTCCTTGCAACCCTGCCACAGATCCCAATCACCCGCAGATGCAATGTCACACATCAAAAACCTGCTGCCGGCCATGGCTGTTGCCATCGCTACGCATATTACGGGCCCCCTGCGCCATCTTGGATCAGTGTATACGACGATGGATGTCCTTGAAGCGATCCGAGCACGCAGAAGCATAAGGAAGTATGATCCAGGCCGAGACGTAGAGCCTGCGAAGATTCGCGCATGCTTGGAGGCAGCTCGGTGGGCACCATCAGCCAGTAACAGGCAACCTTGGCACTTCATCGTGGTGAGAAACAAGGAGAAGAGAGAAGCGCTTGCGGAGATCCATCCCCACGGAAGATTCATGGCCGAAAGCCCAGTCGTGCTTGTCGTATTGGGCGACCCGCAGAAACATCCAAAATACTTCAGGTCTGATCCAGCAATCGCGACTCAGAACTTCCTCCTAGCGGCACATGCGCAAGGTCTAGGAACCTGTTGGATGGGTGTAATAGACGCGGCGTTCGAGGAGGAGATGAAGCGCTTGCTAGGCGCACCGGAGAGCCTTAGAATCATATGCACCGTTTCAGCTGGATATCCGGCAGAGAAGCCGGAGAAAACACGACAACCACTCGACGAACTAGTATCATACGAAGCTTACGGAGAAAAATCGAAATAGCCGACAGTTTGCGACGATAAGATCTTGCCCGTTTCTGTCTTGAAATGGATGTTGAAAGCTTCAGTCTGGTCCGTCTATCGCTTCCTATTTCTCATGAACAGAGCTATCGCAGCTACAGCGATCAAACCAATTGCTCCAACTATGAACCTCTTCCTCATCGCAACCTCACCTTCTGACCCCGGGAAGTGTCATGGAGGATAAAAACCATTACTCAATCTTTCGATGTATCGAGTTCCGAAAACACGACACAACGAGAGCCCCGTCTGCCCTGAGAATAGTCATCAGGTCGCTTGGTGCCGAGGGGAGGATTCGAACCCCCATAGAGCGGCTCTGCAGGCCGCCGCATAACCTCTCTGCCACCTCGGCCCTTCGCGTACCCTTTTCTGTGTAGGGAGACCTTCAACCTATTGATTTTGCGGAGGGGTTCCACTCTGATGCCCAAGCTAGCTTCTTGCCGTCTCCAAGTTGAACAATTGAACCAAATGTCTGCCCCGGTCGACAGCCAAGTGATACTGTACCAGAGACACCAACCCCTCAAAGGGGGCCTTCAGCGTGGCTCTAGTTTGCCCGAAGCAGTCTCTAATTTCCCCGACTACTTGGCCCTTTTGAACTCTTGTTCCGATTCTAGTGGTCAGGTAGAAGAGCCCCCCGCACGGCGCTCTCAACTCGACCCACTCCGTAATGATCTTGGGAGATGCTAGTTTTGCGTGACCGTCAAGCATCCCGAAGTGCCTCATGACATTCGTGATACCATCACAGAGCCAAGTCACATCATTCTCTTCCAGCATACCTGTGGTAGATGAAAGCCCTCCGACGCTGCCCGCTTCTGTCAATGCTGAGGGAATATCCTTCAGCGAGGCCTCCAGCAACGGTGATCTCGCCTGCATTTCTGTCTTGGCTGGTTTGTATACTCGAACGTACTCGGTGTCGAAACACTTGCAAATTGAAAGCGCATCCTCGTCTACCTTCTTCTTTCCGACCTCATAGCAGATCATGTGGTTCGGTGAGACCTCGCCCAGATTCGCACCGTGACAGTCAACATAGTAGGTCGCCTTGGAGAGTACTTCTTTGGTGACAAAATCCGCTATGGCTGGTCCAGCGGACCCTTCTGGTTTTCCAGGAAAGATTCTATTCAAGTTTGTATTGTCAAGCGGACAGTCAGGCGATTTTGCTTGAAAGCCTGGAACGTTCATGATTGGGATTCCAATTAACGTACCCCTCAGTGTGTTGGGGTCGAGTTTGTTGGCGATTCGTATTACGGCCTCGATCCCCGGGTACTCGACAGGATGTGTACCTCCTGTCAAACAAAGCGTTGGCCCATCCCTCTTCCCGTTGACAATCATCACAGGAATGTCGACATCATACGTTGCGGTCTCCGAGACCTTGGCCATTCCGAAGTTTCTTGTGCCCGGCTCGGCCTTCAGACTGCCAATGGATACAGAATTCGGCATGCCTGCCAACTCTCGCAGTATCACTAGGACTTATTCTAGGATTCTTAAGTTTATCCGAGTTACTCGAAACGGTTCTCCAAAACACTTTAAGAAGATTAGGGATAATTCTCCGGCGGTGTTACGTTGCAAACCGTAGACCTGGTTCTAAAGAACGGTGTGGTCGTGACCCCCAGCGGGAGACTTGAGGGAGGAGTTGCCATTGACGAGGGAAAGATCGTTCTTGTGGGAAAAGAGGCTCATCTACCATCGGCCGATTCCATCATCGATGTTAAAGGAAGGCTCATTCTTCCGGGAATGATTGACGCCCACGTTCACTTCAGAGATCCCGCAAAGGAGGGAGGCGATCCCCAGATGGAGGACTTCGCGAGCGGAACCGCAGCAGCTGCCGCGGGAGGCATCACTACGGTCTTCGACATGCCCGGCTCAGCCCCTCCCGTCCTGTCGGCCTCAGTTCTAGAGGACAAGGTTAGAGCGATTCAAAACAAGGCGTACGTCAACTTCGGACTCTATGGTGGTGCAGGCATCCAAAACCTGGAGCATTTCAAAGAACTTGCGAGCGCTGGCGTAATCGCATTCAAGACCTTCATGATCACCGGATCTTCATATTGCGCAACCGATGATCTTTCTCTCCTTAGAGTATTTGAGGGGGTTGCAGCAACTGATTTGCCGTGCAGTGTTCACGCAGAAACAGGCAGCGTAGTTGACTATTTGATTGGACGACTATCAGCGGAGGGGAGAAGGGACCCTTCAGCCCATCCCGAATCAAGACCCAATTGGGTTGAGGCGGAAGCGATTTCGAAAGCTTTGATATTGTCAGATGCTGCAAGAGCCAGAGTCCACATCGCACATATGAGCACCCGCGAAGGTGCTCACCTGGTCGGACTTGCAAAGGCTGCTGGAAAAAGGGTGACCGTTGAGACATGTCCCCAATATCTTCTACTAACGGCGGAGGAAATGAAGAGGAAGGGACCCTACGCGAAGATCAATCCCCCTCTAAGATCAGCAAGCGACGTAAGAGCTCTATGGGAAGCTCTGAGAAAGGGCATTGTAGATGTCGTTGCCAGCGACCATGCTCCCCACACGCAAGGGGACAAAGATGTGGGTTTTACTGATATATGGAAAGCTGGTCCGGGCATGCCTGGCGTTGAGACAATGCTTCCCCTCATGTTGACCAAGGTGAATGAGGGAGCAATATCCCTTGAAGATCTTGTCAGAGTCATGTCCGAGTCAGTTTCCAAGGTTTTCGATCTCTATCCTAGGAAGGGTACTGTACAGGTCGGGTCGGACGCGGATCTCACCATAGTTGACATGAAAAAGGAGAAGACGATAAAGATTGGAGATTTGCACACGAGGGCTCGGAACCTAGTAGTGTACGATGGCTGGAAGGTCAAAGGCGCCCCGATCGGGACGATAGTCTGCGGCCAATTAGTGATGTGGGAAGGAGAGAAGGTAGGAAAGCAGGGTGTAGGAAGGTTCGTGACTCCGATCCGTGGCTGGATGAGTGCAGCATAATCGATCGTAGGCGATCAGGTTCGCACTTGCAACTGTGAGGTCAGATGTCTAAGAAACGGCTTGCCATCATAGCGCATCTAGCGAAGCAGAAATGATCTGTTCTGCCTTCTCCGCGATGTCCCTCGTTGTTATCAGCGGAGGAGAAATGCGAACCACGTGCCTATATGTCCCTGCCCTGCCCAACAGCAAACCTCTTTCATGAGCCTGTTCGACGAACCGTTCGGCACTCGCTGGTGCGGGTTTCTTCGATTCTCTGTCTTGGACGAATTCCACGCCAATGCACAGACCTTTTCCTCTGACATCGCCGACATGTTGGCATTTCGTACTGGCCTTCTGAATATCTTCTCTGATACGCGAACCGATGATGGTGGCACTTTCAAGAAGCTTGTCCCGCTCAATTATCTCCATGCCTTTGATTGATGCTGCAATCGCAAGATGGTTGGCGGCCGCTGTTGAAACATTTCTCCAGTGAGGCCATTGATCAATCATCTTGGCACTGGCTACGATTGCTGACAGGGGGAATCCGAAGCCAAGAGCTTTCCCTAGGGCGATCACGCTAGGCTTGACTTCGAAATGCTCGATCGATAGCATTCTGCCGGTGCTTCCCATATTGAGAAGTACTTCGTCATCGATTAAGAGAATTCCAAATTCACGGCAGAGCTTGTCGAGCCTCCTCATGTATTCAGCTGGAGGAACTACATAGCCGTTCCAGCCTTGTATCGCCTCTATCAGTATTCCGGCTACGCTGTCTGGCGGAACCACAGTGTCAAGTGTCCCTTGCAGATAGTCGAAACATTCGAGTGAACATCCAGAAGCCCCGCGCCCAAACGGGCATCTGTAGCAATACGGGAATGGAACGTGCACGACATTTGTGATGTATGGATAGTCAGACTTCGATGCTGCGATGTCCGCGGTCAGGCCGGTCGTCGCCGGGCCCCGTCCGTAGTGCCCGCCCATGTAAGCAATCAAGATAGGACGTCGAGTGTGCCCAACAGCAAGCTTTGTCGCAAACTCGACAGATTCTGTCCCACTACATCCGTACGCGACCTTTCCATCGCTGAGACCTGGTGAAATGCTCCTCAGCTTCTCTGCGTGTTCGACGACTAGCTCAGTTACCCCTCTTGCTAGGGGCACATGATCAAGCCTTCCTGCAACTTCGACGATTGTTTTCACTATCTCTGGATGACAATACCCCAACACATTGTAGTTGCCGCATGAGAAGTCAACGTATTCTTTTCCGCTCTTTTCTTCGATGACGATGCCGTGTGTTCTTTCAACCGCAATGTCCCGACGAGGTTCAGCACGGCTTTTCATGCAAATGGCTGCCCTACGTATGATATCGTCATTCTTCGACAACGGTCTGTCTCCAGAACCTCAATCTACTAGTTTAGAGCGTTCACATGCGTCAGATGGCTCAAACCTCTTCTATCTTTTGCGAAGGCCCTTACCAGCAAACAAGGCTGGCAGTTTCCAGGTCTGTTCTTCTCTTATTCCATAGTTCTCGAGGCTATCCATATTCTCGTATCGTTCACTTGACCTTTGACTTCAGGAATGTCTCAAGTCGGGTATAAGCTTCTTCAAGTACTTTCTCTTCTGGGAGGAGGAGTGCTCTAAAGTGTCCGAAGCCACATTCCACGCCATAGTTCGATCCGGGAACCCATTGTACCTGTTGCTCTTTCAGAAGCTCGACCATGAATTGCACATCGTCCTTCCATACCTTGCCGACCGCGTCAACCTTTGGGAAGCCATAGAGCCCGGCCTGCATCTTCTGGCACGACATGCCATCGATCTCGTTCAATCGCTTGTAGCTGAGATCCCGTCTCTTCTCTAGGCTGTTGATCATTTCCTGCAGGTGTTTCTCGCCCTCATCCAAGTTCTGATAGGCAACGGTGGCAGCAACTGATATCGGTGTTGCGATACGACCCGTCAGCATTTTCAGTGTTTCACATGCCTTCTTAACGTGGACTATCTTCTGCTTAGGATCGTGAAATGCAATATACCCAACGTTCCAGCCGGTTGCCATGAAAGACTTGGCCATACCATTCGTTACCATTGTCGGTACGTCATTTGCTATGGAGGCAATCGATTTCGTCTTGACACCGTCAAAAGTCACCTGGTCGTATATCTCGTCTGAGATAATTGGAAGATCGTATTCTCCGGCAATGTTAACCATTTCCCTGAGAGATTTCTCATCATATATTGCGCTTGTTGGATTGTTGGGGTTATTGATTATGATCCCCTTCGTCTTGTTCGTTATTTTCTTTCGCATCTGATCTACTTCGGGCTGCCATCCATTCTCTTCCAGACTGGGAAAGGTCAAGATTTCGGCTCTAACGTAGTTGGCGACAAAGAAATACTGCTGATAGGTCGGTTCTGGCCCGACTAAGTTGTCACCCACGTCAAGCAGCACAAGGTATAGCAGGTTCAAAGCTTGTGTCGAAGAGGGTGTAGGCACTATGTCGCTTGCAGCGTAGTCGACCATGTGATACCTCTTCTCTCGATCAGCAATTGCAGCCATCAGCTTTGGTTCCCACCCTGTCCCCGCCGGATACATGTGCCATTGATCGCGCACCGCTTGGACTAACGCTTCTTGGACATAGCTCGGCGGAGAGAACCCGTGTCTAGCTGGATCCCCTCCAGAGAGTGAGATAATCTTCTTTCCTGATTTCAGTAGTTCCTGAGTCGTCTTTCTAAGCAGATCTACCCCGGCAGGGGGTCTACCGTCAACTCTTGAAGATATGCTTGGGGCCATTCTCTCTTCCACGACTGTTATCTGATAGGCTGGTTGCCAATTTCCTCGACCCACCGGGTAAAAGATTTGCGGGGTCTCACTTCACAACGGGTTGGGTCACCAACGATTTCCTGCGCCATCAGTCAGCAGCTTAGGCTGTTCGCGAGTGAGATTGGACTTCGTCTTCAGCCTTGTTCTATCCTTGAATGGACGCTCGCGTATGCCGGTGAATGCAAAAAGGTAGGAAGAGATTTAACGGTCTATTTGAGTCTCTTCTTCATGAATCGTTCGAGTCTGTTGCACGCGTCCTCCAGTATGGGAGGCCTCGGCAAGAACACGAATCTGAAATGTCTCGCGCCACACGTAGGTCCCCAGCTGACTCCAGGATTGAACATGAGTCTCTCTTCTCTGATGACATCTGCAATGAAGTCTTCGTCATCGGCCCATATCTTGCCGATACCCTCAACCTTCGGAAATGCGTAGAGAGCGCCTTCGGGCTTCGTGCAGCTGATTCCCGGTATCTCGTTCATTCTCTTGTGGACTATGTCTCTGTGAATTCTGAGTTGGGACACCATCTTCCTGCAGTGAGCTGCAGCTTCGTCCAGATTCTCATACGCCTTGATTGCCGCAAATGTTATCGGTGTCGCGATTCCATGAGCATCGCCTGCTATCCTCTGCACCTTGTCCATCATAGCTCGAATGTGAGGAATCCTATTCTTGGGATCGTGTAGCGCCAAGTATCCGACTCGCCAGCCTGTACACATGAAGAACTTCGCCATTCCGTTAATGACCATGACCGGAACATCTTCGGCGAGTGAAGCCATCGAAACTGATTTCTCGACATCAAACGTGATTACATCATAGATCTCATCAGAGATTATGGGAAGGTTATACTCGCCGGCGAGATCTACGATTTGCTTCAGCCTCTTCTCATCGTAGACACCGCCAGTCGGATTATTCGGATTTACCAGTATGACCGCTTTGGTCCGAGCATTTATTCGCTTCCTGAGTTCATCCACCATTGGCTGCCACCTATCATTTTCATCCGAAGGGCCGGTCGCTATCTTTGCATTGAAAATCTCTGCATAGTTGAAGTACTGCTGATATGTCGGTTCTGGTCCGACTAGCTCGTCGCCCGGATCAAGCAACGTCAAGTATATCATGTTGGCAACTTGAGTGGTACCTGGGCAAATGTAGATATCCTTGGTTTCATATTGGGTTCCATGAACCTTCTTTTCACGTATGACGATCAGCTGCTTTAGAGTATCAGACAGCCTAGGGAGCGAGTCGGGATGGTTCATGTACATTCCTGATTCGAAGTCAGGATCGATTGGAGTGAGTCCCTTCTGACCTCGAGCGCCAGCGGCGTACATATTCCATCCTTCGAAAGCCGCCTGCGCCAATGCCATTCTGACGTAAGGTGGTGGATGAAATCCAAAACGTGTGGGGTCGCCGCCGACGAGCGCGAGTATCTTCTGTTTGGCCTTTCCTGCTTCGGCGACTGCTGCTGAGATAGGTGAAGGGCCCTCTTTTGTTGCCAGTTTGAGGGTTCCCACTGCAAACTTCTTCTCTTCGGCCCTCTCCTCGGAGCCTTTCCATCTGGTGGAAACTTCGACTCTTCTTTCCTTCAATATGTGAATCTCCTGCAACCGTTTGTGGACAAAATACGCAGCTCGTTTCATAGATAACCTTTGGGTCTAGATCGATTTTCGGTAGACGACCTTTCCTCCGACAATTGTCATTTCGACCTTGACATCTAGTATCTCTTCAGGTGGTACGTTGAATATGTCTCTGGAAAGCACGACTAAGTCGGCAAGCTTTCCTATCTCGATCGAGCCTTTTCTGTCCTCTTCAAAGGAGGCGTATGCTCCGTTCAGTGTGTAAGCCCTGATGGCATCCACTAAGGAACAGCTCTGGCTTGGCCCAAGGCTCTGCCTCTTCCAGGTCTTCCGAACCACTGCTGAATACAGTCCAATCATAGGGTTGCCGACCGATACAGGCCAGTCGGAGTTGCAGGAAGCTCTGATCCCGCTTTCAGCCAGAGACCTCAGAGGATATATCCATTCAGACCTCTTCGAGCCGAGACTGTTCCTGTACCCCTCCCCGATATCATATACGAAGCCTACTGATACGGAAGGAATCACACCCAGTTCTTTCATCCTGCGTATCTGTGTGGAAGTACACAGGCCGCAGTGTTCAATGCGATGCCTGTGATCCTTGGCTGGACTCGCTTCAAGCGCCGCCTCTATGGCATCAAGAGCTACGTCGATCGCACGGTCACCTTCTGCGTGAATGCAGATCCTCAAGCCAGCTGCATTGCTCGCCATTACCTTCCTACGCAGATTGTCCAAATCAATCGTAAGCAGGCCATGATTCTCGTTCCGCCTTCCATATGGTTCATAAAGGGCTGCGGTCTCGCTTCTGAGCATTCCATCTACAGCTAGCTTGACTCCTACTATCCTCAGCATTGAATTTCCAAAACCAGTCCTGATCCCC
>Ga0209725_1000353_pt1 | contig 28207 bp, 25 predicted proteins | sample I18A1metaG_FD_184145 | JGI IMG/M metagenome (GOLD analysis project Ga0209725, IMG submission 184145) | Lake sediment bacterial and archeal communities from Gulf of Boni, Indonesia to study Microbial Dark Matter (Phase II) - ​I18A1 metaG... | ecosystem: Environmental > Aquatic > Freshwater > Lake...
TCTAGCCCATGGAGTCCGAATACGAGTGCGTCACCCTCCTCTGCGAATACCGCGGTTGTCGGAGCTGTTTCCCCTTCGTGCTCCGCAAAGACGTGACCGACATCTCTAACCACAATGTCACCCTTTATAGTCTTGAACCTAGCCTTCCTAGTCGGCCTTGCTCCAAGCTTCTCCAGCAACTTTCTCGGAAGCCAGGAATAGGCGGCGCCAGTATCTACTATCAGACTCAATTCCTCTGACAAAGGCCCTGTTGGTGACGAGCGAATCTTGAGCTTGATATATGTTTCGCCCATCATAGCCACCGGGTATAGAGTTGAAGCCTTCCCATAATAAACTTGGAGGTTCGGAGAGCAGGCAAGATCTAGTCAGACGAGGGAGAACGAGGAGTCTCTCTTGTAAGCTGTCGAGTGTGTGCCGCAGTCTGGATCACAAAGCGCGAGTAGCGGCGGGTCATACGAGATTTGGATGCGCATAGGCTCAAATAATGGTGCTACGTTTGGGTCCCCCATCAGAATAAGCGCAAACACATACCACTCGTTAAGTCCTTCTGTTGCTGCTTACGGAACCTACGTATACATAGCTTGGCAGGATTGGACACCTGTCTCAGGAAGCGGCTCGAGTTTTGAGATATGGGTGCGTATAAGCGGTGATAACGGTGCCTCGTTTGGCTCCCCTATCCGGATAACCACGAACACGGGCTCGTCGGGGCTTCCGTCTGTTGCTGCCTACGGGAGCTACATCTACGTGGCATGGCAGGATAATACGCCTGTCTCGGGAAGCGGCACCGCGTCTGAGATATGGTTGAGGGTTGGCAGCTAGCCGCGTTCTTATCTATAACCCATCCAAGGACCGAGGAGAGATCCTCTACGTCGTAAGTGATAATCAAATAATCATCGAAAAGAAGAAACGATAGATTAAACCACATATACGGCTTAGCGTAAGGGGATAGGCTTACACGCGTGAAATCCATTCCTTTAGCCGTCTGAAAACGAACGCTTGCTTGGATAGCGTGCGTTGTCTGGCCATAACTTATGTATAGATAACCTTCGTGGGGCATAAACCAGAGAATGCGGTCACTTTCTGTTTAGGAGAGTGGTCCGCTACAACGACTACTACAGGGCAAACTATAAGCGAGTTCGCATCACCAAGCGCTTTTCTTGCGTCAGGCATCGTTATACTTGTAGTGCTTATCGTTGTCTGGCACGCAAACTAATCTATTAGGTTGATCCCGATCTATCGCCGCTTGTCTGCGATTCGACGATCGCCATGGCTGTCTATTTCTATATCATGGCTAAGGAAAGTCACTCTGACGCAGATGCTTGGAAGAAGAACTACACATAGTATAGGATCAGTAAAGCCAACACTCAGCGGATGAAAACTCTTAAGCAATCCTACAATTTCAGGTCATAAGACGCATTGATCAACCTCCTCATAAACAGCATGGCCACAAACGACTATCCGGCAGCGACGCCTAGCCTCGTTATGCAGAACACCGTACCCATCATTTTGACAGGCATTCCAGGAAGCGGCAAGACCACTTTTCTACGCGCACTCATCGTAAGACTCGAGGGTCCCGCCTTCGTCTTTGACGTTCACGACGAGTATTATGATCTAGCCAAGATCAACCTTGGCGAGTTCTTCGCCCTAGACTTCAGGGAAGAAAGGCGCAGACTGCGGCTTGTGCCTTCATCCAACGTGGACGTCAGCAAAACCGAGGCTGATAGCATATTCAGGCATCTGATCATGTTCCAGAAGCAGCTGTCCGACTGGCTTATCATTGTGGAGGAGGGGCATCGCTTCATCGACTCTCCGTTTCTAAAGTCTCTCTTGGCTGAGGCTCGAAAGCATATGCGCAAGATGATACTGGTCGGCCATCAGGTTGGACCATACAAGGGCCTAGGCATTATCCTGAAGGTTACGACACCTATGATTTGACTTATTTTTCTTTTAGAAACTAGTGGTGAGGCATGATCAGTTTCAATTTCAAGTTGCTTTGCCATATTGAAGGTGAAGCCCTTCATCCCAGCCTCATACCTTATCGGAAAGTTGAGGTTTGGGTCGAGAAGGATAGTCTACGAAACTTCCTCGAGCACGTAACTGCAAAATACAGGATGTCTATACAGGTGCTGAGGGGCTTCGCGTCCCTTAGCATGTATAGAACAGCTCTTTTGAGGGCGGCGAAGAGAGGCGTCACAAAGATACTGTATGTAGGTGACTTCGACCCTTCAGGCCTCCTCATCAAAGAGGTTGCTGAGAAAGAGATGGCTGTACAGGTTGAAAAGATAGCTCTAACATTAGAGCAGATCAAGAGGTATAACCCGCCCTCAATCCCAGTCAACAGAAGAGACTCCAGAGCAAAGGACTACGTGAAGAAGTATGGAGGCAGATGCTGGGAGGTCGAAGCTCTAAAACCCGGAAGCTTGCTGAAACTGGTCCGTGAGAAACTTAGAGAGAATGTGCCCCAAAAATATCCTGTCAAGGCTGAAGCAAAGGAGCGGGCAACAAGGATAGCTATGCCGATCGTCAAAAGACTTGCGAAAGGAATCGAAAAGGAAGTTCTCTATCTCATGAAGGCTGGTGAGGCAGAGGAAGATATCGTCAGGAAGCTTGCCTCAAAGTTCCATCTGCACCTAAAGAGGAATCACCCAGTCAGTGAAGACAAACTTCTCGCAGGTCCTTAGCGCATATTGAGCTAACACCAGTACTGGAGAGCCTCTTCGATCAGCATCGGAAGTTCCTCCATGAGCAAGCTTCTCAAGCAGCTCCGAGATCGCCCTAGAGAAGCTGGGTATATGCTCGCACCGTCTTCCGTACGCTTCAACACGATCCATGAGTTCCTGACCTATCCAAATCGTCTTTGCAGGCATAACTTGTAATCATTATAAAATAGGAATCTAACACGTTAGATTAATACGTTCAGGGCCTTCTAGAGGGATAAAACTTCCAAGCTTGAAGTTAACAACGGAGTGAAGCATCCACATATTTTCCAAGCTACAACCGACATAACTCCTAATCTCTTGACAGTTATCTAGCGAGCGTCAAATGGTAGTCGCCAAAAAGCGATAACGCGGAAGCTTTCTGGCTGCAGACACAACCAAAACATATGAGCCTTAGAGCTAGCTTCCATCACAGCCTTACCACTGAGATTCTCCGAAGTTGGGTTAATTGACATTTTTGGTCTATTTGTACTGCGAAGCTAGAATTTTGGATGGCACACGCTGGACTGCCGAATGAGCACTCCCATCAACGACCTCAAGAAGGCCGAGAAGATCAAGACGACCGTGAGAACAAAGATTTCATCTCTATCACAGTTGGGAGTAACGAAGTGAAAAGTTGACGTTATAGGCGGCTGTTCTTTCCAACTTTGGTAGCGAACGTTTTTTAGAGCATTTCTTGAATATGGGGACGGGCAAACTCTTAAGACACGATACGATATCTAGAAATATGGCGAGTTCGCCAGATGAATAGGATTGAGAAAGAACGTTGTTTCGATGTTTATAGTGGCTCTTGCATTCGCATCTATTCTCCCGGCAGTGACGGCGCATAATACTGGCTATGTTGTGGACGCGATTTACGGTACAACCCCAGCCATTGACGGCGTTGTTTCTAATGGTGAATGGGATGATGCTAGAAACGTAACAATCGATATGCCCAGTCCTGGCTATAGATCTACAATTTACGTTAAACATGACGCGGCACACTATCTTTTCATAGCCTTCAATGTACCGGACGCAACGCTGGTAGATATCTCTTCGGATTCCATTAACGTGTTATTTGATCCCTTACATCAAGGGGATGTCTATCCACAAACAGACGACATAGGTTTATGGGTTACACGTTCAGGCACCATAGGAGAATCCAACGGAACTGGCTCTGAATGGCAAGAAACATCTGTATCGGGTTGGATAGCGGCTGTATCGAGTACTTCTGAAGGATGGCAAGTTGAACTTGGAATCGAATTTTCAAAATTGGGAATCACTTCTAAGATCGCAAAAACAATCGGTGCTGCGTTTCAGGTATTTGATTGCCTTGCACTCATCGTTAATATTGAAACCGGTGAAATTATGGGTAGAATTATGTCATTCGGCTCTTGGCCTCCAGAAGAAGCTCATTACGACCCTTGGAACCCTTCGTCTTGGGGCGACTTGAATTATGGAGTTCCTGTTATTATTATACCGCCGAAGGAGCCGCTCCCCGTGACGGTAACATTCCAAGTGAGTGGATTGGGCGATGATGCTTTAGGCGTAGTGTTGACAGTCGAGGGTACTGAATACACTTTCACTCAGTTACCTGTATCATTCATTTGGGAAGTTGGATCGACGCATACAGTAGCGGCCTCAGATCCTGTCTCTGCTGGTTCAGGTAAGCAGTATGCTTGGGTGAGCTGGAGTGATGGAGGCGGACAGACACATAGTTACACTACACCTTCATCCGATGAAACGGTCACAGCCAACTATAAAAGTCAATACCAGCTTACAATGCAGGTTAACCCGACGGGGGGCGGAACAACCAACCCTGCTGTGGGAACCCATTGGTATGATTCAGGGCAAACCCTTAGCATCCAAGCCTTTCCTACATCCGGATACACGTTCAGCTCATGGTCCGGAAGCGGCTCAGGCAGCTACTCCGGCGCATCCAATCCAGCAGACGTAACAATTAACGGCCCTATCACGGAGACAGCGAACTTTCAACCTACATTCAATCCGCCCATCCGTGTAAGCAAAAACACCTACTATTCCGGCTATCCTTCTGCTGCTGCTTCTGGAAGCTATGTGTATGTAGCTTGGGAGGATTGGACACCTGTCTCAGGGAGCGGTGGATATCCTGAGATCTGGCTGCGTGTAAGCTCAGATTATGGCGCTAACTTTGGCTCACCCATCCGAATAAGCACAAACACCTACAATTCGGTGAATCCTTCTGTTGCTGCTTATGGGAGCTATGTGTACGTAGCTTGGGAGGATTTTACGCCTGTCTCAGGCAGCGGCTCAGCACCTGAGATCTGGATGCGTATAAGCTCGAACAATGGCGCTTCGTTTGGCTCGGCGATCCGCATAAGCACAAACACATACGAGTCGTGTCTTCCGTCTGTTGCTGCTTCTGGTAGCTACGTATACGTGGCATGGATGGATAGCACGCCTGTCTCAGGGAGCGGCGGGAGTTTTGAGATTTGGGTTCGTGTAAGCTCGAATTATGGTGCCTCGTTCGGTCCAGCAATACGGATATCCACAAACACCGGCGAGTCGGCTTATCCTTCTGTTACTGTTAGCGGGAGCTACGTATACGTGGCATGGATGGATAGCACGCCTGTCTCAGGGAGCGGTGGGTTGCCAGAGATCTGGATGCGTGTAAGCTCAAATAACGGTGGTACATTCAGTCCGCCAATTCGAATAAGCACCAACACGTATGATTCGTGGCATCCTTCTCTTGCTGTTAGCGGTAGCTACGTGTATGTGGCATGGCAGGACGATACGCCTGTCTCAGGCAGCGGCTCACAGCCTGAGATCTGGTTAAGGGTTGGAAGCTAGCCACGTTATTGTCTATAACTCACCTAAGGACTCGGGAGAGGCTTTTTACGTCGCAACAAATGATAATCAAATGATCATCGAAAGAAGAAGCGATAAGAGAACATTATGTGTGACAAGAGGGCAGGAGATAGCGCACCTTGAATCATTCCTTTAGCTAGTCTGAATTGATCGTCTGCTTACGCAGCGTGTATTCTTTTGCGCGTAGACTCCAAGTCCGAAGTTCTTGCGCATTATGCGGAAAATTCGCTCTCTGCTACCAGCAGAACCGTGTTGCTGGGTTTAGTTAGGCTTCGACAAGGTTAAGGGTGGTTCTAAATCTATTTCACCTATACTTTGTTGCGAAAGAGTTATTGTTGAGCCTTAGGTTATTTACACTTAGTGAGTGCGGATGTTTACCAAACGTCTCCTTTGCATTCTCACAACTCTCACTATAGGATTGCTTCTCTTCGCGTTTCCAATGGTTCACGCATTAACATTCAGTTCCCCTATACGCATAAGCTACAACACGTACTGGTCGCTTGATCCGTCTGTTGCCGCTGATGGAAGCTACGTGTACGTAGCCTGGGCGGAATGGACACCTGTCTCAGGTAGCGGTGGTAAGCCTGAGATCTGGTTGAGGGCCAGCTCGAATTATGGGTCCTCGTTCGGTTCCCCCATCCGCCTGACCACAAACGCGGGCGAGTCGCGATATCCGTCTGTTGCAGCTAGCGGGAGCTACGTGTATGTGGCCTGGCAGGATGATACACTTGTCTCAGGAAGCGGCGCAGCACCTGAGATCTGGTTGAGGGCCAGCTCGAATAACGGTGTTACGTTTGGGTCCCCGATCCGGATAAGCACAAACACCTACGTGTCGGTCAATCCTTCTGTTGCTTGCAATGGAAGCTACGTCTATATAGCCTGGGAGGATTATACACCTGTCTCAGGTAGCGGCACGGATGCTGAGATCTGGATGCGTGTCAGTTCCAATAATGGAGCTGCCTTCGGTTCACCCATACGCATAAGCACAAACATTTACTGGTCGGCGTTTCCGTCTATTGCAGCCTATGGGAGCTACGTATACGTGGCTTGGGAGGACTATACACCAGTCTCAGGAAGCGGTGGATATCCTGAGATCTGGATGCGTGTAAGTTCTAATAATGGCGCCTCATTCGGCTCACCGATCCGTATAAGCACAAACACATACGATTCGTTGTATCCATCTGTTGCAGCTAGCGGGAGCTACGTGTATGTAGCTTGGGAGGATTCTACACCTGTCTCAGGTAGCGGAGGGAGTTTTGAGATTTGGATGCGAGTAAGCTCGAATAACGGCGCCTCATTCGGTTCAGCCATTCGCATCACCACAAATATAGGCTACTCGGTTGATCCCTCTGTTGCCGCTTACGGAACCTACGTGTGCGTAGCCTGGGCTGATTCTACACCTGTCTCAGGAAGCGATGGGTCATACGAGGTTTGGTTGCGTGTAAGCTCTAATAATGGTGCTAGCTTCGGTCCGGCCGTACGCATAACAAACAATGTATACACGTCGTATTGTCCGTCTATTGCTGTCTATGGGACCTACGTATACGTAGCTTGGCACGATTGGACGCCTGTCTCAGGTAGCGGCGGTAATGCTGAGATTTGGTTGAAGGTTGGAAGCTAGCTACATTCTTATCTACAACCATTTAGATTTCCCTGGAATTCCGTGTAGTCTGTCTCTGGCATAAAATAGGAGAGAGGCGTGATTTTCATCACATAGATTGCATGCTACATATTTGGCGCCGCTGGTTCCCCGAAACATGTTTACGTACCATAATCTTCGCAGTGATGGCGATCGGGTTCCTCATATATTTTCCACAACTTATTTATACGCGCTTTCTCGACCCTTATTTACAATTAGTGATTGTGAATGTTTACCCGCCGTCTCCTCTGCGTCTTCACAGCTCTAACCATAGGATTGCTTCTCTTGGCGGTTCCAATGGTCCATGCAACGACATTCGGTTCGCCCATCCGAATAAGCACAAACACATACGAGTCCGCGTATCCTTCCGTTGCTGCTTCCGGAAGCTACGTGTACGTAGCATGGCATGATTCTACACCTGTCTCAGGAAGCGGAACAGCACCTGAGATATGGATGCGCATAAGCTCGAATAATGGTGCCTCATTTGGATCAGCTATCCGAATAACCGTAAACACCGGCTGGTCGTGCTATCCGTCAGTTGCTGCTTCTGGTAGCTACGTATACGTAGCATGGCAGGATAATACGCCTGTATCTGGCAGCGATGGGACTTTTGAGGTTTGGTTGCGTGTAAGCTCTGATAACGGTGCTACATTCGGCTCACCAATCCGAATAAGCACAAACACCTATTATTCGGGCTATCCGTCCGTCGCCGCTTATGGAACCTACGTATACGTAGCATGGCATGATTATACACCTGTCTCGGGTAGTGGGTCGAACCCTGAGATCTGGATGCGTATAAGCTCAAACAACGGCGCCTCATTCGGCTCTGCCATCCGCATAAGCACAAACGCCTACGATTCATTATTTCCATCTGTCGCCGCCTATGGTAGCTACGTCTATGTAGCTTGGATGGATAAAACGCCTGTCTCAGGAAGCGGAGGGGACTATGAGATCTGGTTGCGTGTAAGCTCGAATAACGGCGGCTCGTTCGGTTCACCCATCCGAATAACCACAAACACTGGCGGGTCGGTCTTTCCGTCTGTTGCAGCTTTTGGAGGCTACGTATACATAGCCTGGGTGGATGATACACCTGTCTCTGGCAGCGACTGGCAGCCCGAGATATGGCTGCGTGTAAGCTCGGATAATGGTGCTTCGTTCGGTTCTCCTATCCGAATAAGCACAAACACTGGCGCGTCAATGTATCCCTCTGTTGCTGCTAGCCATAGCTACGTCTATGTATCCTGGCAGGATCGGACGCCTGTATCTGGCAGTGGGCCGTATCCTGAGATCTGGTTGAGGGCTGGTAGCTAGCGGCCTCTCTCAACAACTCGCGAGATTTCTGCCGCAATGCTGATGTCGGCCCGTGGTGCTACCACTGAGACTTCAATCGCCTCTGAATCAGATCTCCTCAGTCTATGCAATGAATCGAAGATCAGCGCCAAGTACTTAGTCAAAATGAAAAGAGAAGCGATAGCGCTTTAGCTCTGACTTTCACAGTGAGGATTATATGAAGGTACTACTACTTCGGTCCTGTCTAATCTGCTGTTTATTAGACTGTAAGACTGGATCGCGTCAGAACAAGATAGAGCAATCTATGCAGAAGTTGTACGACGTCTCATGGACGTGCAAAGTGCCAGTAGGTTTGGGTGATGTTCTGGATATCGATGGCTCGTCCTTGCCAATTTCTTGGCTAAACCTTGTTAGTTTGGGGCCGAGGACAACAGACCGTTCGAGTTGACTTCGAAGACGCCGAATGTGGAGATTTTTCGTTTACCAGATCCAGATGATTTGACGGATAAGCGCCTGTTTAGAGCTGAAGCCTTACTGGAGAAAACGCCTGCTTCAAGCATTTTTGATCCAGAGGCAGTTGAACTCTAATAATGGAAATGATTCTAGGGAGGTGGATTTGACTGGTTGAAAATGGTTTTCTTGGATTCGGTTCAAAGAGCGAGTAACGCCTCGCTCTTCCTCACATGCATAGTGGTCGGATCAACTTCAAGCCCTAGGCTTTCTAGTCCATGGAGTCCAAATACGAGTGCGTCCCCTTCCTCCGCGAATACCGTGGTTGTTGGAGCTGTTTCCCCTTCATGTTCAGCGAAGACATGGCCGACGTCTCTGACGACGATGTCACCGTTTATAGTCTTGAACCTAGCTCTCCTCGTCGGTCTTACTCCAAGCTTCTCCAGCAACTTTGTCGGAAGCCAGGAATAAGCGGCGCCAGTATCTACTATCAGGCTCAATTCCTCTGACAAAGGTCCTGTTGGTGAGGAGCGAATCTTGACGTTGATATATGTTTCGCCCATCATATCCACCGAGTATAGAGTTGGAGCCTATCCATAATAAACTTGGAGGTTCGGAGAGCAGGCAAGATCTAGTCGGACGAGGGAGAACGAGGAGCCTCTCTTGTAAGCTGTCGAGTGTGTGCTGCAGTCTGGATTACAAAGCGCGAGTAGCGCGTGCTCTGAACCGCGATGTGCATGACGTAACGTACCTTAGCTGTCCTGGGACCAGAAACTATTGCTGAGAATTTGATTCCGGCCCTTGAAAACTCGCTCTCCTCATAGACCGGCTGCAATATCATAGGAGAAGATAGCCTTTGAATTTGATGATCATGCGCATCAGAATAAGCTACAACATGTAGACGTCGTACGCTCCTTCTGTTGCCGTTTCTGGAAGCTATGCTTACGTAGCCTGGCACGATGATACGCCTGTCAGCGGCAGTGGGTCAGCTGAGGAGATATTTGTCAAATCGTAAAACTGGATCGCGTGCTGCTGTCGAATAGACGGTTCACTCTGGCGGCTCAAATATCCCACATATTTACATATCATATTCTTCAGGCTGATGGGCATTCGGATTCCTCACTTATTTTCCACAACTTATTTATACGCGCTTTCTCGACCCTTATTTACAGTTGGTGAGTGTGGATGTTTACCCACCGTCTCCCCTGGGTTCTCACAGCTGTAACCATAGGATTGCTTCTCTCAGCGGTTCCGTTCGTCAACGCAACGACATTCGGTTCGCCCATCAGGATAAGCTACAACACCTACGATTCGGTTGATCCGTCTGTTGCTGCTTCAGGTAGCTACGTGTACGTAGCTTGGCATGATTATACACCTGTCTCAGGTAGCGGCTCAGAGCCTGAGATATGGCTGCGCGTAAGCTCCAATAACGGCGCCTCATTCGGACCGGCCATCAGGATAAGCACAAACACCGACCGCTCGTCAGATCCTTCTGTCGCCGCTTATGGAACCTACGTATATGTAGCTTGGTCGGATTTTACGCCTGTCTCGGGAAGCGGTGGGTTGCCTGAGATCTGGATGCGTGTAAGCTCAAACAATGGCGCAACCTTTGGTTCACCAATCCGCATAAGCACAAACACAGGCTTCTCCGGCTATCCGTCTGTTGCTGCAAGCGGTAGCTACGTATACGTAGCCTGGGGAGATTGGACGTCTGTTTCTGGTAGCGGCTCAGCTTCAGAGATTTGGTTGAGGGTTGGAAGCTAGCCGCGTCGTTGTCTACAACCCTTCTAGGGACCGAGAGATTGTTTACGTCGCAATAATGATAATGAGTTACCCAGTTCACCTGACGAAGGAATCGGATTCAATGCGTTGCTTAGAAGGCTTGAAGAGAAAGGCGCGACGAATAGCCGGAGAACGCTTTCAAAGTATCTAAAGGAGCTTGAAGCAAGGCAGATTGTGAAGAGAGAAGTGATTAGAGCGAAACCGCCGAAGCTTGTTAAACTCTTCAAGGATCTGAAAAGAGTTCAAGAGGATATACTCAAGAAACAAGTAGAAAATTTCCAAGAACGTATAAATCCATTACCTATGGATTCATCGGCTCTCATTGCAAACGCATTCAGAGAGATGGCTGACAGTCAAGCGAAGATATTTCAGATGCCGCAGCAACGAATGGAGGAAACAACTGCACCATTAGCTGAAGTGTTTGCCAGATTGAGTCAGATTACCGAGATATATACACAACCATTTAGAGAGATGCAAGAATTGATAGAGAAAACCTCTAAAGGAATTATGCAACTCCACGCCCTAAGTGAAGAAATAGAAGAAGCCATCAAGGCTGGAAAACTTGACCCAGACGTTCGTAACCTACCATTTCCAGATGCCATAAGAAACTCCAACAACTCAAGACTCCAAACAAATGACATCACGTTGCAGACTGGGCAGCAGGGCGTAGATGTTTGAGTGAACGCTTCTTGAAGTGGGTTGTGAAGAGACATTATGAGTCCTTGGGCTACGGCGTCAAGATTTCTAGGATTCGTCTCGGCAATACTGAGATCGACGGGGAAGCTGCACGCTCAGATGGCGGGAAGATAGCGATCGAAGTCAAGACGCTTAGCGATTATCTGGCTCGAGGTTTAGGTCAATTGGCTGAAGCATTGGCATCCGTTACCGTCAAGCTGTTCTTGTCACAACTTTCAGGAAAGCTAAACGCATTGAGAGCCTAATATTCAGCGTACGGCCTTCACGCTCCAAGAAAGGCTTCAAATCATCTCTCCTGCTCTCCGATAGCCAGTAATTAACACGGAGGACCTCTCTCGAAACGAAATAAGGGATCCCTTAAGGAATCCATTATTATTTTATCCAAAGCCCTGTTCTCAGTCATTTATTCATGGACCTCTGGTTCCGGGTTTTCGCAAATAGCGGCGCTTGTGCATTTGTGAAATATTGTGTACCACGACCACACGAATTCTAGCACAGATAATCAAGCTGAATCATGTTTAATTAACCTTGAAAATCAGCAATCCTTTTAGACTTTCTAAACCCAAAAACGTAATAGGTGCTTGATTTAAATGCGTCACGAAATTCTTGGGCATTATGCGGAAAATTCGCTCTCTGCTACCAGCAGAACCGTGTTGCTGGGTTTAGTTAGGCGTCGACGAGGTTAAGGTTGGTTCTAAATCTATTTCACCTATACTTGTTGCGAAAGACTTTACTGTTGAGCCTCAGGTTACTTATATTCAGTGACTTGGAATGTTTAACCCTCGTCTCCTTCACGTTCTCACAGCTCTTACCGTAGGATTGCTTCTCTTCTCGACTCCATCCGCTTACGCGCTGGCATTCGGTTCAGCCATACGCATAAGCTACAACACGTACTATTCGCAGATTCCATCTGTTGCTGCTTCTGGTAGCTACGTGTACGTGGCTTGGGAGGATAAGACGCCTGTATCTGGTAGCGGCTCAGAGAATGAGGTATGGATGCGTGTAAGTTCTAATGATGGTGCATCGTTTGGTTCAGCGATCCGGATAAGCTATAACGCCTATGCGTCGTATGATCCCTCTGTCGCCGCTAGCGGAAGCTACGTGTATGTGGCCTGGCAGGATAAGACGCCTGTCTCAGGTAGCGGCTCAGATCCTGAGATCTGGATGCGTGTAAGCTCAAATAACGGTGCTTCGTTCGGTTCCCCTATACGCATAAGCACAAACACCTACTATTCGGGATGCCCGTCTGTTGCTGCTAATGGTAGCTATGTGTATGTAGCTTGGATGGATGATACACCTGTCTCCGGCAGTGGCGGTACGTATGAGGTTTGGATGCGTGTCAGCTCGAACAACGGTGCTTCGTTCGGTTCCCCTATACGCATAACCACAAACACGGGTTCGTCGGCCGGTCCCTCTGTTGCCGCGTATGGGAGCTATGTGTATGTAGCATGGATGGATGATACACCTGTGTCTGGTAGCGGCTCGAAGCCTGAGATATGGATGCGTATAAGCGTTAATAACGGTGCTTCGTTCGGTTCACCCATACGGATAACCACAAACACTTATGATTCGTATGGCCCCTCTGTTGCTGCTTGCGGGAGTTACGTGTACGTAGCATGGTACGATTATACGCCTGTGAGCGGCAGCGGCTCGCAACCTGAGGTTTGGCTGCGTATAAGCTCAAGTAACGGTGTCTCGTTCGGTACACCTATCCGCATAAGCACAAACACCTATGCGTCGCGATATCCATCCGTTGCTGCTTCCGGAAGCCACGTGTACGTGGCATGGGCGGACAATACACCTGTCTCTGGAAGCGGCATAGATGCTGAGATCTGGATGCGTGTCAGCTCGAATAACGGCGGCTCATTCGGATCGGCCATCAGAATAAGCACGAACACCGGCATATCGTCGGCGCCGTATGTTGCAGCCAGCGGGAGCTACGTGTATGTGGCCTGGCAGGATGATACACCTGTCTCAGGTAGCGGCTCAGCTTCAGAGATCTGGTTAAGGGTTGGTAGCTAGCCGCGTTGCTATCTACAACCCATTTGAATGACCTTGGAATTTTGTGTAGTTGCTCCCTAGCAAAAAATAAGAGAGAGGTATAATGTTCGCTGCATAGATTGCATCTTGCATATTCCATATTTGGCGCCGCTGGTTCCGAGAAACATATTTACATATCATAATCTTCACGGTGATGGCGATCGGCTTTCTCGTATGTTTTCCGCAAGTTATTTATATGCACTTCCTCGACTTCTCTCATTGGAGAAGGCTTTGAGGAAGAATTACATTTTCTTTTTAATAATACTACTAGTAGCCTCAAATATGATGCTGCACTCCCTTAAGCCAGTTGAGGCCAATACAATTAGTCCATTCGGTCCACCCATACGGATAAGCACAAACACCTACCCGTCGTTCTATCCTTCTGTTGCCGCCTCCGGAACCTATGTGTATGTAGCATGGCAGGATAATACGCCTGTCTCCGGCGGGACGGATGAGATATGGTTGCGGGCTGGCTACTTCGGTCCTGCCTAATCTTCCGTTTATGAACTGGTACAAGACGTTCACTAACCCTAAGCCCCGTTGAAATTCTTGAGCATTATGCGGATTTTCGTCGTCTTCTACCCGCCAGAACTGTGCGGCTAGATCTAGTTAGGGTTTCGGCGAGGTTAAGGGCGTAGTTCCAAATCGATCTGCTTTATCTATGATTGGTTGCATAAACCTTAACCAACGACATAGTCACCTTTACATTCTTCTTTACCCTTGAAATTGTTAGACTGAAGAGGGTATACTGATATTGTGGAGATTGATAGTATCGAACTTCTTTTTCTTAAGCATCATTATATTCCTTGGCTTAGTCATCATCGGCATGTTTGCCGCATGGAAGGGGAGAAACTTACAACTTTTTTCGCGGGAATTCATGTTCAAGTTCAAGCTATTGCGATTTGCGCCATTCCGGTTGGTACTATACTCCGCCATAGGTCTCACATGGTACGCTTCTCGATTTCGCTTACCTGCAGTTGAATTCTTGCTTACATACTCTATGGATAATAAGCTGGGACTTGCGCTTAGAGCAGCCTATTGGAAGGCCCGTCTAAGAAAGATGGGTAAGGACGTTGGAATAGAAGTTGGCGCTCGATTCCTGTACCCCAACAACATAATCATTGGAGATTGTGCATGGATAGACAAGTACGTGCTTCTTATAGCTGGGAAAGATATGAATCTAGAGGAACTAGGAGCAACCATAGTTCTAAGGCCAAACCCTAGTTATCATCATCGTCCAGGTGAGTTAAGGATCGGAAAATTTTCTCATATTGCGCCCTATGCTATCATCCAAGCTTTGGCCGGTGTCGAGCTTGGAGACTGTGCTAGTGTCGCATCCGGCGGCAAGATCTACTCGGTCTCTAACCATATAAGGAATCCAAAGGACTCTACTGATACGAAAGTGTACAAATGGTCGCCTAGAGTTCCACCGGAGGAACAGTTGCGCGTAGTAGGACCAGTTGTGCTCAAGAATAATAGTGGCCTAGGTCTAAACGCCGTAGTCTTGCCAGGCGTCACAATAAATGAGAATAGTTTGGTAGCAGTTAACTCCATTGCGTTGCATGACGTCCCGCCAAATACTATTGCAAAGGTTTCACTACCCACTTAGATTACGGAAATTTACTACTTTGCATCGACAAGTGAAATGTTTGGTAAGACCGGTTTCCTTAATGGCGAAAAAGCTCTCAGCGAAAATGACTTTTTCTACGCAATGAGCCCCTACGCAGCTGCGAAGCTTTGCAGATATTGGATTGCAAAAATCCATAGAGAAGCGTATGGCATATTTACATGTAGCGGTTGAGGCTGCAGCAGCTGGATCTAAGGGGGAGCATGCAAAAGCAAGTTCCCTAGGTGTAAAGAATCTTTATTCTGACTTCATAGATATGATTGAGCATTCTTCATTAGACGCTGTGATTTTAGCGTCTAAGCTGTAAAACCCAATATTTAAGCTGTAAACCCCAATATTAGTTGATCTGATGATTGAGCTTACTGAGGAGCAAAAGAATGAAGTCTTTGCCCAAGCTAGATCTCAAAAGACTGAAGGATCACGCTGAGAGACTCGTCAGGCTTGCTGATGGAGAGATTGTGGTTGTTAGACCGATCTTTCCCACTGACATTTTTGGTTGCTTCGTAGTATATCAGCCCATGTTCCCCGAGACGAAGATGTATTTAGTTCAAAGGTTGATCAGCTGGGCTATGCTGGCCGTTTCCGCTACCCTATTTTCCATTCGCGTTTTTAGAAGACTTTTTGTGAACTTACTCCCTAGAGCTGCGACGTTAGCCTTCGTTGCGACAAACGCGATAGGCAAGATCATCGCCTTGTCCTTTCTCTACCGACTGCGAAATCTTGCTTCCGAAGGCTATGTTGCACACTCGGGGACGTTCATAGCGGAAGATTATCAAAGTCGAGGGTTGGACACCTATCTGCTCATGATGAAGACAGAAAAGGCTAGCCTATTCGATATTCGGGAACTCTTAGCAACTGGTCACCTGCAGAATCGTAAAGTGATCGGGCTATGGAAGAAAATCGGCTTTAAGCCATTGGAAAGGATTCCCTCTAACCGCTTGTTGATGCGCCCCGTTCTTAATAACAAAAATAGCGTCTATTCCGATTTTTGCGGCGAGGTGTAGTCAGGGTCTTTTTGGAAAGCCGCTTAAAAGAGGTCGAGTCTGAAACATTGAGGATCTTGATTTTAGGTACAGGTTATCCTAGATTTCGTGAAGATTTCAGTAATGTGTACTTACATCGTCTAGCGGTATCTTTGGTCAAGATTGGAGTCAAAGTCCACGTTGTGGTCCCTCACGCTGAAGGTTTAAGAAAGGAGGAGGTGATGGATGGCGTTCGTGTCCATCGATTTCAATACATGTGGCCCCAAAGATTTCAAACTCTAGCATATTTCCCAGGGATTCCAGAGAAGATCAAAGAACCGTTCAACAAACTACAGACGACCCCCCTTGCAATATCCATGACGAAGAAGATGCTACAAGTGATCAGGCGCTTTGGGATCGATGTGGTAAATGCTCATTGGGCGCTTCCTCCGGCCTTTCTATCCATTCTGACGAAGCCGCTTCACGGGCGTCCTGTACTAACGACTCTTTATGGAGTTGAGCTGTTTACCGCCAGGAGCAAATATAGTGGTCTAAAACCAATACTCAGTTGGACCATTAACAATTCGGATAGTGTTGTGGCTATAAGTGATGCCACTAGGAGATCAGCTCTCGATATAAGCGGAAGGAAAGATGTAGCGATACTTCCCGACGGCATAGACACTGAGCATTTCTCTCCATCGAATAGTGGAGATGAAATCGTCAGGAGGCACGGTCTTCACGGGTGGAATGCTATTTTCTCTTGCGGTCGCATGATTGAAAGGAAGGGTTTTAGCTACTTGATTGAAGCGATGCCTCATGTTCTAAAGAGTTTTAGGAAGACTAAACTGATAATTGCCGGGGAAGGTCCGGAAAGGTCGCGTTTGGAAAAGTTGGTCCATGAGCTTGGAATTGATCAGAACGTCATCTTTCCAGGCTTCGTCACAAACGTAGACCTATCCAAGTATTATTCTGCGTGCGATGTGTTTGTTTTGCCTGCGATAATAGATAGGTATGGCGATACTGAAGGTTCAGGCACTATCTTGCTGGAGGCGATGGCATCGGGCAAGCCTGTAATCGGAACGAATGTTGGCGGAATCCCTTATGCTCTGCGTCATGGAGGGGGATTCTTGGTCGAGGAGAAAGATCCTCTGCAACTCGCAGAGAAGATAGTTATACTACTTGATAACAATGAGCTGAGATATCAACTTGGTAAAGACGGCAGGATGATTGTGGAAAAGGAATTCAGTTGGACTAAAATCGCTAACAGGTACATACAAAAGTTTGAGATGCTGTTAAGAGCGAAGTGAAGACCAAATGTCCGGTTTGTAGTTCGCCATAGTCGGAAGGCAGGTGGTCGAAATATCCATCGAGACAGTTTCTCAAGAGATGCCAAGCAAGATTTCGAAGGATGAGCTAAGAGCTTTCTTAAGAGCTCTAGGAGAGGAAAGAAGAACATTCAAACTAGGCGAGAATGAAATGCTAAAGTCAGTCATTCTGATAGGCATGAGGAAGGCGAACGATGTTATTGGAATTGCGGGAGTCAGCAAGCATTTCGGTCTGCCTGTCGTATTTATCGGAGTGAAGTCCGAACATCAAGGCTTGGGTGCCGGTGGCAGGTTGCTGGACAATCTGCACAATATTGCGAGAGAGAAGTGCCATCTCCTTCTCCTTTCGGTAGTGACGGGAAATGTCTCAGCCGTTCGTCTTTTCGAAAGTCGCGAGTATCAAAAGTTTTATTCAACGGAGGATCGTTCCTACATGATCAAATCTTTTACGGTCATTGGAACATTTTTCGCAATGTTTCTTAGGATGTTGTTCTGGCCTGCAGGCAGGTTACAGAATTTGATAAAGAAAAGTAACTATTGTTAGTTAGACGGATTCTCATTAGTGAGTGAGCCTTGAGAAAGATATGTTATCTCAGCTACCATGCGTTCCCGACAGTGCAGAGAGGAGCGCCGCTTTACACATATCAATTGGCTCACTCCTTCTCAAGGAGGAATTGGAGAGTTGTTGTTAGTGCCATTCATCTATCACGCCTACTTAGAAACCGAATGTTGCATCCAATTCAAACTGGATATTTCTATTGGGGCAGAAAGCCTTTGAATAGAATTTTTGAAAAGTGCCTTGAGAGGATATTGAACAGGTTTGGGTCGACGGGATACGTTGTAGCTGAGAAGCCGTTTGTTCCTGAGATGGAGCAATCCCATGCTTCAGTTGTGTTGTCACCATCCTTCGAAAAAGATGGTGGATGCAGCTAAAGGTAAGACCTTGCTATGATTAAACATGAAGGGAGTGTTCACGTATGGCTAGAAGAGCATTGATTTCAGGCATCACAGGCCAAGATGGCGCATACTTGGGTGATTTTCTTCTAAAAGAAAACTATGAAGTCTACGGTACCTATAGAAGACTTTCTACTCCCAACTTTTGGAGACTTCAATATCTGGGAATCTTTGAAAAGATCGACCTGATCCCGATAGACTTGGCCGATATGGGCTCAATCATAGAAGCCATTCAAATAGCAGATCCTGACGAGATCTACAATCTTGCGGCTCAGAGCTTTGTGGAGACCTCATTCGAACAACCAGTCGCCACAGCCGACGTATCCGGACTAGCCGGGACACGGTTCCTCGAAGCCATCAGGCAGATCAAGGCTGACGCCAAATTTTACCAAGCTTCTAGCAGTGAGATGTTTGGATCCAGGGAAAACAGTGCAAAGGCACTGACCGAGAAAGACGTATTCAGGCCTCTGAGCCCATACGCCGCTTCCAAACTTTATGCACATTGGATGACCAAGATCTACAGAGATGCCTACGGGATATTCGCTTGCAGTGGCATATTATTCAATCACGAATCACCGCTCCGGGGGCTAGAATTTGTAACTAGGAAGATCTCTAATGCTGTGGCAAAGATCAAACTAGGTATTGAAAAAGAGCTCGTCCTCGGAAACCTGAGCGCCCGAAGAGATTGGGGATACGCTCCAGAATACGTCGAAGCGATGTGGCTCATGCTCCAACAGAAGAAACCCGAGGACTATGTGGTGGCAACAGGTCAAGTATATTCAGTGAGAGAATTTGCAGAGAAAGCTTTCGAAGTTGCTGGTTTGAACTGGGAGGACCACGTAAAGACTGACAAGAGATTTCTCAGACCTTTAGATGTTGAGTGCCTAATCGGGGACCCGTCAAAGGCCAAGGCTGAACTCAATTGGACCCCAAAGACGAACTTTGACGATTTAGTGAAGATAATGGTGAAGGAGGATCTGGACAGATGGCAGAGATGGCTGAATGGAGAGAGATTTCCATGGGACGCACCCAACTATCCAAGTGAAGCTAGAATTCTAACGAGAGCGCTGAGGATGTAAGTCTTGAGCTGTAGGATACCAGTGGCCAAACCCGATATAGGACAGGAAGAGATGGTGAATGTTGTTGAAGCTGTTAGGAGCGGTTGGATAAGTTCGAGAGGCCCCTTTATTCAAAGATTTGAATCTGAATTCGCAACCTACGTCGGTATGAAGCATGGAGTCGCTACGTCCAACGGAACCGCTGCGTTGCATCTCGCTTTAAGTGCTCTTGGCATAGGCAAAGGCGACGAAGTCCTTGTTCCAACGTTAACCTTCATAGCTGTAGCCAACTCTGTGACCTATACAGGTGCGACTCCTGTCTTCATAGATTCACATCCATCCTACTGGTGTATTGACCCTTCTGACATGGAGGGGAAAACCACCGAAAGGACAAAGGCGATCATCATCGTCCATGTTTACGGACATCCATGCGATATGGAGCCCATCATGAAGTTGGCGCGAGAACATCAACTACATGTTATTGAAGACTGCGCAGAAGCCCATGGAGCCGAATATAAGGGCAGAAGAGTTGGCTCATTCAGCGACATTAGCTGCTTCTCATTCTATGGGAACAAGATAGTCACTACGGGCGAGGGTGGAATGTGTCTCACAAATGATGAAGAACTCGCTACGAAAATGAGAATTCTAAGAGACCATGGAATGAACCCGAGAAGGCGCTACTGGCATGATCTTGTAGGCTTCAACTATAGGATGACAAATGTTCAGGCCGCCATTGGAGTCGCTCAAATACAGAAGATGGACAGACTTGTGGCGACGAAAAGGCGTGTGGCTGAGACGTATGGAGAGCTGTTAGCTGAAGAGAAGCACCTGACCTTGGCGCCAGAGATGCCTTGGGCGAAAAGTGTATTCTGGTTCTACTCGATATTGGTGAGGACAAACGATATTAGAGAGAAGGTCATGAAACATCTGGAAAACGAAGGCGTTGAGACTAGACCGTTCTTCTATCCGATTCACACTCTCCCTCCATATCATAAAGACTTGAATCTCCCCGTCTCTGAGCAATTATCTCCGAGGGGTTTCAATCTGCCCAGCGGACCAAATATCAACGATGAAGAGATTCAAGAAGTCGCAGCATCGTTAAGCCAAGCGCTAAGGTCAACGTACTAAGAGACGTAGAGTGAGAAAACCAGCCACTTTTCTATCGACTTTCCTTTGAGCTCTGTTCATGAAGAATTACCGATAGCAAGATGATCAATGCTCCTCCTAGAATTGAGATCAAGTATGAAAGCTATCCGGACCTTGAATTATGTACCATATTACAACGGAGCCAGCTAATCCTGAAGCGAGAGTGATAGCGTAGTCCGTTCTAGTCGTGTAAACTGCCCCTATCGCTTTGGCTTAAAATATCTGAAGAAAGTGAGAACAACACTTTGGCCATTGTCGCTCAGTTCGATGTTTGGTTAAATGTGCTTCAATCTGCTCGAACGTATAGTGCGACGTATCTTTAGCTTCGGCGATCTAGACTTCTTTGAACAAGAAAGATGCGAAATATGAATAGGTAAAGTTGCCTTAACTCTCTTAATCCCTATAAAGCATGTTAACGATCCTAATGTCCACGCAACAATTGCAAAGATAGAATTGGGTAAAGTAAGCTGTACTCCGCAGATTATATTCAGGATCATTATCGTTACAGGGATTACTGTGAGACTCAAACCGAGGCTTAGGATACAGCGCTCGATAATATCGATTTCGTTTTTTGAAAAAAAGATAAAGGTAGCAGGCATGCCAGAAATCACAAGTAAGAGAATGAGTAGTGGAAAAGCCATGATAGGATCAAAAGGTATGGTCGTTGTCAATTTATTTTTTTCTGTGCCGCTTATGTTGCTTGGGTTCTCCGAACTATTAGGTAATACCTTGTACAACGTCAACAGGTTGTCAACTTCATATATCTTCACAAAATAGTCTGACTTATCGATATACTCCAGCAGTCCCTGCTTAGGAATATAATCATATAGCCCTCTTCTCTTAGTTTGATCTCTATTTATCAAAACATAGTCTATATTATAGTAGTTGAGCCATCTCAATGCTTCATTTGGATCATTACTTCTGAATATCAAAGGAATCTTGGATCCTCCCCCTTCTGAGATCCATAAATGGTTTCTCCTGCAATAGTAACCGAAGTTCGTTTCCGCAGCCAAGAAGATTGCGTCTTTCGGAGTGTTTTTTTGAATAAAGTCGCCCATTCGTTCGTAATCCGCTAGATACTGATCTGCTTGTCTGCCAGACTGTTGATAGTAAGATTCATGAATAAACGTCCAATATCCATTGAACAAATTAAGGAAAAAGAGAAAGAGCAACATAATTGATAATGCTTTAAAGAGCTGATGTGAGGAGAACCCCGCCCTTGCCGCCAATTTTCTATGCAGACGCAATATCGCGTACAGGCCTGAAAAAACAAGAATGGAAAGCAAAGCTATTCCGTACACATGATATTGATATACTGGAGCAAGAAAAAACAGATAAGCAGTTAAGAAATCCACAATGAATGAATAGAATATGATAGAAAACATTTTCTTGTCTTTCCTGAGAAGGTACCAGCACCCTACGATAAAGACAAAAGTAAACATCATCATCCACAATGATTTATCAGGGAATTGGCGTAAAGCCCTGTTGTAATATAGCGGAAATAGCAAATACTGTTGAATTGTAGCATAGATTGACATTCTTTCGGTCGGTCGGTAACCGAGTATTTGATTGAGTTCCGAGAGAGCCTCTGAATCTGCCGGAAACTTGCTTGTTAACAAGCCGACCAGATAAGAACGAAAAGGAAAATTCTCGGGCAAGAACGTGAACGTCCCGCCGGGTGAGTATCCCACTGTACCTGTTCTTTGGACTTGGTCATATAGGGGGAAGAAACTTACGGAACTCGCGATGATCATGAGTATTACAAATGATATAATTGGATGCCTCGTTCTTTCCTTGATTGAAAGATAACTGAAGTATATGAACGCGTGGGTGACAATAGCAACAGCGAAAATAAATCCTGTCTGTTTTATACTCATAGATAGACCGAGGAACAGCCCAGTCAATAGTAGGTACTTTTGTTTTTTACAGCAGAGGAACCTATGATAGCAAAAAATGGTTAGAGCAGTGCTCAGTAGCAAATATTGTTCTAACAGAGGGTTCATGATAAATCTAGCACTATTTAACATCACTGCTCCAAAAGCAGAAAACAGGCCGATCCATCTGTTTGTCTCCCTGAACATGACGTAGATGATTAACGCGACCAGAGCTCCGATGAAAGGGGAACTTAATTTGATAGCATCCGCGCCTCCGAATAAATAGAACAAACTTAGCATAGCATATTCTGTTCTAGGGTAATGAATCGGCAAGAACGTTATCGAATCGTTTTCAATCGTCATTATAGTAAAGGGTATGTGATCCATTAAAAGACCTCGCCGAATGCTTTCCTCCACGATAAAAAAATGAACGAATCCGTCACCGTGAATGTTTGATGACATTACATAAATGGATAAAACGACAAAGATTAGTAGAGGCGGAATTAAATATAGATATTTCTCCGTGTCAAATCTCATGTCCATATCGATCCTCCTTGCTTTTCAGTCTTTATTTGAAGAGATAAGAAAACTGCCGTTAGCCTTATGTAACACATACTGCTAAACGCCCGATGAAAACTGGGCCGCCTGTTATGAGCATAATCTTCTTCTCCAAATAGACCACCAAAAGGGATTGTGCATTTCATCTTCTTATCGTTTTCTAGGTCATCGACCGATCTGGACTTATCAAATGGCATGTGTACAATAGCTCCTATTCTCAAGCCTCCTCTTCTAACAGGAGAATTGAAAGCAATATGATCAACAATCCCCCTAGAATTGAGATCAAGTATGAAAGCAACCCGAGACCTTGGATTGTATACCATATTATAGCGGCACCAGCCAATCCCGAAGCGAAAGCAAGCGCATGCTCTACCCTCATTCCAGTAGCAAACACTGGCCTCCCCTCTTTCCTGCCTACAAGAAAGGTGGCGAGTAAGCCAAGAACAATCACAGTCGTCACGAAATAGTTCATGTCGAGATACGGCGGGACAAGCTTCGGCCAAACAGTCTTCAGAAGAAGCGATAAAAGGAATGCAACTAACGTAAGTTCAAACGAAACCCATAATCCGCTCTGGAGTATCCTCTTTACGGAGTAATGATGAACGATTCTGAAGTAGAGGAAGGCCCCCAACCCAATCGCACCTAAGATCGACAAATACATGCTCATATCCATGTAATTCATCCTCCAAACAGAGATAACCTTACGAGGTGCATCCATAACGACTGAACCCTCCACAGAGGTCCCTTCAAAATCCCCACTCCATCTATCGAAGAAATACCTAACACCATATTCCCAAGAGACTGTGGAACTCAGCGAGAAGCTGGCCGTCGAACCTTGATCATACCAGCCTCTACCCTTCACCTCTGAGTAGGGCGAAACCACCTCCAAGAAATATTGCGTTTTCCAGTTGGCAACGACAGATCTAGGAGCAACTATCGCCAAGGCTATGCTTTTTGACGTTGAGTTTGAATCTCCTGACCATCCAGCAAAAACCAGTCTAGCTCCAGCCTCAGCCTTGCGAATCGGAGATTTTACCGTCACATTTGCAACCGTACCCTCATCATACCATCCCTCGCCTGAAATTTCACCTCCTTTTGCATCAACCTGCAAGTAGTATTGAGGCGAGTAATGAACGACCAAAGCCCCGCTCTTCATAGACTCCAAAATCCTTCGATTCGAATAGTCTCCATCACCCCAACCACTGAACACAAGTCTAACGCCCGAACTCACGTTCACGACAGGTTCAACCTGAATCTCATGAACTCCACTAGAGACAATTACGGAGAACTCACCGGAATCACCCTCAAGCAATTCTCCATCGAATCTGAGGGGAAAACTCAAACTCCCAGTCCATGGCTTGTTATGGAGAAGTGTTACGCGGTCCACGTAACCGTTTCCCATCCCCCGCGAACCGCTTTCAAACCAGAAGACTACATCGAAGAAATACGCTCCGAAAGGCACGGTCGCTGTAAACCTACGTTCCGTCCAGTCGTATCCACCGTAGAGATCTAAACTCCAGCTTATTTTGCCAATATCTTTCTTATCCTCCCCTCTCCAATTGAAGCCAATATAGCTGTGAGCTATATTCTCGTCGGCCTTCATCATAGCTGAAACCGTCAATGTCTGTCCTCGCTCACATGCTGCTACAATAGGCTGACTGACAAGGCGCACCTCACCAACAGGCGGTGCAAGCTGAACCGCATACTCCCCATCATACTTCACATCGGATTGGACTGTAACATTGCCACGCTTCCAATCATACCAAGGCGAAAGCTTTCCGCTCTCAAACCCTGGATTCTGAAGCAACCTCATGCTTACAATACAAGGCTGAATAACAAGAACGATCTGATCAGTAACCTGAAAATAATAACTCATCTCATTGTTCTCGCGGTCCAGCTCAAGTAGCTCAGTACCGCCGACAATCCACTTGACATTATGCAACCCCGACTTAACACCTCCAGTCTGAGAAGAGAGGTTGACGACATCCCATCGCTTCAAATTCAAAGACTCGAACCTCGCCAATCGAACCTCATCCAAGTAGACGTCCGCACCAAACTTCATGTATGTAGATACACCCCAATTCTCGACGGTAGCCCAAACATAGAAAGCCTCACCCGGCTTAGGAAAGACACGGCTACCATTAGCATCCCCAACCCAAACCTTCGTCACAGCGAGATCAGGATATTGAAAACCAACGAGACGACCCCAACTCGAAGGACTGGACTTCAACCCGCCCTCAGGCCACCTAAAAGTTAAATCGCCATCATGAACCTCAACGTAGAAACGAAATTCGGATGAGGCACCGAACAAACCGATAGGGATCTTAAACTCATAAGTCATATGCAGGTCAGAAGCATAAGGGCTATAGCCGGCTGAAAGCTCAGCTACACATAGAAAACCTTCAATCCCCACCTTAGAATACTTCCAGCCCTCACCATCTCCAACAAAAATAGCCCAAACGAGCGCATTCGTCCCCAAACTCAGATAGAAGAGATAGTCGCCAAGCTGTGGCGAGCTAGCGTTTCCTCTACTCAAACCCAAGTAGACGCCGTCGTGGACCTCAATGGAGCGATCAGAAACAACCTCAATCAGAACATATATATCCGCGTAAACCTGCTTCACGCGCAAAACCCAAAATGACTGATCTGCCTTGAAGATAGTCTCATTCGCATCTATCCATTCGGAAGCGGAACTCCACATCCCATCAATCTTGGGCCTAGAACCACGATAAGGAACCACAATATAGTCATCCGACCATGTAGCCGCAGCGTTTTCCGCATGCATCGGTACGGAAGCGAGAGCTAGAGAGAATAGGAGTAGGACAAGGAGTCTACGCAAGGACCGAGCACCGACGCCATACAAAAGTTGACTCAGTCGCTATCCAAAAAGCTTTCCAATAGAAGCTTGATGTCGTTCATCTCTCGTGTTTTAACGTTGCAGTTTACAGCTAGAGTCATGGACGTGTCAATAGAACCCTTATCTCACGGTTTATTCCATTAGAAGATTTCTGTGATAACCAGATCGACGCCACTGATTACCGAAGCACATCAGCTCTATCTTTGGCGAAGTTTTAATATTGAATGCTCCTTTTGCTAGGCGGGGAAGTATCGTTGAGATTTGCTGTTGTGGTTGAGAGGGATGAGGATGGATATTACGTCGCCTCAGTCCTAGAGTTGCCTGGCTGTCACACTTAAGCCGAAACACTTGATGAATTAGCAAGAAAGCTGCCGAACTCTACGTGGAGGCTGAAGGCATCAAGGCTGAGGGTAAGATTGAACTCGTCGGGGTCCAGTTTATAGAGGTCTCTGTCAAGTGAGCTTGAGGCCTTTACCAGCTAAAGAGATCATCAAGATCCTGAACAAGACCTTTAGGCTCTGAGAAACTTGGGCAGGGTAAAGATAAAAGGGTTGAAGTGAAATCGAATATGATGGTAAAAGATGCGACTAGAAAAGATGAGCAGTAGAGTCATCCCTGTGCTGAAACGTTATGATGTCAAGAGAGCGGCGTTCTTCGGCTCTTTTGTGAGAGGAGAACAAAAGGGAGATAGTGACATAGATATTCTTGTCGAGTTTGAAGGTGAAAAAAGTCTGCTCGATCTGGCAGGACTGAAAATAGAATTAGAGGAGATCTTAGGTAGAAAAGTTGACGTTCTAACCTATCGTTCTCTCCATCCTCTGCTCAGAGATAGGATTTTGCAAGAGCAAAAAGTGATTCTATGAAAAAGGACCCGAAGATCTTCATCGAGCATATCTTGGAGAGTATAGCAAGAATAGAGGAATATACAAAAGGAATAACAAAGGATGAATTCTTAAGTTCAAGCAAGATCCAAGATGCAGTTATCAGAAGAATCGAGGTTATTGGAGAAGCTGTCAAAAATATTCCAGACGAAATGAAGCAAAAGTATCCCTATATGCCGTGGAGAAAAATGACTGGAATGAGAGACATACTCATTCACGAATACTTTGGCGTTGATTTAGAGCTAACGTGGAGAGTTGTCAAGGAAGATATTACCGACTTGAAGAAGAGGATGCTAAGAGTGAAAGAAGATTTGGAGAGAAAATAGAAGACTATTTTTCCGATTTCCTACTCGTGACCGAGGCGAGGAGAACTTGCCAAGAGTCACTTGAGCCTTCTTCTCCAGAATAGAGCAAATAGAGCGAGAAAAGTCGCGATCAACATCATTGCTTCAACTTGAAACTCGTAGATAGGGATGCTGCTCTCCTCCAAATAGAAGTTCTGACCACCGACCTCAGCACCCCAAGTACACGTCAACATTCTACTCTGCTCAACATACCCCTCAACCCTAGAAGGCAGCAGAAACACATTCATGACATACGTTCCTGGAGGAGCGTAAAACTCATAGGAGCCATCTAAGCTTTGTACTTGAATCTTACTCCCATTCACCGCATTCTCAGCGAGAACGTTCATCCATGAGGCCACTCTATAGTCCCCCATCCAATTCTTAACATAGATGACGCCTGAAACATGAGCCAAACGTTCCATATCGAAGAAAAGCTCAACCCTACCCATCAAGCTAACAGTTGCGGAGATAACAGCTAACTGCATGTAACTCTGGCTGCTAGCCGAAACAGACGGCTCAAATCTAGCCACCTCAAGCTCAACCGTATACGTTCCCGAATCCAGTCCGTAGTCAAGGTAAGCTCGTCTACCTGGGGGATAATACGCGAAATGCTTTCCGATGGTATGCGTAGGCGTCGTGAAACCGCTGAAACCAAGTACCGTGAAGATATGCTGCGTCGTTCCAGTAGGGATAGCTGAAATATTGCCTCCAACAAGATTACCGCCGGCATCGAATATGCTGATTCTAGCGTAGAGGTAATCGTCCGTCGGCGAAATGAGTTGCTCAATCCTAAAGCTGACGGTGGCTACTATCTCTGCTCCCGCATACAAGTACACAGCGTAATCGCCTGTTGAAGAACCAGCTTGAACCCAAACGTATGGAAACTCACGCTGGATGTAGCCGACTGTGTAGATCTTCACCGTGTAAGCATCTGTAGGCAAACCAGTCGATCTATAACGGTTGCTCGCGTAGTCCTTCCAACTATAAGTGAGCCCCCAAAATGCCACAGTAACGCTGTCCGTTCCTGAAAGCTGCCTCAAATCTCGATAACCAACATACCGCCCACGAGAATCATAGAAGTATCCTCTCAACCATGCGCCTGGATGCCTCCAAGGGAGAGGCGTAGCAGGGCTCTGCCAATCCTTAGAAAAAATCGTGAAGGTCAAATTCGCACCCTTAAC
>Ga0209725_1000354_pt1 | contig 28158 bp, 36 predicted proteins | sample I18A1metaG_FD_184145 | JGI IMG/M metagenome (GOLD analysis project Ga0209725, IMG submission 184145) | Lake sediment bacterial and archeal communities from Gulf of Boni, Indonesia to study Microbial Dark Matter (Phase II) - ​I18A1 metaG... | ecosystem: Environmental > Aquatic > Freshwater > Lake...
ATGAATACCGAGCTTCTTCGGAGGGGCTGTCTCTCCCCAGACCTTGTGGCCTTGATGCTCTCCTGTTGCTTTCAGCTTCTTCTGGAACTCGGGGTCGATCGGCACGTTCCATATCCCTTGTGGCGGTAGGGCGAAGAAGATCTATTAAAGCTCATTCCTAAGGGCTCGCGACGACCGCTTGGCTGACGCAACTGCAGGTTCCTTAAACCGAAAAATGAATGACTTGAAGGCGAACTTGGGATCAAGCAGTTCGCTGAAACCGAATCCTGATATAATTGAGCAGGTTTCCTGTTTGATCGGTTGGGTATGAGTTTCGAGAATCTCCGGAGGATCTTCAACCCGTCAAGCATCGCTATTGTTGGGGCGAGTGACGATGAAGGATCGGTAGGGAGAGCCCTCACTCTTAATCTCACCCAAACAGGATTCAAAGGCCCAGTGTATCTCGTCAACCCAAGGAAGAACAAGATTCATGGAATTGACACCTGTCCGAGTGTCACGAAACTACCTGAGACGGTTGACCTTGCAGTCATGGCAACACCAGCCGCGGTCGTGCCGAGCGTTGTGGAGGAATGTGGACAGAAAGGCATTCGAGGACTGATCGTAATATCGGCGGGATTCAAGGAAACAGGGTTGAAAGGCCTTGAATTGGAGAAGCAGATCACAAGCATTCAACAGAAGTATGAAGGAATGAGGATTGTTGGGCCTAACTGTCTGGGAGTCATGCGTCCCACCCTCGGCCTTAATGCCACATTTGCGCGAAAAACGGTGAGACCTGGCAAGGTCGCTTTCATCTCCCAAAGTGGTGCGCTTTGCACTTCGATTCTTGACTGAGCTGTTCCGAACAATGTAGGCTTTAGCGCGTTCATATCAATCGGCTCGATGATCGATGTCGATTTCGGAGATGTGATCGACTATTTCGGCGAAGATCCGGAGACGCGGAGCATTGTGATGTACATTGAATCGATCACGGACGCCAGGGAGTTTATGAGTGCGGCTCGAGGCTTCGCTCGAACGAAACCGATCATCGTCGTGAAGTCTGGCAGGTTCTCGGAGAGCGCGAAGGCTGCGGCCTCACACACCGGTGCGCTCGCAGGTGAAGATGCCATCTATGATTCCGCGTTCAGAAGAGCAGGCGTCGTGCGAGTGGATGAGATTGAGGATCTTTTCAGCTGTTCCAGTACCCTGGCCATGCAGCCTGTTCCAAAAGGCCCGAACCTTGTCATACTGGGGAACGCTGGAGGACCAAATGTCATGGCAACAGACGCACTTATGTCGAGAGACGGAAGACTGGCAGAACTCAGTCAACAAAGCCTCGAGGCGCTGAACAACCTCCTTCCGCCCTTCTGGAGCAAATCCAATCCAGTCGACATTCTGGGAGACGCGTCTGCTGACCGGTACCGAAAGGCCTTGGAGATATGTCTGGCTGATCAGAACGTCGATGGGGTCGCGGTGATCTATACCCCGCAAGGGGCGTCTGATCCTGCCGATGCAGCTCAGGCGGTGATCGACGCGTGTGCGAACACAGGCAAGCCTGTTTTAACATCTTGGATGGGAGAGGAAGACGTGACTGAGGCACGCCGCCTGCTGAGTAAAAACAACATACCAACGTTTGCGACGCCGGAGCAAGCGATCAAGACCCACCTGTACATGTATAGCGCGCGCGCCACGTTGTTTTCAACCCAAGTTATGTCCTTGTTTGATCCGAACCCCGGTTTCTTGGCAAGCGGACCGCCAGCTCTCCGCATGTTTGCTTTTGGTTTCTTCACCGTAGGTCTCCAACAAAACCTAAGCGCCTTTTTCCAAGCAACCGGCAAGGTAATTCCATCTCTGGTGGTGGCGTCATCTCGTCAGATCATTTTTCTGATACCATGCCTCTTGATCATGCCCAGTGTATTTGGTTTGACCGGGCTATGGGCCGCCTTTCCCGTGGCCGATGCCTTGTCCTTGGTTCTTACTTTGGTTTGGACGGGATTTGCATTTCGCAATCTAGAAATACCGTTTCGTCTTCGCCCGATTTGATCACCTCCACCACATCCACTTCCAAACGTGTGTCAGCATTCGTAGAAATCGTGTACGCATCACATGGTGCATGGATGGAAATTGAATCGTCGCCGTTAGTCAGCTTGTATGTATTTCCCTGTGCGGTCGTTCTAACACGCGTAGCAGTTAAAGCTAGGGTAAGTCATCTTTGATCCTAGAGTCCTCTGAAGACGAGGCTCACATGACAAGGAAGATAGGGATATTGTCTCACGACCTTGAGCACGAATTGTCGAGCTGGATCAAGGATGCTAAGAAAGTCGTAATCATTGGAGTGGGAAATCCTCTGCGCAAAGACGACTCTGTAGGAGATTTCATCGCAAAGAAACTGAAGGAGACTCTTCGCTGTAAGACCGTTGAGATCATCGAGTGCGAGACAGTTCCCGAGAACTATCTAGGCGTCATAGAGCGCTTGAAACCTTCGCACGTCTTGGTTTTGGACGCTGCTGCGTCTGGTTTGGAGCCAGGAAGAACAGTCTTTACAGAACTTGGCGAAGCAAAGGGGCTTGCAATATCGAGCCACAACATACCCCTGAGTTTTTTTGGGGAGTATGTCAATAGAACTACCGGTGCGAAAGTCGTCTTGCTTGGAATTCAACCAGAGAAGGTGGAGTTAGGAGCAGGCTTGACTGGGAAGGTGAGGGAGACAGCGGATGAGGTCGTGAGCATCCTTCTGAGGGTGTTGGAATAAGCTGCTGCTCCTTTCCTACTTGACTATGGCGTTCACATATTGTCCGATGTCAAGCACTGCTTTTGCGGCATTGCTGGAGAATGAGATGAATGGATCAGGGTAGACCCCCGCCACGACACATAGGGCGGTCAGCAACATCATTGGCAGTAGCATCGCCATTGGAGCTTCCTTGGCCTTGAGAGATCTTTCAGTAGGCTCCCTTATCATCACGGTCTGAATCAGCCGAAGGTAGTACGCTACCGAGAACAACAGGTTGAGGAGCATCAGTCCTGACAAGAAGTACCAGATTGCACCTTGATGTCCCACCCCTATCCCTGCGAGAAGCACCATTAGTTCACTTTGGAATCCGTTGAGAGGCGGGATGCCTGCTATGGACAGGCAGCCTACTGTGAACATGGCTCCGGTTATCTTCATTTTCTTGCCTATTCCGGCGAGTTGGTTCAAGTCTCGTGATTCCACTGCATAGAGGAAGGCTCCTGAGCAGAGAAAGAGGAGGCTCTTGATAATCGAGTGGTTCATGATATGGAAGAGCCCGCCTGTCAGGCCCGAAGATGTTGCTAAAGAAACACCGAATATTATGTATCCCATCTGGGCTATGCTACTGAATGCGAGGAGTCTCTTGAGGTCAGTCTGAGGCAAAGCCATCAAGTTACCCACGGTCATTGTTAGGACAGCAATGATGGCCAGGACAATCTGCCAGTTGAAGAGCTCAGGAGCGAAGAATAGCAGTAGGGAACGCATTAGAGCGTAGGCCCCTGCCTTTATGACAACGCCGGAAAGCATTGCGCTTATTGAGCTGGGCGCTGCAGGATGGGCATCCGGAAGCCAAGTGTGTAATGGCGCGATAGCTGCTTTGATTCCGAACCCAATCACCATCAAGGCCATTGCCATCACAGTCCATGCATTCATTGGAGGCCGAGTAATTGCCAGTCTTAGGTATGCGAAGTTGAGAGATCCCGCAATGCCGTAGAGGAGGGACATCGCAAATAGGACTATGACGCTGCCGCTTGCACTCATTATTAGATACTTCAGACCGGCCTCGACTGGTTCCCACCTATCCTTTCTGAATGCGACGAGCACATAGGAGGAGATACACATGGTTTCCCAGAAAATGAAGAGGGTGAGCAAATCTCCAGCAAAGACTACACCTACCATTCCAGCAACCATAAGCATCAAGAGTACATAGTATTCCGCCAATCTTGTGTCTCTTTCCATGTATCTCATCGAGTAGAATGAAGTCAACAGACCGATGAAGACGAACAAAGTGGCCATGAAGAATCCTAATGCATCTATCTCAAACACTGATGAGGCCGGTAGCAAACCATTGGCTACCGTGATAACAAGCACCTTCTTCTCCCTGACGCTTTCATGCATCAGGTACAGAAGGTAGAACGAAAACGCGAACCCCAGTGTTGCCCAACAATCGACAAGCTTTCTGAGTCCCGCCTTGACCCCAATCAAGTAGATCAGCGGCGTCAGCACCGAAAATGTCAGAAGCGTGTCGAGTGGTGCGGTGAACATCTTGGTTCATCAGGTCCGAGGCGTGTTTGGTTCCCTTTAGTGACCAGATCCAAGAATCAGCTTGGCAGCTAGTGAGATAAGGTTCAGACCAAGCTGTGGGTAAATCCCCAGGACAACCGCCATGACTGCAAGACACAGCGGTGGAGCCCACATGACAAGTGGAGCCTCCTTCACGTCTTTCAGGTGGCCGGGCAGCTTGCCGAAGAAGACACGCCAAACGAACCAAAGATAGTATGCAGCGGTTATGACCGCGCTTACGGTGGCGATGAATGTAAGGAAGTTCTGACCTTGGAGAACGCCGATTTCAGGAGCTATTCCGCCTGCAAACATCATTGACTCGCTGAAGAACCCGCTGAGCGGCGGTGTTCCAGCCAGGGTAAGGGCCCCAATGACTGACACAAGTGCGGTCATCGGCATCTTGTTCATAAGTCCTCCATATTGTCTCAGATCTCGGGTCTTCGTCTGGTGCATCAGGATCCCGGCGGACATGAACAGAAGTGCTTTGCAGAGCGCGTGGTTTAGTATGTGGAAAAGCCCCCCTGTCAGACCGGTCACAGTGACTGTTGTCAGTCCGAATAGGATGTATCCCATCTGGCTCACACTTGAGTATGCGAACAATCTCTTCACATCGGTTTGGGCAAAGGCCATTAGGCCGCCGTAGACCATCGTCACTACTGCCAAAGCCATCAGATATGTTGAGACGCCTTTGAAACTGGGAAGGAAGACTCCGAGAGAGATTCTTGTGATAGCATAGGCACCACATTTGACCATCACACCAGAAAGCATTGCACTTATCGGCGTGGGAGCCTCCGCGTGAGCATCAGGCAGCCAGGTGTGAACAGGAAAAACTGCCATCTTGACGAGAAAACCAAACAGCATCAACACGAATATGACGATGGCAACATTCGGATTGATCCCTTCCATCTTGTGCGCAATGTCAGCGATCTCGAATGTGTGTGTTAAGACAAAGGTTGTCAGGATCCCAAAGAGAAGGCACACGGCTCCCACGTGAGTGAATATGAAGTACTTGAACCCTATTCGCGCGGCTCTTTCAGGCGTTCCCCAGAAGACTATCAGGAAGTAGGAAGGAATCAGCATCAGCTCCCAGAAGACATAGAACTGGAGCAGATTTGACGAGAATACGACGCCTAGCATTCCACCAATGAACAGAAGAGTATTCCCGAAGAAGCCTGCGTGGCCATGCTCATGTGCCATGTAGCCAACAGCGTAGACGGTCGCAAGGAAACTCACAAGAGCTATGATGAAAGCGATTGTTACACTCAAGGCGTCTATCTGGAATCCAAATGTGACTCCCATCGAGGGAATCCACGGATAGATGCGTCTAATAGTCCCTTTCGCAATCACGTCTGGAATCATTGATCCTACCAGAATCACAGGGGCGATGGCTGCTATTGCTCCCAGCCAGTTCGCATATTTCTCAACATTCTTGCTCGCCTTCCCAAGGGCATACAGAGCAATTCCTGAAGCCGCAGGAAGGAAGACCGAGAGTGTTTCTGCGTTCTCTATCATCTCAAATCACTATCCTAGGAGTTTTCCTACATACAATAACAAGATCAGATAAACCACAAAGGCCATTCCAACAAGAGCCATATTGTATGAATGTACACCTGTATGCGTCTTTCTGAATCTCGAAGACAATCCGACCGCGCTATTGGCCACTAGATAGTTGAGCCCGTCGATGCCGGCAAGTTCTGCATATCGGAAGGCCAGATCGGAAAGCTTCCTTGTCATATTTGCGACAAAATAGTTTGGCCCGTCAATGGCTTTTACGTCAACATACTCATAAAGGAGCTCTGAGAATCTGCGGACGGAACTTGCAGCAACGTAGTTGAACCTGTCAATCATCCCTACCTCAAGCCCGCGATACATGTTGCTGCAGAAACCCACGACACCTGATACAAATAGCGTGCGATACATAGGACCGAGATAGTTGCGATGCAGGCCAGCTATCGTTGTTAGAAGAGAACTTCTGTCGAGAATGGCCGCGAACTCGGCGTCCGTTTTGCGAGAAAAGATGTACGTCCGCACTCCACCCAGAACCAATACGGATGCGACGGCTGCGAGAACCCCCCAACCCACAACCTCATGGACCGCATGCATGACTTTCTCAGCCGGACTTGCCGCATGTGCGCTCAGAAGGATAACGAGACTCAAGGGCGATTATCCTCCTTACAGGGCGTCCGTATTGCCAAGATCTTCACCATAGTCACCCAACCGCTCCAGAGTCTTGATATCGATACTCAATTTGTCACTGACGGACGATATGGAACAGGTTCTCTCAATATAACACTAACTGTGGCATCTCTCGCACAACAGACGCATCACATTTAGGTGGCTTTCCTTCAGAATTCCTAACCCGCGCGAAGCAGTCTCCTCCGACCTGCCGCAACTGATGCTCAGCACCCTTCTTGTTTTCAGTGCTGGCCTTCAGCAAAGTGACCGGCGGCTTCAGATCACCCTGTTCTTCACGTGGCTGTTGTTGGGATGGTCTTACTGTTTTATAAGAAGCTCCTCTGGGAATATCTGAACAGATCACGGATGAAGATCGCACTCGTGGCCGATAGAAGCACTGCTTCATGCTTCAAGCTTGCTGGACTGAGTGACATCAATGTGGTTGACGATGCGGAGGAGGCCGGTAAGAGAGTTGAGGAACTCTTAGGAAGACCTGATGTAGGGATCATTCTCATTACCGAGCGCTTGGCTGACCAAGTTCCCGGACTAGCGGACAAAACTGTTGACAGAAGATACCCTTTGGTTCTCCCTATCCCAGAGAGGCGTGGCCCAGCAGTCGTAAAGACAGATCTGATAGTCGAGCTTATTAGACGAAAAGCTGGTATCGAGGTCAAACTGTGATGCGACAGAAACGAGGATTTTTGAGGTGACCCGATGTGTCAGTGACTGGTGCGGTTGATCGCGTGGCCGGACCCTTTGTTATGGCAAAAGGCATGGCGGGTTCACGAATGTATGAGCTCGTGACGATCGGAGAAGCAGGTGTGATCGGTGAAATCATTGGCCTAGAAGGCGGGAGGGCGTCTATACAGGCCTATGAAGAGACCGCGGGAATAAGGCCTGGAGAGAAGATTGTCGGGACTGGCAAGCCTTTGTCTGCTGAGCTCGGTCCAGGAATCATTGGCCAGATCTACGACGGAATCCAGAGATCGCTTCCTGTTCTGCAACAAATCGCAGGCGACCGTATCCGCAGAGGAATCATCATACCTTCACTCGATCGGAAGAGAGAGTGGAGTTTTGAGCCAATCGTGAAAAAGGGATCGAAAGTGATCTGCGGGGACACGGTTGGAGTAGTTGAGGAGACCCCGCTTGTTAAGCATAAGATCTTGGTTCCACCTTTGATCGCTGAAGGAATAGTACAGGAAATCACTGAAGGAAAATTCACGGTGACTGAAACTGTCGCCGAGGTCAAGACCTCACAAGGCGCTGAGAAGTTGAGCCTGATGCATTCGTTTCCGGTACGTCAAGCTAGACCGTACAAGGCAATGCTGCCCGCTGATGTCCCACTCGTCACTGGGCAAAGAATCATCGACGCCTATTTTCCATTGGCTAAGGGAGGGACCGCAACCGTGCCAGGAGGCTTCGGAACAGGCAAAACCGTTCTGCTACAAAGTCTGGCTCAGTGGGCTGATGTGGACATCGTGATCCTTGTAGGATGCGGTGAAAGGGGAAACGAAATGGCAGATGTTCTAGAGAAGTTCCCAAGGCTGAAAGACTTCCGTTCAGGAATGCCTCTCATGAGTCGGACAACCATCATCGCAAACACCTCAGATATGCCCATCGCGGCGAGAGAGGCCAGCATCTACACCGCCATCACGATTGCCGAATACTACCGAGATATGGGATACGATGTTGCCTTGATGGCTGACTCTACTTCGAGATGGGCCGAAGCCCTTCGGGAAATATCAGGCAGACTTGAGGAAATGCCAGGCGAAGAAGGATATCCAGCATACCTTGCCACTAGACTCGCCGAATTCTACGCGAGAGCGGGAAGAGTACAAACCCTGGGAAGCGAGGAACGATTCGGATCCATAACTGCGATTGGAGCTGTCTCTCCACCGGGCGGAGATTTTTCAGAACCGATAACCGGAAACACCCTACGTCTGACAAAGGTGTTCTGGGCCCTCGACTTTGCTCTGGCTCACAGAAGGCACTTTCCGGCAATCAACTGGTTTATGAGCTATTCCGAGTACATGCGCACTCTTGAACCCTCTTTCGAGAAGATAGGAGCAGGATGGGCTAGACTTCATGAAGAAGCGATGACACTCCTTAAAGAGGAGGAGAAACTCAGAGAGATAGTTTCGCTTGTCGGAGCCGAGATTCTTGGGGACAAGCAACGCTGTGTCTTTGAAGCCGCTAAGATGTTGAAGGAGTACTTCCTTCTACAAAGCGCACTGCACCCCGTCGACATGTATTGTCCGCTGAAGAAGACATACGATATGCTCCGTCTCATTCTCAAGTTCTATGACAAGGCAAAGATGGCCGTAGATCTTGAGATCTCTCTCAGTGACGTGCTTTCCTTGGGCGTGAGAGAAGACCTTATTCGAATGAAGATAGTGCGGGCCGAAGAGTTTGGAGACGCAAGTGCAAAGATCGAGAGCAAGATGACTGAGCAATTTGACCAGCTTGTTCAGAAGATAAAGGAGATGAAGCAGGCATGAGTGTCTTGGCCAAGACAGGAAGAAAATTCTTTACCACCAAAGAAATCTCTGGACCACTACTCTTCGTCGGTTCCACAAGCGGAATTGGATTCGGAGAGCTAGTCGAGGTCACTACTCCCGTTGGAGAAATCAGAACAGGACAGGTCATAGATGTCAGCGACAAAACCACGATCATCCAAATCTTCGAGGGTACGTCAGACCTTGATATCGGTAAGACGGCAACCCGCTTCACCGGGGAAAGCATCAAGATACCTGTTTCAGCAGATGTGCTAGGGCGCATGTTCAGTGGTGCCGGGAAACCCATAGATGGCGGCCCGGCCATAATTCCAGATGACTATTGGGACATACATGGTGCGCCAATCAACCCGTATTCCAGAGCGCACCCTGCAGAGTTCATTCAGACGGGGCTGTCAGTCATAGATGGCATGAACCCTCTGGTACGAGGACAGAAGTTGCCACTGTTCTCAGGAACAGGATTGCCCCACAAGGTGATAGCTTCTCAGATCGTAAGACAGGCAAGAGTCAGGGGTGAGGAAGGAGCCTTCACAATAGTCTTCGCAGCCATGGGCATCACCTCTGAAGAAGCCAGATTCTTCGAAGAAGACTACGCGAGAATGGGAGTTCTCGGGCGAGTAGTCATGTTCGTCAACCTTGCTGAGGATCCTGCTATAGAAAGGATACTTACTCCTAGAATGGCACTGACGACAGCAGAGTACTTGGCGTTCGAGCACGACATGCACGTTCTTGTGATCCTCATTGACATGACGAACTACTGTGAAGCTCTGCGCGAGATTTCTGCAGCGCGAGTTGAGATCCCCGGCAGAAGAGGCTATCCTGGGTACATGTACACAGATCTGGCCACCATATATGAGCGGGCGGGACGAATCCACGGCAGAAAGGGATCAGTAACTCAGATGCCGATCTTGACCATGCCTGACGATGACATAACTCACCCCATTCCTGATCTGACAGGCTACATAACGGAGGGGCAGATCATTCTGGATCGAACGATGTTCAAGACAGGCATGTATCCACCCATAGATCCCCTCCCTTCGCTTTCACGGCTCATGGACAAAGGAATAGGCCCCAGCAAGACCAGGGAAGACCACAAGCAGCTGTCCGATCAGCTGTACTACGCATATTCTCAAGGAAAAGTCCTCAGAGAGACCGCTCTCGTCTCTGGAGAGGCTGCTCTCACCAGCGTCGACAAGCTCTACCTTCAGTTTGCAGACAGATTCGAGAGGGAGTTCATATCCCAAGGGATAGACGAGAACCGAGACATAGAGAAAACCCTAGACATAGGGTGGGATCTACTTTCGACACTCCCAGAATCTGAGTTCGCAAGAATTGACCCTGACATAATAAACAGGTTCCATCCAAAACACAGAAAGTAGGATATGGAAGAGCACAGTTGTCACTTGAGCTCGCAGGCATACATGCAACGCGATTGGAGCTTGTGAGACTAAGACGCCGCAAGGCTCTTGCAGAAGGGATAGTCGACATACTCAAGAAGGATCTAGACGCACTCACAGCATCGCTCTTCGGACGGGCGGAAGCCATACCGACATTACGCAATCAAGTCAACGAGGCGCTGAAAGCCGCTTATGAGCTATTCGCCGAAGCGGAGATCATAGCTGGGTCAAGCAAGATTGAGGGAATAGCCTTGGCCGCAAGACCAATAGAGTTCGAAATCCAATCGGGGTCGAGAAGTGACGTACTGGGAATCCAGGTTCCAACTCTTCAACTCACTGTCAAAGCAACAGAGGAAAGTAAACCTCGCTACAGCCTTTTGGACACCTCAGCGAAATTGGACGATTCCAATTTAAAAGTGAGAGAGGCACTATCCCACATCACGAAGCTGGCAGAAGTAGTGGCCTCTTTGAAAGAGATACTTGAGGTTATGTCCGTGAAGAGGCGGCAGATTAATCGGCTTCAATACAGGGTTCTCCCGCAATTGGACGCTGCAATAAGGTACGTCGAGCTGGTGCTTGAGGAAACGGAGCGACAAGATGCCATCCGAGTCAGAGTTCTTCAAAGAAAAAGGAAAGAACACGCCGCACAAGCATAATCCGAAGGAGCGCCCAAAGTCCTTGACTGAGAAAGAAGGAACGAGAGTTCTGATAGAACCTTCCAGCGGAGTCGTCGATACCTTGCGGTTGGCCATGGCAGAGGTGGGATTGAGTGGACTTCTTCGACACCATGACCACAGTCTTGACCTCTTGGAGAAATGGATCAACGGACAGGAGTGGATCCCTCTAGATGTAGTCAAAGAGGCTTGCGAGATCAACCGAAGAAACCCCCAGGCACCTTCCTATTCAAAAGTCTTATCCGAATGCACTTCGGGCGCTCACTTCAGGATTTTCGGAGAGAAGGAAATCGAGAAGGCAGGCCCGTCTGCTGAGGAAGAGGTTACACCGCCTGAAAACAAGATCCCGCTGGAAGTCAGAGAGAAGCCTATCTTGCACACGGCTAGGCCACAGAGACCCGGCGCACGCACTCAGATTGCCAAGATTACCGTAGTCCTGTTCATTTTGCCTTTGCTGGGAGCGATTGCGGGCTTTTTTACGGTGGGGAATGCCAGGAGCGCAGTCATAGGTACCTTGGCGAGCTACGCAATCGCGATAGCTCTCACGTTCATGATTCTTCTACCCAGAAGGTTGCGTGGTTCTCCATGATGAGTGCATGGAAGTACAAGCGGACAACACCAGCAGCTCTTGTCGCTCGACTTCAACTCATTCGACAGAAGGATTTGATTGACCTCGTCGGAAAGCCCACGAGTCAGATACTGTCAGCACTTGCGAAGACGCCATATCAAAGAGAGATCGCGGAACTACCTGCACAGGAACTGAACTCGCTTTCACTGGAGCATGCTCTCTTGAAAAGCTTCAGCAGAACGGTGAATGAGATTGCACAATCCTCTCCAAAGGATATCGAAGCTCTTCTCACCCAAGTCATGAAGAAGTTTGAGGCAGACAGTCTCAAGACTATCCTGAGACTGAAGTCTGCCGGAATGAAAGTAGATAATGCGAAGAAATTCGTCACGACCTTCGGCGAACTGGATGCGGACAGATGCGTCACGATCCTGAAGAATGCCGCCAATGTTCGCGACGTAGTCAAGCTTCTTTCCGACTCAGAATACGGACCGGCTCTTGAGGATGAATTAGCTGAATACGACAAATCTAGGGAGGTGTTTCTCCTTGAGGTTGCTATAGACAGACATCTCTACAGTAGTATCTGGAAAGCTGCCAGAAAACTTCGAGGACTAGACGGCAGAATCGGCAGAACTATTCTAGGTCTGGAAATTGACTCAATGAACATTAGAGTTCTGCTGAGATCCAAAGAGATGGGCATCAGCCAAGATCAGCCGACCCGGCATCTCCTTCCCATATCTGACGTATTCGGCCAGAAAGAGTTGCAAGCAGGCATTCAAATAGACGGAATCGAACCCACAATTGAGTACCTCCGGAATGTCGCAAACACCAATCTCGCAAGAGACTACCAGTACCTGCTGGCAGAACTGGCAGAAGACTATAGTGCCCACAAATCACTGTCACGTCTCGAAAACATACTCGAAAGGGGACTCCTCAAGACGAGCCTGCGGATGCTGAAGAGGTATAGCCCTTTCTTCAACATCGGACTGGTATTGGCTTTCCTCAACTCGAAATGGTGTGAGGTTCGCAATCTAAGAACCATAATCATAGGGGCACAGAAAGGAATACCTGCCTCCAGAATACAAGAAGCACTCATATTGCCAACCTAGTCGACACCAGGCCGGCCGGCAGAACCAAGCTGGCACTACCTTTCCTTCAGACCTTGGCGCGTAGCGTGACTGAGTTGTAACGTGCTGGTTGTTTCTCTGGGCGACTCCTGTCAGTTGGGGAGTAGCGCGCGCGCTATGTTGAATCGCTTTGTTCTGAAGTAGTCGCCTGTTCTCTCTCTGAACTCTTCGAAGGATGGATAGTAGCTCAAGACGAGGAGCTGGTCTTTGGATATATTCCAGCATTCCTCCAGGGCCATGAATTCTGGTGAGGCGGTTGGGATCCAGACTGGGATCAAGGAATCCTTATGCTTCATGAAGTAACCCTTGACCTTCTCCGACTTGTAGTGTGGTGGAGCCTTGTCGAGAAATAGGAAGCATCTTGGATACTTGTAGTGGACCTGCTTAAGGTACTCGTAGAATGTATCCTCATCGAAGTTGTCATACTGCCTGAATAGCTGCGTACCCTCTAGGCTCAATGCGCCGAAGACACGTGAATGCTTATGTGACCCAGAAACAATCGCAACCGGTCTTGCGTTAGCCTCTATCCATACCTTCCTCACCAGGGAGTCGTAGAAGAAGAAGGATTCATCGAGAGATACCGCGGTGAAGCCCTCTGGGAGATTATCCAGTAACCGCTCTACCTTTTTTTGAAAGCCATCTTCTCCTCCTTGGAGGCTGTATTGATATGCCTCCGCCTAGGAACCTTCAGTTTGAAGCCCCACCTGTGAAGCAGCCTATAGATATGCGTGTAGTGATATGTAACACCGCCACCCATCTTGGCTATCACCTCTTGAACCTGCCTCGTGGTCCAGCCCTGCTTACCCTCTGAGAGCTTACCCCTAATCTTCATAGCAACCTCCGATCGAAGCTTAGATGGCCTCCCACTCCTAGGCCTATCCCTAAGCCCATTCAAGCCTTCCTTCAAGAACCGCTCAAGCCAATAGGATGCCCACGGCCTGCTTCTATGAAGCTCCCTTGCGGCAGAAGCTGGAGTCACACCATCCATTTCAACCCTCAATATCAGGAGGAGCCTCTCCTTAACCCTGGCATCCTCCTCCCTCCTGTAAAGCTCCTTAAGCTCGCTCTTACTGATCGTCAAGGTATAGTGAGCTAAGCAAGGGAATGATGCATTGTTTATTGAGAAATCCTTGGCAAAACACGCCCAGAAACTGTTAGAAAATTTACGCTAAGCGGTATAGGTCTATGGATTGCAGAAAGAGAAAAGAAGGCAAAACGCGAATAGTCACTGAGAACAGGTCATGGTTGTAAAAGCCTTTGGCTAAGAAAGAAGCGTCTAAGATACTGATAGAGCCGAGTAGTAGGGTTGTTCAGGCTCTGAGGCTAGCCATGCTTGACGTAGGGTCAGATGAGCTTGTTCGTCGAACAGGTAGTAGCCTCGTTCTTATGGAGAGGTGGATCAATGGAAAGGAATGGATTCCTCTTGGTGTGGTGAGGGAGGCCTGCGAGATGAACCGAAGCCGTCAAGACATTCCTTCTTATTCTACTGTTCTATCCGAATGCACCGCAGGGGCCCAATTCAAGATAACCGTCAAAGAGCAAGTAGAGAGGATGACGGCGCCAACCGATGCTAAGCTAGACAAAGCCGAGATCTCAGCTGAAAGATCAAGATCGGAGAAATCAAGTACAACCGCAACGAGACCAGGGGCATCTCGTCAAATCGCGAATGTTACGATTGCCCTATTCATTGTCCCACTGCTGGGAGCAATTGTAGGTTTCCTAGCGCGAGGTCCCGAAGGCGCAGTCGTAGGGACAATATTGAGCTTTGTAGTAGTGACAGTATCTACCTTTCTTCTCCTTCTTCCGAGGAAGACGCGTAAGGCCTGAACTGGAAACCTAGTATGGCGCGACGCGCACGTTCTTCCATCAATGCTTCGGCCACAATAGTAATCTTCTCCTCACCGATAATGAATGGAAAGGGCGACCTTCGTAGACCTTGGCTACAGTGTTGTGATCGCAGACGAGCCCGCGCGAACAGTACATCCACACAAGTGCGTGAATCTGAGGACGGTCATAAGAGGAGCAGAGGAAAGAATGGCGGCGACCAAGGTGAGGGAACTGCTGATACTACCAGTCTAGGCGACGATCATGCTCTCGCTATCGAGTTCTCGCTTTCCGCATGTCAATCCATTCTCTGAGCGCCAAGCCTCTATCAACCTGATCAAGTGACCTCAGGTCGAAGAGGGAAGGAGGAAGCTTTGACGCTCGAGAGAGGCGAGCCCTTTTGGATCGTTCTTCAAACTTCATCTGAAGCTCGATGCGGACTCTCTGCGCTATTGATGCCAGCCGTTGGCTCACTGTTGCAATCGCAAAACGTCTCTTGTAATTCGTTTCCCGCTTTCCGTCGTCGTTCAAGCGTTTCAGGATGTCCAGTCGTTTCAGTTCCCTGACGAGGCTCTTCATTTCGCTACGAATCTGAAGCCTTCTTGATCTTTCTTTGGCGGAAGCCAGTTCTTCCCCAAATCTCTCAAGTTCCTTTTGGAGTCTAATTGACTTAGAAAGGCGGGGGTAACGCGCTGCAAGTGCTTGGTATTCAGGTGCCTCCTCTAGTGCCGTCTGGGGCGGCATTCTCATGAGCTTCTCATAGTATGAGTAATACGCGTCTCTTTCCTTCATGAGTCCCACTGAAGGCGTCGCTCATATGGTGCCTATAACCATGAATGCTATTAGTAGGCCGTAGATTGCAAGGGCTTCGGAGAGGACTACCCCTATGACGTTCGACGAGTAGGTTTCAGGCCTTTCGGCAGTAGCACCTATCAGGGAAGAGCCAGCATAACTGATCCCTGCTCCAGCGGCACCAGTTCCGACTGCGATGATTACGCCTGCCATCAATGCCTTCCCCGCTGCTTCTATAGTCCTGACAGTCGGTAGCTTCGATATGAGCATGAATGCAATGAGTAGTCCGTAGATTGCCAATGCCTCACCGAGTACTACCGTAATGATCAACCTGCTAAGCAGTTCAGGTTTTTCCGTCCCAACTCCCGCCATGGCAGTTCCACAGATTATGATTGCGATAGCAGCTGAGATAGTTGGCACACCGATCGCCAGAGCTATCCCCAACAAACTAGTAAGACTTGGATCCAGCATCGCGATCACTCCTTGAGAGCCATTATGTGAACCTGAATGGTTTAAAAGGAATTCCCTCGCCTGAGTAGAACTTTGAGAACCATTCGATCCAGTGAAGGCGAAGCGTATGCACGAACACAATCAATCCCTCAATGATCATCACAAGTATGGTTCCTGTTGCTATGATCGGGATGCTGTTAAGCGGGAAATGGCCGTGCTCCACTCCACCTAGCACCAAGAATAGGTAGTTCATTACGCTGTGAACAAGACCCAAGGCCATCAACCTTCCGTATGAGAGCGTATGGCTCAGAGTCTCAGCGAACACTTCCACACCGAATCCTATGCCTTCCATAGGCCCCTCAGCAACAGCTGTGAAGACGACCAAAAGAATCAGTGGCAGTATGATCAGTCCCGCCATCATCGAGCCGCCTTCGCCGAACCATCTAGAAATGCTTGATATTCCTCCCAAGTAGGCCCACATGAAGAGCCCCCCCCAAAGAAGCCAAAGCCAGGCAACAGGAATCGGTGCATGCTTGAATTCGCGCTCCCTAACAGTGTTGACAAGTTTCAAAACTAGTCCCAGGCTTATGTGCAGCGAACCTACGAGAATGGCGAACCTTATCATCTTCATGGGTTCATGCATTGGTTCGAACCCGCCAATGTAAAAGGGTCCCAGCTTTGCCAACTTCAACGGATGTAGAACTCCTGAGGGACCGAAGAACTCACCGAAGATGAAACCCCAGAAGATTGAAGCCAATCCCAGAAAGATGAACATCTCAGCACCGATCAGCAGATACCGTACGATATCTCCCACCTGTTCCAGCTTGATTCTCCTTTTGAAATATGTAAGCAGAGCTCCGAAGATCACGAATAGCGCACCTTGTCCGACATCAGCGAACATTATTCCGAAAAGCAAAGGGAACGTTATTGCCATTATCGGGGCCGGATTGACCTCATGGGCTGAGGGAAGCCCTGATGAAAACGCCAATTTCTCGAATGCCTGCATGAAGCTGGGGACCGGTTTGACTCTGACTGGCTGCTTTTCCCCGTGGCCGACAGGCTCTTCTGTCACTACGCAGTTACCTTCGCTCGCTTTCCTTACACGCTCTATGGCTTCTTTCAAATGGTCCTCTAGCACCCAAGCCTCGAAGTAGATTGTCTTTGCGGTTCTCGCGAACTTTCCCTCGACCTCAGCTACTTGCCTTTCCGTCTCGGTGGTCCTCCCTAGATTCAGTAGATCCTCACTTATTTCGCCAAGTTTCGATTTCTCTTCGATGGATAGTCTCTCCATTTCGACGACCTTTCTGAATTCTAGGAGTCTCCTTCCAATTTCAGTCGTCTCGTCAACGGGCATTGAGCCTATTCGGTCAAGGAGCGGTTTGCGATCCAGCAATGCTGAAGGCTTCGCAAGAGATTCAATGGGCAGCTCTGCCAGCTCTTTCTCGATCTCGGCGAGCAACTCTTCTGTCCGCCCTTCTGGAAGCTCAGCCTTCTCCATAGAAACAGGTTTCGCCTGAAGTCTCAACCTCTCCAGATAGGCATCAATCTTGGAAAGGATCTCAGAGCACTTGGCCACAGTCTGAGTTGACACGATGTATGGAGTCAGTGTTCCCTTCCATTGGTCAAGCTTCTCACGCATATCGACAAATTGCACAATACCTGCTTGGCCCAAAGATCTTGTCACATCGTCCACATCGTCCTCAAAGATTATTGCAGTGAGCTTTCGCATCTCTGCCATGTTCGTTCCCTTTAGACTCGAAGCAACGAAACCCTTTAAATGCATCGTCCAAATTTAAAGCTAATCAAGGTGCACATCGTGTCGAAAACTCTCGAAGTCATCGTGGACAAGGAAAGCGAAGCTGCAAGGATAGTCAGTCAGGCGAAGCTCGAGGCGGAGAGGATTGTGAAAGAGGCTGAGGCGAAGGCACAGAAGGTCTATTCAGAAGCACATGAGCAGGCAGCTGCAGAGGCTGAGCGGAAAGCCTACGACCTGAGGAGAAATGCGAAGGAGGAGGCTAACCGCGAGGCAAAACAGATACTGAAGGAGGAAGAGAGCCATTTGGAGGAGATTCGAGCAAAAGCCAAGAAAAACTTCGAAGCAGCTGTGAATGCAGTTCTGAGCGAGTTCTCGTCAAAGTAGGCGATTCTATGGAACTTGGAGTACAGAAGATTGCTGATCAGATTCTGATATCAGCCAGACAGAACGCTGAAACGGTACTCTCGGAGGCCAGAAAGTCCGCTGAACTGATGCTCGAGAAGCAGAGAGAACTCGGTCGCAGAAGTGCAGCAGAAAGGGTCTCTTACACATTGGCGAAGGCCAGAGACGAGGCTGATACTGTCCGAGGAATGGTGATATCAGATGCAAGAAGAAAAGCAAGCTGGATGGCCCTCTCTGAGAAGGAACGACTAATAGGAAATGTGCTAGATGAAGTGAGGTCTCGGCTGGTCTCTTTGACGGGAACAAGGAAATACGCACCGGAACTTGAAAAGATAATCGTCGATGCCGGCATAGCTCTGGGGGGAGGAAAGCTGGAAGTCATGCTGAACGAACATGACTCTGGTCTGCCGTTGGACTTCACAGCAATATCCAAAACGATATTTAGGAACACGAATAGTGAGACCAAGCTCACGCTTCTGAAAGAAAGAATCAAAGCCTCAGGCGGAGCTGTGGTGAAGACTCAAGATGGCAACGTCACACTAGACAATACATTTGACGAAATGCTCAAACGTCGCAAAGGAGATCTTCGACTGAAGATATCGAAAATCCTCTTTGGATAGTGATCCGGAGGATCGCTGACGCAGCTACCTAAATCGTTTCTCGATTCTGACGGATTCTATTGCACCGAAGAAAGAATACTGGAGCGCACGCTTTTCTGGCCTCAACGAAATTACAGACAGCAAATAGCCTCGACGTCATGGCGGGCATGCGGACTGCTGCAAGATGTCGCTACGTTCACCATCTTAGCCGGCTCAGTTTGCGCATGTCAAGAGTCTTGTAGTGTCGATATACGCACACAACTAACGCCAGAGCGACTGCAACTACGCATGCCCCTATCACTATTGATAGGATCACAAATGAATGCCCCAATGGATCCACGAACCCTGGCTTGGCATATGCCGAGAAAGCTATGAAGTTCAGATTGGCTGCACTCGTTATTATTTCGATTCCAATGACCAATCTAATCATGTTTCTCTTAACTGTCAAGCAGTATATGCCTATCATGAAGAGGATCACAGCGGTAGCTAAGTAGTAGCTCAAATCAATCATCTATTCTCACCCGGGTCTTCACTCGGTTTCAGCATTGCAACACAACTTGCGGCTGAGGCCAGAATGAGAAACGCTCCTGCGATGAGATCTAGGTATCTCTGTTCCCACAGAAGCCCGGACATACCCTGCCCAGTATTGCCCGAGGATTGGATGAATCTCGTGAGGAACTTCGTTGGAGTGAATGTCGGGAATTTGTTCGTAAACAGGATTGTCATGACGGAGATGATTACTATGATGGAGAGGACTGTTCCCGCGATACTCATCCAATCGGTCCTCTTGTTCTTTATCGTAATCACTTCCTACTGGTCAGCATAACCGTTGCGATCAGGAGAACGATCGTTGCCCCGGCGTAGACTAGAATCTGAAATACCGCGGCGTATGGTGCACTCAGAAGCCAGAATAGAGCGCCTAGACAGACCGACATCCCTGCAAGCGCAATTACTGCATACAGCAGATCTTTCAACTCAACTGTTAGCATAGCGAGAATGCATGTCGTTGCTATGAGTGTCAGTTCCAAAGCTTCCAACATCTTTAGGGTCCTTCCTCCTTCTTGGGCCGTTTGAATTCGCAGACCAGTTCTTCTTTCCTTGTGTTGGCGAGCGCGAATTCATTCGTCTGTCTGATTGCGCTTCTGGGGCAGGATTCGACGCATTGCCCGCAGTAGACACATCTCATTGGGTACCATTTTATGTCGCATGTCAATCCTTTTCCAACCATTTCGAGTGCAAAGGCCGGGCAATCGAAGACACATGTGCCGCATCCGATACACTTTGCCATATCTATTTCGATTTTCGCTCTCGTACCTTCTACTGGCTGAAACTTCTCGAACGGGTACTGCATTGTGGCCGGTTTCTTCGCGAGGTGCCTGAGTAATTCTCCTTCCATCGCCATGCGTGTCTCACCTCAAGAGTAGTTGGACGATCAGAATTTGAAGGATAGCAAGTGGTACGAGGTATTTCCATGAACCACTGACCATCTGGTCTATCCTGAATCTGGCGAACAGTGCGCGCAGGTTTGTGAGGATCAGAACCACAAATGTCGCTTTGATCAGGAACCACATGATGTTGGGTATGAAGGGTATGGGGCCGGACGGGCCGCCCAGAAAAAGTGCAGTGATTAAGCCGGCTGCCAGGACTAGTTCCAAATCGAGGGCAAGCCTCATCAGTGCGAGTTTTCTTCCACTGAATTCAGTTTGCCATCCGGCGACTATCTCTGTTTCGGCTTCAGGAATGTCGAAAGGTATCTTCTCAAGCTCCGCCAGCATTGCCACGACAGCTATTCCAAACCCTATTGGGGTAAGGGCCACAATCCAGAGGCCGTGTGATGCCTGCCATTCAACTATTCTAGTGATGGAGAGGGATCTGGCGACTAACGCCGGGCCAATGAGGACTATTGCGAGCGGAACCTCGTAGCCCAGAGTCTGCATCGCAGCCCTCAATCCACCGAGGGTGCTGAATCGATTACTGGAACTCCATCCGCCTAGAAAAGCCAAGATCGCGAGAAGACTCATTACGAATAATGTGAATATGAGGTCTCCTTCAAAGTGAGCGAAGGCGCTGACTCCGCTGATCGGGATGAGGAAGAGGACGGTAAGAGGCAAAGTAAGCAGCAGAATGGGGACACACCTGAAAAGTGGTTTGTCGACCGCGGCCGGTTCTACGTCTTCCTTTGCGAGGAGCTTTATGAAGTCGGCTAATGGCTGCAACAGCCCGTGCGACCCGGTGTAGATCGGGCCATACCGGTTCTGCAGTCTGGCGAAAAACCTTCTATCCAGCCATTCATAGAACCACGCCAAAGCTAGCAGGAATATCAGTCCCGGATAGACCAAGAGTCCAAATAGATCCATGGGGCATCATTCTCCGTAACGTTTCTGCACGTACCTTTTGAGCTGTTCATAGCTCCATGCCCAACTCTTCCCGGATTTTGAGTCTAGGAACGCGACCCGGTCGGTACAACTCATACAGGGGTCTATAGCAGCGAGCACGATGGGAACATCGGCCATGGACCCACCTATGAGCATCTTCCTCATCGAGGCCCAGTTGGCCAAGGTAGGCGCCCGAATCTTATATCTCTCAGGCCTGTCTGACCCATTGGATTTGCAGTAGTGAATGTCTTCTCCTCTTGGGGCTTCGACCAGGCTCACGTTCTCACCTGGAGGCACTGAGCGAGGGGCTCTGACTTTGATCGGTCCTTCAGGCAGGTGATCCACAGCGTACTCTAAGATCCGAGCGCACTGCTCCAGTTCGTCTATTCGAACAAAGATGCGAGCAGCAACATCGCATCCGTCATTTGTGATTACGTCGAAGGGGATCTCATCGTAGGCGGAGTATGGGTCGTATTTTCTGACGTCACGTTTGACGTTGCTAGCTCTTGCGGTAGGACCTACAGCGCAGAGCGCTAGTGCGTCTTCGGTCTTGAGGATACCTACACCTACCGCTCTCTCTGCTATGGTCTTCTCTGCCAACGCGAGCTTCCTATAGTATTTAGTGCGTTCCCCGAGATATGTCAGACCTTTCTTGATCAATGGTATCATGTCGCTGGTTATGTCTCTTCGGACTCCTCCTATCGCGTTGGTGGCATGAAGGACTCGGTTCCCCGTGATTCTCTCCATGAGGTCCAATGCGACCTCTCGGTCTTGCCAGGTGTACATGAAGAGAGTGTCAAATCCTATTTCGTGCCCAGCGACTCCAACCCAGAGTAGGTGACTGTGTATTCTTTCCAGCTCGGCTACAATTGTTCTGATATATCTCGCCCGAGGTGGAGCCTCAATTCCCAGCAATGCTTCAACATTGTTGGCATAGCAGAGTTGATGCGCCATTGCGCATATTCCGCATACTCGCTCCACGAGGTACAGGTTTTGGACGTAGGTCCGGTTTTCAAATGCTTTTTCTCCCCCTCTATGGACATATCCCAGACGGATCTTGGCGTCTATGATCTGTTCCCCGTCCAAGGTCAGAGTTATGTTCTCTGGTTCCTTCAGTGCAGGATGTTGCGGGCCGACCGGCACCGTGAATACTGACTCAGACATCGTTCTTCACCCTTGCCTTTTCCAGTTCGAGTTTGATTGCTTCGACTTTCCATTCCTTTCTGAGAGGATACAACCCGGCTGGCCACTTCTCAGGGAGAATTAGCGGAGACAGATCAGGATGACCTTGGAAGACAACTCCGAACATGTCATGGATTTCTCTTTCATAGAGCTCTGCACCAGGAATGATATTGACTATAGTGGATAGCTTTGGATCACTTTTCGGAACGACGGTCTTCAGAGAGAGAACGACATTTCCTTCTATCAGATGGTAGATTACGCTCAGGCTCTGGCCGAGATCAAGTCCAGTGATTGTTGAGACATGTCGATATCCTTTCTGAGAGACATACGACATGACTTCTATCAATGCATCAGATGTGATCGTTATGAAGACTCGTCTGGGTCTCTGGATCAGCGTCTCAGCGACTTCGCTGCCGAATCTCTGCTTCAGATCATTCACGAGCTCTTGTTCTTCTGTGGAGCCAGACAACGTCTTACTTTCCTCCTTGAATCTTCCGAAGCAACTTAACTGCACCGTCCACGATGGCTTGAGGGCGAGGAGGGCATCCTGGGACATATACGTCTACGGGAACCACTTTGTCTGCTCCTTCTGCGACGTTGTAGCACTGCTGGAAGACTCCACCTGACAAAGAGCATGAGCCCAGCGCCATCACGAATTTGGGCTCAGGCATCTGCTCGTAAATCCTGACGAGTCTATCTCTGATTTGCCGCGTCACGGTTCCTGTCAGAAGCATGACATCAGCATGTCTCGGGCTTCCTCTAAGGATCATGCCGAATCGCTCGATGTCGTATCTTGGGATCAAAGCAGCCAAAGTTTCGATATCGCATCCGTTGCAGCCGCCTGCGTTGAAGTGGAAGACCCACGGCGACTTCAGCCTCGACCATTTCACTATGTCCATGTTTAGCCCCCTGTCAATTCAGCTTCAACAATGGAAGCAAGAGAACGACCGCTGACAACGTGACCAGCGCATACAATGCGGGCATGAGTCCTGGACTCACGAATGATGTCGCAAGGATGAATGCTAGGATATCGAAAATCATAAAGTACACAGCATATATGAAGAATCTCTGAACATTCAGTTGGAGTTTCTCCGAAGGATACTCTTCACCACAGGCATACGGAGCGAGCTTGGCCGGCGTTTTCTTTCCGCGCGGCGCTATTCTTCCTCCTATCCAGTAGAGGATCAGAGAGGCAATCAGGGCTGTGAGAAAGATCACTGGAAATGAGTTGATTGTATCTTGCACATCTCTTCACATTATTATGCGTCTGTCTTCGCGTTTTCGGTCTGTCTCACAAGGAACTCGTATATATGCCCTTCCAAGAACAAGGCGACTGTGGAAAAAGAACCATGTCTGAGCCATGACCTGTGACTGAATGGGAATTCAGTCTCTCAGAATATGCCATATGTCAAGGTGACGGTTCTTGTCGTGCTTTGTTTCATAGTCCCATACGAATAGTAGATGAGAGCGCAACTGTCACTTTCCGGATATTTCGGAGACCCAGGCTGGTAGAACGCTCTGGCCGAGATGGGACTGTAGTCAAAGACACTGTTCTTCGCTGTCCCCCAGTATGCGAATATCAGCTTCGAGCACGGCGTCGTTAGACGACATATGACTCTTGAGGGAGTCTCAAGATTGCTACAAACCCACCATTTCTCCAAAGTCACGTTTCTCGGAAATGTGAACGCCACCTCGTTTGTGAAGAATCCATGGTTCTCCACATAGATCGGAGCACCATCGTTTTCTCCTAGTTGAACGTCAAGTAGAAAACGAAGCGAGATATCTGCTGATTCCTTTCGGAAATTTGTGACTTCGAAGAGAATGTAGATCGTTCCGGATATGAGATTCAATCTCTGCCCTACTCTTACACCGTCCACCAGCCACGACACTTCCGTCTCGTTGTCGCTGGGAATTGAGAAGGAATCAAGCTCTACCCCTTTGCTCGGATCAGGGTAGAGCACATAGTCCGACTTGCCGATCCTAACCGAAAGTACACTTGTATCTCCTGGAAACGTAATCCATCTGCCATCGATGTCTCGGACACGGAAGCCTCCGTCACCATAGAGGTCTACAATGAGATAGTTGTCGATCAGAGTCCCGGTAATTCTTGGCGTTCCTATGGCTTCCACCGGAGCGAGTGGAGAGCATGTTGAGAGGAGTGTCAGCGATACAACCACCAGTGCTGTCTCGGGGAGTCTTCGGCTAGAATCCCTCAAACGCAATGCCTCGCAAACGCTTCGGAGGTTTCTCCCACCATCGTTAACTGCATGTTGAGTGGATAAGCTCTTCGTTTGCACGTCGCCATAGCCCTCAAGAGATCAGAGCACGACGAGCACTCCGTCTAGGATTAGGTGAATCACCCAACCTACCGCTGCCGCGACTGGATACGTGCGCAGCCCTTCTCTTTTGAACAAAAAGGCCAGAGCGGACATGATTGCAGGCCAGAGCCAGAGGTGCAAGTAACACGGGTACACCCTAGTGCGCAAGCTGAAAGCAATACCATCGGTCAGATAGCGTGGAAGAATTGAGTGCAAGAACATGGGGTTCCAACAAAGGAGGTGATCTACATCCGGAAACACGCCGAAGAATGCTATAGTGAAGACGAATAGCCACGCCGAATTGGGTCTGAGAAGCCTCCACGCTAGGAGCGCGACCAAGCCTGCAAAGAGTCCGTGCCAAAAAACGTACAAAGATCTCTCACTTATGCCCGGAAGTAATCACAACGCATGTCTCAATAGCAAGCGAACAGATTGGAGAGTGATAAGTATTTCGTGCTCGTTCTTGTTTTCAGCCGTGCTCCATTGTTCTGGATGCACCCAAGGAGAGTTGTGCTGCCCAGAGAATCATTGCCCTACTTGCTCAGGGTACCGTGGAGTGTTTTCGATATGTATTCAATCTGTTCTCTCGTGACAGCCGGATGAATCGGGATGGAGAGTACTGTTCGGGCGAGTTCTTCGGCGTGAGGGAACATACCCGGCCTGTACACGTACCTCTCTCGATACCAAGGCTGAAGATGTATTGGATCAGGCCAGTGTACATCCGTCTCTATTCCTGCTTCGGCCAGGCTCCTCTGAAGTTCCTCTCTAGCTAAACCGGCTTCCTCTTCGTCGAGCGTGACCGTATATTGATAGTATACATGTTTGCTGTTTGGGATTGGAACCTGCGGTTTCAAAGCTGCTAGGTCCCGGATGAGATGAGTCAAATGATTAGCGTTCTCGATTCTTCTTCGATTGAACTGGTCAATCTTCTTGATCTGAACTTTTCCGATGGCAGCTGCGATCTCGGTCATGCGGTAGTTGTACCCTAGCTTCACATGGCGGTACTTGCTCTCTTGGCCCTGACTCCGAAGAATCTTGAGCGTCTCAGCGGCATCAGGATTGTTTGTAGTTATGAATCCGCCTTCACCGGTATGAAGGTTCTTGGTGGCATAGGTGCTGAAACAGGCAAACATGTCTGTGTTGCCGATTTTCTTCCCGTGATATTCGGCACCTATGGCTTCTGCTGCATCCTCAACTATCTGCAGGTCATGTTTGCCTGCGATTTCCTGAATCGGCTTCATTTCAGCCGGTTCGCCGAATACATGAACGGGCTCTATGGCCAAAGTTCTGGCAGTCACGGCCTTTTCGATCTCTCGAGGGTCAATATTATACGTTCCAGGGTCGACATCCACGAAGACAGGGGTAGCACCGGTCTGAATGATTGTGTTTGCTGTTGCTGCGAAACTGAAAGGCGTTGTTATGACTTCTTGGCCCGGCTTCACGTCTGAGGCCAGAAGAGCGAGGTGGAGGGCCGCGGTCCCAGAATTGACTGCAACCACGTGTTTCACACCCAAGTATTCTGCGACTGCATCTTCGAAAGATGCCACAACCGGTCCCGAAACGAGACGGCCTGAACGAAGCACACTGAGCACTGAAGACTCGATCTCAGCATCGTTATATGGTTGCGCTATCCTGATCTTCATCAACAGGATTACACTTACGCTTGACTTGCGTGTCGAGAATATAATCGCATCTGTTTCCATCGATTCTGCTGGTCGATGAGCCTGTTGGATCACGCGCGAGTCCGACATGCACGCTCTCTCTGGAGCTCTAGCGCGCCCTAGCTTATCACCAGTCGATTCTTGATCTTCTCAGCCTGATGTTGCAGTAGGGGCAGAGGGGCTGGTATTCGGAGAACTGTGCTCGGCATCGGGGACAATACCAAACCATCGAGGGCACACGTTGTATGATTGACGGCGCGGGCATTGCTCTTAGGCTTTTGCTGCAGGCATCTTGGCTGCGGTGTCTTCCGAGCGGGTCCATTGGAAACTGCGGCCCTAATAAGCTGCGGTCGCCCAGATTCTATGCGCCGTGGCCGGGTCGGGTCAATCTGATTGAACCTTGTTGATCTGGCTCCAGACGCATCACCCCAAGCCCGGAGCGCCACGGCACCTACTTCAAACCTTGCGCCCTCGAGAAGTGGGAGAGCGGCTGCGCCACTGTCTGGGGTCAGACGCGTAGCGCCTTATTGGGATGCGTAGGTGATCTTGCGCCCGCTCTCCAGTCCCAGTATAGTGGGATGAGCGATATAGCCGGATTCGAAAAATCCCTAGACTTTTCTTTCACATCTCCAACAAAAACACGCATCAAGGCGAGAATCGGAGTAGTTTCAGTTCTCTCTGAAAGCTATCTGCCAGTTTCCTTCTCTCCCATCTGTGGATAGGGGTTGGAGCGGATATGCGCAAAACGCCTCTAGAGGATAGGATCCTGGAGTATCTTCGTACGGTGGGCTACAAAGGCATGGGCGTAATGAGCAAAGACCTTCAGGTGAGGTTTGAGAATGTGAAGTGGACACTGAACAAGATGGTGTTCGAACGGAAAGTGGAGCCAGTGATCTACGGAGGCATCAGGCTATACAAGGCAAAGAGATCAAGAGTGCCTGAAAAAAGACCGGCCTTCCATAGCACGCCGACGCATAAGCATCTTCGGACGAAGGAAGTTGTGACGCATGATCTTCCCAAGAAGAGATTGAACGGCTGTGTGAGAAGGGAGCCATCCGGAAGCGAGAAGGCCCGAACATAGCTAAGTGTCTTTCTCAAAGCTGATCAGGTGATTCTCTTCAAGCGTTTTCTGAAGCACCGCTACGGCGCGGTGAACATCCTTGGTCTTCTTGGCTCCTGTGCACACGAGTCTGCCGCTTGTAAAGAGGAGCATGACCACCTTCGGGTCGTCCATACGGTAGATTAGGCCCGGGAACTGCTCTGGCTCATACATGGTTCTCTTCAAGGAGTAGGTCGCTTTCTCCAGCTCAATGATCCCGTGTAGATCTCCGGAAGCCACTATGTTCTGAATCGTTATCTCAGGCCTCCCAACCACCACGATGCCGTGGCTCTTCAACGCACTCACGACTCTCATCACGGCTGTACTTGCTTGCCGCTCAGATTTCGCGCCGGTACAGACCATCTTCCCGGTACCGAAAATCAGGGTTGCGGTCTTGGGAGTCTTTAGCCTAAAGACGAGACCTGGAAAACTTTCCGGCCGATACTCAGTTCCAGGAACCATTCGTACTATCGTCTCAAGATCGAAAGTCTGATTGAGGGAGGCGGAAGCAACCACATTCTGAATCTCGACTGATGCCTTCTTCAAGTAGCTCAGGCCCACCGGCGATAACGCTGATTCGACAGCAAGACCTCAGAATTCGTCAATCTAGGCTGATAAGTCTTTGTCACATCCTGAGAAGACATGGCGATTTCCTGTTTTGGTTTTCTAGGGCCGTGGGAGAGTTCATGGCCTAACGGTGTTTCTGCCGCTATTCTTAGAGGAAATGCGCATGCCCCAGCGGCTGGAGACAGGTAGCTGTGATCTAGTGCTCCCACATATCGGCTCGGCATCCACAGATTAGGATCTTGGTAATCCTTGGCTAACCTTCGATGTACGCCATAGGTATTCGAAGTAGCCCTTCGCGAATCTTGCAAGTCCAACGTGGTCTGACCATATTGCGAGAGCTGCTCCGCCCCTCTCTTCCTCAAGGAGGAGAATGACTTCTTGGGCATCAGATACTATTCCTCCTCCAAACATCTGC
>Ga0209725_1000355_pt1 | contig 28152 bp, 27 predicted proteins | sample I18A1metaG_FD_184145 | JGI IMG/M metagenome (GOLD analysis project Ga0209725, IMG submission 184145) | Lake sediment bacterial and archeal communities from Gulf of Boni, Indonesia to study Microbial Dark Matter (Phase II) - ​I18A1 metaG... | ecosystem: Environmental > Aquatic > Freshwater > Lake...
GCTCCGGTTGACTGATGGGTGTGAATGGAGGCTCCTCGTAGTGGGGCAGAGGCTCCAGCCCCCACTCTTCACGGAGGGAAGAGTATAGCTCAATCTTCCCGGAAGGGGTTTGGAATCCAGGTTTTCTGTCCTTGCGTAGCAGCCCCTTCTCGAATCTGTGATACGGAGCGCTAGGGTGGCCTTCTTTCGGCATAGCCCAGCCCCCCTTCTCCTGTAGTTGACGGAAGGTCATGCCGGACGGCTTCAGGATCTCATCGAAGAGATCATAGATCGTGTCCCATTTGAAATCTGAATCGAATCTCTTCGCTAACTCGAAGTTTATCTCCACATCTGGTTTGCATTCGCCCACAGTTATCACCTTGTTTATGGTCTGAAGGGGCACCCACCAGCTTCTGACCCCGTCCTTTTCTAGGAAGGTAGCCGCTGGCAGGACGATGTCGGCCAGCTGGGTGCTGGGGGTATGAAACAGATCGACGGCGACTACGAATTCAAGCTTCTTGATGGCTTCCACCCATCTCTTTGGGTCCATGCCTATGCCGCCGATAGGGTTGCATGCCTGTATCCACATGCCTTTGATCGGGTAGGGGTCTCCTGAGAATATCTGTTCAAGAGCTAGGTCTGTCTGGGCCCGCCAGATGAATTTGTTCAAAGGCCCGTACCGGTCCGCTCCAATCCTTTTCTTGTCAACTTCCTTGGACTTGAGCTTGATTACTCCTTTCGCCCCGGGGAGAGCATACGCAACCGCGTCGAAGGCGTAACGGGAGATCACGTTCCCGCCAGGTACGTCCAAGTTTCCGGTTAGGCACCAGAGACAGGCTATTGCTTGAGCTGTGGGTGTAACTGCGGGGGTCATGTCGATGGGCACCCCCCAGTGTATGGATGCTGGTTTGCTCTTTGCATACAAGATCGCTGCATCCTTGATGTCTTTCTCCGAGACGAGGGTGATTTCCGCTACTCGCCTAGGGGGATACCTGTCCACTTCCTCGCGAAATAGATTCCAGACAGTTCTAGCCTGCACCCGAGTTCCATCTTTCAAGTCGACTTCAAAATGTCCTTTCAGTGCTGGCTTAACGTTCGGTGACTTGTACGTAACCTCATCTGAGTCCCAGATGACAGGCTTTTCATCTACGGTATCCCAGACAACAAAGTTGCTCTGAGATCCACCATCAACCAGCTCGCTCTCCCGAAGCAGTTTCCCGGTATCGCTTCGAATCAGATGATGCGCATTGGTCCATTTCTCAACGAAGCCTTCATCGTATAGTCCTTCGTTGATTATGACGTTGAGGAAGCCCATCGCCAAGGCGCCATCTGTTCCCGGTCTTAGTCTCAGCCATTTCACAGCTCTTGAAGCGAACCAAGATAGCCGGGGGTCGATAGCGATGATTTTCGCGCCTCTCTTCATGAGGTCGATTATCCAGTGACCAAATATGTTGTCCGGACATGAGGCTGGAATGTTGTAGCCCCAGACCAGGATGCACTCCGGAGTCTTGTATTTTGGGCTTTCGTAGCGGCCAGCAAGCCATTGCCCGGCGTCGATCACGCAGTAGTCGCCTTGGACTGTGTCCACTGCTGATATTCTTGGACTGTAGCAGGCGATTCCGCTCAGGCTGAACATCACGTTGGGGCTACCATAAGCGTAGGCGAGCATGCATATCCAAGGTCCTATATCCCTGCCTGTTCCCATGGCGAATATGAAGCTCTCTGGACCATGATCCTGACGTATCTTCTTCATCTTTCCCTCTATGAGGTTGAAAGCTTCATCCCAAGAGATCTCCTCCCACTTTCCTTCGCCACGTTCTCCAACACGTTTCAGTGGATGTCTGAGGCGGTTCTGATGGTACACGTACTGCGTCATTGCAAGGGCTCTTGAACAAAGACGACCCTGATTCCAAGGGTGTTCTGGATCGCCCTCGATTTTGACCAGCTGGCCATCCTCAACGTAGGCTAGCACTCCGCAGCCGCCATGGCACCCAGGTCCAGCAGACCAGGTTGTAGTGCGAAAAACTTCAACGTTCTTTCGACTCATAGCTAAACTCCCTTTTCAGAAATAATCCCTTAAGATATAATACAATTCATGCCTAAATACGACCCGACTCAAAACCGGTGTAAGTCCAGCTTGTAGAAAACTGTGGTAGTTCGCCTGTCAAAGGTGGGAGCAAAGATTTAGCTATACCAAAACCGAAATGGCACGTTTCTTTCTTCTTAACTGCTGCTTTAGGTTCGTCCAAGTTCTGTTGTTATGGATGCGATGAAAGCAGTCATATATCGTAGGTCGCTTAGTCTCATGCTTTCGTTTGGAGCGTGGATATTGTTCTCTGGGTCAAAGGTGCTGCACATAGCCCATGGAGTGTAGTCTCCGAACAGGTAGGCGGGACCGGACCCATAAGAGGAAGGGATCAAAACTGCATCTCTACCGCTGAAGTCTCTTGCCAATGTTGCCAACATCTTGACGAACGGATGATCGACTGGTGTTCTACTAGGTTTGTAGCCTGTGAGAAGCCTCGATTCTATATCCGAAAACCCGTGTTTGTCTAGATGTTCGCGTAGTAATTTTTGAACCCTCTCCACTTTTTGGTTGGGAACAATTCTGAAATCCACCTTTGCCATGGCTTCTTTCCCAATAACCGTCTTGGAACCGGGGCCTTCCCAGCCCGCAGATAGCCCGCAAATGGTGCATGTTGGTCCGTGAGTCAATTCCTTCCAGAATTCTACGCCGTCTCTTCCGAGCAGAAACTTATCGGTCTTATACAACTGCCTGTATTGTTCAAGCAAGTCTGGGGGATACTTCTCGAATAACTCTAGTTCTTCTCTTCTAAGAGGAACCACATCTTCGTAGTAGCCATCAATCAAGATCTCCTCCTTCATATTTTTCAGAGTGGACAATGCCCAAACCAGCCTCCAAGCAGGATTGATTACAATCGGTGCGTGGCCGGAGTGGGCGTCTATGTGAAAACCTTTTGCATGGAGTTCAAAGTATGCGTCGCCTTTCACACCTGCAGAGACTTCACTTCTTTGGTTGGGAACAGCGTTGGCTTCCTCCCAGACGCAGCCGTCAGCCCTTAGGAGGTCTGGGTGAGCTTTGCAGAATTCTTGAAGATGTATGCTGCCAGCTTCCTCCTCTCCTTCGATAATGAACCTTATGTTGCATTTCGGTTCGTAACCAGCCTCAAACGCACTCTGAACGCCGAAGAGGTTAGCGACAAGAGGACCCTTATTATCACTGACGCCTCTACCATAGATTCGCTCATTTCTCAGTGACAGGCTGTATGGAGGAGAATTCCAATCCTCTAACGGCTCTTCAGGCTGAACATCATAGTGATTGTAAAACAGCAAAGTCTTTTTCATCTCCCGGTTCATTTCAGCCACGACCACAGGCGCGCCGGACGTAGGAAAAGTTCTAACCTCGTATCCTCTTTTCTCAAATTCTTCGGTTAACTGAGCAATAATCGATTTCATGTCGTGGTTCTTATTGTAGCACGTTGAGATATCTACCAGCTTTTTCAAGCAGTCGATCTCTGACTGTTCATTCTTCTTCACAATATGGAGAATCTTGTCTTTATCGTAAATCAGACGCAGTAGCCTCCTCTCAACTTAACGAGCCTACTCGGTACTTAGTCGTAACTACGTAATAGATTAATTCGAGCATAGGAGGAATCCTTTAACGATGTGAGAAGAAACTACGTGCGATCTGCTTGGTGGGCACACACAAATGGTTAGTTCAAATCACGATGGCCGCACCATAAGAGCCACACACACAAATTCTCATGGCCCACATGTTAGGGGAGGAATCCCCTAAAACCCCTCTTCCTTCTGTATGCTAGCTAACGCTTGCAAAGTAAGAATAGAAGTTCAGTTCCGCTCACGCAACTATGAACGAGAGCACTTGTGTGACTGGTTCTCGATTATTTCTTGCTTCTGAGAACTCCACCTGTGGCAAAGTGTGTCTTAGGCATATCGTTGAACTCAATCCAAACTGAATCTTTTGAAACTCCTAGAATATCCACAACTGCATCGGTTATTGCCTTCGTCAACCTCTCCCTCTGCTCCTCCGTTCTACCTTCGACTAGATTCACTTGAATGAAAGGCATGTCATCACCTCGACCTATGGATAGAGAGCAAAACTAATCAATCTATCGACATAAGTTCAAACATTCTATCGTCTTCATGAAAGAATATCGAGACTTATGTACTTTGACGCGAACACATACGAAAATTCCTGAATTCTAAGGTTCAAATTCAGGTGGTCGCACCAAGGGATACACACACAAAAATCTTATGAATGCTCAAGGGTACTGATAACCATGAATCTAGATAAGAAAAGACTCGCAGGCACACTCTTGTCAATAGGAGCACTACAGTGGTTCTTTAGCGTGATGATTGCAGAAGGACTCCATCAAGGGTTCAATTTGTCACCAAGCCAATGGATTCCATTCAGCAACCAGATACATTATGTGAGCATGCTAGGAGTTGGCTCAACAGCTCCAATCTTTAATGTATCCACAATTGTGCTGGGTTTAATGATAGTTGGCGCCTCCTATATGCTCTATCTGAAAGACAGATCAGCATTGTTTTCTTCTCTTCTGTTTATAACCGGAATTGGAGCGATAGGGGTAGGAGTCTTCCCAACAAACATACAACCCACACATGGAATCTTCCAAGCGCTTGCCCTTTTGTTTGGTGCCTTTTCAGCTGTCTTCTCTTACAGAAAACAAGAAGCACCAGTGTCTTACATTTCAGCAGTGCTTGGTGTTGTATCGTTTGTTACGGGCATAGTATTCTATCCTTATCTGGGATTAGGAACAAATGATATGTCAACTTTCCTGGGAATGGGCAAAGGGGTCATGGAGCGAATAGTGATCTATTCACTTGTTCTGTGGATTTTTGGCTATGGCTATCACATTGCGGGACAGACTTCAAAAAGCTAGCCGTTGCGCGCGCGCGAGTTGCGCGATAAGATTCTTAGTCTTTCCGCTTCTGATGCTCAAAAGCTCGGTATCGGTAAATCTTCGTTGCACTACTTGAGGAATCACGCGCGAGGTCGTGAGTCCTTCAAAATCTACAAACCTGTTTTAGAGAAGCTCTGCAACTGATAAACGGTCCTTCTCTTTTTCTGTTTTGAACAATTATTAGTGTGTGTGCGCACCAAGAGACACACAAATCGCCAGCGCTCTTGATGTCGCCAATAGACATAAGACAGGATTTATCGTATGCTAGAGTCGATGGTCTCGTTGATGGTCGGAGTTATCATCGACAATCTCGTTGTTTTCTTCGCACTAGTCTACTATGTTGTCTTGATTGTTGTATATCTGCTGCGTGCTCACGAATCAGAGCTAGAGTGGAAGATGAGTCCGGTGTTCAGTGCCCTTTTGATTCCCTTTGCTTCGCTTTGGATGATGAACCTTCTGATTGGCAATGACTCTGGACGCCTGATAACTGGACTGCTTATAATCATTTATCTAGTCTACGATCTGTGGTATCGAGCGATCACTAAGAAAAAACCGTATCATCATCCTGATCGTTGGCCTGTAGGGCTCATCGTCTATCTTCTGCTCCTTTTCGTTGGGAGCATAGGTTTGAACTGGTACGGGTACCTAGTGTCGGATTTCGACGGAGGCATTCTTGTGGTTGCCTTCTTCGCCATGATGATTTCCTTTGGCTATTATCAATACAGGTACAACAAAAGAATGAAAACCAAGAGGAAGAAGGAATCCGCGACATCCCGATCTATGCAGCAGGCAAATGTGGAGCGTTGAGTGCCGTTTACGCCGTTGTGGTCGCGAGCGTTAGCGAACATGCGGTATGAGAAAGAGGGGTTTTAGGGGATTCCTCCCCTAACAGTGGGCCACGGTAGAATTGTGTGTGCGCACCGAGGGACCCACACACGAAAGACTGCTCCCATGACGGTTCAAATTGCGATGCATATGCACTCCAGTTAAAGGAGCCGCTCCCATGGAGTCCTGATCCAAGTCTGCTCAGCCCGGCAGGTTGGTAACGCTTATATATGAGATGTGTGTTATAACGCACCTTAAGCGGGCTATATCGCATATAATGTTAGGTGAAACACATGAATCAAAGAACCGTAAATAGATTGTGGTTGGCAGCAACGGCGGCTGTTTCTTTGATAGGGTTCGTCGTTTTCGGAATAATACTTGGAGGTGTATTGGCATCTGCTGTTTTCGCGGTGATAGTCGCTACGGGGTCTGCTAGTCTCTGGGTGGTGTGGAGGAAGAGGCAGGATAGAAAGGCGGGCTATCCAATCAAAGATGAGAGAACCAAGATACTGGAAGGACGCGCAGCATACTACACAGTCTTCATTTCTACCTACATGATGTTAGCTCTCCTCTGGTACAACTTCATCATCGCGAAAGTATTTGATCTGCCTGTATTGACAACAAGCACGCATGTAAATCAGGTACTTATCGGGTTGACGCTCGCAACAGTCAGCGTCTTTGTCGGATTGCGCTGGTACTTCATGCGAAAAGGAGACGCCGTATGAAGACGAGAATAAAGGAACTCAGAGCGCGATACGACCTGACGCAAGAGGACCTCGCAAAAAAGGTCGGTGTGCGACGAGAGACCATCCTGTTCATAGAGAAGGGAAGATACAACCCATCAATCAAGCTAGCACATGATATTGCCAAGGCGTTGCAGACGACCATCGATGAACTGTTCATTTTCGATGACCAGTAGATTCTCAGAAGGAGGTGATTAGGATGAATATGATGATCAGGATGAGCATGTTTGTAGCTGGAATAATAATAGCGTTAGCAGCAGCATTGCTGATGTTCGTGTATGGAACAGAGGGCTTGGGATTCAATCCCGCGGTATTGGGGATCATCGGAATAGGCCTGATAGCTACTTCAAACATAAGGCTCTTGAAATAAGACGTCTCGACAGGAAGACATCAAACTCTTTTTTCTCAGTATGTGTGCCTCTATTGGTGCGGTTGAAGCGCTACTCCGGCAGGGAAGAAGGTATAGCGAGCGCTGGAAATAGAAGGACAAACAATTAAAGCCTATTCTTTAGGTCCACTTCCATGCATACCGAGCAATCAATGCTGTAGCTACAACCGCTGAAACATCCGTCAGCATCACATAGGGATAGGCGACTGTTATGATATTCATAGTTAATTCAAAGAGGATGAACCCAACGTAGAATATGCCTAGGATGACATTTGCCCAGCGATTCGCTTTATCCTTCAAAGTGAGGGATAAGACAGCCATGACTAATGGAACCCAAAAATACGTAATCGCCATTATCAGCAACAGTTCGTGTCCTGCTTGCATGCCTACTATTTTGCCTGCTCTTATCTCATCGACTACACCTGGTACAAGAAAGTATAACATCGTGTTTGCTAACATAATGACGGCTGTAAATATCCATAGGACTGCAAGCTTTGTCTTCAACCCCAGATCCGCCATAATAGCATCATCCCTTTATGGTCGTTGGCCATGTTTGATATGAGTCGTACCTGAGCATCGTTAGAATAAATGTATCTACTTTTCTTCTTCGGTTTCTTTTAAGCTTCTAACTTCTTTGCGAAGCCTCTCTATGTTTTCTGGGATCGCAGAGTCAACAAATTCGTATATTTCCTTTTTGTTCCTAATTTCTTCAATCCGTTTCTTTCTGCTTTTTGGGACTTGGTATTACTTTATCAGTTACCATTTTCTTTGCGGCCCTCCTCCTCCGCATGCTATCCGAAAATCTAATCTTCTGAACACAATCCATTGAGGAGAGCAAGATAGATAGAAAGGAAGAGTGTGAGAGAATCTTGTCCGATCAGGAACACTTGAAGTTTCAAGACAACGCAGTGAGATATTTCTGTACCCGACCAAGCAACTTCCCTATAGGAAGGCCGTACAACTGTTGTGAGAGTATTCTATTGGCTCTGAAAGATCGTCTTGGCGTAGGCTCTAATGTTATCCCTAGGATCGGTACGGGAATAGGGGCTGGCGTCAGCTTGAACGGGCTTCTATGCGGCTCTGTCTCAAGCGTAGCTATAGCGATAGGAATGAAATACGGGAGAATGAGTTCTGAAGAGAACCCGAAACCAGTATGGGACATGGTCGATAAGTATGTGGCTGAGTTCAAAGATAGATTCGGCGCTTTGGACTGCAGGCAGCTGACCGGTTTGAATTTGAAGACTGAAGAAGGATTGAAAGGATACTATGCCAAGGTTCATGATTATGCTTGCGTCGAGAGGATGAAGTTCGCAGTTGAAAAAACTCTAGAAATACTCTAGGAACTTCGTGACCACTGGGCCTTACCACATTGTTCGACATCCTATGTATGTGGGCTTCATTACTATGTTCTTCTGTCTCCCCTTGGCCCTTGGCTCATTCTATGCCTTAGTCCCTGCAACGCTGGTTGCGGCTTCTCTTGTGATACGCACTCATTTTGAAGGCGAGGAACTTCGCAAGGAGCTCAAAGGGTATAAGGAGTACGCGGAGAAAATAGAATACAGTTTGATCCCAAAAGTGTGGTGAGTGCACGCAGCAAGGTAACCACACACGTGACCGGAGAAAAAGGTCGCATTGGTTCTGGATGTTGTCACGTTTTTGCTCGTCGTTGCCAAAGTATGAGAAAATATCCGAATAGTAGCGCTTCAAGAACTGCTTCTGGAACAGTCGACAGTAGAAAGCTGGCAGGAAGGTTGGTGTAAACGATGTTTTCGATGGTTCCTATTCCGATTTCACCTATCAGAAGATAGGCGGAGGCAACTGCGAGCCATCCCCAGCGTTTCATTTCCATTATCCTACCCAGAAAAGGATAGAAGGCAATCGCGAGAAGGATTCCGCGAAGTATTTCAGCTGGGATTAACCACGTCTGAACGTACTGGCTATTAGGGTCTCTAAGGTAGAATTGCACTGCTTCCCCTCCGTAGATTCCTCCCCACTGCAGAGCGAGAGCAATCCAACCTGCAATGAAGAACGTGACAGTATGGACAATGACCACCCTTGCCGCAAAATAGGAGAATGCTTTCAGAGACATGCTTTCACGACCCGCGCTTTCAGAGCCTGAATTCTGGGCTGTTGTCAAACAACTCTTGATACATTCGAGTGAACATAGCTATGTAGTCGTTTGCGCGCTCAGTAGCTACAAAGAGAGACTTTCCTTCATTCTCGATAGTCGAGAGAAACCCCTTCTCTTTCAGGAATCCAATATATTCCTGCCCAATCTTCGAATTCAAGTCACACCGATTAACTATATTCGTAAACGTCTTTGGTGATCTGCAGAAGGTCAGCATCTCCCAATAGATTTCATATCGGGTTCTTCTGGCCTTCACTTCAGCGGCCCTCCAGCTGCTCAACCAGTTCTCTCTCTACCTTACTGCTTTCATCAAGCCTATGCTCCCAAGTGGAGGAGTACCTATCAAAAAAACGCGGTATGAATATGCCTGAAGAACTGACTAGGAAGTTTCCAACGGTTGCTAAGGCCAGAAGCAGAATGTAGCCGAACGATGCTCCCGACATCACGTTGGTTACGGTGTTTATTAGAAGAACAATTCCGTTGATGAAGAAGCAAACTCCGGCAATCTTGCTTACCAAAGTCAGTTTTTGTATCGTTGATTTGTTTTCTCTATAGTAAGCCATCATTCGGACGATCAAGCCTGTGAGATTCTCGTCGACCAAGTTCGTCTTCTTTCTTTCATAATCATCTTTAATGTCTGTTACGCCATCTAGGATCTCAGCACTCGTAATGAGCCATCTAAGAGAGACACCGAACGCCAAGAACCCTAGCAGAGTAAGGGCGAGTTGTGGCAGTAGCAGATTTCTCGCCTCTAATATTGCGAGAACATTCTGAACGCCAAGGCTTATCCCTAGAGCCATTGCGACTCCTCCGAATGCTATGTTCATTATTGCCAATGCAAAGAAGCTTCTCAACTCGCGTTCAAGCTTCATTACAATACTAGTTGTCATATCATTCAACTCCAACAAATCATAAGTCATATTAGATAAATGAAGCTGCATGAAACTTTGTTACATACCTATTTTACCGAGAGCTTCATTCAAAGCTGTTCTCATAACCCGCGCAAGTTTGATTTTGAAAAGGATAAATAAACGGGTGGTTCTGAAACCGTTACTGGAGGAACCGGATGTTAGCCGTCTAAAACCAGTCAGCCCTTTTGCCGCGCTTCTCTTACGGAGGAAATCTGAACGCGTCGTGGTTATTGGAGACCTGCATATAGGCTGGGAGGTAAATCTGGCGCGACAAGGAATTCATGTGCCATCGCAGACTTCCAAGCTGCTTGAGAGAGCGATTCAAGTTATTGACGTTTGCAAGCCTACCAGATTGATCTTTCTAGGCGATGTGAAGCATACGGTCGCAAGGGTTGAGATGGAGGAGTGGCGTGACGTTCCAGAGTTCTTTGAGAAGATCAGTAAACTGGTTCAGGATATTGAGGTGATTCCGGGGAACCATGATGGGAACCTTGAGCCTTTAACGCCTTCGAACGTCAAGATCCTTCCTTCGACTGGAACAGTTCTCTGGGAGAGCGTCGGCATCTTCCATGGGCATGCTTGGCCTTCGCCTGAGCTTCTCGCATGCGAGAGCCTCGTTATGGGGCATCTACACCCAATCGTAATGTTCAAAGATGCTCTCGGTTTCAGAATTATGAGGCAGGTCTGGGTTAAGGCTAGATGCGACGGTGAAAGGCTCGCGAAAGCTCTTCTGAAACACTTGAACATTACGGTTGAAGGAACCGTGGCCGATGAAGTTAAGCGGCGCTTCAATCTAGGTTTGAAGAATCCAGATTGCATCATAATGCCTTCATTCAACGACTTCTTGGGGGGTCAAGCGATCAATAGGCGTATAGTCGGAGGTTCAAGAGAAGCTAGGGCGGAGTATATTGGGCCGGTTCTTCGTTCTGGAAGTGTGGACTTAGATAATGCTGAAGCGTATTTGCTAGATGGAACATTTCTAGGGAAGATAGAGCAGCTCCGATCATATACATAATCACAGCTCCAATTCTTCATGAGTGTTGATTAGGATTTCAAGATTGAAAGCGGTCGACCAAACCAAAACATGTAAAAACAAGAGAATCACGGTATAGAAGGGTGATTGAACATCCCAAACGCGAGAAAACCTGAAGCTTACGATGCAGTTGTTGTGGGTTGTGGACCAGCTGGAATATTAGCTGCTTACGAGTTGTCTGAGAAGACTGATCTGCGCATATTGATGCTCGACAAGGGACCTGATATCGATAACCGGAAGTGTCCAACGAGCCGAGGCATCGGCTGCGCACGATGCATTCCATGCTCACTTCTCAGCGGCTGGGGTGGAGCTGGAGCTTTCAGTGATGGGAAGCTTACGCTTTCTTCTGAGGTTGGCGGCTGGCTCAGTGAATATCTAGACGGGAACGAGTTGAACGGTCTTATCGATCATGTGGATAAGGTCTACTTGAAGTTCGGTGCTCCTGAGAAGTTATACGGCACAGATTTCGACAAGATGGAGGAGATTGAGAGGAAAGCCTCGCTGGCTGGATTGAAGCTTGTCCGAGAGAAGCTGCGCCATCTCGGAACAGAGGAGTGTGTGCATATTCTTAAGCGTGTGAAGCATTCGCTTGAGAAGAAAGTTGAGATTAGAACGAATACTGAAGTGAAGAACCTTCTCGTTGAGGGTAATCATGTGGGCGGCGTGAGCCTAGGCGATGAAGAGGTAGCTGCGAAATATGTGGTCGCTGCACCTGGAAGGGTTGGAGCTGAATGGTTGACAGAAGAAGCGAAGAGGCTTGGACTGAAGACCTTGAATAACCCTATTGATGTCGGCGTTAGAGTTGAGGTCCCTGCGCCTGTCATGGAGGAGACTACTCAGGTCCTTTACGAGCCTAAGTTCGTCTTCTTCTCGAAGTCTTTTGACGATAAGGTTCGGATCTTCTGCGTCTGTCCAGGTGGAGAGGTCATCACTGAATCTTATAATGATGTTATAACGGTTAACGGTCAAAGCTACGCGGAAACTAAGAGTGGGAATACGAATTTCGCAATCCTCGTCAGCACATCTTTCACTGAGCCATTCAAGGAGCCGATAGCCTACGGCAAGTACATTGCCAGACTTGCGAATTTGCTCGGCGGTGGAATAATCATTCAGAGACTCGGGGATCTTGAGGGCGGACGAAGATCTACACATGAGAGAATAGCTAGGAATCTGGTTGTTCCGACTTTGAAGACGGCTACGCCTGGAGACCTGAGCTTTGTTCTGCCATACAGATACCTTTCTGATATTCGTGAGATGCTTAGAGCGATGGATCAAGTCTCGCCGGGGATCTATTCAAAGCACACATTGCTATATGGGGTTGAAGTCAAATTCTACTCTTCGAAGCTTGAATTGAGCAATGCGCTTGAGACGAAGATTCACAATCTATTCGCTGTAGGGGATGGGGCTGGAGTAACTAGAGGACTAATTCAAGCTTCTGTTTCAGGCGTTGTTGCCGCGAAAGAGATTGAGAAGAGAGAGAAAGCTTCGAAGTAGGATATGGGCAACTCAAGCATCACGTTTTTCGCGTTAAGCTCATATTTTCTTTAGATAGTTACCTCAAGGTTCAAGTGGCTTCGTATGTTCACTGAGGCTCAGCTTAGAAACCGCGCAAGGAATTTTCAGTCGTTGATGAAGGAGAATAGGGTTGATGTTGCTGTAATTCGAACCCTTTCATCGTTCATATACTTCACCGGTATCAAATGGTTGAGGCCCGCTCTACTTATTCCTGCTGAAGGAGAGCCTACCGCTTTTATTTTTCAACATGAAGCGGATGAGTTTGCTTCAAAGTGTTGGGTGAAGAGTATTGAGCGGTGGATGAAGACTGAGGAGTTGATGAAAGGAATCAGCGGGATGATTCGGAAGGCTGGATTCAAGGTTGCTGGATTCGATTACAGTGTTGAAAGGGATTCCTACGTGCTTTTCTTCGAGTTGTTGAAGACGCTGAATCCGAAGGTTGAGTTCCGCGATGTTCATGCTTTGATTATGAGGTTGAGGATGATTAAGGACGTGCCGGAGATAGAATGTATCCGAAAAGCTTCTGAGGTCGTGGACCTAGGGATGGACGCCGCTGTGAACAGCGTTGAAATCGGTAAGAGCGAGTTGGAGATCGCGGCTGAAGCGGTTTACAGGCTGATGAAGTCGGGAGCAGAGAATCCTTTAGTCTATGTGAATGTCGGCCCGAAACCTAGGAAACACGCTGAGCCGAGGGGCGACGTGAAAGTCGGTAGAGGAGATTGCGTTAGCATAGTTGTTGGAGCTGACTATAACAACTATTTCAGCAACGTCTCCAGAACCCTTTTCTTCGGCGAAGCTTCAGGCGAGAAGAGGAATGCGTTTGATGTTGTGGAGAAGGCTAGGCATTTGGCGGAAGAGGAGCTGAAGCCTAGTGTAGAGCTGGCGGAGGTAGAGAGGAAAATACATGAGCTTATGGAGAAGGCAGGGTACGGCGCATGTTATTCTTGGGGTTTTACGCATGGTGTAGGTCTTCTTATTGAGGAGGACCCGATAACGACGATCGTCGTACCTCATAGAAGGTACAAGGTTGCTGAGAATATGGTTTTAGCTGCTGTGCATGTTCCATTAACGGTTCCGAACATGGGGTCGGTGAAATGCGAAGACACATTTCTAATCAACAGTGAGGGGTGTAAACCTCTCACAAAATATTCCTGCGAAATGACGAGATAGTATCATCAATGGGGCGTTCAATCGCCGGTGGGCCGCCTGACAGATCGGGATCGTGTACTCTTTCCTCGCTATAATGGGGCGCCTTCTAAAACCCGGGAATTTTAAAAATTGAAAACCCAGGATTTTATGGCGGGTGCTCACTATGAAGTAGAAGGACGAGAGCCCATATACTATTGCAGTCGGAATGCATTGATTCTGTTTCGCGCAGTTCGTCACCAGCATTCCTCGGCAGAGAATAGAAGATGCAAATCTACCCCCCTAGGGGTAGGGGGTGCCGCAACTATGCCGGAGAACCAGTTTCAATCGATCTGTGGCTGAACGGGAGCAGACTGTGTTGGCGTTTTGAAAGTCGTACTTCAGGACCCCTATCCCCCCTGTTTCATGTAAATTCTTAATACGGGTGTAATACTCAGATCGACTCTGTTCATGCCTTCCGACTCTTCGTAGGAACATTTTGAGGTAAAAAGGTTGGGAGTGACCAAGTTCGTCAAGACGCAGAGCCAAAAAACTTTCAAAAATTTTAAAAGTACCTTTTTGAGACGCCTACTTTCTCTCGATCAGTTCGATCAGAGTTCCATCCGGGTCCTCGACGAAGGCTATCAGTGATCCGGTCGTGCTGAGCTTGAAAGGCTCATCTGTGATGGTGAACTTCTCTTTTCGCATGATAGAAATGATCTTTTCCATATCCTTAACTTCAAATGCGAGATGATCGAACAATCGATCCTCATAATCTGCCTGAATGAACTTCTTCTGATTCCTGTAGAACGTCAGCTCAAGCTTGGCCCCTTTTCCCTCTGGATCTTGTAGGAAAGCGATCTCAGCATTGTTCTGCGGTATCTCTCTTCGATTCAGAAGTTTGAGTCCCATTATCCTAGTGTAGAAGTCAATCGATCTATCCATATTGCTGGTTCGAACGCTGGTGTGAGTAAACATCACCTTTGTTCTCCCATGCTGCTTGTTCATAATCCCAGCACTTAATAGTGACGCTTCAACGGTTACGCGGTGATCTAGATTATTCTCGCCACTACTTCTCTTCCAAGCGTCAGTGAGCATCCTCCAGAGTAAAGACGGATCATCAAGGGAGTTTTCCTCAAAATCACGAATGGATAGTGTGCCTCCAACGCAAGTTGGGCGGCATACGTTGAAATCGTCTATGCCGCTAGAACAGGCGTCGCGCGTTAAGCTTACTTAGGGGTGTACGGTCCACGGTATGTTTCTTGTATGATGTTGCCACCGTCAATAACTATGTGCGTTCCCGTCAAATACTTGGATTCATCAGATACCAAGAATGCAACAAGGTCTCCGACTTCTTCCGGTGTCCCAAGTCTGCACATCGGTATCGTGCGCCCGAGTTCTTCCAGCTGTTTATCTGGATGACCGGGCTCTGCAGTCTGCTCTCTCCCGCCAAGGGTATCGATGTAACCCGGACAGACGCAATTGACATTTATGCCGTACTGAGCTACCTCTAACGCCAGCGCCACTGTAAATCCTAAAACCGCTGCCTTCGTAGATGCGTACGCTGTCTGCCCTCCAGTGGCATCAGCGACCATCGGTCCAGTGGCAGAAGATAGATTCACGATCTTCCCATACCTCTGTTCCATCATCGTGGGAAGGACCGCCCTTGCGCATCTGAACATACCGAATATGTTGATATCGAACATTCTGCGTAGAAATTCGTCTGACATGCCGACCAAGTTGCTACGCGGATAGATTCCTGCGTTATTAACAAGTATATCTACCCTCCCGAATCTGCTTAAGACCTTTTGAACCACATGGTTCACCTCATCTGTTTTTGTAACATCCATTTTGAAAGCCATCGCATTCAAACCCGCTTTCCGAAGGTTCTCCGCAGTGTCCTGGACCGCGTCAGCTACATCTGTGAGAACGACATACGCGCCATATCTAGCCAAGACTTTTGCTATGCCTGCACCTATGCCTCGCCATGCGCCTGTGACGACCGCAACCTTATCTGCAAGCTTGTTCATTTCTCGTCGCCCCCTATCTTCTTGAGATAAGCTCTCCATGTCATAGCCCATTTCTTCGGATCGGATGATGGAGTTCTATCGATCTTCGATATTGCAGCGTTGTGAGGTGCCGTCTTGATTATCTCAGGGTTCGTGTATGCCTCCTGGGAAATTCTATGGAATATCTCGACAATTCTATCGAGGTCTTCTTTGGGAGTTGTTTCAGGTGGTTCTGGTGTGAAAGGTTCTGGAACTATCCAAGGCTCATGGCTGGTCTCCATATCTTGAAGACCGTAATCCACTATCCTGCGATTGACATCTGCGATCCCTATGCCTGTCTCTTCTTTCATCTTTTCTAGGCTGAATCTGGCTTCCTGCAATCTGAAAGGATGGGATTTATCCCAAGGAAGACTTACTCCGCGGACTTCCAGGAGTTTTCTTATTAGATAGTTATTGTTCATAACCGCCACTTCAGAGGTCTCTTCCAACCCCTCTGCACCGATTGTCATTATCCATGCATAAGCCTTCAAAACGTTCGGGATGACGCCGTAGAATCCTCCGACTCTCCCGATGCTGTACGGCTTGTCGTAGTCCAAATAGTACTTCTCTCCATCGAAGCCTACTATTGGGACAGGGAGGAATTTGCCTAGTTCTCTCTTGACCCCGATGGCGGCACTACCAGGTCCTGTTGATCCGTGAGGAGTTGAAAATGTCTTATGGAGGTTGAAGTGACATAGGTCTGCGCCGACATCTCCAATCCTAAGTCTACTTAATATGCAATTGGCGTTAGCTTGATCGATGGCCACGAGTCCACCTACTTCGTGAATAATCTTGATGTATTCTTCTATGTTGCTGTCGAACACACCAGTGTCGTAAGGATCTGTAATCATCAGGCCGGCTGTTCGCTTGGAAACCGTACTCTTCAGGGCTTCTATATCTGGGTAGCCAGTCTCCTCGTCTGGATATAGAGTAACAACCTTAAAGCCTACTGCAGCAGGTGAACCTCCGTTACACGGATGTGATAGAACCGTTGTAATTATCTCATTTCTCTGCTCGAGTTCTCCGTTAAGTTTATGATACGCTCTAATGATGCGTGCATTACTGAATACCGCGTGAGCCCCACCGCGCGGTTGCAGAGAGAATTCATCCATTCCAGAAAGTTCGCAAAGCCACTTCTGGAGTTCATACATTATTTCTAGGATGCCTTGAACGGTCTCAACTTCCTGTAGCGGATGGATATCAGCTATTTTCGGCGATCTGGCTAAAGACTCATTCACTTTGGGACTATACTTCATTGAACAGGTTCCGTGAATATGGATCCCTGAGTCAACACCATAAGTCTGCTGAGACAAGCGAATGTAATGCCTTACAACCTCCGGTTCTGAAAGCTCCGGGAGATTTGGAAGAGCCTTTCTCCGCATTTTATCAGGGATAAGTGACAGAACATCTCCAATCGATGCTTTGATTTCCTCCTCAACCGCGGGTACCGCATAGCCTCTTCTACCTTTTCTTGCGAGTTGATATACAATCGGTTCTTTCCAAGCAACTGCGTGATAGCCTGTAATCTCTCGATCTCTCATTGGACGGCCTCCTGTAGTGCAGCGGCAAGCTTATCGATGTCTGCTTTACTGTGTATCTCTGTGACGCAGTACAGTCCTGTCTCGCCCAGTTCAGGGAACTCCATCGTAATATCCTTTCCTCCGATGATCCCGTGCTCCAGAAGAGCCTTGTTTACCTCGGATACGGTCTTCCCAGTCCCATTGAAGTTCACAGTAAACTCTTCAAAGTGAGGGGATTTGAATATCGGGACTCTAATATCCCTTATTTCGGATATCCGCTTTATCGCGTAATGCGACTTCTGCATAATAACTTCTGCAAGCTCTCTGATACCTTGTGGACCAAGGAGTGACAGATAGACGGCAGCGGTTATAGCCCACAGAGCTGTAGCAGTGCCAGTGAACGATCTAGCCTTCTCCCTCGCAGCAAACATAGTTCTTTCAGGTAGGACGTATGTGAATCCCCATTCTCCTTTCTGCTCGGTCGTGGTTATCGATATCAACCTATGAGGCATCGCTGATACAAACCGCTCGACATCCCGGCATGCAAGGAATCCTAGGAGCGCACCCCCAAAATACATATGCATCCCGAGAGGCTGGCCTTCGCCACACACAATGTCCGCACCGTATTCACCTGGAGGAGTCAAGAATCCTAGCGAGAGGGGTTCGACCCCCACTATAGACAATGCTCCATAGCTATGAGCTACCTCAGAGATCTCTTCACCTCTTGTCTCAATGAATCCGAGGTAAGTTGGGTTCTCAATGTAAATCGCCGCAGTCTTTTTTGAGATCTTGCTCTTCAAATCTTCAAGGCCAAGTTGCCCGCTCTCAGGATCATTATTGACCAACTTGACATCTGCTAGACCTTCACAATGCGCTCGGATAACGGATAATCTATCGGGGCTGATCGTCCTAGGGATTAGGAGTTCGTGGCGATCAGTGATCATCGTAGCCATGCGAGCAGCGTCACCGCAAACGTTCCCCCAGTCATACCAAGGATAACTTACAATGTCCATTGCAATGAGATCGCCGATCATACTTTGGAACTCGAAGAGCGCTTGATACCTCCCGAGATCCGAATACACGTCACCTGCGTACGCTGTTACAAACTCAGACCTCGAATTGATTTCGTCGCAGACCGCTGGCACATAATGCGGCCAGCAGCCAGCTCCCAAGAAACTCGTTAGTTCACCGCAAGTCTTGTTTCTTGACAGAATACCTTCGATGTACCTTCTTACTTCATATTCCGACTTAGGACTCTGTAGTTCTAGCCTCTTCCTGAACCTTATCCTTTCAGGGATATCTGCGAAAAGTTCTTCGACACGCGTTACACCTATTTCCTTAAGCATCTGCTTCTTTATTTCAGGGTCGCTATTAGGTATGTACGGGTTAACTGGCATAAGTTTCACGACCTTTGCTTTGTGATTTAGGCGATACTTGAGTTTATAATGCTAATGCACGATCTTGCTTGAGTTGTGCAGCCCGATTCCATTGAGATTGTCCTTTTGACCCATCGCATGAGCTTATCTAGAAAACAGTCTAGAAGAAGGACATAACCTTGAGCTGAAGAGCATGTGCCTAAGTGTCGGAAACTATGGAAGAAACATCAGGTTGAGTCGGTTAAGAAGTTATCAATTGATTTACTGTAGAGGAATCTTAGTTTTATCTGACTATATACATGGCTCTCATTCGATAGCCTGTTATCACTCGGATATAACCGACCATGATCTTATCGAGTTCTTGGTCGCCTGTGTCTATTAACAATGGTCTCCCCATCAAGGAGGCAAGCTTATTCGGAGTGGCCACAACCACTACGTTCTCTCTCCCAACTCTTCTGATTACATCGGGGCTTATTTGCTGACTCCCTCTGCCAAATATGAAGCCCTGCCCACCAATCACAGTAACCACTATCTTTGCTTTCCTGCCTTCAATCAGTTCCAAAAGCTGTCTCTCATTCACATCTGAGGCGACTAACTCCTCTCTGTACACTACGTCTACACCCAATAGTGTCTTCTTCAAACCAAGTTTCTCGAAAATAGCTTTAGTCGTAGTTCCCGGTCCAAATACGTAGATACAGTCAGGCTCCATGTTCTCTACTACATCAGAAGCAATTTCTTCCATCGCAGACTCTTCAGAGAAGCTGCCGGCTTTCGCGCCCTGAACCAGTGTTTCCTCATAGGGAATTCTGAGATAACCGTGCAGTTTCGCGTAGAGTCTATCTTCTCTAAAAGCTTGTTCATCAATATCCATAACCTCTGCTTCACGAACAGCGGTCAACTCTCCCCGCAAATACCTTAGAGCCAAGTCCCCGGCGGTCATGGGGTGTATTGCAAAGGCGCTGGAATGAATCTTGACGCCTGCAGGTATACCTAGGACCACGACCTTTTCATCGACAGTTTCACAAATATCTCTAGCTGTCCCGTCTCCTCCTGCGAAAAGAATCAGATCAACCGCCAACTTCAGCATTTCGTTGGCTGCGTTCTTGGTATCAACGGGAGTTGTACTTCCTTTCGTTATCGAGCCTATAACTAAGGGATGGAAGGCGCATTCTCTAGCCTCATTCTCACCCATATCATCGGGATATGTCATGAGTTCGATATCATTCTTGATGGGAGTGATCCTCCTAAGCGCCTCAACTGTTCTAGTTGGAGAGACAGGGGTGGCACCTAACCCTATTGCCTTCTCAAGGACGTCTTTTCCATCTGTTCCCTTAAGCCCTACTCTACCGCCCATCCCAGCAATGGGATTCACGATGAGCCCCAATTTCTTCCTTGATGCCACGCTCCAGCACCAGCGTGCTAACGCACACACAGTAGAAAAAGTGAGAACAGCACCATGTTACGACTTTATTACTCCTGTCTCCTTTGCCATTGCTTTCGCAGATTCTTCAGTTAAGATTCTCTCCATCAGAATCGTATAAATGTCTGGGCGATTGCGCAACCAAGATTCGTTAATTCTTCTAGCTGCAGTTAGGGCTCTGATCAAATCTCCATCGCTGAGTCCTATTCTCTCCGCTGTTACTGGCGCACCGACCTCCTCCAAAGCTTTCTTCACAACCACCCAATCTTGGCCTTGCAGGTACGCCATCAAGATCGTTCCCAAGCCTACTAGCTCTCCGTGCAGAGATCTAAGTTTTCCTAGCACATGCTCCTCCATCAATCCTTCCGCTACCATGTGTTCGCTACCAAACAATATTCGTGAAGTTCCCGCCATCTGTGTCAGAAAACCGTCGTTCATCATGGCTTTCAGGAAGGCATTAAACGCGTTCTCCTTCTCCCTTATTCGTGAAGCATTTCTCATAAGGTATTCTACTTGAGCTCTTGCAAGCGTTATTGCGTATTCGCTGTAAATGTGATCTTCTCCCCGCAAATAAGCAAGATTCCAATCTTCTATGGCGCACAATTTGGCAATATAGTCGGCAAATCCAGCTGCCTGAAATCTCCATGGGGCAGCCTTTACTATATCTGTATCGACTATACATGCCAGCGGAGGCCCCACAGCGACATCATAGTCGCCCACATGAGCCTTGCCGTCAACACCTCTTTCCTCACCCCTAAATGTCGCGTTGATCCCAGTCATAGCGTCTGTCGCGAAGATCGTTGGAACAGTAATCCAGCCGGACCCCTCTAGAAACGCCGAAGCCTTTGCAATATCTATGTTCACTCCGCCGCCAACGCCAAATACAATACAAGGTTTAAGTAAACATATTTTCTCACGAGCCTTATCGACTTCTGAGCGGACAGCCCCCTTCTCCACAATAATCCTCTCAACCTGTTCGAATCCGGAGTTTGTTAGCGATTGCGAAATCCTTTCGCCCGCGACTTTCCAAGTGGTTACGTCGTTTATCAGAACAGCATTCTTTTCTTTGAGGCCAATTTCTCGACAGAAATCTGCAACTTTATCTAGAGCACTACTGCCAAAGAGGAATCTGCCGCAAAAGCTAATGGATCTAGCCTCCAGATGAAAAACCTCCTCGCCACATGTCTGACAGGCTCTCTATTATCGCTTTCGTTCCTAGAGATCATATGATCTCTGAAAAGCTGAAATAATGTACAAGGCTTTTACGCGATCAAACCCCTCAGATATACCGATTTATACTTTCCTCAAGAATGGTTCCCGACAAATTTGTGAAGACGACACCTTGGCTCAACAGACTGCTATATGATACCGCTGAAGAGCTTGGCTAGAGTCGGGTACGGAAGGTGCTGCCGTGGGACGAGCGATAGTAGTTAGCGCGCGTTTGTTTGAGATTTTCGTTTTATACGCATACCAGAGTATAAGGAAATAGCGGGAAGAGAGTCATGCATGAGAAGGGGAGCCTTCTGTCGTCACGCCTTTTTCCGCTCGACGCCCTACGTGGCTTGATCATCGCCTTGATGGCTCTTGACCATGCAAATTACTTCATAGCCCAGAAGCATTCTCCAGGAGAGTATTGGGGCGGTGAATTTCCATCCTACTCCGATCCGCTCGCCTTTATAACCCGTTTCGTAACCCACCCTTGCGCGCCGGGGTTCTTCTTCTTGATGGGTGTCGGTATGCTTTTGTTTGCCAATTCACGTCGAAGGCTTGGCTGGAGCGGGCCGACTATAACTCGGCATTTCCTTATCCGGGGTGGACTGTTTATCGCCTTGCAGTTCTTCGTGGAAAACCTCGCTTGGGCGCTGTCTCCTATTGGCCGGCAGACCTCTCTCTACACAGGTGTGTTGTTCGCACTTGGTGGAACGATGATCCTAGCCAGTCTATTGCTGTGGCTCAAACCAAAATATCTACTCGTATTGACTTTTGCACTTGTCTTGGGGACAGAAATGCTAACTCCTAACTCCAGCTTGTGGAGTGAGATGCATTGGGAGCCGATCAATCTGTTGTTCTTCTATCCGGGTGGGAATGGGAGGTTATGGTCAAACTACCCTATTCTTCCATGGTTTGGGCTGGTCACTCTCGGCATGCTTTTCGGGCATTGGCTGGTGGATAGCCACAAGAAAGATTTCGAGCATGCGCTTAAGCTTGGAGTCACATTTCTCATCGCCTTTCTCGTCATCCGCTACCTAGACGGCTTTGGCAACATCCGCCCGAGGATGGGAAGCAACTGGATTGACTTCCTCAACGTAGTCAAATATCCACCCAGCATTGCCTTCACTCTTTTGACAATGGGAATAAACTTAATCGTCTTGGGGCTGATTGCCAAAACTGGTGGAAAAGCGCAGCGACTCTTTCAGCCGTTGGTTGTATTTGGGCAGGTGCCGCTGTTCTTCTACATTACACACCTCTTCCTCTACGCCGGACTCGGCTGGTTGCTGACGCCTCACGGCACCAGTATCCCGATGATGTACCCTTTATGGCTGTTAGGTCTGGTGATTCTTTTGCCGCTCTGTCTATGGTACGGCCAAGTTAAACGCAGTCAGCCTGCAAATTCGATCCTACGTTTCTTCTGAGGTTCTTTCTGAAAGACAAACGCTCTATGAAAGCATCGCTGCTGAAAAAAGGATTCTATATAGGAAGAAACTGGGCGTTCGTGCGTACGAACTTCGTCGTCGACATGCGATACAAGTGGGGCGGGCGGGATTTGAACCCGCGATCTCCGGCTTACTCGCCTTCTGGGTCCCGAGACCGGAATCTTTGACCAAGCTGGACCACCGCCCCAGCTCGACCATACTTCACTTCTTCAGCCGATTTAAAAACAATATGCACACGGAATGCGCCCCCCTTTATTAGTAGATGTGCTCATTGAACTTTTCAAAATAGTTTCAGCGCTAGTGTAGTTCACGAATTCTCAGAAAATGGTATGCAAAAGCTCATAAACCCACAGCGCTGATTTAGCTTCGGTGTTTACGATGTTGAAAAGTAGAAAAGCTATAACGGTGAAAGCTTGGGCCATAATCGTCATCGTCATCATAGCGGTGATTGCAGCAGGTACATACGCATACTATGCATATGTGGCTGTCCCGCCGGCACCAACGAAGGTCGCTTTGGCATACGACGTCGGAGGAAGAGGAGACAAATCGTTTAACGACATGGCATATTTGGGCGCATCGAAAGCCAGTAAGGATTTTGGCGTTACGGTTGACGAAATAACTCCGAGAGCATTAGCAGAAATGGAAGATGTTCTAAGAAGACTATCGAAGACTGGAGAGTACAAGATAATCCTATGCATCGGATTCCTGTGGACAGATGCACTCACAAAGGTTTCAGGAGAGTATCCGGATCAGAAATTCGGGGCGATAGACGTCTTCCTCCCTGACAAGCCGAATGTGCTGGCAGTTGTCTATAGAGAAGAAGAAGGTTGCGCGCTTGTCGGAGCATTAGCCGCATTAGTATCCAAGTCAGGCACCATCGGCAATGTACTCGGCATGGAGATTCCGCTCCTGTGGAAGTTTGAGATAGCCTACAAGTACGGGGCTCAATACATTGGAAACGCGAGTGGCAAGACGTTTAAAGTTCTTTGGCACTACACGGGCAAGTTCGACGACCCCTCGCTCGGAAGAGAATCGGCAATCTCGATGCTTGACCAGAAAGCAGACGTGATATTTGCTGCAGCAGGTGGAACAGGAATTGGAGCCCTTAAAGTTGTATCTGAAAGAGCCAAAGAGACAGGTGAGACGCTCTACGCCATAGGTGTCGATGCAGACCAAGACTGGATGCATCCTGGTTATATCATAGCGAGTATGCAGAAGCGTGTGGACGTAGGTACCTACAAAGCTGTTGAGATGGCGGTCAAGGGACCATTTACAGGTGGGCTTCTAAGCCTAGGCATAAAGGAAGGCGGTATTGGAGTCAGTGATCTAGCAGCACTAGACGATCTGCTAAACGACCCAATGGCGAAAGAGGGAATCGAGAAAGAGACTGGAATGAAAGCCGAAGAGATTCGCAGTACCATCAAGGCAATGCGAGATAGCATACCGAGTGATGTTTGGCAGAAGGTCGACGAACTGAAGAACAAAATACTGAATGGCGAGGTCACGATACCGGTCCCAGGATCGGCGGACGAGGTTGCAGCCCTAAGAGAAAGATACGGTTAGTAAGAAGATCCAGCTGAGAAAACATCCTAACCCCCCATTTTTTATCCAGATCCCACATAATCTCCCCTATCTCGAATCCGGGGATAGCTTATGAGCAGTAGCCTCGCAGCCGACATGCAGAATATTCAGAAAACCTATCGCGACGGAACAGTCGCCTTGAGGGGAGTTGATTTCACCCTTCGCGAAGGAGAGATTCACGCATTAATTGGAGAGAACGGCGCTGGCAAGACAACCCTCATGAAGATACTCTACGGTCTACTGAAACCGACAGCCGGGAAGATGCTGATCAGAGGCAAAGAGGTCAACTTTCAGCATCCACGCGACGCAATCAAAAACGGAGTCGGGATGGTTCAACAACACTTCGCACTCGTCCCGGACTTTACAGTTGTCGAAAACATAGTGTTAGGATCTGAGCCCTGCAAGCAAGGAGTGGTAGTCGACTACAAATCAGCTGTAGAAGCGATCAAGAAGCTCTCTGAAGAGACAGGTCTTCACGTCGATCCAGAATCTCGAGTAGAGGGGCTTCCAGTCGGGGTTCAGCAGAGGGTCGAGATATTGAAGATGCTGTATAGAGGAGCGATGACTCTGATACTTGACGAGCCGACTTCAGTCTTAAGCCCGATAGAGGTGGAAGACTTTTTCAAAATTCTCAATGGCCTCAGAGATAAGGGAAGGACGATAATCTTCGTGACTCACAAGCTGAAGGAAGCTCTCGCGATCTCTGATAGAATAACTGTTATGAGAGCAGGAAGGGTAACTGGCGTTGTTAACTCAGAAGGGTCCACGCCGCAAATATTGGCTAACATGATGGTAGGTCGCGAAGTAGAACTCAAACTTGAGAAAAAGCTGGTCACAGTAGGCGAGCCTTTACTTGAGGTTGAAGATCTCTGGGTTCGTAGTGACAAGGGGCTCTTCGCAGTTAAAGGGCTCAATTTCACTGTGAGAAGGGGCGAGATATTCGGAGTCGCGGGTGTCGAAGGAAACGGGCAGAGTGAACTGGTCGAATCCTTAACCGGACTTAGAAAAGTTGAGAAGGGAAGAGTTAAGGTAAACGGCAAAGACGTGACGAACGCGCCGCCGAATGAACTGACAAAAGTCGGTGTCGGACACATTCCTGAAGATAGACACAAAAGAGGCCTGATACTGGACTTTGATCTCGCCGAAAACCTAGTCCTAGGTTCACAGTCAAATGCGCCCTTCGGAACGAGATTCACTATGAGTCTCGGAACCATCTACGACTATGCGCAGGAAGCTATTGGAAAGTTTTCGATACTGGCTCCAAGCGAGAAGGTGCGCGTCAAATATCTCTCGGGCGGTAATCAGCAACGTATAGTTGTAGCTAGGGAACTCGGCCGTAATCCAGATTTTATAGTTGCAGCGCAACCTACAAGAGGTCTAGACGTAGCAGCCACAGAATACGTTAGGACAATTCTTCTGAAGATGAGGGAAGGAGGAAAGGCTGTGCTACTTATCTCTTCAGACCTCGACGAGATTCTGCAGTTGAGCGATAGAGTAGCAGTCATCTATGAAGGAGCATTTGTAGACGTTAGGAAACCGGAGGAGTTGACGGAAGAGAAGATAGGGTTGATGATGGGAGGCGTCAAACCGGAGAGTTGAGAGGTGTACAAAATGGCAAAAGAAGAGTCTAAATCCCAACAGCCTTCCAGAGAGCGAAAGATCGACATTTCGATGCTGATGCAGTCGCTTCTAGCAGTTGCCTTGGGTTTTATTGCCGGAGGGATAATGGTCGCCGCTGCAGGTTATTCGCCAGTTTTAGCTTATGGAGTGCTCTTAAAAGGAGCATTTGGAGATGTTGGCTCAATAGCTGAAACTTTAGCTCAAGCGACGCCGCTCATACTCACTGGGCTCGGCGTAGCCGTAGCTTTCACTGAAGGATGCTTCAACATAGGCGCTGAAGGGCAACTGTTCATTGGAGCCTTTCTAGCCTTTCTAGGAGGATATCTCATCGCGATGCCAGCGCCTATTCACATACCTTTCGTCATACTCATGGCCATCATAGGCGGCGCAGGTTGGGCCCTCCTCCCAGCGATTTTGAAAGTGAAGAGAGGAGCTCACGAAGTTGTTACCACTATAATGATGAACTGGATTGCCATGCTGCTCACGACCTACCTCACGCTGTATCATTTCTTGGAGCCGACTGCATCGATACCTGAGACTCCGATAATCAATAGTTCGGCAGTCCTCCCGATAATAGTTCCAAGAACAGCGCTGTCAGCTTCATTCCTCGTCGCTCTGATCTGCGTCTTCGTAGTCTACTATATACTCAAGAGAATGCCGTTAGGGTACGAGATCAGAGCAGTCGGACTGAACCCGACAGCAGCCGAATACGGAGGTATCTCGGTCTCAAAGGTCTGGGTCATAGGTATGCTGATAAGCGGCGCATTATGCGGAATCGGAGGTGCTGGAGTAACCCTAGGCACATACAGAAGGTTTGTAGACAGGTTCTCTCCAGGCTATGGTTTCGATGGAATTGCAGTGGCATTAATCGGTCGGAACAATCCTATCGGCGCACTACTCGCTGCTATCTTCATCGGGGCTCTCTACTCAGGCGCTGTCTACATGAGGTTAGTCACGCATATGCCGAAAGAGCTTGTGATGGCGATCGAGGGGATCATAATTATATTTGCCGCTATCCCTGAAGCCACTCGACTGATACGTAAAGCAATAGAGCATTGGAGGTTCTGGAGGGCGAGATGAAATGGTTGAAGTGAATCTCTTTGATGCTGCATTCATAATGTCCCTGTTGGCAGCCATGCTTAGGCTATCCGTACCGATAGTCTTCACCGGAATCGGAGAGGTCATCGCGGAGAGAGCTGGTGTAGTCAACATAGGGATAGAAGGCGTTATGCTTCTCGGAGCATTCTCCGCAACATATGTCTCCTACTTTACAGGAGACGCTTGGCTAGGGGTGCTCGTCGCGATAATCATAGGCATACTATCCGGCTACATTCACGGAGTCATCGCAATCAGCTTCAAAGGGGATCAGATCGTCAGCGGCGTAGGAATGAACATGTTTGCGTACGGATTCACAGCCGCATGGCTCATAGTAATTTGGGGAGAACTAGCAGCCGGAAACTCTCCCTACGTTCCAAGAATCCCTCAGATACCTCTGCCGCTACCCGGCGCTTTCAGCAGCATAAGCCCCTTCATAATCCTCATGATCCTAACGGCAGTGGCATCGTACTATATCCTCCACAAGACCAAGTTCGGTTTGAGGCTCAGATCTATCGGAGAGAACCCTGCTGCTGCTGATGTCGCTGGAATAAACGTCTACAGGGTCCAATATATAGCGACGATAATAGGCGCAGTCTTAGCAGCGGTTGGAGGAGCATACTTAGCGGTTGACTGGAACAGCATGTTCGTAAGATATATGACCGCCGGGAGAGGCTTCATAGCCTTAGCCACAGTTGTCTTCAGCAACTGGAACCCTCTATTGGTCCTAGTCGGAGGTCTACTCTTCGGGTTTGCTGATGGACTGCAGATACGTCTTGCACCTGCCTTAGGAGTCGGGTTCCCACCACAATTCCTGCAGATGGTCCCCTACATCTTGACGCTTATAGTAGTCACAGGGGCTATAGGTCGCGCTAAGCCGCCTGCAGCCGTTGGAAAACCATACGAGAAAGAATAGGAGCCCAAAGATGCCAGGTGGAAAGAGAGGCTTCTTCCTCGTTCTAGAAGGGCTTCCAGGATCAGGCAAGACAACGATATGCAGAATGCTCGAGAACCTCGGCTGGAAGATATTTCCTGAAGTGGCAACAGTCCTTGGCGCATCAGGGGTACCTATTGGAGATAGAGGGGATACATCCTCTGACTACCTGATCTTCATCGAAGAAACCAGAAGGTTGAAGGAGATCGAGAAGAGCCTAGTTGAAGGACAGAACATAGTTGTAGACAGCTACTTCCCAACAGACCTCTCATTCGCGTACGCACGCTATA
>Ga0209725_1000356_pt1 | contig 28148 bp, 22 predicted proteins | sample I18A1metaG_FD_184145 | JGI IMG/M metagenome (GOLD analysis project Ga0209725, IMG submission 184145) | Lake sediment bacterial and archeal communities from Gulf of Boni, Indonesia to study Microbial Dark Matter (Phase II) - ​I18A1 metaG... | ecosystem: Environmental > Aquatic > Freshwater > Lake...
TGACATCGGAATAGGCACAGCAAAGTACACAATATCAAGCACGCTTTGGTCCGGCGCAACTGGCAACGCCTACCTCTGGATCCTAGTCCAAACTGAGACTTGGACAAAGACAGTGACAAGGTTGGTTCCAGTGGCCACCCAAATCCACTACGAGCTGCGGACCGGTACGTATCAGTACACCATCACCACAGCATACGCTATCAGCACAGTACTCTTTTCAGTCGGAGCCACGGAAACACTCTTGGTACTGGTCCTAGCTGTAATCATAGTTGTCGCAGTTCTTTTCCTACGAAGATGGTCAAACATCAAGCCCAACCTGCGCTAGCCTCCTGATGACATTAGTCCGACTTGGATAGAACACGCGACAGACGCGTTGCTCAGAATATTCAGAGAGACGTGGACACGGGCTACCAGACAAGGGAACACAAGACGTTACCACCCGCATCATTGCGTATAGGTACTCAAAGGAAACGTTCATCGCAGGTCGAGTTGTAGCATTCGTGAGAAACGGCAACTCGCCTCAGCTAGTTTAGATGGTCTCTAATTTCGAATAGAATCGTTTAAATGAGCAGACTTCCTACGCATAGAATTACCCAATATGGAAAACTAGGCGATAATTTCTATGTCTGAAAACCCGCCTACATGCATAGAGCTCATCGATCAAGAGAGGTTCGGCACCTCTCTGAACTTCGATTTCATGGGCTTATTGGCAGTTAGGCGGAGAGGCCTGCGAAACGGAAATTGGCGTAGGCTCTCACTCGTCGATCGAGGCCTGTTCAGATGCGCCATGTGGGTTGCTAGGGTACGTGGAGGCATAGCAAACTGGAAACTGCTGGCGAAGGTTCTGAGTGTATTCTTGAAGCTGCTAGAGAGTCATTCGACTCGCATCTGGATAGAAGGAAAGGTGAGGGCTGAAGAGCTAAAGCGAAGATTCGAAGATAGACGCCTCTTTGATTGGGCTCCACAAGCTAGGGGTTGGCTTACTGAGAAATGTTTTGTTTTCTATCTTGGATTAGGTTACCCTTGAACGCTCTCATCAATATGGTGCAACCACGTTGAACAAAGACCAAGCCTTAGGCGCCGTGATTCTCATCGCTAGCATAGCGGGAATAGCGCTGTACGCGTGGTTGATCTACGCTTTCACTATTATCGTGCTTCAGGTGACAGCGTTTCTCGCAGTCGCAGCGGTTCTGGTCATTCTCGCATGGATCGGATGGACAATGGCGACCACGCCTCCACTGGAGCCAATAGACACTGAGACTCCTCCTTCAACCGCCTCTGATGCACCAAGCAGTTGAGACGCGTGTTTAGATGCTGAATCCGCAAATAGAAAGCCTAATATGGGAGATAGCAGTCGGGTGCAGATTTCGCAACGTGGATGATGAAACAACGCATGCCTGAACCCGCTCTAGATTTCACTGTTCCATTCGCCCTAACGGCTCCGGTTCCAGGCCTACATAAGGCAACAGTTGTATCGCATCCTGGAGTATGAGAGGCCGTTGATAGCAATAGTTCTGGCTGGAGGATACGCAACAAGGCTCGGAGCCCTCTCAAGGGAAACGCCGAAGCCACTGCTGAAAGTAGCTGGCAAACCAATAGCTGACTACATCTTCGACAAGCTGGCTGAAGTTGAAGACATACGGCATGTGATCATAAGCACAAACCTAAGGTTCCGAGAAGACTTCGAAGGATTCGGAAAACTCCAAAGGTGGGCGGAGATCGCTGCGGACAGATCATACTCTGAAGAGCAGAAGCCAGGTGCAATAGCATCCCTAGCCCAAATAGCTTCGCAGATAAGCGATGACTACCTCATCGTTGCGGGAGACAACATCTTCACATCAAGCCTCAAACCAATGATCAGTGCCTTCAAGAAAAAATCAAGCGCAGTAGTAGCACTATATGACATCAAGGATCGGGAATTGGCTAAGCAGTACTCAACTGTGACAGTCGACGCTGACGGCAGAATCACAAGCGTCAACGAAAAGCCCTCCAAGCCCGAGACAACTCTCATCGGAACCTGCATCTACATGCTTCCCAAGAGAACTCTGAAGAGGCTGAGAGAATACCTGACTGAGGCAGCTGACCGTGACAATCCAGGCCGATTCATAGAATGGCTATGCAAACGCGAGCCCGTATACGGCCATGTCCTTGATGGTCAATGGTGGGACATCGGCACAGTAGATCAGTACTATGACGCGAACCAAACACTCTATGTCAAGAAGGTTCTCTCTCCCAGTTTGCTCGGTAGCGTACGACCAGCGGCCCGTAGGCTCAAGGATTTGATTCCCGTTCTATATGACGCGGCCTCGTGCAGACATATCGATCCAGAGCTGCCTGTCTACGAGGTTTACAGGGACCTATGCAGCCGGGAGGAGCGAAATATCCTCCTCAAGCACGGGTTGAGGTATGATGTGACCATCATGCCTCCGCTGACACTGGGAGAGGAATACGTGAAGACGCTTGGGCATAAGCACCAACCCTGGGGAGAAGGACGATCCGATCCAGAGGTCTTCGAAGTGCTTGACGGTGAAGGCCGCTTCCTCATCCAGAGGTACCAAGAGGAAGAGATAGTTGATGTCTCCCTAGTGGAAGCGCAGACAGGTGACAAAGTTCTCGTTCCCCCGAACTGCGGCCATATCATAATCAATGCGTCTTCAAGCCGATTGGTGACGGGGAACCTGATTTCCCGATTCTGCCTTCAAACATACAGGCCCTTCATAGAGCGGAAAGGAGGCGCATACTACCTATTGGAAGGAGGAAGGGTCGTAAGAAACGAGAACTATTCCTCACCACCCGAGCTGCGTTCAGTAAAAGCAGACAGCTTCGGCCTCTTTGAGAAGGAACTTGGTCTAGTAGCATCTTTCACAAACAAACCTGAACTCTTCAGCTTTCTGAACAACCAGATCGACCTACCTCAATACTTGCGTTCCTCCACTCTACACTTAACCACGAGCGATGACGAAGACTAGCGAAGCCATGAGAGTGGATCCAAGCTTGGAGCCCAGTCTGGCCTCTCAGCATATTGCCAAAGACAAGGTTACCGTGGTCATACCGACTCTGAACGAGGCCGAGGCCATAAGCAAGATCGTAGGGGAGGCCAGGACGGAGGGTTACAGGAATATTCTGGTTGTGGATGGATATTCCACGGATAGAACAGCTGACATAGCCTGCTCGATGGGTGTCGAGGTGCTCCATCAGAATGGGGCAGGGAAGGCTGACGCTGTGAAGACGGCTATAGAACACGTGCACACTCCCTACATGCTGTTCATAGATGGAGACTACACCTATGACCCGAAGGACATCGGGAAACTGTTGAACCACAGCGAGCAATGCGCTCATGTGATAGGTGCTAGAGATCGGGGGCATATGGGGCACCTTCACAGGCTTGGGAACTGGGTGATATCTCAGGTATTCAGCGTGCTTTTCGAAGTGAAGTTGACAGATGTATGCTCAGGGATGTATCTACTTGAAACCGAGAAAGCCAGAAGGTACGATCTGAAGGAGCGAGGCTTCAATATTGAGGTCGAGCTGGCGGCCCAGTCAGCCCTAACGGGAGCTTTGACGGAGGTCAACATAGATTACAGACCCAGAATTGGCGTCAATAAGCTAAGAACATGGAGGCACGGCCTGGCCATCCTGTCCGGGTTATTCAGGTTGGCGAGACGATATAACTCCGGGCACCTGTACTCAATCCTAGCTGGATTGCCCATAATCCCGACCCTGTCAATCTTGTGTTGGGTGGCTTTCAGGCAGCTAACAGAGGAAATGGGGCATTCAGGGTGGGTCCTGATGGGTATAGTGTCTCTCCTAATGGCGGCTCAAGCGCTCACTCTAGCTAGAATATCGGTACCTGCACATCATTCGGCGAAGCGGTTAGCGCGGAAATAAGTAATCCGGTCGGATCTGCGTAGCAGCGCAAGATCGAATCATTCTTTTCGCTACAGGATACGCGGAGGAAAACAGATGACGAACCTATTGTTGGTTGCCGGGACAAGACCGGAGGCCATAAAGATGGCGCCTATTCTTCAACAACTCCAAGAGTCAAAGGTTGGTTTCACTTTTGTCTGGACTGGACAGCATTATGACTACGAGATGAACAGAACGTTCTTTGAGCAGCTGAATCTTCCAGAGCCTGACTACAACCTAGATGTAAGAAGCGGAACCCATGCGCAGCAGACAGCGAAAGCCATGGTTAGACTGGAGAAGATCCTTGGCAAAAGTGAACCATCCATAGTTGTCTCTGAAGGTGACACAAATGCCGTCGCAGCCGCAGCTATGACATCAGTCAAATGTTCAATACCGTTTGCGCACGTGGAAGCTGGCCTAAGAAGTTGGAACGCGGCCATGCCAGAGGAAATCAACAGAAGAATCGCCGATTCAATCGCGAGCTTGCATTTTGCGCCGACTAAGCTGGCTGCGCTAAACTTGCTGTTCGAAGGAGCGCCCAGGAGAGGATTGCACTTCACCGGTAACACTATCGTGGACATTGTCCAAAAGCACAAGGCTGCTGCGAAGGAAATCGGAGAAAGAATCACCACTGAACTCAATCTAGAGAAAGGCAATTACCTTCTGGTGACACTTCACAGAGCCGAGAATACAGACAACGCAACCAGACTTAGGAACATTTTGACTTCCCTCAAAAAACTGGCCAACGAATTTGATGTAGTTTTTCCGGCGCATCCACGAACGAAGCGAAGGATAAGCCGATTCGGGTTGAAAAGCCTGTTGAAACGAATTGTCTGGCTGAAGCCTCTAGCCTACCAGAAATTCTTGGGCTTACTGATGAACTCTTCCGTGGTTCTGACAGACAGTGGAGGATTGCAAGAAGAAGCTTGCATATTGAGGGTGCCGACGGTTACATTACGTTACACTACAGAGCGTCCAGAGACTCTTCTCTACGGTAATGTGCTTGCTGGAGCTGACACTCAGACAATAGTAAAGCTAGTTCACCGGCAGTTAGAGCTTGCCGAGAGAATCAAAGAGACCAGACTACCGAACCTGTTTGGAGACGGCCGTGCTGGCGAAAGGATAGCCAATCTCTTGAAAGAGTCCGTTGAACAAGGGTTGAAGATAAGTGAACCAGACATGAGGAGAACCCCATTCGTAACATACAGGTTGTTCGGGCGCCACGAGATGACTGGAGAAAAGGTTGCTGAAAGACTCGTCGGGTTTGATCGATCAGGATCCCCTGGCCTGACTGATAAGCTTCGCACTAGATGGCTTGCAAGGATCAAGAGATCATATGATCACAGTGTAATCGAGTGATCGAACATGATAGGACAGCCTGACTGAGAAGGAGGTTAGACAATGGTCGTACGATCGGACCTCGCACCTTCTCCTTATATGCCGGTGGCACTGTGTGGCACGTCAGCATCTTGCGTAATCCAAGGATCTATCTCAGTCCTCATCAGAATTGTTGTTTAAGATTACACGCAGAAAACTGTGCCTCCGTGGCCCACTGTTTGGCGGTAGCTCTCCTCAGATGTACGGCTCAGGCGACCCTTGATGTCCATGTGTAGGACTGCACAAACGAGAAAGATGAGAATCGCTGCAATTGTTGAATACTTTCCTCCAAGGCTGGGGGGAGACCGCAGAATATACGAGCTCCTTAAGAGATTGCCAAGCGAAAAATACGAAGTGACCTTTCTGGCCCTACCAGCCTCCTACACACTATTCATAAAAGAAATAGACAAGGAGCCCTTACCTGACTCAGAAACATGCATCGGAGGAATCAGAGGGGTCATAATAGGCTACCCAAGGAGCCTCTTGAAGCTGTGGCACAGGGCATTCGTACCGGCATATGTGGTGACATTGGCATACGTGTTGGGAAAAGCCCTCATTGCCATGATCAGACTTTCGCCAGACCTCATCATAGTTAATAATACTTCTGTATATACTGGCGTCGTCGGATATCTGATGTCCCTGTCTACTCGTAAGAGGCTTCTTGTGGATTTCAGTGATCTTCAATCGGAGTACACTTTCGACAGGGTTCGCGATCGAGTACCACTAAGATTTCACAAAGCGGTCAGGCTGACTCTCATGGTGATGGAGAACGTCATGTCAAGAAGGAGCTGCAAAGTGATAACCGTGCACACGAAGCTTCTGCAAGAACACGTCGAAAACATCTGCAGAAAGAACATCGTGTACGTACCTAACGGGGTCGACACGGAACAGTTCAACCCTGATGCCATAACCGCGCCAGAAATCAATACGCTGAGGCGCGAGCTTCAGATAGAGAACACAAGAATCTGTGGCTACACAGGCAGGATAGATAGGGAGATAGGAGGGGAGATACTCTACGAAACGCTTCTACTACTGGAGAGAAGACACGAAAGGATAAAGTGCCTCATTCTAGGGGAAGGAGACCCGGATCTTCTCAAGAAGATAAAAAGGCTGAACGTAGTAGTATACGTGGGACTAAAGCCCGCACACGAGGTACCCAGATACATAGCTTTAGCTGATGTTATTCTCGTCCCGTATCCTCGAACCAAAGCCTCGCACTTCGTCAGCCCACTTAAACTGTTTGAAGCATTGGCTATGGGAAAGCCAGTTGTAGCATCCGCGGTGTCGGGTATCAGAGACGTGATACTCAGTGGTCAAAATGGAATTTTGGTAGATGATGACCCGGTGCAATGGGTTCAGACGATAGAAAGAATCCTTGAAGAGAATAGTCTGTCCAACAAACTGGCAACAAATGCCATTGCTACGGCAAGAAGATACGACTGGAGACACTTGTCTGAGAGATTTGAGCAAGCGATAGATATGGCGCTGGGTGCAAGCTTGCCGTAGTGCAGGGTTTCCACAACACGTGAGGCGTATGTCTACACAGAAAATGATCCCGCAAGTCACTAGTGATCTCCTCCACAGGTACCTTCTAAAAGCAGTGCTGTTTCTGGCCTTGCGCAACAGGTTTACAGTGAAGGGAACATGGCGAGGAGAGAGAATCGTCTGCGTTTCCTTCGATTGCGACACTGGCAAGGACATGGAAAGAATTCCCTCATTGCTGGACAAGCTAGAAGATATGTCTGTTCCCAGTAGCTTCGCCTTGGTCGGAGATTTAGCGCGCAGCCATCCGGAAACTGTCAAGGAGGTGGCGAGAAAACGGCATGAGATAGTTAACCATACATTTTCACATCCTGAAAGTATTCATCCACTCAGCAGCGCCGACTTGAAAAAGGAAATAGAATCATTTCAAGACTTCATGATGAATGCATTTTGTGTTAGACCGCAAGGATTTCGTGCTCCTCATCTGATGCGAACCTACAATCGGGACCTCTTCGACCTTCTGAAGGAAAGCCAGCTCTACGATAGCTCTTATGTAGGCCGTGGGGTTTCGATAATAGATGGTTCGGTCGAGATTCCCTTAACCTTGTGTCCTGACCATTCCCTGGTCTGCTTTGATTATTGGCATCATTTTCAGCTGCCTTTCGTGAAGTGCAGCCTCGGTAGGTTTATGAGCCTGTGGGACGATTTGCTGACGAAAGAGAGTTTCGTAAACGTCTATCTGGACCCTCACCTTGTATCCGATCCATTCCTGGAAGGAGTATTCAAGGCGGTTCCAGATGGTTTCGAATTCTGCCGCATGGCTGATGTTGCTGCCCGTGTGCGTAAGCACGGTGATTTGGTAGGGAATAGCTGAGGGATGCAGGCGTGCGTCGCTTAGGCCCTAAAGCGATCGGCTTTTTCCCAAGGAGTTTGTCTTCTGCGTTTGAGTTAGGAGAGAGATAAGCTAGTAGTTTAGGCTAGCGGATTCTTATGCACATAGGAATTGTATTTGCTGGACCGTTCCCTCTAGCACTAGCATTAGGGCGCAATGGCATGGCCGCCTATGTCGACGATCTCATGCGCAAACTCGTCAAAAAAGGACACAGCGTCACCATAGTAATGCGCGGCGCACACAAGATGAGCCTGGAGGTTGTTGGCAATAACCTTAGAATCTTCCGAGCACCATTTATCAAGGCTTACCCATTTCATGTCCACATTCACGGACTCTTTGTCAACAGGCTAATCAGACTACTGCAACCTGAGCTTGACATCATTCATGTTCATTCTCCTTACGTTCCTGCCGTCACTACGTCACTGCCGGTGGTGACGACTATGCATAGCCTCTTGAAAGTAGACATAGCCCACTATGAAGCGGTTGGACCTCGCGCAATAGCCTACAAAATGTGCTCAAACATTTTTTCTTCAATGGAGCTGGAATTGCTTCGAAACTCTGACGTGCTAACGGCAGTCTCCAGCCACCTCTTCTCCGAATTAAGAACGTCTTATGGCCTTGAACGCGAAGGATTAGTTTTGGGAAATGGGGTCGATGAGCAGAGATTCGCCCCAGCTAACACAAGAACAGCGACCCGTGACTATGTCTTGTACGTCGGCCGGATGGATTATCGAAAGGGCTTGTTCGACCTGATAGATTGCGCAAGACGCGTTTGCAGGGAGAGGCCAAGTGTTTCGTTTGTTCTGGTAGGCACTGGTCCACTCGTTGGTCACGTCTTGAAGCGGGTTGCGGATATTGGTATCAGAAAGAACATTGTCGTCACTGGACACGTAAGCAAGGATCAGCTCATAGAACTGTATCAGAATGCTTCAACCTTAGCCCTGCCCTCTCACTATGAGGGATTGCCCACTGTATTGCTAGAGGCTATGGCGTGTGGCATTCCTGTGGTTGCCACGGGGATAGGAGGACATACCGATGTGATATCCCATGGTCTGAACGGCTTTCTTGTGCCTGTGAAATCGCCTGGAGATATGGCAAGGTACATACTAACGTTGTTGGACGACGAAGACCTTAGGGAAAAGATAGGCAGAGCTGGCAGAGCGACGATTGAGAACAGGTATACGTGGGACAGAATCGCTGATAAGGTGCTGGGTTGCTATCAAAGCGCGTCCTCACTTGCGAAAGGCCAATGAGGCAGTCGTGGCTTCGGGCATATCGAGACAACGCCAATCTCCGTTGAACATTGGAGAGAGTCACACTGATAGCGTCACTAGAACCTGATCACACGAACGAAGCATGCACCTGGATAGACCTGCAGATCAAGAGAAGGCTCAGGTCAAAATACCGCTGGAACAGCAGGAAATCAGGTCCACTAAAGATCTTCATGAACCTCCTCAAGATAATGGGCTATCACCTGTTCGGCTTCCGCTACAGATTTGCGAGAACACCCAACACAGGTGAGCTCGGCGTGGACGAATTCGGACGAGACATCGGGCTAGGTCTCAGAGCCTATTTGAAACTTCTTCAAGATCGAGGATTCAAGATTCGTTCACTGATCGTCTTGGGGTCCAGAGCAAAGGGTACTTGGACCCCAAAAAGCGACGTGGATGTGCTGATAATTCTGGGTAGCCGTCCAGCAAATAGGAGGAGGACACTGGTTGACCACCCGCTCTATTTAGGCATCCAGCCCGCAACTTGCCTAGACACCGAGTTCATTACTTGGCTCAACGAACTCCGAATAGCCGCGCTCGACGCTATGTACTACGGGATCGTAGCCTTCGACGATGGCTATTGGTCCGAAGCTAAAGGCGTCTTCAGCGAGATTGAGAAGACATACGGATTGCGTAGAGACTTGTTGCTGAAGTGGCTGTCTCCACTATGATCTGGCTTGCTGGGGGAAAGATTGAGGATCCTCTTTTTGACCAAAGGACTTAGGCCAGACAACGTCATTGAGCAGCCTTGGGCACATATACATCAGTTGGAGAGTAGGTTCAGGATCGCTGGAGAGTCAACGTCTGTGATATCTTATGGCGGGTGTGATGGCCTCAGAGTTACGGATTCTGAGCTTGGAAACATATACAGCCTCGGTGGAAGGTTCAGATTAGATAGTGAGGAATTTCTTCGTGTGGCCAAGCAGATTGATCCCGAGGTTATCAACTGGTACAGCGGTCTCCTTTCAAGCCGTGACATAGCGAAAATATCCAAGAATGTAGGATCCAAGATCGTCTGGAATATAACACAGAGACGGATTCTGCCCGGCGAGTCCTATCCGCTAAGGCCCAGTGACATATTCCGTCTGAAGCAGCTGGCAATGATCTACTCCTACAGCTTTCTTCCTGACTTCCTCGTTCGAAGAGCAGTGGAAGGCGTTCGTGCAGTAGTGGTTCCCAGCAGACTTGCCGAAACGAGTCTGATGAAAATGGGAATCCCCCAGCAGAAAATCCATCGGATAAGCTCCGGAGTGGATAGTAAGCTGTTCTCCCGCCTGCCTACAAAAGAAGAAATACGATCGGCTCGGGAATCTAATGGATTGAACGAAGATGATTTTGTCCTATGCTATTTCGGTTCAATTTCCAGCTTCAGAGGATTTGATACTGTGCTGGATGCCTTCTCCATCTTGACGACCGAGATTCCCGATGCCAGGCTGCTGGTTCTTGCACGTAGTCAAGGAAGAGAAAGATCGATCTCAAACCTATCAAAGAGAAGCCCCTACATGAAAGTGGTTACTGAGATTCTAGAGCCCGACGATATCGTAAGACTGCTGATGGCTTCTGATGTTGTGGTTTTGCCTTTCAGGTTTTGGCCTATGAATGAATGCCCGCTAACGATACTTGAAGGCATGGCCGCGGGGAAGGTTGTCATAACGACTCCAGTTGGTTTCGCTGAAGACGTAATTGTCAATGGGGTCAATGGTTTTCTGGTTCGCCCCGGAGATTCTGTTGGAATCGCGGACCTATTGAAGGAGTTGGCTAGGGATGAGAAGAGACGAACCGAGATTGGCAACGCTGCAAGAGAGCTTGTCCTTAGAGACTACAATTGGGATCGCATTGCCCAGAGGACCTTGGATCTGTTCAGGCGCATCTAGACCTTGGAACACATCGCCGTGGATGAGGAAATGCGTAATCCTATCTGCTTTGTCGGGATTGATGGCTCTGGAAAGACGACTCTGGCGCTACGTCTTGTCAGGCAGCTGAAGAGGTCTAATGTCAAGTGTCGTTACGTGTGGTTCAGGCAAACCTACTTTCTATCTCTCCCCTATCTTGCTCTCTGTCGCCTTGGGGGCCTAACAAAGGTCTATCACAGAGGTAGCACAGTCTGGAAGGAGCACCACTTCAGAGCAGGACTTTTGGCTTTTGTGTGGGTGCTGCTTCAGCTTTTTGATGTATGTCTACTGCATATGGCAAAAATACGTCTACCTATGTCGCGCGGGTACGTCGTAGTATGCGATAGGTACATTCACGATATGCTCGTTGACATAATGGTTGACATAGAAGGGCATAGAACCTGTGCGGAGCTTGCCGGTCATGTCATGATGACGCTGATTCCGGGATCAGCGCTTGTCTTTCTGGTCGATGTTGATGAAGAGACTGCTTTCAAAAGGAAACAAGATATTCCAGACATAAGTTACTTGAGAATCAGACGAGCATCTTACCATCGGTTTGCCAACCTAGAAAATGTCCACATTCTACGCGAGGGAGAATCTTGCGTTGCATTTCGCAACCTCGGATTCAAGCTTAGTAATTACTAATCGAAGTAGGCTGCATGCGCCCCTTGCGATTCATCGTAAGAGCTTCAGTCAGAACCGCCAAAGGTCCACCGGTGACCGTCTTCAGAAGCATCGTTGAAGGATGTGTGAAGGAGTAATGAATCTTCGTAGATTGGACCGAAGAGCCGCAGTGATCGGTGTGCTCCTCGGCATAGTGGTTCTCGCTGTTGCGACCAGTATCGGGAAGGGGTTTGGCATTTCACTCACTCTATTCGTGTCGTGCTCCGTCTATCTCATGATCAGGCATCTAGCTCCCGAAACCGCAACCTTTGAACGATCCGCGGCTGATGAAAGTCTAACACAGATCATTGCAACGGTGAACACACTTCTTCTGGTCAGTTTCCTTGTATTCTGCACTTATTTCTTCGAATATGAGAGGCCCATACGATACTTTGTTCTTGTAGTTGTTTTTTGCGCGGCGGTCGCTTGGCAGATACATGCCATCCCGAAGAATCCTTCGCGTTCTCTCTTGTTGAAGATCTTAATGCAGATAATCCTTCTGTCTGCGAGCGTGAGATGGAGCGTAGTGTTCTCCTTTCCAGTTCTGGTTGGATCAGACTGGTATCATTCAATCTTGGTGGATCATATTGTTAACAACGGGAGACTAATACCAAGCACATACGCTATCGGCTGGGTCCCAGAGCACATCGCGCGCGGTGTAGACATATACTCGTATTTTCCTTTGATGCACCTTGTGGTGTCGGGCTACAGTCTGGTTACAGGGGTTGTGTCTTACAAGCAAAGTGCGGTTCTGAGTATCGGAGTATTTGAAATCGCCAGCATCCTATTTGTGTTCATGCTGTCCCGCAAGATGTTTTCCGACGAACGGCTTGCACTTCTCTCTGCGTTGCTCATAGGGCTAAGCAACAAGCACATGTTCTACGGGATGTGGATCATCCCAAACTCTCTTGGCCTCGCACTTTTCGCGGCTCTGGTTTACCTTGTCGGACGCCACATGAAAGAAAGTGGGAGTCGAGTATTCGGGATGTTCGCGGTTTTCCTGTTTAGCACCATCGCGGCTCATCCTTTGTCCTCCTTTGTTCTGCTCCTCGTGATTTTCCTTTTTCTTGCCTCCGAGCACATCCATGCCCGCTTCCTAGATGATAGACGTTCCTCCGACATACGTGCGGCTACAACGTATGTGCTACTGATCAGTGTTGTGGCAGTTCTTGCCTATTGGATGATCTGCTCAGACTTCTTCAGCGCACGCGTTCTCTCACTTTTCTCGAGCCTACAGCAGCTTGAGCTTCTGCGAGTATCTCCCGCTGGCAAGACAATATACCATTACGAACTTGACAACCTCGGAGTATATTTCCTGTATTTCCTCGCAGCAATAGGGTCCTTGGCATGGTTGAGAAGGAAACGCCTAGGTAGCTTTGAACTGGGAGTCATTATGGCTTCAGGTACGTTGCTGCTCATCATCTATGCGTCATGGCTCACCGGTATAACGACCTTTCTTCCGGAAAGATGGTTTTCATTTCTGTTCGTCTTGCTCGTCTTGCCAGCAGCAGAGGGAGTGATCTATCTTCTTGGAACCGCAAGAGGAAAGTACGGTATGATTCTGATGTTGATAGTGCTCTGTTCGCTTTCATTTCTGATGATAATGAACAGCGATGTCAATGTAGATGTGCCTCTTATCGGGAAGAACCAAGTAGGGCGTTATTCGTATTTTGATTCTGAGATGATTGCTGCAAGTTGGGCAAAGGAAAACTCAAAAGGGCCGATATACACTGACGAGAACTTTCTAGACTACTTTTGGTGGGGTCTCAAGACGAATATGACATACATAGACAACTTCAGCTATTTCCAGATCCCGATCCGCGGCGTGGTAATCAGACGACAGTACATATATGAGAGGCCTGTTAAGCTTCAGATGTTCCTTGGCGAATGGGTGACAGTTGGGGCTGATTTTGAGAGAAGGCTCCAGAGCATAAACAGAGTGTACTGCAACTACGAAGTCGCAACATACACTCCGTGAAGCGTAGTGATCAACCTGCATGGCACCAAAATCGGTCAAGGCTAGTAGTTGAAGACACCTCTTCTATTGTGTTGCAGAGAAGAAGGAGATATGCGGTCTTGAAGACAGTCTTCATGTCTCTGGGAGGAACCTACCCGTTTCGCATTGGCGGCCCCTCCGTCGTTGCATACAACCTGATCAAGCAATTTGACAGGAAAGGCTTGGAAGTGAAATTCGTCTACGGCACTTCGAAGCAGCACTACGAGGAAAGGTGTCGCCAGCCTCTCTTCTCCTTTTCGCAGAACATCCATTTGGTACCAGTAATCAAGAACAGAAGATCACCAGCATCCTATGCCACATCGTTTGATGCGAACTTTGTGACAGACATTATTCGCCTTGCTCACAAAATGCTTGGGAACGCGGATCTGGTTCATTTCTGCGACATCCCGTCCTCAAGAGACATCCTTCTGCCTCCTTTGGCTTGGGCTAAGAGGATTCCGTCCATATTCAATCTCCACGGGTGGATTGCACATGAAGCAAGATCCAAGGGAGACTTCCACACCTACGAGAGCTACTTTTGCTACAAGGTTCTTAAGGGGTTCTTTACCAGAGTTGTCTGCAGCACCTTCTTCATGAGACAACAAGCCATACTCGACGGTGTCGATTCTCAAAAGATATGTATTATTCCGAATGGAGTCGAGTTGGACAGGTTCAGGAAGATTAGGAAGATCCAACTGACCGGGGACCCAGCCCTGCTTTTTGTTGGCAGATTAGAGCCGGAGAAAGGTATCGATATGCTTGTAGAAGGCATGAAAGACGTCGTGAAATCGCTGCCAAGGGCGGTATTACATGTTGTTGGCGATGGGTCCTTGAGCAGTGAGCTAAAGAGCTTGACCATGTCGGCCAATCTAGAAAAAAGCGTCATCTTTTACGGTAAAGTGCTAGACGTTGTTCCCTTTTATCAGTCAGCTGATATCTGCGTTTTCCCATCTGTTTACGAAAACTTTGCGTTGACCATCATCGAAGCAATGGCAGCAGGTAAGCCGTTGGTCGCCACCAAGTGCGGTGGGATACCTGAATATGTCAGGAATTTCGAAAATGGCCTTCTCACAAGGCGAGGCAAGGAAAGCCTAGTCAAGGCGATCACAGACTTGTGGAATGACAAAGGCCTGATGAAAAAGATTGGCGAAAACAACCTTGAGAAGGCCGAAGAACTTGACTGGGCAAGGATAGCGGAGCGTTACATTAGGCTGTACAGAACCGTAGCATAGACGGATGGATGTATGGAATGAGTTTCTTTGATCTGTGGACTGTTGCCACGCATGCAGAGGTAGCTGATACGTGTAAGCAATATGAAAAACCGGCGTGTTAAGAAAGTGAAAGAGACATCGAGACCTATAGTTTGCATGACATGCGACGTAGAGATACAGCGAAAGGAAGAGTTAGGACCGTTCAAGAAAATACTGCAGATGCTCGACAGTTATTCGTTGAGAGGAACCTTCTTTCTCATAATCTCGCAGGACAACTACGATGCGTTTGAGAACCTAGATTTACAGTCATACTCCGAGAGGCATGAGTTCGGTCTGCATATCCACTGGGGTGACAGCATGAAAACAGGAAGTTCAGAGCGAACAGGACTGAGATCCGTTCCTATCGGCGTCTTAAGCAGCGAAATCAAATGCGGCATAGAACGCTGTCAGAAGTTGGGATTTACGCCGAAGAGTTTCAGAGGCGGAGGGCTATGCCAGACAACTGAAGCTCTGAAACTCATCAGTGGACATGGATTTCGCGTTGACAGTAGCGTCGCCGCCAGGCTAAATGAGAAGGAAAGGTGGTTTCAAAGGCACCTACAGGTGCCCTATAGGTCCTGGTACTTCCCCAGCAAGGAAGGGTATCATATCCCCGCATCAAACGTTGAAGACAGAATAGGGATTTTGGAGATACCTGTCACTCGTCTGATTCCTTCGTTAGGTTCGTGGTTTCCCTACACTCTTACACCCACGACCCCCCTTTCCAAGATAATAATAAACGAATGGCTCTTCAAGTCGCACTGGGAAAGCCCTTTGTTAATCACCCCTATTTTTCACAGTTGGAGCCAATCGGACTATCGATGGCATTATAATCAATTCCTCAGCAAATTGTCTAAGATGATGAAATACATACTTGACAGAAGACTTGAACCTCTTACTTTCAGAGAGGTATGTCACCTGCTAAAGGACGGGGATGATTCCATCAACAGCGACAAGGAATAGCATGTCTAAAATGGCATGCGCATGACAACAACTGCCATCTGATATGAACGATTATTCAAGTAGGTTATATATGGCAATGTAGGCCTCCGAAGAACCAATTTTGATAACATCCTTTCAATGAAAGCGAGGAAAACTCCTCTAACCGCGCTTTTCCGGTCTCCATCGCACTTCTTGGATGTGAGGCACCACCATCATATGCCTTGCCAAACCATCCATGGAAAATAGTGGATGTGTGTTCTAGCTAGGCAAACAAGGACTCAAAAGGACCGGACACCCCCCTAGGCCAATGCTCTCTGCGTGGGATCGTAGGAGCCTGACCGGTGGGGAGGCCGGCGAAAATAGACTCAAGACCCTGCGTACATAAGCGTTTCCGTGACATTCGGCTAAAAAGAGTTCTCAGAGCCGTCGTGCTAGTCTTCTTGCTCACTGCGGCATTCTTCTCGGTTTCTCCGCAACCAAAGGCGACGGCGTATCAAGGCAGACTACATGCTGATGGAAGATGGATCAAAGACCAATTGGGAAACAACGTGTGCCTAATGGGTGCCAACATAGCCTGGAGATTCGTCTACGCCAGTCAATACCACGATTACGACCCACTAACCTATGCTGACGAAATAAACTCAGCATCCCTGAACACTGTCAAGATCTCCGGAGCCAACTTCATCAGGCTCGGTTTGAACGGTTGGATATGGTACGTCAAAAGAGCTCCCAAATACATCGAGGCTGTTGACACGGTCATAAGCTGGTGCAAAGCACTAAACATCATGGTAGTTCTGGATAATCATGCTCCATGGTATGATACAACAAGTAGCGCTGTTGAGTATAGAAGCAAATATGCCCTGGTAACTCAGCTGACAGAATGGAAGAATTTCATGGTTGAACTTGCTCAAAGGTACAGGAATGAGCCTGCCGTGGTAGGGTTTGATCTACTAAATGAGCCATTGGATTACCCTAGCAATGGCTTAGATTGGAGCACATGGAGAACCAACGTCCTCGAAGTCGCGCGATCTATTCATGCAATTGACCCTACTTACCTTTGTTTTGTGGAGCCCCTTGGCAGCAGCTCGCAGGAAGACGACATGAATGGCTTCAAAACCAATCCGTTGCCTGAACCCAACATCGTGTATAGCGCCCACATCTACTACGCATGGAATTACCCTTTCCAAGAGTATGCAATCAACTATGGAAAGGGAAACTTTGCCCTAGCTAGACAGCAGATGGAGGCAGCTTACAATGAACGTGCCTTAGACATGCTGGATTCAGGGTTCCCAGCTGCTATCATGGAAAGCGGTGTCTACAGAGACTACAACAAAAACCCCAACTGGAAAGTGTGGATGAATGACAGTCTGGCATTTTGCCGGAGGCGTGAAGCTAACATATGTTGGTTTCCTTTTGACCCCGACAGATCTGACAGCTCGCTGATTTCCTGCCTAGATTCAGATAGAATCACTCTCACAGAGGTAGGCGCCATTTGGAGAACTCAAGCACAGATTCCCCCCTCTTTCACGACTGTCACCTCAACCGTCACAACCTCAATCTCAACCTCATCGACGTCAACCAGTCATACCTCTACAAATGTTGTTACGTATATGTTGTCAACTACGAGGACGGGCTCAACCTCCTCAATCACGTCTTACCGGACAACTACCATCACTCAGATTTCTGGGAGCGTCTCAACAACCTATACTACCAAAGAGACTCTCCACTCAACCGTAACATCTGTCTCCACAAGAACGTTGAATCTGACAGAAACCAGCACTTCTGTGGCTACGCAGCTCTCTAAAGATGGAATAGCAGTAGTCACCCGTACGTCTAGCTTCTTTGTGACATCCGGAAATGTCGTCCGTGAAAACATCACAGTTCAAAACATATCGATCCAGCAGTTCTTCGAGACTATCATCTCGACTATGGTGACTCAGATATGTGTCCTCACTCAAATTCTCCAGAACCTATTGGTAGCTGAAACCGTTAGGGACACTGTTGTCAAAGTCGATCCGATGACTGTAACCACAACCTATTCAACGTCAACTGGCTACAGCTCCACGAGCGTTTTCACCTCTCAGTCAACCACAGTCGTTACCACATCCACCTTAACGTCAACATCATATCAGACAACCACGAAGAAAGCAACAAGTCTCACACTTTCCTATGCATATCTGGGAAGAGGTGGCCCACATGTTAGGTTCGAGGGATGTCTAACAGAGAAGGATACAGGCAGACCCCTCCGCAACAAAGGGATACAATTAACAATTACCAGAGCGTCCGGTTCAGAAACCTTCAATCTACGCACAGACAAAGACGGAAACTATGATTACCTTTACCACAACCTAGGCAGTTTCGTCAGCGCGACAGCATACTTTTCAGGTGATGACGCGTACGAAAGCTCGAGCGCACCCTGAGAGCAGAGACAGTTTGAACTTGTTCAACATATTTTCGCCTTGAAACCCGTGAGACATTAGATCCCATTGGTCCTACGCCTGTTTGACGCAGATGAGCCATTGCCGGCAGAGTCAGAGGAACTGTAGCCATGCAGCTAGAAAGCTCACTTCTTTGCGACACTTTCTGAACCTACCAGAAGGTCATGAACATAAGGTCTTATAGCAGCAACTGATGAACGAAAGGAAAAAGCTTTCAATCATACAATTGCTGAAAGATGTCAGCCAATGGTGGCGCTGTGACCCAAAGCGTGCTGCAGAGAGAACTGAAAGACAAGAACGTTCTCGTTACAGGTGGTGCAGGCTTCATTGGAAGCCACCTAGTCGATGAGCTGATGCCTGATGAGGTTACGGTCACTGTTCTTGACAATCTAAGCAGTGGAAGCGCATCGAACATCGAGAACTGGCTAAAGAATCCCAGTTTGGTATTTGCACATCAAGACCTCTTGAACCTAGATAACGTGGTGAAAGTGGCCAGAGGCTGTGAGACTGTGTTTCATCTGGCGGCCAACCCAGAAGTACGGATCGGCACAACCAGTCCAAAGGTTCACTACGAGCAGAACATCCTAGCAACCTTCAACCTGCTTGAGGCCATAAGAAAAGTAGGAAATGTCAAGATGCTCCTCTTCACTTCATCATCCACCGTGTATGGCGAACCTACAAGGGTTCCGACCCCTGAAGATTGTTCTCCATTAAAGCCGATCTCCATCTATGGTTCATCAAAGCTCTCGTGCGAAGCCCTCATAACCGGTTACGCATACACGTACGGATTCAAAGCCATAATCTACAGGCTAGCAAACATCGTAGGGCCGAGGAGCAAACATGGAGTAGCCTACGATTTCGTCCAGAAACTCAGAAACAACCCCAACGAACTCGAAGTCCTGGGAGATGGAACTCAGACAAAATCGTACCTATTCATAGACGACTGCATAGCAGCGATGCTTATGGGCTTGGAGAAGGCTGAGAGCCAGGTCGACACATTCAATGTTGGGTCAGAAGACCAAATAGACGTGAAAACAATAGCAGACATAGTTACCGAAGAAATGGGCCTGAAGAATGTGAGGCTTCGATTCACTGGTGGCGTGAATGGGGGAAGAGGATGGATCGGCGATGTTAAGAACATGCTGCTCGAAACATCCAAGCTCAAGTCAAAAGGATGGAAACCAAAACATAACAGTGAGCAGTCAGTGAGACTAACAGTCAGAGGGATCCTGCCGAAAAGACGGTGAGAGCATGACGTATGTCTGGGCATAGTGACGTTGGGGCGGCCATGCTTAAATAGAAGAAAAACCCGCTTAATTCTACTACGTGAGAGAAGTGGAGCGCAAAAAACTACTCGCACTGTCTGCAATCTTGGGCGCGGGCTACCTAGCGACCAGCGTGATCTCAGCTCCCAGAGTCCTGAGCGGCCTATCAACCGTCCTAGGAACAACTGTCCTAGGCAGCTCAACATCAGTATTCACCTCTTTGGCCTCACTTCAGCTCTGCCTCAGTGTTGCTCTAATCGGCCTGCTCGCCTTCTCGGAGCTTACGCATCCGGCGTACAGTGGAAGGAGACGTTTGCTCGTGGAGCTCAGAACCAGTTGGCTACCCTATGTAGTTCTTCTCCTGACAATCTTTTCGCTGATCGTCGTTTTCAACGTAGCCATGATACTGTCGGCGACCTAGTTCCGAGCGACGCCAGAAATTCCTCCGCAGATATCGTTCTGCAAGCCCTCTCGGCGAACATAGAGGAAGCTTCACAGGGTCATCTGCAACCAAGCCATATATCCGTTCTAATAGAGAGTTGAGGCTGTGCTGGAGGGCGCATCTATTAGGCCACTAGGACCCAGTTCCGAGCGTCTCCTCGCTATCGCTGTTTACGTGATGGTTTGGTGTTCGCTTCTCCACTCGGCGCTCACATTAATTCTCATAAAAGCAAGCATAATGCCCTATCTCTATTTCACAGTTCTCACAATGAGCCTCAGCCTATTGGCAGCATTGTCAATAGAGCGTCCACTCTCCCTGAACCTCTTCCTGGGACTGAGCGCAGTCACTGTGGTTTTGCTGGCTGAGGAGGCTCTGCTTAACGGCCTGCATCCTGATGCAGGCCTTGCGCTCGCGTTTACGGCTGCGTTGAGTCTATCTTTCGCCGGCTCGATTCCGAAACTTGGAGAGAAGGTGAGGCATGTGCTTCAGGTGACAGGACTGATCTTTGCCAGCCGTCTCGCTTTCATACCGTTCCCCCAGAGGTTCCTCACTATTAACACCGCGCCGCCATCCATCTACACTTTAATCATTGTTGTGATGGTGGCATTCATTGTAGTCAAACGGATCAGTTTGGTAAGGGTCGGCTTGACGCGTGGCCCCTATTCAATATACAGGCAAATCGCTGTAGGCGCGTCCTTCGGTCTTCTCGCAGGCCTAGTGGAGTATCGAATCCTCAAACCTCCACCGATCTCGCTTGCAGGGGAGAGCCTCCAAACCATCCTCTATGTCATCATCGTCATGACCCTTTTCGTGGGTTTTGGTGAGGAGTTGCTTTTTCGCGGCCTCGTTCAAGAATCCTACCAGAGCGTCCTTCCCGCATGGTCAGCCATTCAAATAGCCTCGATCCAATTCGGCCTTATGCACTACGGTTGGATGAACCCTCTTGAGCTTCTCTTCGCATACGGCATGGGGATGATCTTCGGATACTTGTTCTGGAAAACCAAGAGCCTCACGGCTCCGATAACTATGCACGCCCTAGGCAACATAGCCATGTTCATTGTCGCTGCCTATCCGGATCTCATGCTCACCCCAATCGCGATAGGGCTGATGGTCGCCTTCGCAGCAATCGTTCTCCTCTCCGCGTTCCCTTGGCGAAGACTACGAAAGCTTGAGATGCGCGCTCTCCTAGCACCGTTAACCCTCAACAGAGATCACTTAAGCAAAGCCAAGAAGCGCCTTGAAACATCTACGATCAACAGCAGGTTGCTTCAAACGCTGAGAAAATTCACCTCACAAACTCATCGCATAGAAGAAGAAACCCAAATCCCCTCCGGCCAATATCCCCCAACATCGCCAATCATAGGCGTATGCCCCTACTGCGGCCGAGAACTGACTGAAAAAGCAAAGTACTGTGATATGTGTGGAGCGCGCGCTCAGCCTTCATACTGGTCGCAGAGGTCACCAAACAGATAGGTGCACGATTCTTTCACAGGTGGATGAAAGAGGAAAAACAGACTCAAGACAATGAAACTTACAGATGACGAGGCAGCTTGGGAAGTCAGAGAATTCAGCGTCCCAGAGCGTACCTGGCAGCTGATAGTACTATCTGATTAGTGCTGTCGCTGTAGAATCCTTGGATATTCCAACCCCAAAGAGAAATCGCTGACTCACCATTCTCGTACGCAGCTTCACCAAAACCGTACCTATTGTCGGACAGCATGATGGCCGCGCTCAACAAGGATGTAGTGAAAGCATTCGTGCCGAATATCGCAAGGTAACCAAATGCGACCTTTGTGAACATCAGAGGCTCGATGTCCAGCCTGGTACCATCATGTTTGCAGATCAACCAAGTCCTCCCACTGTCTGTTAAGATCCACTGGTAAACATACTCGTGGACGGGATGGCAGCCTTCGCTCCAACCGGACAGCCGGCCCGTTCTGATCCATCGACTCCTCTGCGCCTCATATACCCTCCTGGAATACTCGAAGAACTTACCGGCTAGCCCAAGCTCGAGAACTCCGTGAAGAGTTGGTTCAGCAGTCGTAATTGTTTCTGGAAGGATCTGACCTTCCACTTCCGCAAACGACCCTCTCCAATTCTCGAAAACGGTTGCAATGTACGACTTTCTGTATCCAAAAGCATCGAAGCCAAAAGCCTCCAAGACTCCGTAGTAGCTCAGACGTTGATCTATCTGATTCGACATCAGATCGTATGCGCTTCTACACCTTTGAAACACCTGCTGCACTTGCCCGGCAAAACTGGGGTCATGCTTTCGCAAGATATCCAAAGCGTAGAGTAGTCTACCAGAATCTGACACATCAGTATAGAGATAAACTGGATTGTAGTAGGGGCGACCATCCCAGTAATACGCCCAATACGGCCAATTCCCAACGCCCGAGTTGACCCCTACTTGACGATTCAAGAGATATTTGAGGATCAGATTCATCCTATCCCTAAAGCCCCAAGCACTGTCGTTTCCGATCAACCCAAGCCGGTGAGCCTCTACCGTGGCTATTATGTAGGAGCCTGCGTTCCAGTCTGTCAGGGCATCCCAATCGACCTTTGCCCTACTAATTCCGGTCTCAGGGTTAACTCCTACACCTGGGCTGTAGTATCTCCATGCGATTTCGGCATAGCGCTGCCAACCAGTCAAACCAGCAGATGTGGGTACGGTTGCAATTCCGCTCTGGATATCCCTAGTTGCAGTCATCAAGATAGATGGGGCACGACTGTACCAGAACAGGTTGAGACTTACTCCGGCAACTATGATCACTAGAAGAAGCAAAGCCCCTAGAAGCCGCCGAAAGCCAGATCCGGCTCGACGAGATCCAGTCGACCCCAAATTCGTATGCTTCCTTCCCTACGAACAAAAGAGTTGAGTTTTAAGGATTGCTGGGCATTCACTTAGCCCATATGAGCAAAGAACCTGCACAGGTCTGATCCGTTTGGGGATTGTGGAACAGATATTCCTTCTTCTGATGGGTGTGCTCCTCTTTTGGACACTGTACAATCTCCCAATACTGGTCAAGGGGGTAGATGTCATTCGAGGCGCGCGCGCATCTACTTCCACTAGACAAGACAACGGAATCAGACAAGATAGAAAACTTCCGTCTTTTTCGATCATCATAGCAGCCAAAAACGAAGAGAAAGTCATCGGACGACTTCTCGAGAGCGTACTGCAACTTGACTACCCCAAGGAGAGGATCCAGATCGTGGTTGCCGAAGATGGATCCCACGATCGAACGCGGGAAATCTGTGAACACTACGCCAAAAGGCATCCTGATGTGATAGAATTCTGTCACCGTGACCCTTCAGGAAACAAGCCTGGCGCCCTAAACCATGCTCTCACCAAGGCGAGGGGAGACATCGTCGCTATCCTAGATGCAGACAATATTCCTGAGAAGGATATTCTGCAACGTGCGGCTGCAAGGTTCGAAGACAACAAGGTTGCAGCGGTCCAAGGGCACACATACCCAATCAATCTGCACCAGAATTCCCTGACAAGACTCGAAGCATATAACCAAGATAGCTGGTTCAAGATCTACCTCAGAGGCAAAGACTCACTCAAGCTTTTCGTGCCGCTGACAGGAAGCTGCGGCTTCGTGAGACGTGATATTCTTCTTGAATGTGGAGGCTGGAACGAGAAGTCTCTGACCGAAGATGTGGAGCTGGCGGCCCGCTTGGCCGCAAAGAAACATAGAATCCAGTATGCTCCTGAGATACGGTCTTGGCAAGAGAATACAAGTTCGTTCCGTCAAATGATCAAGCAGAGAAGGCGATGGTTCAGAGGGTACATGGAGACGCTCCTCAACTATCGCCGCCTCATCACTCAAGGCTCGCGAATTGGTATCGACGTGGGAGTCACTTTGCTAGGCCCCCTAATCATCGGATTCTGCTTCCTAACAAACACAATAGGCGTCTACGGGCTTGTCTCCGGCAACCTAGACATCGGATGGCCACTCATGATGGTTTCATTTGCCACGGGAGTCCTCACCTTGGAGACACTTGTCGTCTGCGCAGCCGGCCTGTTCTATCAGTCAAGAAAGAGACGTTGGAGGAACCTAGTTTGGGCACTTCCCTTGGTGATGTACTGGGAGCTGCAGATGGCTGTTGCCTTCTACACGACGCTCTGCTTTCTCCTAAGACGGCCACAGTCATGGGAAAAAACGGAGAAGACAGGTTCCACCGATAGATCCAACAAATGACTCTGCCTAGTAGCTCTACACAATTGCGAGCAGACTCACTTCAGGGCTGCTCACAACCACATTGTATCGAGCCAGCCTTTGCAGTATGGCTTGGGGTCCTACCCATTGATAGCCCAGCAGAAAACCAGACCGACGATTCGAACCTGTAAGAACCATAAGCTCTCCACGCCTTGGCAAAGACGTGACGCTGATCGCCCTCCCCTTGCCCTCTGTCAAATACGACCAAAGATAGTTGACTTTCACATCTCCATGAAGTCCTATTCCTTCAGCAAATGGAGAAATCTGCCTCATGCCAGACACTTCAGAGACAGAGTACGCACCAGGCCCCCTCAGTGCGATCGCCATGCCAAATGAAGAGGAATAGATCAAGAACACCGCGACTACCACCATTACGATCCTCCCAATCTTCAATCGTCGACTAACCACATTCGCACCGAACGCTGCTCCAATGGCAAGTAGGATCCCAAAATAGTGCAGAGCCTTAGTGAATATTATCAGCCCCTCTTCACTAAGGCTGAATATGAACGCGAACAGAACCCACCCAATCGTAGGCACCGCAAGGCTTCTCACCTCAATTCTTTTCAAGGCATAGGCCAACCCGAAAAGAGCCACCATCCCTGCCACAACATAGTTTCTCAGCTCCGAGATCGTCATAGGGTCAGTAGGCGTAAGAACAGCCAAGACCCCTCCTCTCAGAAAGAGGAGGCATATGCCAAAAGTCGCCGCCACCATAAGAACCCTAAGTATCCGTAGATCTCTTGCCTCACCGAACCCCACAGCCCACACAAATACCAAGCAAGATGATAGGATCAGTAGATCGCTGATGGTAAAGTCCGGTATCCATAAGCCAATGCTTCCATAAATGACCAGATTTCTGGCGACAAAGAGAAACAGGTAGGTTCCCCCAATCGAGCCCAGCATTCGTAGCTCGCTCTTCTTCCCCACAAAGATTCCAGCGACTCTGTAACCCAACAGTGCCAAAAAGAACAAGGCTACAATCATCGCTGCGAAGTGATGACCTAGAACCAGCCCGACCCCAAGCAGAACACCCATCACATAGCTCTCCTTCAACCTTCTCGTCCCAAGAAAAGCAATCATCAGCAAAGTCAACACAAGGTAGTAGCTTGCAGTCTCCTTCATCACTGCGCCTGAGAAAGTGAAATAGGTGTACAGTGGGTTGAAGCTCAAGAACGCTATCCCGAACAGCGATGCCGCAGGTGACAAGCGCATTCTTCTGCAGAAAACATAGAAAGGAAGAGCAGCCAGCCCTGCAAGCACTGGAACTATTTGGCTCGCCACAATCGGCGGCACACCTAGAACCAGTATCGCGAGCGCGATCAGCATGTTCACGAGCGGCCACTGCGTACTGTAGTCACCAAAACTGTATCGGCCGAGGCGAACGGTCTCGTCAGCTATTCTAAGGTGAACCCAAGCATCTCCAATATATGGGGCTCCATTCACAATAAAAGGCAGAAGAGGAACGGTCAGAGACAAGGGAATTGCGAGGATGAGAAGCAAGTATTGAAGTCTCAAAGCGCTTTCACGAGGACAGGCTCATCTTCTCAAGGGTCTTCAACCAGTCTTCTCCCCACAATCCTGAAACTGGCTGTTCGAGGTTCCCTGAAGACTAGAACGATACTATTTACAATAGCTCTCTTCATCGCAATCAACGTCGGGGTTCACGCCATGGCTAGCTCATATGAACTCGAAGCGATCAACCTCATTTCGCTCTCAGTATACACCGGCCAGCAGTATGTAGCTGTTTCCGAGAAACCATTGGCAAACGCAGTGAAGATACAAGTATCCCCGATCAAAATCAACGGCCGCACGGTGCTACTCATCTCACCAGAGAACTTCACGGAATTTCTGAAGGTGAGTGGAGGATCGCTCTCGGGAAAAGCCCCGATCGCCAGTGACGAAGTTGCGGTCGGCGAAGCACTCAGAAACCTAGTCACCAACAATAGGTTGGTGATTGATGGCAGAGCCTTCAAGGTGACAGGATTTCTCCAATCAGACGGCCTCCTGACATATTCTGTTGTCTCAGCCACAAATGTCGTCCCGAATCCTCAAACGTTCTACGCCTCGCTATCCAAAGATAGCAGGTTAGAAGTGTCGGCTCCTGCCGCGGAGCAGACCGCGCGATCAGTCTTCTCCGAAGCGCTCGCGATCATGAGTGTTGTGGGTTACGCGCTCTATGGTGCGCTAGGACTGAGCTGTCTCTTCCAAGGATACAACTCACTGATCGAGGCGGAAGTGGTTTTGGAGACTCTCGCATCGGTGGGTGCACCGGTGAAGATGGTGAACATATCGATGTTTGTCTACGCGTTCATTGTATCTGCGGTAGGAGTTGTTCTCGGGTTTGCGTTGGGAATATTCATACCTGGCCTTGCGTCCTCCCTAGCTTCAATACTGTTCAGACTCCCACACCTGAAACCTTTCATAAACGCTTACGTGGGGTTGGATCTGATCCTTGGTTTCTCTGCAAGTCTCCTAGCACTTACGACGGGCCTTCTCGGAGGTTATTCTCGCCAAGTTGCTTCTCTCTAAGGTTCTGGGCAGAAAGAGACTTGCCGTCTTCTCAGCGGCATATCTGATCGGCCTTCTCGCAGCCAATCTGGCCCTCGTTCTTGTGGTTGAATCGGGAATTGGGCTGGATCAAATCCTCAGAGGAGGCGAAAGAGACGGAGTAGCGATACTTGATCAGAACTCTCGCTCTATCTACACGAGCAGAATTCCCCTCAGCCTCGCAATCAGCCTAAACAAGCTGCCCTCCGTTCGAGCGGAGGCTCTATTGCTGTCCATATGCCACGTTCAGGGCTCTTCACTCGTAGTGCGTGGAGTAGAATCAACCGCATCTTACCTCCCCCATTTGCTGTCTGGAAGTATGCCTGAATCAGAGGGTCCATGGATAGTTCTAGGTCGAAGAGTAGCGGAAAGGGTCAGAGCCACAATCGGCCGAACAATTCCATTAGCAAGCTCCATCGGAAGAACAGTCCTCCTGCTGACGGTCGAGGCCGTATGCGATTTCGGGGACATGAAGGACGATGAGGCTCTTGTACACGACACGACCGCCAGGATGCTCTCCAATATTCCGTCTGGAATGGTTTCAGCAGCCATCGTCCATGGGCTAAGCAGAGAGAGTGTTGAGGAGCTCATAACAAGAAACTACAAAGTGAATATCAAATGTGTCTCAGATCTGCCCGGAAACCTCGTCGTCCTCGAGGCGAACGGCGTCTCGCTACGAACATTCAGAGCCGCTGGCAAGTTTGAGGAAAGTTTTGAGCTACCTTTCGGATACTACACAATAGCCTTCCAGAGCCGATACCTCTACTCAACCTTAGACACAGTTCTCCTCAAATCAGATCAGACCCTCGAATACTCTGTCAGGGCTGAGTCCAACCCCATCTTGAAAGTGGCCTCACCTAGAAAACCCAGACTGCAGAGATCAGACGGTGTGGAGGTTGAGGCTTCAGCTGGAGAAGGGGTGTGGGTCTTTAAGTCCACTCCTGGAATTCACAGATTAGAATTGGATTCAGAGTCTTTCGTGATCCCGCTCTTTCACAGCGCAACCTTTGATCCAACTGTCTTGGCAGGAAAGACCTATGCGACTGGAATATCAGTCTCATGGGGAGATGGAAGTCCAGTCTCAAACTACAACTTGCTCGTCAAGACAGCTGAAGGAAAAGTGGTTCTGTCAATGTTATCTTTAGGAGGCCAGGTGAAAGCGGATCTGCCGGAAGGCAGGTACACGATAGAAGCGTACAGTCTTCCCTATTCCAATGAAATCGCTCTCTCCGTGCCCACAGATAAGGAGGTCAAGCTTATTCTGCCAAGTATAAAGTCTAACGTGGAGAGGCTCCCCCTCCGATACTACACCTTCGTCAAGGCGATGCCCACTGAGATGTTGCCAGCCTTTACGTTGGCTTCGATCTCAGGGCTCTCCGCCGCACTTCTGACCGGCCTGGCTGTCTCAATCATATTTCTGTTCGTTATGATCCTTGCCACTGTGCAAAGATACCTTTACCTCTCAGCGAAAGCCAGATTGAACGTTCTCTCGCTGCTTGGTGCTTCAAAGATCTTCTTCCTAAGAACAATCGAGCTTCCAATCCTAGCCATAAGTCTGGTAT